>Ga0169931_10001015_pt1 | contig 46400 bp, 22 predicted proteins | sample Kivu_15m_20L_FD_129675 | JGI IMG/M metagenome (GOLD analysis project Ga0169931, IMG submission 129675) | Freshwater microbial communities from Lake Kivu, Western Province, Rwanda to study Microbial Dark Matter (Phase II) - Kivu_15m_20L... | ecosystem: Environmental > Aquatic > Freshwater > Lake... | reverse complement strand
CATTGACAAAGCGATCATTAAGAAAAAAAACACAGAAAACAAAAATCAAATAAAAAAAAAAAAAAAAAAAAAAAAAAAAAAAAAAAAAAAAAAATAAAAAAAAAAAAAAAAAAAAAAAAAAAAAAAAAAAAAAAAAAAAAAACAAAAAAAAACCAAAAAAACCAAAAAAATATTTGTATTTGAAAAATTTAAAAAAATATAAAAATATATAAGTATAATATATTATGGTTAAATATAGTTGTGATAAATGTAATAAAAACTTTAATCAAAAATGTCATTGGATACAACATACACAAAATAAAAAGAAACCATGTAAAACAACTTCAATATTAATTAATAATAATTCTAATTTGAGTACAAGTTCTAATTTTGGTGCTGGTTCTGGTGAAAATTTTGGTTCTAATATTATATCTGATATACATTTTAATAATACAAATGGAGCAATAATATGTAAATTTTGTTGCAGAGAGTTTTTACATAATAAAAGTTTAAAAAGACACATTTCTGAATATAGATGTAAAATTTTAAAATTACAAAAACAACAAAAAGAAAACATATTTGTAAATTTGGTTAAAGAGGATGAAATAAAAAAAATAAGTAATAATAAATCATTAAAATTTGAAACAAATTCAAATATAGTTAATTTACAAGAAACAAATAAAATTATTATTTTAATAAAAGAAATGAAAAAAAGTTTTGAAGAAAATTTAGAAAAACAAAAAAAAGAATTAGAAAATAAAATTAAAATAGAAGTAGAAAATAAATTAAAATTAGAATTTGAAAAAGAAATTAAAAATAAATTTCAAATTGATGTTAATAAAAAAAATTCAATAGTATTAGATAAATATTCAGAATTAGAAAAAAACAATATTCAATTGCAAAAATTAAATTATAGATTACAAAATAAAATAAATAAAATTGTTTTAAAAAATAAATATAAAATAAATAAAAATAACACAAATAGTAATAATACACAAAATATAACAAATAATGTTATAGTAAATAATGCTAATATAAAACTAGTTGATTTTGGTAATGAAGATTTAAATAAAATTTCTCATAATGTTTTTATTGATACTATAAGAAGTCAAGGTTCTGGATTATATAATAAAGCTATTGATGGAATACATTTTAATAAAGATTATCCAGAAAATCAGAATATTTATATAAGTGATTTTAATAGAGATAAAGTAATGATTTATAAAAATGAAAAATGGTTTTTAGATAATTGGGATAGTGTTTTTATTGAATTATTAGAAAAAGTAATTCAATTTGGTTATGATAAAAATGAATTTTTATTAGATTGTAATTATAAATTAGATGGAAAAAAATTTAATAAACAAATGATAAAAAATGGAATGAGATGGTATAAATTACTATCTGAAGATGAACCAGATATTGATTATTTTACATTAAATGAAACAGAAAGACCAGAAATTGACAAAGAAACTTATAATGATTATTTAGAAATGCAAGAATTTAGAAAATCTCATCCTAAAAAACAAACAGAATGTAATATAAAAAATAAAATGAAATTAAATATATATAATAAAAGAAAAATACCAATTGAAAATTATAAAAAATTAACATTAATTGATATTTCTAATATTAAATTAATTGAATAATTAATTTATTTATTAATTTTGTAAATAAATTAAATATATTATAAATTAATTTGTAAATAAATATTAAAAATTCTTCTATAAAAAAAAATTTAAATACAAAAAATGAAAAAAAATAATAAGATATTTTAATATTATAGTTCTAATATTAAAATATTAATATTAGAACTATAATATTAATATTTTAATATTAGAACTATAATACCTGCTTAATTTTTTTAATTAAAATTTAGTTTTTAATATTATTTTTATTTTATGAATAAGTATTTATTTACAAATAAGTTTATTTATTAAAAATAATAAATAAAATTCATAAAATAATTTATGAGTTTTGTTTATTTATATATTTCAAATCTTACATACTTTTTGTATAATATAATTTATATTTTTTTATAAAAATTTTATTCACTTATATCAGTACTTTTAGTACTTTTAGTGCTTTTACTATTAGAATTGCTAATAGAATTGCTAATAGAATTGCTAATAGAATTACTGTATTTATTATAATGTTTTTTACAATGTTTTTTACAATGGTTTTTTTTTGATAAAATATTAGAATTACATTCATTAAATAAACATAATTTAAATTTTCCACAATAAATTTTTTTAATTATTTTTGGAATTTTAAACAAAAATTGAATAATATATTGTAGCCATTTTTGTATCCAACAAATTATAACTAAAATAGCAATAATTTTAAAAAAAATGTCAATAGGAAAATTAGTATGTGATCTAATTAATTCAACAAGATTAGCATATATATTAAGAGTTGTACATGATATAGTTTCACAAACTAAATTATCTAATGCTAATTGAGCACATTTAACAACAGAACAAAAATTGGACATTATATATAAATTAAATTTATAAAATTTAAATAAAACTGGTGGTTTAAAAAATATTAAAAGTATTTATAATCTATAATATTTTTTTAATATTATGTTGTAATGTTCTTATTCTAGGAGCAATATTCATTGATAATAATTCTTGTACTAATAATTTAAAAGCATAAGGTATAATAACTTTTGATATTTTTGTTCTATTCTTACAACTAATACATTCATAAGTATCAGTTGATTGTGGATTAGATTTATTTTCTTTTTTAATAATTCTTTGAGCAAATAATCCACAAATATCACAAACATAACAAGAATAAGAATCGGAGACATTTAAAAATCTTTCTTTTAGAAATTTACTCATACCATATGAAATTAAAGAATCACGTTCCATTTCACCACATCTCAAACCACCATCTTTTGATCTTCCTTCAGGAGGTTGATGAGTTAACATTGTAATTGGACCTCTGGCTCTAGAATGCATTTTATCCATTACTAAATGTTTTAATCTTTGATAATATGTTGGACCTATGAAAATTGGTATTTGTAATCTTTGTCCTGTTATACCATTATACATATATTCAGTACCATTTCTATCAAATCCCAAATTTTCCAATAAATCTTTTATTTTTTCAATATCAATTTCATTAAATGAAGTTCCATCAACTTCCATACCTTTAATTGCTCCAACTTTACCAAATAAACATTCTATTAAATGTGCAACTGTCATTCTACTTGGAAATGCTTGTGGATTTACAATTAAATCTGGACTTATTCCATCTTTTGTAAACATCATGTCTGATTGGGATAATGTTAATCCTATAGTACCCTTTTGTCCATGCCTACTCTGACCACTCCATGAAACATAACCGTTTCTTCTAACATAAATAATACCATCACCGGGAACAGTGCAACAAAAGACTTTATTTTTTATTGAATTTGCTAGTTCATCATTATTAAAATTTATCCATGAATCATGTCTTAATGAACCATTCGCTTTAATGTTTTTATTAACAAGTGGATTATTTTGTGCAGTTATTATAGTTAATCTATAAGCATCAGTTGTAGATTTTATAGTTTCTCCATAACTGGTAACAGACTTATGACCTGCTTTATATTTTATTAATTTATTACAAGAAAATCCTGCATGTAAACATAATTTTTGAAAATCATCAGCTAATTTAGTTGATGAAGTATCATATCTACAAGTACCATTAATCATTGTATGACCATCACCTAATAACATACCTTTAATTAAGGTTTGACATTGACTTAAAGTTAAATTCCAAACCCAATCTGGTAAAGATTTATTTACTGCATCAATACTTAATGGTTTAAAATATGCCACTAATCTTTTATCACTTATACACCATGCATTTTTTTCTTCATCATTTAATTTATCTTTGTGTTTGTGAATAGATAATTTCATTTGCAAACATACTTCTTCTAATGCATCTTTAACTCTTTTTTTATGTGTAGCAAATGAAACTCCCCAATCTCTCAATGTACAACCTTCTGCAATCCAAATACCAAAAAATGTTAACCATGGTTCTATATCAACAAATAAATCTTGTAATTTATCATTACCTTCAATACCTGGAATTTTAAATTTATCCATGGGATTAATAGGATTATAATTCTCAACATTTTTTTTATAAGTTAATCTTTTTCCATAAATATCTTTTGCTTTATGAATTTTGTAATTGATACCATTTCTATTTCCCACATACATTCTATGATTTGGTGTTACAACTAAATCAATTTGATTTGATTTTATATAATATAATTGTTCTTCATAATCATATTCTTGTATTTCAGTTGGATTCTGGTATTGTAAAGTATCATTATTAATCAAACAAGCAATCTTATCATTTAAAGTGATTTCATTAATTTTTTTCCATCCATTTGATGTTAAAACATCATGATCAGAAGTATAACAACAGAATTTATCTCCAATTTTTGGAATTCTTTCAGATCTAGTTCTAATTTTAATCATTTCATAACCTTCATTATCAAATATACCAGTAAATACTCTATCAATAATTGCAGATTCTTGAGATTTATAAATTTCAGATGAATCCTTAAAACATTTATTAGAACCAGGTGCAGGTTGTATTGGTGTAACTTTTCCAATAATTACATCACCATTTTCAATTAAAGTTTCTTCTGGAACATAACCTTTATCATTTAATTTTTCATAAACAGCATGTCTAGTTCCTATTAATTTACTAACATCAGGTTTCATAAAAATATCATCTTGAGATGTAGTTTGATTTTTTTCTATTTTACATGTCCATTTTTTTAATGAAATAGATCTAAATAATCCTCTATCAATAGATGTTTGATTAAAAACAATTGAATCATCTTGATTATGTCCAGAATAACAAGCTAATGCTACAACTGCTTGTTCTCCACAAGGAAGAATATCAGTATGAACATATTTTGCTATTTTTGTATTAACTAATGGTTTTTGTGTATTATATAGAATATATGAAATATCTAATCTATCTCTATAATTAGAACTATAAAATCCCATACTTTGTCTTCCTTGTGCATATTGAAAAATATTTCTTGGTCCTTGATTATGATTAGCAAAAGGAATATTTCCTGCAATAATACCAATAGTCATAATAGGGTGAAATTCACAATGAGTATAATTCATTATCATTGATTCATCATAACGATTAATATTAGGACTATTTGAATCTGGTATAACCAAATTTTCTCTATTTTTCATTTCAACAACTTTATCTTTGTAATCAGAAACTAACATATAATATTGTTCTTCCATATCAACAAAATCAATAGTTTCAGGATATTTTTCAATTAATGCATTCCATTTATTAAGACCTTTTAAATTTTTATCATATAAAATAGAATTAATTATTTTATCAGTTAAGATAATTTTATTATTAGTTACAGTTAATAATGGTCTAAATAATCTTCCTGAATCAGTATAAATTTTAATTTCTCCTTTTGGGATATCATGAGTTATAGAATTTGTTCTTATTATAATTCCATTTTGTTTTAATTTTCTTAATTCATTATATAATTCAAAAGATTTATCTGACATTCCTATCCACTCACCATTTAAAAATACTTTTGTTTGATTTACTAATTGAGTTGGTGAATGATTATTTATATGTATAAATTTATTATTTGTAGTTAATAAATTATAAATCATATTTGCTTGTTCATAAGAACCAATACAAATTGAACCTAATAAACTAAGATGTTTTACTAAACCAATATTACTATGTTCTGGAGATTCTACACTACAATTACTTGATATAAATGATGATGCAATAAAATTATGTGTATTTGATAATGTTTCAAAATCGTAAACAAGTTCAGAAGGTATTTCTTCAATTAATTTAATTTTAATTAATAATATATTATCATTAATATTAATATTTTGAATAAAATTATCATAAGTTAAAATATTTTCTTCTGGAAAAAATTTAGATATATAATTTTTATATTTAATATATTCTATCATTTTATAATTTACTTTATTTGAATATCTTAAATTAACAACATCATAATAATTATTTAAATTTTCATCTGTATTAATAATTTCAATATTATATTTTGAATTATTATTAATTATTTTATATTTAATATTAAAATTATCAAGCATTATTTGTAATTGTTCTGTAAATTTAACTGAATAACAATGTTTATTTTTATTTTCCATTATATTTCCAAATAATCCACTAATAAATTCTTTTTGAATTAAATTATTTGAATTTGTTATCCATTCTGGAATTTCATTTAATAAATAATATAATAAATATCCCAATGAATTAAATATTGATATTTTCCATTTATTAATTTCAAGTTTTGTTATAATATAATTATTATTATCAAATTTATTAAATTCTAAATATTTTATGTCATCAATTATATTATTTATACATTTTTTATTATCAACTATAAATTCATAAGTATAATTATTGTTATTATTTTTGTTATTATTTTTGTTATTATCTTTGTTATTATCTTTGTTATCAAATATATAACCATTATAATAATTAATTTTTATATCACTATTAATATTACTATTTAGATTATTATTCATATTACTATTTTGAATAAAAAATCCAATTAATCTTGCTAGTAATTCTAATTTAGATTGTTCTATTTTTTTATTTAATAAATGTTGTAATTTATAAATATAATTTTTATTAATATTAGACTCCATAATTAATAATTCTGCTGGTTTATTTAATTTAATATATTTGGTTGTATGTTTTATAAGTAAACTATCACCACATTTTAATTTTTCAATTTCAATCATTGAATATTCATTATTAGAATTTTTTGTTAATAATTTATGTTCTGGTGTACATTTAATGATTCTTCCTGAAATTGTTGTTATTTTAAATAATTTTTTACAATTTTTAACAAACCAATTTTTAATAGGTGTAATAATATTTTCCATAGTTTTAGTATTTATTGTAATAACAGAATCATTATCATATAAATCTTTTATTAATTTAATTGTACCATTAGCCATTAAAATTTCAGTGTCTCCTGTTAAACATAAAAATCCTACTTGTGATGGATGATAATGTCTTGGACCTGTTAATTTCATTGTTGAAGAATCACCACCTGGAGCATCTATTCTTCTTAAAAATGATAAAGATTGTAAAAAAGTTAATCTTGGATACATTTGTGCAACACCCTTTTTTTTCCCCCAATTACCTGTCATCATTGCTGATTTGATACCTTGTTCAATATTTCCAGGTTTAATTTGATTTATTATATTTAAAGGATTTTCATGATTATTTCCAGAACGTTTTTTATGAAATTTATTACAATCATTTAACATTTTTTTATAATTTTGTTTTACTAAATCAAAAATTAGATCTCCAGGCATATCAATACGTTTATTAACAAATGAATCTCTATCATCAGGTTCTGTTCTTCCTAAATAACAATTTAATAATTTATGAATCATATAACCTAAAAAATATGCTTTTACTTTCAATACATCATTATAATAATCAGAATTAATGTGAGGTAAAAAAGCATTTCTTAATAAAGTTTTTAAATGTTCTTTTTTTTCTTCATATTGTAATTTTCTATCTTTATCAGTATATTTTTTAACAACTCTTATTTTATTTGTTAAACTATAAAAAGAATCTTCTTTATTTAAAATTAATTTTTTGCCTTCTTTTTTTGATAAATCTATTGAAATTTTTAATAGATTTATCATATCTATATCATTTTCATTATAAACAATATATTTAACTATTTCTTTATCAGTTTCTAATCCTAGTGCTCTCATTAAAATAAATACTGATACTTCATTTAAAATTGGAACTTTAATGTTTATTCCATAATTTTTTTCTAAACATATTTCAATTCCTTGCATCATTATATTAGGATTATGAGATCTTGAATTTACTTTTACTTTATATGTTATAAAACCAATATCTTTTTTAATAAAAACTAATGGTTTATTTTCAACCATTTTTTCTTGTGATAATACAAATTTTTCAGAACCATTTACAATAAAATATCCCCCAGGATCATATTCACAATCTTTTTTATTATAATCTCTATTAATTTGTAAAGAACAATATTTTGATCTAACCATACAAGGTAAACGTAATATTACTTCATTTTCAACAGGTAAACCAATAATTTTAACTTCATTTATTTTTTTTAAATTTAAATCATAAATTTCTTGTAATTGTGTTATTTTTGCCATAAATTTTATACTATATGTTGCACTTTTATCTCTTGCATCCTTTGGATACATTAATGAATCTTCATTTTCATTAAGTGGTGGTCTTATATTAATATTTTCATATTTAAATTTATATCTATATATTAAATCACCGACTCTATTTTCATCAAAAATATTATCATTTGTATAAAAATAATTTATTATATTATTTATTAATTCATTATAACTATTATGTAGATGTTCATATAAAATATTTTTTCTTGAAAATCTACAATCCATTAATTCAAATATCTTATTATTACTTAAATCTACATCTTTTTCTATATTTATTTGCATTTTTTTGTGTTATTATATATAATTTAAATATTTAAATTATTTATATTATAAAAATCAATTTTTATTAATTATGTACTTATTGACATTGTTATATCTTCTATATTTATATCATCATTAGTAAATATATTATTCATATTATTTATTTTTTTATATATATTATTTTTTTGTTCTTTTTTTGTATTTGCATTTTTAACTATATATTCTGAAAAATTTGATTGTTTAGATATATCAGTATTATTTTTTAAATTATATAATTGTTTATTAATTTTATTATATTTATTTTCTTCTTCTGTAGAATTTGTATCTAAATTTATAATTAAATTTATAATATTTTTTAACAACAATATTTTTTTATAAATGAATTTATTTATAAATGAATTTATTGGATTTGTACACATATAAATAAAAGTAAATATTGTACTAAATATTTTCCAAAAAAATATTATTATAGGTATTTTATTAAATTCATCCAAATAATTATCAAGTTCAGATGATATATTATTATATAAATATAATAAACTAAATATACAACAACATAATATAAATAAAATTATTTTAAATGTAAATAAATAAAAAATTAATAATAATAATATAAAATATATAAATGCTAATATACTTTTTGGTTTAGATATTATTTTACTTTTATTATTTTTTGTTATTTTTTTTTGAATATTACACTTATTATATATAAAATAATAAACATGTGTAAATGTAAAAAAGTATAATATAAATTTAAAAAACACATAATATTGAAAAATATTTTGTATCATATAATATTGTATATATTATATATTGATTTATATTTAATCTAATTTAAATTAGATTATATTATTATAAAAAACTTTTATATATATATTATTATAAAGATTAATGAAAAAATATACTTTAAAAAAAAAAATACAAAATAAAATAAAAAATAAAATAAAATATACTCCTTGTATTAATATTAAAAAAAATAAATCAAAATATTTCCAATTAAATTCAAATTCTGAATCAACTATTAGTTCAAATTTTGATTCAAATTCTAGTTTTAAATCAGGGTCAAATAGTTTTTCAAATTTTAGTACTGATTTAACTTCAAATTTAAATTCAAAATCTGATTCTGATTTTGATTCTGATTCTAAATTTGACTCACAATCATATTTGAATTTAAAATTATTTAATATATCAAATATAAAATTTATATTTGAAAAAATATTTGATTTTATTAAAAATATTATAATGTTTTTATTTAATACATTTAAATATTTATTTAATAATTTTAAAATTAAAAAAATCAAAAAAATAAATAAAATAAATTCAATAAATAAAAATAATTGTGATTTAGAAACAGAATTAAATTTAATTAAATCTAGTTTATATGATAATAAAAATATAACAAATTTAAGCACAACTAACAAATATTTATTTAAAAATAAAATAAATTCTACTTCAGATTTAGATGATTCTAATTTTAATTCTGATCCAAGTTCAAATTCTTGTTCTAATTCTAATTATAATAAATCATCTAAATTTTCTTCTTTAAAAAATATTAATAAAAAAAATAATTTATATCCAAATAATAACTCTTTTTTATATTCATCATTAGATAAAATAAAAAAATTACACAAATCTTCTATTAATAATAAATTAAAAAAAAATAATATTAAAACAAAAAATATTAAAACAAAAAATATTAAAACAAAAAATATTAAAACAAAAAATATTAAAACAAAACATAATGTGAAAAAACATAATGTAAAAAAACATGATAATAATACTGAATTAATGAATGAAATATATACAGTACTTAATATATAAATAATTAAATTATTTGCCAATCAATTTGTTTTTTATTTTGTTTAATTAAATATTTATTTGATAAACCAAAATGATCTGTTTCCATAAAACTATTAAATTCTCTAAATGGTGAATTAGCAGAATATCCTGATGGATGAGATGAAATAATAAATATATGATTTTGTTGATTTTTAATAATATTATTAAATTTTTTCATATAAGCATATTTTCCCCAAAGTAAAAAAATAATTCCAGAATATTTTGTTGAAATTATTTTTATAAGTTCATCAGTAAAATCATTCCATAGATTTTGACAACTATTAGGTTTACCTTTCTCAACTGTTAATGATGAATTTAACATAAGTACTCCTTGATATGACCAATATGATAAATTTCCATGTGTTGGTTTCCATAATAAATGATTATATTTTAATAAATTTTTATAAATATTATCTAAAGATGAAGGAATATGACATTTTTTAGGTACAGAAAATGATAAACCCATTGCTTCAGGATAGTCTTTATCTTTATTAAAATCTCTATAAATACCATGATATGGATCTTGTCCTATTATACATATTTTTATATCTTCTGGAATTATATAGTTTGTAAAATTAAAAATATTTTTATAAAATGGAAAAATATTTTTTTTTTTTTTAATAATTAATTTATTATATCCTATTTCTGTTTTATTCCAAATATTCTTATCAATATCATTAAATATATTATACCATATTTTATTTATTTTTTTTTTAAATGGTTTATTAATAATATTTTGTTCCATATTATTATAAATTTAATAATAACTTAAATAATAATAAATTTAAATCAATTTTTATAATATATATTATTATTAGAGGAAATTCAAATAGTAAAGTATTCAAAATATAAAATAATAGAATATAATAAAATATAATAGAATATAATTTTTTTATAAAAATTGATTTTAAAATAATATAATTAAGATTATAATATAATTATATGTCAAAATTAATTATAAATAATGATATTGATTTATATTATTATTTAAATATTAATAACAACACAAATAAAGAAAATACCAATATAGAAATTAATAATGTAAATGATAATTATAATATACAAGATTATGAAAAAATGATTGAATCAATGTATAATGATGATAATAATGATAATAATGATAATAATGATGATGATGATAATAATAATAACAATACAAATAATAGTAATAAAAATATAAAAACCAATAATGGTTGTATAAATAAAAATAATATTAACAATAATAAAATAAATAATATAAATGATAAAATAATAAAAAAGAAAAAAAAGATATATTGTGAATCATGTAATAATGATGATATAATTGAGGATACGTCACATGGAATATTAGTATGTAAATCATGTGGACAAGTAATTGAAAATTTAATGGATTTAGGAGCAGAATGGACTCAATACAATGATGATAATAAAAAAGATATGACACGCTGTTCACATCCAATATCTCAATTATTACCTCAATCTTCAACAGCAACAACAATTAGTGGCACATGTTCATCAAGAATAAAAACTTTACATGGTTGGAGTGCGATGCCTTATAAAGAAAGAAGTTTAAACGAAGTATTTAAAATAATACAAAAAAAATGTTTTATAGGAAAAATAATGAGATGTATAGAAGATGATGCAAAAATAATGTATAAAAATATATCTGATTGTAAACATATAACAGGAAAGAATATAGGAAAATCAATTATATTAAGAGGTAAAAATAGAATAAGTTTAGTAGCAGCATGTGTATTATTTGCATGTAAAAAAAAAGATAAAATAAGATCACCAAAAGAGATTGGAGAATTATTTAATTTAAAATATACTGAAATAACAAAAGGATGTAAAATATTTCAGAAATTAGCAAAATTAAAAAATATGGAAATAAAATTAAATACAGCAACACCAGATCATTTTATAATTAGATTTTGTGATGAATTAAAAATAAAAAAAGAATATACAGAACAAGCGATTCAAATATCAAATAATGTTCAAAAACTACAAATAGCATCAGTACATACACCATTAAGTTTAGCAACAGGAGCAATATATTTAATGATATATATAAATAAATTAGAAATACAAAAGAAAATTATAGCAGATAAATTTAATGTTTCACAAGTAACAATTGCAAAAGCATTTAAAAAAATAGAACCATTTATGAATTTACTTATTAATAATGAAATTTGTGACAGATTATCAGTAGAAATAAAAAAATATCAAAATCAAATAGTATTACCAGATAAAATAAAATCTAAATTTATAAGATTTAATATTGATATAAAAAAACATCTCAATAAAGATTATGATATAATATATAATATATTAAATAAAGATAATTATAAAATAAATGATAAATTAATAACAGAACACAATATTGAAATAAATAATAAAATAAAATTTATTGATAATGAATATATAAAATTAAAAATAAATTTTGTAGATGAATTATATAATATGACTAAAAAATTTAAATTATTGTAATCCAACAAAATTTTTAATTATATTTTTTTTATAATTATTTAATAATATTATAATAGGATATAAATTATATAAGGATAAAGATGGAATAAATACATATAAATTTAATACTTTTTATAATAATTTTATTAAAAATAAATATACTTAATAATTAATAATATTAGATAATGCAACATTTCATAAATTTCAATTTGTAAAGGACAATATAATAAATTCATATCTTAATTAAAATCTTAATCAAATAGAAAATTTATTTAATTAATTAAAAAGTTCTAATAATTATGAACAATTAAAAGATGTTTTAGATTACATCATTAATAATAAAATTTCAAAAGAACATTTAGAAGATTATTTTAAATATTTATTTATATAAGCAAATGATTTTATAAATATGAAGAAAAAATTAAATAATTAAGTGTTTAATTTTTTAAATAAATAATTATTTTTATTAAGTAAATTATATATTGTTAAAACTAAAACATTAAATTTATTATTTATTAATTTAATAAATTAATTTGCAGTTATATAATTATTAATTTTAATATTATTAATGAAAAATTTAATAATATTATGTTTAATAATTTATTTGATTTTAAATTATTGGTTTTTAATATACATAAAATATCTTTATAAGATAAAATAACATTAAATTTAATTTTAATATTATTTTTGATATTATTAATTAAAAAATTTTTGATAACAATAACACAAATAATTTTAGGATTTAAATATTTATTATTATAATTATTTAAAAAACTATTTTAAATTTAATTAAAGTAATAATGTATAAATTAAAAATAGTAGAAATAAATAGTTTTCTTTTATCACCTTTAATATAATATTAGTGTTTATTAAATTGAATAAGATGTTTTTTTGTATCCCATTCTAATAATGATTTTTCTGCAACATCAAGAACATGTTCAATAAATATACATTTGTGATTATCATTAAAAATTTCTGGTAATTCTTTTTTAACTTTATTAACATCTTCTATATTTTCATTTGGTAGAAATACAGTTTTAACACCAGCTTTAAAAGCTCCTTGTAATTTATATCTAACACCACCAATTTTAGAAACATAACCATATAAATCAATTTCTCCAGTTAAAGCAATTTCACGATCAATTTTTAAATTTAACATAACAGATAAAAAAGCCAAAGTAAAAGCAACTCCTGCACTAGGACCATCTTTAGGGGTTGCAGCTTCAGGAGTATGAATATGTAATCCATTTGGATATTTTTTATAAAAAGCTTCTTTACCTTTATTATTTAATAAATTAATAGCAGTTGTAAAAGAATAAAAAACAGATTCTTTCATAATTTTTTTTTGATTTCCAGTTAATTTTAAAATAAATTTCTTACTTTTACCAATATGATAACCAGTTAATTGAATAGGTACAATACCACCAAAACACATTGTTGTTGCATAAAGACCATTAACAACACCAATACTATTTTGTGAATGAATAGTTTTATAATTAATTTTAGTATCACCTAAATAATTAAATATAAGGTCTTTAGTTATAATTAATGGTGTATTTAGAAGATATTTTTTATCATTTTCATATACACCTCTTTGATATATTTTATCAATATTTAATTTTAATAAAATATTTTCAAGAGTTCTTTTTAAAGATCTAACACCTGGTTCAAAAGTATATTCTTCTATAAGCAGTGTCATAATTTCATTATTAAAACAAATAGAACCATATTCAAATCCAATATCTTTACATAATTGTTTTAATAAATAATCATTTGATATAACTATTTTTTCTTTAATACTATAACTTTCAACATCAATAACTTCCATTCTATCTAATAAAATTTTATCAATTTTATTAATATCATTAAAAGAAAATATAAAAATAACTTTGTTAAGAGGAAATGTAATTTCTTGAAAAAATCTATCTTGAAAAGCTCCATTTGTCATTGGGTCAATTAAATGTATTAAAATACTCATTAATTCATTATTTTGACCATTTTTACTTACACATTTATCTAATTCATCAAAATACATTATACATCGTGCAGAACCAGCATCAACCATTTTTTTAACAATTAAACCAGGTTGAGCACCAGAATATGTATAACCATGACCATGTAATAATTCACCATCATTTTGTCCACCTAAAGTTATTTGAACAAATGGAATATCTAAACATTCAGCTAAACATTGAGCAAATTTTGTTTTTCCAACACCAGGTGGACCAGCTAAGGCTATTGGTGATATATGTGTTCCTTGAACAGAAATTAATTTTGCTAATATCTGAAGAATTTTATTTTTTGCTAAACTATGACCATAAATTTGTTCATTTATTTTTTTATCAATATTTTCAAGAAATAATTTTGATTTATCATTTGATACAATTTTAAATATATTATCATCAGAATCTGATAACCATGGAAATTGAATTAATATATTTACATACATTTTAATTTTATAAGTTTCATTATTTGCATTTTTTAATTCTTCTAATTTTTCCAAACATATTTTTTTAACATGATTTGGCATATTTTTTGATAATAATACTTGTTTTTTCATATCAATATCAGAATTTGTTATATTTTTTAATTTATCTAATTCATTTTTAATATTAAAAATTGATTTTTTTAATTTTAATTGACCAATATAATTTAATTGTTGGTAAATTATATTAGCAATATATTCATTTCCATTTGATGTTTTCTTATCTTTTAATAAATTAAATAATAATGATGCAATTGAACAATTTTCATCAGAACCTAATAATAATAATTTAATAATATTAAAAATATTATATAAATTTTCACTAGCTTCTTTAGTAAAATTTTTAATAAGTTTAACAAATTGTATTTTATTTAATTCATTAAATTGTAAATAATCACTATATAATTTATCAATAAATTTTTTATTTGATAATAATAATATTTCAACAATTGTTAAGTTTTTTAAATATATATCTGCAAAATTTTTATCTATTTTTTGTAATTTATTGTAGTATTCTTTATTTATTATAAGTTTATCATAAGATTCTGACTCAATATAATTAATTATTTGTTCAAAAATATTTTTTTTATTATATAAAAAATTATTTGAAATTTGAGATGTTCTTATATATATATTTAATGGATCATTTTTTATATAACCATTAATTTTAAATAAATTATTTCCTATGCAAAATTCAATTTCACATTGATTATTAAATAAAACTAAATGTGATTTTTCAATTTTTTGAATTGTTAATTTAATATTTTTTTTTGTAATTAATAAATTATAATTTAGTGGAACAAATATATCTAATAATAAATTAAATAATTCTTTATCTGTTTCTGATTCATATTTTGTTATATTTAAATTTAAATATATTATATCAGTTATTGATGCAAATCCTATAATATGTCCTAAAATAATTATTTGTTTTTTTATTTCTTCAAATGGATTATATTTTGATAATATATATAATTCATTATATTTTTTATTATAATTAATAATATTATTATTAACATTTATTTTTTTTATTTCTTCTATTAATTCAAGATTTATAATATCCTCATTTTTTAATTTTAAATTTTCTTCATAATTATTATATTTTATTATTTTATTCTCTATTTCATTTTTATATGAATTATTTATATTATCTAAATTATTTATATTATCATGTGAACTTGCACTATATTGATCACCACTACTATAATCAGATTTATTTTCAGATTTAATATCTGGTATATTAGAATATATTGATTCATTATGTACTGAATTTAATATGGAATCTAATGATAATATATTTATTATTGATTCATTATATGATTCATTTAATTTTTTAATTAATTCATTTAATGATTTCATAACTTGATTTTTTGAAAATAATAATATATTTTCATTTTGAATTATAATAGATTCCATATTGCATATTATTTTACTTAATATTCTATATTCTTTTTGAAGAATATTGCATTTTAATATTTCATGATTTAGAATATTTTTTGTCATCCTTATAATAATATTTATAAAAAAAATATTAAAAATAATCATAATATTAAAAATAATCATAATATTAAAAATTATTTAATTATATTAAAATAATTTAAAAATATAAAAAGTATATATGAATATATATATGAATACAAAAAATACTAAACCAAAAAAAACTTTAAAAAGTAATTCTGATAGTAAACTTTCAAATAATACAGAAACAATTATTGAAGTAACTAATAAAAAAAATAAAAAAACAGAAAAAACAGAAAAAACTGAAAAAACTGAAAAAACTGAAAAAACAGAAAAAACTATTGAACCTGTTATTGAATCTGTTATTGAACCTGTTATTGAAAAAACTACTACTCAAATTAAAGAAAAAAAAATAAAAAAAGTACCTGTAAATGAACCATTAAAACTAGAGGAAACACAAAAAGTTGTTAAAAGTAAAAAATTAGTAAAAAAAGAAAATCCTAAAACAAATATTAAAATAAATAAAGAAAATGAAAATAATAAAGAAATTGAAAATGAAAATAATAAAGATGATGAAGAAAATGAATGTGAACAACAAACAGGATTAAGATATTTTAAATTATTTTATAATAATAAAAATCAAGGAAGATATCGTGGAAAAAAACCAAAACAAGCAGCAAATAAAGCATTTAGTTCAATTATTAAAGATATGAAAAAAAATGGTATTTTAAATGGAGGAATTGAAACAAATATTAATTTTTTAATTAAAGAATGTACAAGAAAAAGTAAACATAAAGAATATAAATATTTTGGAATTAGAAAAACTTTAGAAAAACCAGTTAAAGTAGAAATTAATGATAACAATGGTAGTAATAAAGAAGTTACTTATAATTATAAAAATGTGATTAAAAAAGCACCAAAGGTCTAAATTTATAATTATTATACATCTAAAAATATAAATAATTTACATTCTTAAAATTATTTGTTTATAATATCTTTTGAATAATATTCTTATAAATATATAATATTTTATAAAAATATAAATTTTTTGTATAAAGTTTTTAAATAATTATTTATTTAAACATTACGTATATTTATATTTATTTATCCATAAATTTTATTTAATAAGTATAAATTTATTTTATTTATTTATTTATTATATTAACAATAATTATAAATGGAAAGTTTAATTTTATCAAGATTTATAAAAAAAGAACGTATTGATGTTGAAATTAAAGAAAAATATGATATTGGTTTAACTGATCTTTATAATCAACCAATAATGTTTGCTAATTATCATTTTGATTCAAATAATAATAATGTTAGTATTTTTGAATGGTTATCAATAGGTGGTTATGATGGAAGTCAATATATTGGCTTTTTTAATTTTTTATCTGTTAAATCAGAATTAGATAAAAATAGTAGACAATTAGTAAATACTATAGATCATTTTGTAACAAATAATTTTTTTATATTTGATTTATTTCAAACTTATTCATTAAATAATAATATTACAATTAAAAAAATCAATCCAAAACTTCATGATAGAATTTTAAATGAAAATAATATTTTGAAATATTTTTCTCCTCCACAATATGTAAACATCCGTGAGAATAGTACTAAAGAAATACATAATGGTAATTATGGTGAAATAGATATTGTTGGGTCAAATATGTTTGTTTATGGAATATTATGTAATCATTTAACTAATGAAGAAAGAATTTTTGATAGTTATAATGATAAAAATGTTAATATTATTAATAATATTTTAGATAAAATAAAAATATGTTTTGATATTGATATTGAAAAATTAAAAACTATAACAGATTTGGATAATGATTATACAAAGAATATTGTTAAAGAAATAGGTAATATTTTAACTTTAATAAATGATAAAATAAATAAAAAACAAATTAATACAACAGATTTAAATACATTAAATAATTTAACTAATAAAAATATGTTAAATAATAATAATAATAACTATTATTATAATAATAGTTATGAACCCTTTTCTGGTAATTTGTTATCAGTACAAATAAAAATATATGAAATATTAAATAAAATTTATTATAAAACAGTAAAATCATACAATATAAAAAGTAAAATATATAATTATATTAGAGAAAAATTTATAAATACATTATTAAACATAATTAGTTTTTTAAATAATAAAGAAACACAAGAGAAAATGAAAGAGATAATTAATGAAATTATTAATGAAATTATTAATGAAAATATTAATAAAAATATTAATGAAAATATTAATAAAAATAGTAATTATAATAAAGAAAATTTAAAAAGAAAAAGAAATTTTAATAAATATTTGAAATATAAAAATAAATATTTAAATTTGAAATATTTATTAAAATCTAAAAAATAAATTAATGTTAATATTTTAAATAATTATAAATTTATTTAAAATAAAAGCTTAAGTATTTTATATATTATTATATATATATATAAATGTTAAATACAAAACCTATAAAAAAAAATATTAATGAATTATCTGATAATAATATATTAAAAAAAAATAATTTTACATTTACATCAGACAATAGTAAAATTGTAATATTAGAAAAATCAAAACAAGATGAATTAGCAAATATTGTAAAAAATGCAAATTCAAATATTATGGAAGAAATTAACAATAAATTTAATATTGGCAATACAGATAATAATTCAGATAATAAAATAATAAGAGAATTTAAAAATGAAATACATAAGGATAATAATCTTAATTTAACAGATTATATTGAAAGTAACAAATTATTGTCAAAAAAATCTTTTGAAGTTATAAATATAAATGATGATCATAATATGAATATAGTAAAAAATAATTTAAATAGTATAAAAACTAATAATATAGAATGGGATGATAATGATAATTGTTATATAATATATAATCAAAATAAAATAGAATATAAGATATCAAATGATAATATTTTAAAATCCATTTTAAATCAAGAACATAATCATATATCAATTAAAAAATTTATTTTTATAACAACATGGAATTCTCAAGTAGAAAATTATGAATTCAATTTCTTAGATACAATTTTTACAAATAATTTTGATATTATGATAAAAATGCAAAATTTTATTTATGATACCTTAATAAATTTTGATAATTTAAATATTTCCGACACTTATAATTATAAAGATATTATCATTATATTTTATTATCAATTAATTATTTTTTTATTTAATAATTATAATAAATATTTATTAATTAATGATATAAATAAATTATCAAGACTTTATTCTAGTCTAACTTATAGATTTAGCAGTATTATTTTAAAAAATATTTTAAATATTAAAAATGATATTGATGAAAATAATAATTTATTAAATAAATTATTATTAACTAAATCTGATATTCTGTTAAAAATAAATAATATTAAAAAAAATACTAATTTAAAAAATAATATTTCAAATAGTAATAATAAATTAAAGAAAAATTTAGAATCAGAAACAGCATCAGAATCAGCATCAGCATCAGCATCAGCATCAGCATCAGAATCAGAATCAGAATCAAAATCAAAATCAGAATCAGAAACAGAATCAGAATTAAAAAATAATATTTACACAGTAACAAATAATTCTACATTAGAAAATATGAGTATAAATAGTAATGAAAGTAGAAAAAAATATAAAATTATAAATTCAAGAAAATTAAATAAAACTTCAATATCAGAAGATGAAGAAAATAAAATAGAAAAATTAAATATTAAAAATAATGGTAAATTAGTGAAAAATATAAAAGATATATTTTCTGAAGACATAAAAATCAATACAGATAGTACAGATAATATAGATAATGATAATGAAAATTACAATTCAAATGAAAATGGATATATAGAAATTAATGATGATATTATTAAATATCCAAAATTATCAAATAATAATGATTATAAAAATTTAAGTCCTATTGAAAATTCATTTCAAAATAACATTAAATCAATATCAACAAATAATAGAGATCCATCATACAATGCAAATAGTGCTATAATAAATGGAAAAATATATAAAATTAATATATAATAATTATTTATAATATGGAAAAAATAAACAATATAATTGAATTAAATAATTTAAAAGATAACGAGACTAAAGTTATATATATAAACAATAACATTAACAATAATAAAATTTTGAAATATAAATTGATGATGGAAAATATTATTATAGAATACCATAAATTATGTGAAATATTGTTAAATGAATAATATTAGTCTAAATTATTAAGAAATGATAACATTTCACATAATTTATCAATATCTGGTTTAATATATTCAGAATTTATTTTATATATAACAGTTTGAAAATCTGTAATTATATCTAATTTATTTGTAATTATATGTATTTGTTCTTGATTTAAGTTTTTATCATTATTTAAATTTTCTAATAAAGTTAAATAATAATTTTCCAGATCATCTAATTTAATAATTAATTTATTAATAATATTAAATTCATTTTCAAATAAATTAAATTTATTTTTAAAATTAATATCTAAATTATGTAATTTATTAACAATATCATTAACATAATCATCTGTTAAATTTTTATTAATAAAAAAATTTAATAAAGATTCTGATGCATAATTAAAAGTTTCATCAAATAAAACCATAAGTTCATTAATAATATCAATATTAGGAGAATTATCAATAAATTTAATTATATTTAATTGTTTTTTAATAATATCATAATCATTAATTATTTTTCTAAAATAATTAATTTGTTCTTCATATTTTTTAGTAGAAATATCATCATCATAAATTTCAATACCTTTATTTATTTCTTCATCTAAATTAGAAGGTTCACATTCAATAATAGGAGTAGATTGTTGAATAATATAAATACTATAATTAGTTTTATAATCATATAATATTTCTTTATATTTTTCTGTTTCAATTAATTTATAATCCAATGATTTTAACCAATCTAATATTTCAGAAACATTAGAAATAATAGTTTGTTTAATTGATGTTGGTAATTTAATTAAATCATTTGATAAATTATCCAAAATTTTTATTGAATTATCATATATTGTCATATAAGATTCTTTTTTAAGTTTATCAATTTTATCAATTTTATCCATTTGTTTAGCATTTTCAATAATTTCATTAATTTTTTCTTGAGATAAGTTTTGTTTATTACTAGAAATTAGAATAGATTTTTTATTAAGAGGATTATCCATATCTTCTGCAAAAATTGTAATTATACCATCAGAATCTATAGAAAAACTAATTTGTATTGAAGGTATACCTTTTTTTTGTTTTTCTATACCACCGAGAGTAAAATCTCCAATTAAAAAATTATCTTTAGTAAATTTGCGTTCACCTTCAAAAATTTTTATATCAATAGAAGTAAGATAATCAGAATCAGTAGAATATTTTTTATTTTTTTTAATTGGAATAATAGAGCCTCTTGGAATAATAACATCCATAATTCCCCCTGATGTTTCAACACCAATTGATAAAGATGTTCTATCAATTAATAATAATTTATCATTAATTGAATTTTTATTTAATATCATATAACCATGAATAGAAGCTCCAATTGATACAACATTATCTGGATTAATAGAAAAATTTACATCTTTATTAAAAAATTTTTCAATATTATAACGAATTATTGGAACTTTAGTCATTCCTCCAACCATAATTATTTCATCAATATTAGATTTATCAAGATCACATAAATTAAGTACATCATTAATAGGTTTTATTATTAAATTAATTAAATCTTGACAAATTTCATTAAATTTATCTCTAGATAAACTAATAGATAATTCTATATTATCATAAAATTGTTGAATTATAATTTTAGCATGTATATTTTCTGATAAAACAATTTTTGCTTGTTCACATAATAATTTTAATTTTTGCAATGAATTTTCAGAAACATTTTGAATAAAATTTTCATAAAATATGTTATTTTTTTCTATAAACTTTTTAATAATATATTCCATTATTTTAGTATCAAAATCACTTCCTCCTAAATTATTATTTCCACATGAACCAAGTACTTCATAAACTTCATGATTTATATTTAATAAACTGACATCTAATGTACCTCCTCCAAAATCAAATACTATTATATTTAAACCATTTTGTCCATATGTATCTTTTCCTAAACCATAACAAATAGCAGCAGCTGTTGGTTCATTAATTAATCTTAAAACATTAAAACCAGCATATTCTGCAGAATTTTTAATATTTTGTCTTTGAATTTTATTAAAATATGCAGGAACTGAAATAACAGAATTATTAATTTGAATATTTGAATTAAATTTTTTACTTAAAAATAATTCAGCTTTTAGTTTAAAACTCATAAATAAATGAGTTGAAATTTCTTCAGGATAATAAGATATTGATGTTTCAGAATCTATTATAATAATATTATCATTTTCATCAGGTTGTATTTGATATGCTAACATTTCAATTTGATTAACATTTAATTCAGAATATTTTTTTCCAAGTAATTTTTTAATTTCATAAATTAAAAATATAGTTTTTTTATTTGTTTTAAATATTTCTTTTCTCAAATAAGCTTGTTTTCCAATAATTTTATTATCTGTATTAATTTCTATTACTGTTGGAATAGTTTCACTTCCATCAATATCTGGAATTAATATTGATTTATTTTTATACCATATTGATAAACATGAATTTGTTGTTCCAAAATCTATACCTAAACATAAATTATTTAATTCATCATTATTAATATTTGTTAATTCCATTTATTATATATTTAATATAAATATTAATAAATATTTAAATTAAACTTATATTTATAGTAATAAAATATTGATGGATAAAAATATTTATTAATATTAATAAATATAATTTATAAGATATTTTTATAAAGATAAAACAATTATATTAAATATTATAAATAAATGACAGGAGGATTAATGCAAATTATAACATATGGTACACAAGATATAATGTTAACATCAAATCCAGAAATAACTTTTTTTAATATTATATATAGAAGATATACAAATTTTGGAATTAAAACAATACAAGCATCATTTGATAATTCACCAGATTTTAATTCAACTTCATATGTAAATATTCCAAAAAATAATGGAGATTTATTATCAAAAATAATTTTGAGAATAAAATTACCAAAAATAGATTTTACTTATATTAATGATATATTATTAAATCAAAATATAGCCAATAATATTAATTTATCTGATAAAGAAAATATTGTAACATATTATAATTATTTTTTTACTTTTTATAATAAATTAAAAAACATAATAAATATTTTTTTTCTAAAATATGATAATTATATGAATTATTTAACATATATAATTGATCTTAAAAATTATATATTAAAATATTTTAATATAGATCAATATTCACAATTTTTTACATCTATTGACTTTTTTTTTAATAATATAATTTATTCAAATAATATTAAAAAATATAATATTGAATTATATACAAATGCATCATTATTTAAAATTGTAAATTCTAATCTAATATATATCTATGATTTATTAAATTATGATATTGTTTCATATGATCAATTTAAATTTACTATTAATGAAAATATGGAAATATTAAATAATTTAAATATCATTATTTATAATAAAGTACTTAATTTATTGATAAATGAACCAAAAATAAAATTTTGTTGGGTTAATAAAATAGCACAGTATTTATTTAATTCAGTTGAATTTTATATTGGAAGTAATAAAATATATTCATTATCTGATACTTATATAAATAATTATGCAGAATTATATTATAAAAATAAAGATTTATATAATCGTTTAATTGGAAATAATACAGATATTAATATTTTTTCAGATATACACAATGAAACAGAATTATTTTTACCAATTCCCTTTTGGTCTTTTTTTAATTATGGTTTATCATTTCCATTAATATCCTTACAATATAATTCATTACAAATTAAAATTAATACAAAAAAATTTATAGAATGTATAAAAATTAATTATGATGAAACTTTGTTTAATTCAAATATAAATAATGAAATTATGAATTTATTAATAAATAATATATCAAATATAATATTTGGAAAAATAGATATTACATTATTATTAGAATATATATATTTAGATACTATTGAAAGAAAAAAATTTGCTCAATCTTCACATGAATATTTAATTGAACAAGTACAAGAAATTGAATTTGATAGAATAACAAAATCAAATAATATAATACAATTAGATATTTTTCATTGTTGTAAAGATATGTTTTGGTTTGCTCAAAAATATTTTAATCAATTTGATATTTTTAATAATGATATTGATGTTTATAAATATACATATCCAACATATAATTATAATTTAACAGAAATTGAAAAACAATTTCTTAGTTATTTAAATATGTTAACATCACCAAATATATTATTCAATCCAAATATATTTTATAATGGTTTAAATATAATACAAAATAATTCAAAATATATTGATCAATTAGAATTATTTGTTAGTTTTGTATTTGAAAATTTATCATTTCCAATAACATATAATAAATTTAATATAATTATACAAGACTCATATTATAATTTAAACAGTATTCAACTTATTGGAGAAAATTCATCTTTTTATAATTATTTACAACCATATTGTTATTATAATGCTACACCTCAATTAGGTTTAAATATATATTCATTTTGTTTAAAACCAACTGAATTTCAACCATCTGGTTCATGTAATATGAGCAGAATTTCATTTATAGGATTAAAATTAAATATTAATGAAAGAATGTTAGAAAAATATGAAAATTTATTTGATATTAAAATACAATCTAATTTAGAATATAAACTTATTTATCAAGTTCGCAATTATAATATATTAAGATTAATTGGTGGTATTGGTGCAACAGCTTATACATATTAATTGATATATTATAAATTTTATTATTATATTTTTGTTTAAAATTATAATAATTATAATAATTAATTATTATAAATGGGTGTAGGATTTATTCAACTTATAGCTGTTGGAAATGAAGCAAATATTTTTAATTATAATCCAAATATAAGTTTTTTTAAAATATATTATAGAAGACATTCAAATTTTTTTATAAATAATATGTCAATTAATGGTAATAGTGTTGAAATTAGCAATAATAATAATAGTTTATTATCAAATATTTTAACTTTTAAAATACCTCATGATGGTGATTTTTTAGGAAAATCATATTTAGAATTTAATTTTGATGATTATTATATGGAATTATTTGATAGTAATAATGAATTATTTTCAACATTAAATATAAATATTTTAAATTTATATAATAATTATTATATAAAAAAAAATAATTTTTTAATAACTGATATAAATTTCATATCATCAATTAAATTAAATTATTATTTTAAAAATATTAAATCTAATAATCCAAATATTATTTGTATGTCTTCATATATATTAAATAATTATGAATTAATAAATATAATTAATAGTACACCATTAATAGAACTTCAGACTGATGTTACAGATGTATTTTATAATTTAGATTTAACAAATAATTTTTATTCTTATAATGTTTATGATGTAGAAAATATAAAAAATGATAAAATATTTAATTATTTGTATAATACAATTAATTATAATATATTAGATTATATCCAAATTGATATTCAAGCCATTAATTTATCAGTAAAAATTACTTATTTCACTGATAAAAATAATTATAAAAAGTGTTTAGATTTATTATATTCAAATGAATATATTAATTATATTGAACAAATTAGAATAGAAAATAATTATGTTTATATTATATCAAAATATTCATCATTATTTTATGATAATTTAATTGAATTATTTTATATTAATGTTAAAGTTCTTCAATTAGAAATTATAAAAGATAAATTAAAATCAGAAAATATTGTTATTGATAATAATATATTACTTAAAATAAATTCATTTATAAAAAATTTTAATAATAATATTTATATTAATTTGATAATATTAAATAATAATTTTTTATCATCAAGTCAAATAACAATTATGAATAATACAATATTTTTTGGTAATTTAACTAATGAATATTATAATGATTTATTAATTTATGATAGTAATAATTTATTAAATTTATTTAACTTAAATAATCAAAAATTATCATTAATATTATTTATACGTGTATTTATAACTTTGGTTTGTAATAATAATGTATCAATACAAGAATATTTAGATATAGTTAATGAAAATAAAATACAACAAATAAAAAATATTTTTAATTATAATAAAAATTTAGATATTTTAAATGATAAATTAATTTCAATATTTATGAATCCTAATATTTTAATAATTAGCAATAAATGTTTTTATATTTTAAATTACACTAAAAATGTTTTTAAATATTTTAATTATAATAAATATTCACAAGTTTTTACAAATAAAAAAATATCAATATATACTTCAATTATTATTAATTTTTATTTATATAGCAATTTTTTAAATACATTTTCAAATTATTTTAATGATACAGTTGATAATTTTTATTATACATTATCACAATTACTTTATTTAGTTAAATTATTATATTTAGGAAAAACAGATGCTATATTAGAAAAAAAAAATCAAACAAATTATATTAATAATAATAATTTATTTGATTTAACTAATATTAATATTAATGATTCAGAAAATATTTTGTCAATATTAAATTTAAATATCACAAATATTAATAAATTTAATATAATTTATATTATTATAATAAATTATTTAATATTATATATTGCACAATCATTAACAATTTTAAATTTAATAAATAATAAAATGTCAAATTTTATTTATACACCAAATGGAACATTAAGTAGTTTATTTTATAATAATAATAATTCATTATGTATATTTCCCCTAACATCAAATTTATATATGTTTACAAATAATGATAGTAATTGTTGTTTTTCAAAATTAATAATAAATAATGGATTTTATTTTAATATATCACTGGATAGTTATATATCAATTATTAAAAATAATTTAATTGAATCAGTATATTATTATTTAAATAATTCTAAAACTAATATTTTAAATTCAAATAATATTGATATTAATTATTTAAATAATATAATTACTAACTCAAAATTATATTTATATGTTAGTAATTATTATGAAAAATCTTTACATAATATTGAAAAAATAAATATGTTAATATTAAATGATTATCTTGAAAATATTAAATTAATAGATTATTCTCAAATATATTCATTTAATATTTCAAATGATTTAAATAATAATATTATGTATAATATATTTAAATATACAGACACAAATTTATTTAATGGCACATTTTGTAATTATACATTTAATAAATATTTTGAATGTGATTCACCTATTTATAATACTAATTTAAATATTGAATTAAATTATTTAAAATTTATTTTTTCAATAAATTCTCCATTATATAGAATATATTTTTTATTTACTTTTTTATCTAAATTTACAATTGATACTATTGAAAATAGTATATTAATATCAGTAGATATTGAAACATTAAGAGATATAAGTTTTATTTTTATAATAACATATTTATATTATGTAAATAATAATAATATTACAGAATATATAAATGATAATTTTAATAAATATGATTTAAGTTTAATATATAATACTGATTACATATTATCAAATAATTTTATTTGTTTTGATGAAATAAAATCATTATCTAACACTAATTTTATAAATAATATTAAAAATAAAAATTCAAGTGAATATTTATTAATATATAATAATTTTTATTTTATACAATATAATGTAAAACAATTTGAACTAAATCAAATTAATGTAAACAATATTCCAAATATATGCAATAATTTAAAGTATAATTATGATGATAAATTTATTATACTTTTTTTATTAATATTAAATACAAATAGTAAATTTTTTAATAATTTTGATAATGTATATAATTTTGTTTTAATATTTTTTAATAAATATGAATATAATATTATTAAACTTTATGAATCATTTAATAAAATTAATAACATATCTAATATCACAAATAATTTTTCAAATATTGATACTAATTATATTTTAAAAAATAATTTTTATAATAATTGTTATTATAGTACATTTACATTAGGATCATTATTTGATAATATTTATTTAAATAATATTTCAACTATAAATAATATTTTTAGTTTAACACAAGATTATAATTATAATTTAAAAAATAATTATTGTATTGAAAGTTTTAATATTAAAAAAAATGAAAATTATATTTCAATTAACAATATAATTTCTTGTCTTAAATATTTTGAATCTCAATTATTTTATATTTTTAATTCAAATAATAAAATTGATTCGCAATATTACTTAAATTATATTAATTTAATGTTAAATTATATAAATTCAAATATAGTTTTTATATTTATTTACTTAATAAGTGAATATAATTTTAATAATTGTATAAATATTATTAATAAAAATATTAATATCTTTAATTCTATAAATAATTTGAATATACAATTATCAAATAATAATTTAACAATTAAATATAATAAAACTAATTTTATAAAATATAATTTTATAATAATTATATATTATTATGTTTATTTTGTATATAATTGTTTATTAATTGATATTAATTCATATAATTTAAATACTAATTTAATAATTATAAATTTTGAAAATTATATATCTCAAAAATATACAACAAATATATATTATGATTGTATAAATGATTTGATTAATATTTTTAATATGGCTATTGATAATTTTATATCAATTGATTTTAGTACATATTATTTTATTAAAAAAAATATCAATTCTTATTCTAATTATTTAAATGTATTAAATAATAATAATAATATTTACAGTAATTTGGAATTTAATGATATAAATTATACTGAATTAAAAACATCATTAAATAAACTAACATATAATTTATTAAATATATCAAGTACAATAAATATATCAAATAATAATCCTATACAAATAACATATATTTTCAATGAAATATATTATAATCAAATATATTATTTGATATTAAAAATTAACAAAATATTATTTATAATATTAAATGAAAATTTAAATTTATATGAAAAAACAGAATCAATTACTCTTATTTCAACATTATCATTAAAAAATAATTATATCAATATAAATAAAAATTATTATAGCACATCAATATTATTATTAGCTAATATATATGAAAATTTATATATTTCATATAATTCAAATATAGAATTTATTAAAAAAAATAATTACTCAAATAGAATTATTATATATTTATTAAATAACATTAAAAATTTTTTTAGTAATAATGATTTAAATTATTTTTTTACTATGTATTATTTTAATAATAATTCAATATCAAATTTAAATATTAATTTACCTAATTATACAGATTCAATAAATTTTTTATTATCTGATATTAATTTTAATTTATTATATTCAAATTATATTAATATTTTAATAGTAAATTCATTAATATATGAAAAAGGAATAAATAGAATTATATATTTATTGTGTACAAATTATGTTATAAATAATTCATATGATAAAATAAAAACAAAAAAAATATTATATTCAAAAACATTATATGATGTAGTTAAATTATATGTATTAGAAATAGATATAAATTCTAATAATTATGTTAAAAAATATTTAAATGAAACATCAATTTATTCAAATCAATCTATTTTTGAAATATTTAATTATGAGAATATGTTAGATAATAATTCAATGACACAAAATTATTGGATAAATGAAGTAATACAAAAAATAAATATTGATATTGAGTTGGAAAATTCATATTATAAAAAATATTTGGAATTTATTAAATATACAATTTTTTTCAATATTAACACAAATAATTTAGTTTTAAATAATGGTATGTTAGTAATTAAATATTTTTCAATAATTGAAAATTATAATGAGTTATGTAGTTTTATATATAATTATATATGTTTAAATGAATATTATTGTCCAATGTATATATTTAATAATATTATAAACATAAATAATTCAAATAATATAAATTCAAAATTAAATATTGATACTGATAATATAAAGAAAAAAATTATTGTTTTTTTATTTTTCAATTATATAATATTATCATCAATTCCAGAATTACTTATAAATAATTTTGAAATTAAAGAAAATGTAATTTTAGAATACAATTTTGATGATATAATTATTGATGTTAAATTAAAAGACATAATAAATAATACAGAAAATATGAAAATTATTAATTGGGCAATTTTTGAAATTTATAATATTTTACCAATTGAAACAAACAATAATTTAATTATTAGCAAAGATCCAAACTTTATTAATTCAAATAATGATTTAATATTTATAATAAAAGATTTAAAAATATCATGTTCTCCTATACCATATTTTAATATTATTTGTAATAAATTTATAAATAATTATAATATATTTATTGGAAATGACAATATTTATACACAAAATTTATTACCTATAAAATTTAATAATAGTTTAACAAATTTAGTATCAAATATAAATATTATATTTAATAATGATGAAAATAGTTCAAATCCAGATTCATATAATTTAACTTTATATTCAGTAACATTATTAAATATTAAACAAGGAACTTTAATTTTTAATTTAGATAATACAGCAAATAATAAAATATCAAATACTTCTGAATTTACTTTTAATTCTAAAAAAAATTATAAAAAAGCTTCAATTAATGATTTTAATTTATTATATAATTTATTGTGTTTATTATTGGGTAATTATAATATTTATTATGATAATTTAAAAAAAGATGTATCAGATGTTTTAGAAAATTTAAGATTGGGATTAATTCCAATTAATGATTTTTTTGAAATTATGAAAGGTTATGTATCAAATTATAAAATGTCTTTAAATTTAACAGAATATAAAAATATTGATAAATATGAAAGTTATATTTTAAGATTATTTAATATTAAATATTTGTCAGAATTAGCAACATCATTAAACAATTTATCAATAATTACACCAAATGATTATGATGATAATGTTATTTTAATAGATTATAAATATAATTATAAAAATTTTTTTAATAAATATTATTTGTATAATTATAATTATAATAATTTTGAAAATAATTCAAAAGTAATTTATAAAAAATTATATGAATATTATAAAAATATTTCATTAAATGAAAATTCAATTACTAATATAAAAAATTCAAATACAAATTTGTATATTTGGATGTTTATTGATTTAATTAATAGTTTTATTGGAAATAATTATTATAATAATGAATATGATAATATTAATAAAAATACAAATAATTATATAAATTTATTAAATAACATAAATATTTTATATTTTAAATACAATTACACTTTTAGATTAAATTATAATATATCAAATATTAATAATTTAATAATTCAAAATAGTTATACTGATATTAAAACTTTATCAACATACGAAGAATTATTAAAATATTTAGTAAATTATTATTATTATCAATTATTTTCATCAGAAATTTATTTAGGAGAAAATTATACATCAGATGTATTAAATTTTTTTAATAATTTTGATAATAATTTAAATATTAATTTTATTTATAATTACAATTATTATAATTTAATACTTAAATTTGAAATTATTATTAAATATATTATACATAAATTAAACAAATCATATAATATATCTTCTAATAATAAATATATATATGAATTAAACAATAAATTAATAAATTATTTTACTGAAATTAGTAATATATCTGATTTTTTTAATCAAAAATATATTTATACAATTAATAATCAACAATTTAATTTTGAAATATATAATTGTATAATAAATTCAATTAATAAAGAAATTTTATACACAAAATTTTCTTTATCAATATCAAAACTAATATATTGGATAAATAATTTATCATATGAACAAAATACAAATAATGTATGGAAAGAATATTTTGAGAATTATATTATAGAATATTACACTTATATCAATAATGAATATAATATTAGTAAATATATAATTTCTTTTGATGATTTTAATTTATTAATTTACAGTTACATAAATTATATATTATTAAAAAACAATGGATTTATAAATTTAATAACAATTGAATTAGAACCAATATATAATTTATTATTTAGTTACAATAATCAAACAGTAATTATTAATCCAGAAATTATCTATAAAATAATTTTCACAGATTTACAAATACAAAAAATAAATTGTTACAATAATTCATTTATAATTCAAAATATATTTATATTTATATTAAATACAAAATGGGGAATAATTGATTTTAATGATATAAATAATGAGCCAAATTATAATATAAAAAATTCAATATTATTTTATAATTATTATTATTCATATTTAAATAATTTGATAAATCAAGAAAATAATATATATTTAGAATATGATTTTGATTATTATAATAAATTATTTGAAGAATTATATATATTATATTATTTTATTTTAATAGTTATAACTTGCAAATATTTGAATAATAATAATTATTGGACATTAATGAATATGATATTAATTAATGCAAATTATTACATTGAGTATGGTAAAAAAATATATTGTTTTAATTTATTTAATAATTTTTCAATATATATGGATAATTTAAATTCAAATATAATTAAAACAAATCATATTGCAAATTATTATAAAAATTCACAAAATGAATCAATATATGATGCAATAAAATATAAAATACCATATTTTATAAATAATTATAATAATTATGATTCATATATTACCAAAATATTTAATAATCAAATTAATGATTTACAACTTATAACAGAAAATACAATAACTTTTAATTCTTTTTATAATATAATAATTAATACATTAGCAAATCTTGAATCAAATGTTAAATTATACGAATCAAATACAATAATAATTACAAAAAATTTATATAATACAATTTATGCTAGTATAAACAAAATAACAACATTAATTAAAAATTTTACTGGTGGAAATAATAATAAAGATATAACAATTGAAAATACAGAATATAATATATTTAATATAAATAATTATAAAAATGAAAATTCACAAATAACTATTTTATCTTTAATATTTAATCAAATAGATAATGGGATTATTAATAATAATGTCTTAGTTATATATTTTTATTATATATGTTTTATTACATGGTCAACATTGGGAAATAGTATTAAAAATAGTATTGAAAATAAATTATACAATATGCAACAAATATATTATGATTTAGCAAATATAATCAATGAACAAATAATTAAATATATAAATAATAAAGATATTCAATCAAATATTTTTTTTGATTATTTAAATATATTATTATTTGAAAATTATAATAATTCAGAATTTATTAATTCTACAATAATTTTTTTTAATAATATAATATCAAATTACTTAAAATATATATCAAATAATATAATTTACAATTTATATTCAACATATATAAATAATGCATCAAATATAAATCCAACATCAAATATAATGAGTATATTTGTTAATATAAATAATTTTAATAATTATGAAATTTCAACAAATAAAAATTCACAAATTTTAAATTGGACATTTTTACTTGGTTTATTTGTTGATTTTAATAATTCAATAACAATAAAAAATGTTAAAAGTATAAATAATGTATATTGTGTAAATAAAATTCAAGATAATATAATAAATTACATTATAGAAATAAATGGAAAAAAAATTATTAATGAATATGGAATAATTAAAATTATTGATAAAATACAATTATTATTTAATGATGAACTTATATCAGAATATAATAATTTTAATTATAAAATATTTATTGATAATTTTCAAAATTTAAATAAACAAAAATTATTAAATGATATGTTAGGTATTAATAATTTAAATAATTATGATAATATTATAAGTGGAGTTAAACCATTTATTAAATTAATTTTAAATAAAACTTATATAATTCCAATAAAATTCTTTTTTGAAAATTATTTTAATTCAATACCTTTAATATCTTGTATATATACAAATATAAGTTTGAAAATATTTTTAAATAATTCAAATATTTTTAAAAATTCATATAATATAAAATATTTATCAAAACCAATAATGAAAACAAAAATAAATTCAGATTATATAATAATTGAAAGAGATGAAAGAAAATCATTATGTGCAAATAAAATAGATAATTTAATAGAAAGAAATAATTATTATAATATAATAAAAAATTTAGATAAATTATTAAATAATAATAATGATATAATAACAGTAAATTTTGAATTTGAATTTGATAATCCAGTAAAAGAAATTATATGGAATTTTATAATAACAATTGATAATTATGAAATTACATTAATTAAAAATTTTAATTTAGGAAACACATTTATTAATAATAATTCAAATAATTATAAAATTCAAACTGCAGAATTTATATTAAATACAAAATTTTATATTGATGGAATTAGAAGAGATGGTATAGAATCATTAGATTCAAATACATTTTATTCATATAATAAAATTACAACAATATTAAATCCTTATAGATATAATACAAAAGTGATTTTAAATAAAAAATATAATACTTATAGTTTTAGTTTAGAACCAACATTATTTCAACCAAGTGGTGCAATTAATATGAGTAATATAAAAACCTTTACAATTCAAATTAAAATTGATAAAATTAAATTATTATTATATTTAAAAAATTTGAATATATTATTTAATTTAAAAACTATAAATTTAGAAATGAATTTAACAACATTTGAATATAATTTTATTAGATATCAATCAGGACTATCTGGAATTTTATTTATAAATTAATTTTTTTAGTTTAAATAATTAAAAATTAATTAATTATATAAAATAAAAAATGCCCGCAGGTGAAATTATATTAGTTTCTTATGGAGAAGAAAATATTGTATTATCAGAAAATCCACAAATAACTTTTTTTAAAATAATATACAGAAGATACACAAATTTTTCAATTGAAACAATAAAAACAAATTTTTTATATGAAGCAAAATTTGGAAAAAAATACAGTGTTGAAATACCAAAAATTGGAGATTTAATAAATAAAATGTGGTTAATTTTAGAATTGCCAGAAATACCTATTATTTATGATTTAAATAATAATATTGACAATAAAATAAAATTTAAATGGACAAAAAAATTAGCATATGCTATTATAGATTATGTAGAAATTGAAATTGGCAATCAAATTATAAGTAGATTATGGGGAGAATGGATGAATGTTCTTGAAGAATTAAACTGGAATAATTTTAATGGTACATTAGATGAATATATTGGAAATACTCCAGATTTAACAACATATAAATTTTTAAAAAATAATTTTGAATCAAAAACATTATATGTTCCATTATTTTTTTGGTTTTGTAATAATTCTGGACAATCTTTACCTTTATTATGTTTAGAATATAATACTGTTAAATTTAATATTCAATTAAATGATTTTCAAAGTTGTGGTATTTTTAGTCCAACAAATTATATAATAATTAATTCTTATTATGGAAATGGAATTTTAGGAGAACCTTTGCTTCAATATTCTAATCAAGGTGTTGCTTGGGCAGAATTTGATAGTATTGATGTTGGAAGTTATGATCCAATAACTTTGAATATAAAAAATTATATTTTATATTATAGAAAAATTTCTGATAATAGTTTTATAAGTACAGTAAATTTTAATAGTAATATAATTTCTATTTTTGAAAATTATGCAAAAAATAATTTAAATTTTATAATAATTGGATTATATAGTAATTCAATTTATATTCCTATTAATTCTAATTTGCTTAATCCGCAAAGTATTAATATTGAACATTCATATAATTTTAATATTCCTTCAAATTTAGTTTTTAAAAATATTTATTTACTTTCTAATTATATTTATTTAGATAGAGAAGAAAGAAAAAAATTTTATGAAAATAAACATCAATATACAATTGAACAAGTATATTATACTAATCCTAAATATCTTACAAATCTAAATAATAAAATTTATATTGAAACAATTAATCCATGTAAATATTTTATATTTATGGCACAGGTTAAATATTTTCTTAATAATAATGTTAATGAGAATTTTAATTATAATTTATATTTTTTTGATACAAATATTATTAATAAAAATATTTTTACTGATATAAATAATAAACCAGTTATTAAAAATATATATTTTAGTTTAAATTCCAATTCTTCTGTTGAAAATTATAATATTAAATTTTATAGTATTTTAACACCTTTTTTATATTTTCCAATGAGTAAAAATATGTCAAGTTTTGGAATGTCTACTTTTTCTTTATATCCTAATACTTTACAACCTTCAGGATCATGTAATTTATCTTGTTTTACAACTTTTGAAATTAATTCTGTGTTCTGTCCAATTGATATTGATTATAATAAATATATTTTTAAATGTTATACTTCTAATTATAATTTTCTTGCAATATCTAATGGTGTTGCAGCAACTATCTATAATTCTCCTTATTAAATATGATTTATAGAAAAATATGATTTATAGAAAAATATTATTTAATTATAAATTAAATACTTAATTTACAATTTATAAAATTATTAATAAATATTATAAAAATTTATAATTTATTATAATATGATGTTGGTTTATCATTATTTAATGATAAATCACGCATCAATAAAGAAATTACAGAATCTGCTTTATTTGATAATTTATTTGCAGAATTTTGATATTCATCAATTGTATCACTCATTGTTTTAGCAATAACTTTATCATTTAAAATTTTATCATCTACATTATTTAAAACTTTAACATATTTTGATAATAATTCTAATTGAAAATATAATTCATCTTCAGTTTTTTTTAAATCAATAATATTTTTTACCATATCATTATAATATTTATCATTTTTATCAAATGATTTTGATTTTGATTTCATGAATTCTATACCATTAACAAATGTTTCTAATGCTGTTCTTGAACATGGTTTCATTTCATTTAAAATTTTTTGTATTTCTTTGTAATTATTATTTTCTATCATATTTTCTAATTCATCAATAGAACCACCAAATTGTCCATATCCAATTCCTGTTGAAAATGCAGGTTTTCTACCTACCATTAAATTACCATAACCATTTACTCCAATTAGTAATCCTAATAATGAATTTAAAATATTTTTATTTTCAGGAATACCCATATTTGTTGGTTTCCACATATTTTGAGTATTTTTTTTCATTTGTGATAAAATATTTTCTAAACTTTCATTATTTTCTTTATTGTTTAATCCTTTATAAGAACCATTTGGAACTGTAACTTCATTTCCATTTAATATATATGTAAAATATTTCATATTATTTGTTTTTCCATTTGATCTTGGAAATATGCTTGTTATTGGAAGTCTGTTAATAATTTCTTTATTTTGAGGATTTAATATAAATTCATTATTATTTATATAATCAACTAGTAATTTTAAAAATAATTCAAGATTTTCTGGAGGACTTGGTGTTAATCCATTTTGTTCATGTAATCTTTTATTTGCATTTAATAGTTTTGTATCTGCACCATTTGTATCTTTAAATGATGCTTCCATTATTTTACTTCCATTATTTTTCCACCAATGAGTAAAACTTTCTACTTTAACAGTTTTTGTTCCATCTGTATTTATTTTTGTCCATTTTTCAAATTTAAATGCTCTTAATGTTCCAATTACAAATACAGGATTAACTTTTATAATATTTGTTCTTAATTTTTCATAATTTGTAACAAAATCACCACGATTTATTAATTCTGCTAATTGACTAAATTCATATTCTCTTCCTTTTGTCATTCCTTCAAAAAATTTAGTACATTCAGCTACATTATCAAAAATACATAAATGACCACAATTATCTTTATTACTTTTAAATGATTCTATGTCTTCTTTTTTTTCTTTATCTGTATATTTTCTCCATTGTTCAAATTTTCCATCTTTTTTATCTCTTTTATAAAGTTGACCTGTTGTATCTGCTGCCCATCCATTTTTATATTCATCAATTTCTTTTTTGTAATAGTTAATATTATTTTTATTTCCTTCAGAATCAGTATATTCTTCAACATCTTCAACATCCATTTCATAATTTATATTTGGTTGTAAATTACCATTTCTATTCATTGATAACAATATTTCTTTTTGATATTTTAAAACATTTTTAACTGTGTCTGCAGAAATTTTAAAACATTTTTTCTCAATTTCATATTTATTTATTGATGATAATTTATTAATATCTCTTGAATTTGATTTAACTAAACTTTTATTAAATTCTTCTCTTATTGATTTTGGAAAAGCAAATGATATTCCTGCCATATAATTTTTTTCTGTATTTTTAGAATTTTTATGTGTGATTTTTTTTTTGAGATCTGATGGATTTTCAACAACTTTAATATTTATTCTATAATCATTAAAAACAGATGAACTTGATTTATTTAAATATTCACTTCCAAATTTTCCCCAATTTGTTTTTCCACCATCACCCCAAAAATCTTTTAATGCAATAGGTAAGCCTCCTGGACCTACAATCTCAAAATAATTATCAAATAATGCAAATTCACAATCTGATATTTGATAATTATTTGGTAAATTATCTGTCATTTCATTTTTAATATTTTCTATAAAATTATTAAAAGCTTTTTTACTTTCTCCATATATTTGAAATGTTGCTTCTAACCATTTATTAAATATTTGTTTATAATTTCCTAAATCATCTGATGATTTCATTATTTCATCAAGTTCTTCTTTATATGTTTTTTCATCATCATATTTATTATCTAATTTAAAATCTACATTTTTACAAATTTCATTATTATTTATTTTTGTATCAATATTATTAATAATTTCTGTTTTACTTGAGAAATTTTCAAAAGATTCTTTAAATATATTAAATAGTGTACCTTTTATTGTTATATTACTTATTGGATAATCATAAGTTTTTAAATTCAATGCAAACATATCAACTGCATTTTTAAAATTTTCACTAACATCATTTGAATTATTTACATCACCATTTGTATCACAATCATTTGTTATTATTCTTAATAATTCTTTATCAATACAATCAACATCAAATGTTTCACATATTCCATATAAAAATTTAAAATATTCTTGTAATGGTTTAAATATAGGTAATTCAATTTCTATTTTTTCAGACATTAAATGTATATATTATTTATAGAAAATATTTTTATTTAATATAATATTTATTATATATTTTCTATAAATAAATTTTATTATTTTTTATATATTTTTATTATTTATTTTATATTTTTTTTGTGATTTATTAATATATAATGTATTTTTTTGTTTTAATTTTAATTCTAGTTTTAATTATTATTTTTATATTTAATAGAAATTTTAATGAATCCTTTGAAAACTCTGAACCAATGACATTATTGATTTTTGTTTCTGATTCTTGTGGTCATTGTGTTGATTATATTAAAAATTATCATGATGGTATAGTTTCACTTGCAAAATCAAAAAATATTAATGTAAAAAAATATGTTTCAAATATAGATCCTGAAATGTTTAAAAAATTTAATATTAATTTTGTTCCTACTGCAATTTTAATGAAAGGTGATAAAATTTACAAAAATCTTGGTAGTAATGTTAATCCTGAATCTATAAAAGCTGCCATATCTTAATCTAATAATTAAATAAATTATAATATAAATGTCTAATCTACTATATTTTACAAATTATTCTGAAATTTTTATTGATTTATATGCACAACTTAATATAGACAGCATCAAAAAATAAAATTAAATCGGTTGTAATTGCTTTTATACTTTCAACTGATTAAACTAATAAATTATTTAACTCGGAAACGCTTATATATTGTTGTTTTATATATTTTATAAATTAAGTTGTATTCCTATCTTTCATTTTTGAAAATATATATTTTTTTCTGTCAGCACCAGCATGTATTTTTAATGCTTCTATTATATTTTTAATAGGATATTTTTGTATAAGTTTACTATATTTATTTTTGAAGTATTTTTAAGATATATATTATAATGCTTTTTCACTATTAAATAAATATTTAATAGATAAGACGTTAATAATTTTAGTTATTTTTTCTATTGTTATTTATATAATAATTATCTTTATAAAAATCTAATTTAATTTTTTTTATAATTTTTTGGTTTTACTTTATTAATTGCCTTTTTAACATTCTTTTTTAATTCTTGATAATTTGCTATATTTCTATTTTTTTTCAAATATATTTTTACTTGATTTATGAAAATTTATATAATTTAGAAAATTTAAATAATAATATAAAATTAGAAGAATTAGTTGAATATTTAAATTTTAATGAATTTAAAAAATGGAAAAATGAAATATATATATATATATATATAACAAATTAACAAGAAATTAATGAATATTTAGAATAAGATTTTAAAGAAAATAAAAATTCTGATATAAATTAACAAATATAAATTATTATGAATATTTACAAAAATATTATTAAGAATGAAAAAATTATAAATTTCTTGAAAAATGAATAAAAAACTATTAATATATAAATTAATTTAAATATTAAAATATTAAAATTAATTATAAATACAGCAAATGTCTAGTTTAATAGATTTTATATATGATTCAGATATATTTATTGATTTATATGAGCATCTTGAAATTGATATAGATGCAAAACAAGAAGAAATTAAAAATGCTTATATAAAACTAGCAAAAAAAAATCATCCAGATCAAGGTGGATCAAGTGAAAAATTTCAAGAAATTACAAGAGCTTATGAAATATTATATAATAAAGAATTAAGAAAAGAATATGATTTATATTATCTTAAAAAAAATATGAATGAATTTAAAGGAGATTACACATTAAGATTAAAAAATGAATTTAAAGATTTTTTAATAAATACAAAACCATTATCAAAAGATGAAATTGATAAATTATATTCAGAAACATTTAATGAATATACAGAAAAATTTAATGAAGTTACAATATCTGATAAAGATTTTTCAAATAGATTAAAAGATATAGAAATAGAACGTGAAAATGTTCAAATAGAAATATTGGATGATACTTTAATGAATTTTTTAGAAGAAAATAAAATAAATATAAATGATGTATTTGAATATTTAAAATATAAAAATTCAAATTGTTTTGAAAAATCGATAGTTAAAAAAGAGTGGGAAACATTAGATTTAATGCCTGGATATTTAAATAGTTATTCATCATTTGTTGATGAAAATGAATATTTTAATTCAAATCTATATTCAAATTTAATAGATATAAATAATACATTATCAAAAAATACTTTTGACAATTTAAATATTAATGAATTTAGAAATTGGGAAAAAACAAAACATACAAATAAAAAATTAACAAAATCTGAAATTGATAATTATTTACAAAAAAGACAAGAACAAGAAACAGATTTATTTAAAGAAAATGAGCTTAATTTAGAAAATAGTTCAAAAAAAAAAGAAATTGAAAAATTTTTTAAAACAAAACTTTTAACTGAAGATATTAATAGATATAATAATATTGAAACAAATACAAATACAAATACAAATATAAATATAAATGATAAATTAGATAATATACTAAATTATATGGATAATATAAAAAAATAAATTTAATTATTATTATAATCTTGATTTTCAATATATTTTTTTGCACATTCATAACCCACATTAAATAAATCTTTTTTTTCTTGTTGAATTATATTCCAATTTGTTCCATTATTTCCATGAGTTATTATATGAACAAAATATTTTTTATATAATTCAATTTTATTGTAATCAATACCTTTACAAACACAATTAAATATTCTGTAAAAATAATCTTGAATTTCAGTTATTTCATTTAAAAAATCAAAATTATCATCTAAATATATACCTATAACATCATCTAATTTATCATTAAATAAATTAATAGGGAAATTATTCATACAACCTCCATCAATCCATATTTTTCCTTCAAATAAATATGGTTTAAATAAGATAGGTATACTTATTGTAATTCGTAGTGCTTTTAATATGGACATATTAGGACAAGTATCAATTGAAAAATATTTTATTGATACATCATTAATACATGTTCCTGTAATAATTAATTTTGATTGTGTTATATCAAATAATTCTTTAAATGTTATATTTTTATTTATATTTTTTTTTTTCATAAAAGAATATATTATTTGAATTATTAATTTTGGATAGCTTATACCAAAATAACAATCTGAAAACATTTTCTCTGGTTCAATATATTTAATTATTTTTGTAAAGTCAATTTCTTCTAATAAACTATACATATCTCTTGGTCCATATCCTATATTAATTAAAAAACATATTATTGCACCAACTGATGTTCCTGCAAATATTTCAGGAAATGATATTATGTCATTATCAATTAAATTTGCTAATGCTCCTAAAGCTGCAAATCCTTTTACTCCACCACCACTAATTACTAATATATTTTTAGTTTTACCTTTATATAAGGGTATTATTTCCATATATTTTTATATAATAATATATTATTAAATGAATAATATTAATATTAATAATATTTTTGTAAATAATATGTCAGATAAGACAATGTCTTTACCTCCATGTAAAAATATAAAAATTTCTGAATTTAGTATTGAAACATTAATTAATTCTAATACTTTTAAATCATCAATATCCGATGATTATATTATTAATAAAATTAAATTAAATAAAAAAAAAAAATTTTCTACTATTACTGATTTATATGAAATAAAATATAAAGAATGTTTAATAAAAATTAATAATGCAATTGAATTAAATTTAACAGATATTATTTGTAGTATTGAAATTATACAATTTGGTTATGATAATTATAATTATATTGAATGTATTAAATACATACAAAATAAATTAAAAAAAAAAAATTTTCTTACTCTGATTATTTCAAATAAAGATATTTTTATTAGTTGGAAACATATTGTTTAAATATTAAATTAATTTTTATAACTAAATCTTAATATTATGTCAATTAATAATAAGATTATAATTATACTTATACCAAAATATAATATATACATTTCATATCCATTTGATGTATTTGATGTATTTATTCCATTTTGTGTATTTAATGGATTTGAAATTTGATTATTTTTTAATAAATTACTTAAAATTTGTGATGATGAATTTTCTATTTGATTTTTATATTCATTTTGTGAAAAAATATTATTAAATTTATTTAATTGAGAATAATTTAAATTAATAATTTCAATTATTTTGTCTAATTTATAATTTATTTTTTTCTTTTCTTCTAAATCTTCTAAATATTTTGATAAATTATTTTGTAATATTACATTTTGATATTTGACATTTGATTCTTCATTAATTTTATCATTTAATAATTTTAATTCTGATTCAATATTTGTATTTATTTTTGAATTATTATATATTTGTTTATTATTTTTATTGGAAATATTATTTTCATTTTTTTTTTCTTGTTCAGATTTTATTATTAAATTTCTTTTTATTTCTTTTTTACATAAATTACATTTTGATATATGTTTTAATGCATCAGTCAGCATATTATCTTTATATGAATCAGGATTATTATATATATTTATACAATCATTATGACTTATTTTTTTTAAATTAATATTATTTTTATTATTTGATACATTTAATAAATCAGTCCCATTTAAACTTCCCCAACTTGTATTATCATTTCCATAAAATAATCCTTCATTCATTGAATTTAAATTATAATAATCTTGTTCTGATTCAGATTTAAAATCTATATTATAACCTGAATTAATATTTTCCATTGTATTATTAATTGGATTAAATGTCTTCATGTCTCGTACTGTATTTTCAATATTAGAATTTATATTGAAATTAGAATTTATATTAAAAGCATCATTTATATTTGAATATGACATCCGTTTATGGATATATATAATCTCATAAGATAAATATAATTAAATAATTATTTTATATATTTTTTATATTTTTACAAAAGAATATTTTATTTTATATTTAAATTTTTACTTTTTGTAAAAAAAATTTTCACTAATTAAATTAATATTCAGAATATAAATTATTAATTGACTTTATTGATTCACATTTAATAATATATGAATTATTAACACTTTAATTAATAATATAATTTTTTTAAAATTTATTTATAAATATAAAAATTCTAAAATATAATATATTATAAATAAATTGTTAAGATATAATTTATAATAATTATTATTTTAATATAAATTATATTTTTTGGGTTTATATTTAAAATTTAGTTTATTAGTTTTATATTATAAACAATGACAGATACTTCATCTAATAATTCAAAAAATAATATTCAACAAAAAAAAAATGTTAGTTATTCTACTGATTATATGGTTGATTATCTTAAAGCATCAGATAAACTTATTTCTCCTTCACAACGAAAAGGATATGAAAAAAATATTTCTGATAATGAATCAATTGTTTCTAAAAAATCTGACTTAAATAGTTATTTAACAAATGATAAAAAAATATTATCTGATGTTAATAATTCAGATTCAAATCACTATTCAAATCATTATTCTAATTCTAATATTAATACAAATAATAATTCAGAAAATATTTTTTCAAAACCATTTGTGGCTAAATCAAATGATGAAAATAATGAAAAACAAAATAATAATCAAAATATAACTCCTGATGAAAATAAAGATAATGATAATTATAATAGTTTAACAAAAGATGAACAATTAATAAAAAGATTAGAAATGCTAAGAAAACTAGGTGAATTAACACAATATGGTATTAAAATAACACAAAATTATAATATAAATTCTGATTATTTTACTATGAAATATGAATATCAGTTACATACAGGTGTTCGAAAAAAACAAAATTTTATAAATTGGACATCTAGTATGATGTTAAATTGTATATATGGTCTTGAAATATTAAATGAAAGATATGATCCATTCTCATTAAAATTAACTAATTGGGGACAACAAATTAATGCTGAAATTTCCTCTTACTATGATGTTTTTGGTGAATTATATGAAAAATATAATGGACCAGGAAAATCTATGAGTCCAGAATTAAATTTATTATTTATGATTGGAGGTTCTGCTCTCAAAATTCATCTTGGTCATGTTACTATGCAAAATAATTTAAATAAATCTAGCCAAATGTTTAATAACAATAATATTCAACAAAATTCATCAATGTTTGATGATATGAGACAAAAAGCACAATTGCAACAAATGTATGAACAAAATCAAAAACAAAATGAAATATTAGCATCAAAATCAAAAAATGAACATGAACTTGTAAATAAACATATGGAAGATATGATCTTTTTACAACAAAAAAAAGAAGAAAATGAAAAACAAGAACTTGAAAAAAAGAAAAAATTTGAAGAATTTGAAAAAACTAAAAAAATGTTTGAGGAACAAAATCAATTTCAGAAAATAAATAATATAAACCAAAATTTAGAAACAATAAGAAGAAATGAAATTGCAAATCAATTGAATAATATGAAAAAAGAAGTATCAAATATTAATACAAACTATACACGTAATAATGTAGGTATGAATATGAATATGGGTATGAATTTAGAACAAATAAGTCAACCTGCACATATTTTATACAATAATTATGCACCAAATGTACAAAGAAGTAAAATAAATTTAAATGCTGAAATAAATGATAATAATAATAATAATAATAATAATAATAATAATAATAATAATAATAATAATAATAATAATAATAATAATAATAATAATAATAATAATAATAATAATAATAATAATAATAATAATAAT
>Ga0169931_10001014_pt1 | contig 46418 bp, 36 predicted proteins | sample Kivu_15m_20L_FD_129675 | JGI IMG/M metagenome (GOLD analysis project Ga0169931, IMG submission 129675) | Freshwater microbial communities from Lake Kivu, Western Province, Rwanda to study Microbial Dark Matter (Phase II) - Kivu_15m_20L... | ecosystem: Environmental > Aquatic > Freshwater > Lake... | reverse complement strand
GCGCACCCGTAGCTCAACTGGACAGAGCATCGGTCTTCGGAACCGAGGGTTGGGGGTTCGAATCCCTCCGGGTGTATTGCAAACCATCCTCCATTTTCGTGCCAACCGGGCCCGCAAAAGACCGGTTGGCGATCATCCCGCAATCACTTTCTGGGCGGAAACCTTCAGGTGATCCGGGCTTCTAGCGGGGACCGGCAACCTTTTGTTTTTTGATGGATGTTTTCCTTCTGAAAGCAAGGCTGCTCCGTTAGGCTCTTAGTGAAGACTCGAATATTCAGTACGGGTTGGAGTGTTGCCTTCTGGTCATCATGCCCCCCCCGTTTTTTGATCCGGAGCCAGGATGTCTGAGCTGAATTCCGCCCTGTTGAAGTCGCCCGAATCGGTCGTGCAGTTCCTGGACGGGGTCCGCGACCGGATCGGCACCGTGGTGGTGGGCCAGGATGTCGTTGTCGAGAGAATCCTGATCGCATTGCTCACCAGTGGTCACCTGCTTTTGGAGGGTGTTCCGGGTTTGGCGAAAACGCTGCTGGTTTCCTGCCTGGCCAAATCCATCAGCCTGCAGTTCGCCAGGGTTCAATTCACCATCGATCTTCTCCCCTCCGATATCCTTGGCTCCGAGATTCTCGACCAGCGGACCAATGAATTCCGGGTCAACAAGGGGCCCATCTTCACCAACCTGCTGCTGGCTGATGAGATCAACCGCGCCGCTCCAAAGGTGCAATCCGCCCTTTTGGAGGCCATGCAGGAGCGCCGGGTCACCCTGGGGCGGGAATCATTCAGGTTGCCATCCCCCTTCCTAGTGATCGCCACGCAAAATCCTGTGGAGCAGGCTGGGACCTTCGAATTGCCCGAGGCCCAGTTGGATCGTTTCATGCTGCGCCACCGTCTCCAGTACCCGACACCCGCCGAGGAACTGGAGGTGCTGAAGCGCAACATGGCCCTGGGCATCCGCCGCGACGGTGCCGGGGCGGTTGCCCGCACGGAGTTCGATGTGATGGAAGACCGGCCTGTGGGCACCATCCAGGACCTGGTCGAGGCGATGGAGGCGGCTGCCGCGGTCCATGTGAGCGACACCTTCCTCGAACATGTGGTGGACGCCATCACCCGCACCCGCAACCATCCGGATATCGAGCTGGGGGCCAGTCCGCGCGCCGGCATCGCGCTCATCAAGGCCGCCAAGGCAAGGGCTCTGATCCGCGGAAGGGCCTACGTGGTGCCCGACGACCTCTACGCGCTGGCGCCCGATGTGATTTTGCACCGGATCCGCCTGAATTATGAGGCCCTTGCCGACGGCAAGCGCGCAGAGGATGTGCTGGTGGAGATTCTTCACGACCTCACCCGGGGGAAACAGGCCGGCAAGGCGCGGGAAGAGGTGGCCCTGGCTGTCGAATCCCGGGCTTGATGACGGGTTTCTGGAAACGGATTGAACCGATTTGGCGCCGGGTGATGGACTGAATGGAAGGCCGACTGGAGACTGCCGACCACCTGAACACCCGCCAGTTCCTGATCGCGGTCAGGAAATTGGCGGACGCCCTGGGCTACGGCACGGACCGTTCGCCCTTCCTGGGGTCGGGGATCGAGTATGCCCAATCCAGGCAGTATCAGCCGGGTGACCCTGTCCGGTCCATCGACTGGCGGGTGACCGCCCGCACAGGAAAGGTATTCGTCAAGGAATACGAGGCGCCCAAACAGCTACCCTGTTTTTTGTTGTTGGACACCTCCGCCTCGATGACGGTCTCCTCGACACGGAAGAGCAAGTACGCCGTCGCCGTGCATGTCGCGGTTGGTTTGGCGTTCGCCTGCCTCGACCGGGTCAGCCCTGTGGGGGTGCTGGGAGTGGGCGGCAGGGACCTGCGCGTTGATCCCACGCTGTCCAAGGCCCGGATCCTGCAGTGGCTCCATGAATTCCGACAATTTCGCTATGACGAGCCGACAACCCTTTCCAGGCGGGTCTCGGAGTTGGCCCCGACGCTTCCCAACCGGTGCCTGGTGGTGGTGCTCAGCGACCTGCAGGAGCCCGGTGCGGTCGCCGCCCTGAAATTGATGGCCCAGCGGCACGATGTGGTGGTGCTGCAGTTCCGCGACCCGGCCGAGGGAGGTTTGGGTTCCGTGGGATTCATCCGTGCGGGTGAGGCGGAAACCGGCAGGTTTTTCGTCACCCGCGGCGGCAAGCCATGGGTTGATCCTGAACCTGTCGCCCGCGAGTTGAAGCAGGCGGGCGTGGATCACCTGCTGATCCATACCGACAAGCCTTTTGTCGCGGACCTGAGGCAGTTTTTGCGGTCGCGCAATGTTCTCGGTAGGGGCAGAGGCTAACCGGATGGTATTTAGCTTCAACAAGATTGCCGGCACGGCACCAACGGCCCTGGGCAACAGGGGGCGAATGGCAATGCTCGTCCTCGGTCTGTGGATGCTCGGATTGGCTTGGGGACAGGAGGCCCCACCCCGTCCCCCGACGGTTGGGATTCCCAGAAGGCTCGAAGGCTTGGTTTTGCCCGGGACCGAATTGGAGGCGATTCCATCCGCCGACAGGAAAGCTCCCGTGATGGTCCAGGTGCTGCGCGTATACCCGCATGGATCCTTGTTCCGCTACGACATCGAGTACACAGGACTGGAACCCGGCACCTACGACCTTGGGAAGTTTTTGAGGCGCAAGGACCGCTCCGCCCTGGGAGAATTGCCTGCCGTTCAGGTGGAGATTCTGCCAGTCTTGCCCCCCGGACAGGTCAAGCCGAACGAGTTGACCATTGAAAAAGGCCCGCGCTTGGGTGGTTATTGGATGCTGGTCACAGCCCTGGCAGTTGGCTGGGTGGGTGTTTTGGTTGCCTTGATCTGGTCCTTTTTCCCAGTGAAAAAGCAGGGGGCGCGGGGCTTGGTTGTAAATCCCCCATCCCTGGCGGAACAGTTGCGCCCCCTGGTGGAAGGCGCGGTGAGGGGAGACCTTTCCGGTTCGCAACTCGCAGGATTGGAGAGGGGGCTGTTGGCCTGGTGGCGCAAGAGGCTCGACCTTGAAAAATGTGATCCCTCCGAGGCGCTGGAGCGCTTGCGCCGTCATCCCGAGGCAGGACCCCTTCTGAACCAACTGGAATCCTGGTTGCACAAGCCCGGTCCGGCCGGTGGGGTGGATATGCAATCGCTCCTAGAGCCTTACCGCAAACTTCCAGCCGGGGAAATGGATACCACGGGGGGCGCGGCTTGAGTTTTCTGTCGACTCCCCTGGTCTGGCCGCAGTTCGCCCACCCGGTGTTGCTGTTTGCCTTGGTTTTTCCCGCCATGGTGCTGGCTTGGGTGTGGGCCAGGCGTTGGCTGGCCCCTTCGAGGCGGGTGGTGTTGCCACTGGATCAGGCGACCGTGGGCCAGGGGTCTTGGGCCTGGGCCATGATCACCCTCGCCGAGAGCATCCCGGCCCTATTGCTGGCGGTCGGAGTTTGCATCCTGGCGGGGCCCCAACGGAATGGTCCGCCCACCCAGAAAAGGTCGATGACCAACATCCAGTTCGCGGTTGATGTTTCAGGCAGTATGCTGGCCCCTTTTGGCGATGGCAACCGCTACGACGCCTCCATGAAGGCGATCGACAAGTTTCTCGATTACCGCAAGGGCGACGCCTTCGGCCTGACTTTTTTTGGCGACGCCTTTGTCCACTGGGTGCCGCTGACAACCGACCCCAGCGCCATCCGTTGCTCTCCCCCATTCATGAAGCCGGAAACGGTACCGGCCCCTTTCATGGGGACCTCCATCGCCAAGGCGTTGCGGGGTTGCAAGGCCGAACTCCGCCGCCGGGACGAGGGGGATAAGATGATTCTGGTGATCACCGACGGCTTCAGCCCCGATCTGGTGGACAACGCCTCCGAGCTGGTTCGCGAGCTGAAGGCCGACCAGGTCAGCGTGTTCTGCATCATCGTGGGTGGTTTCGAGCCCCAGGCCGAGGTGGTGAACATCTGTCGCCTGACGGATGGCGAGGCGTTCCGGGCTGATGATCCCGAAGCGCTGCCATCGGTCTTCAAGAAAATCGATGGTATGAACCAGGCGAAGCTCACCCCGACATTCGTCGACACGGTCGATTACCTGGAGCCGTTTGCCCTGGCCGGTTTGGTGCTGCTCGGGTTGGGTACGCTCTCGCTGCTTGGGCTGAGGTATACCCCATGGTGAGCGGGACTAGTCCGCAAAACCTGCTGGGGGATCCGTCCACCCTTCCCGATGCCGTGTCGCCGGCGCTGGTGGTGGCCGGAGCGGTGGTTCTGGTGGCGATTTTTGCGGAGCTGCTTCACTATCTGAAAGTCTCAAGGCTGGCGCCGCTGGCTTTTGGTCCCAGGCGCCAGTGGATGCTTTTGGCGGTGATCGCGCCCATTTTCCGGGTAATCGCTTTGGGCATGGCCGCTTGGGGGCTTTCGGTTCTGCTTTTATTGCCCCCTGCCACCCACCGGCCGGGCGAGATCCGTGACGGCGATTACCGGCATTTGGTGCTGGTGCTCGATGTCTCCCGAAGCATGGATGTGGAAGATGCGGGGCCCCTAGGGAAACAAAAGAGGTCGCAGCGGGCGGCGGACCTCATCCAGTCGTTCTTTGAGCGGGTGCAGGCAGAACGATACAAGACTACCGTGGTAGCCTTTGCCAATGAGGCCAAGCCGGTGGTGCTGGACACGCTTGATCGGGAGGTGGTGCGGAACATCCTGACCGAACTGCCGATGCGACACGCATTCAAGCCGGGCGACACCAACTTGTTTGCCGGTCTGGAGGAGGCGGCGAAGATCGCCAGGAAGTGGCCCCCGGGCTCGGCCATCCTGATGATGGTAAGCGATGGCGATACCGTTCCCGCCACAGGAATGCCCAAGATGCCGCCCAGTATCGGCAGCAATGTGGTCATGGTTGGGGTTGGAAATCCCACCATCGGCAAGGCTCTTGGGGGCCATACCACCCGGCAGGATGTCTCCACCCTGCGCCAGGTGGCGGTGCGGCTTTCAGGGGCCTATCACAACGGCAATGACAAGCAACTGGCAACTCAACTCGTTTCGGGCCTGGATGAGCGGGCCAAACCAAAGGGGGGCGACAAATGGACCCTCCGTGAGTTCGCCCTGTTCCTGACCGGGTTGGGAATTGTCTCCCTTGCCCTGATTCAGGTTTTGCTGACAGCCCTTGGCACCGGTTGGGAACCGGGGAGGCGCTTGGGGAGCCAAACGGTAGTCCCCGAGCCGGTTTTTGGTCGATAGAAAGTATTAGAATTGGTTCCGTGCGGTGTGAATTTGGCGGAAAACCCGGGAATTTGTTCCATCCAGCCGGAATGGGATGTTAGGATTGGAATTGTATCCTCAGGCTTGGCAATGGCTTAGGAGGTGGAAAGTGGTGTTTCGCATCCTGCTTTTGACCGGTTGGCTGCTCCTTGGAGTGGCCGGAGCGGTCGCCCACTGGTACGGTCCCGGCGTGGGCCGGACCAAACTGGATCAGGTCGCCCTTCACATCGCCGCCGCTGAAAAAAGCGCCGCCGATAAGGATTACGACACCACCATCGACGAGTACGATGCCGCTCTCAAGGCATTGCCCGAGGGACATCTTGCTGAAGCCAGAAAGATTCGTCTCGAAAAAGCAAAGGCGCAGATGTTGAACAAGCAACTGCCCGAGGCGCACGGTGATCTGCGGGCCATGGTGGATGAACTGGCCGCCGACCCCCAGGCCGACCCGGCACTCCTTGCCGAGGCCCGTTCCGCCCAGGCCAACAGCCAGTACTACATGACCTGGCTCATGCGCCTTGAGGGCCAAGGCCGTGAGGTGTGGGAGCCGGAGGCCGAATCCGCCCGCCAAAACTACAAGATGCTGGCGGAGGACGCCGCGAAGAAAGGCGATGCCCCTGCCGTTAGAAAACACCGGGAAGACCTTGAGGCCTCGATCAGGCTGGCACGCATGGATCTCTCGGAGCTGCAGGGTTTGCCCCTGCCATCGCAGTGACAAGGGTGCAACAGCGGCCGGTCTGGTCGCAAACCTTCCAAGGGCCCCCTTCCGAAGAACCAGGATGTGCGCACCGCGGGTGGGGCTCCCCCCATCGATGACAGCGGCCACTGAGCCCTGGTTCCGGTTTTTTTCGCTGAAACCCGACCGGTCTCCGGAATGCCGGAAAGGACCGATTGGGTTTCAGTCTTTTATGCGCCTACGTCTGACAAACAACTGGATTACGCGCCGAGGTTGAAGCTGTGAGGAAGTTCCTGCCACTTGCACTGATGGTATCCACCGTTCCGGGTTTGTTGGCCCAGACCGCCACCGTGCCCGCGCGCACTATCGCCCCCGCCACGATACAGCCGCCCGCGACCAAGCCTTCCACCTCGGGGAATGCCCCCGCCGTCACCCCGGCGCCCGGGCAGGCGCAACCTGCCGCCGCTTCCGCCCAGGCGAACACCCGGATCAACCGGCTGAGAACCCTGACCTTTGATCGCCGCGCTTCCGCCATTCTGAAAGCCTGGGCGCCTCAACCCCCCTCGAAGCCGGAAGACAAACCCTCTCCGACCGGGGCGGAGCCCAAAGTTCAGGACTCCAAGGTCCAGGAATTGGACAAGGAATTGTCCGTATTCCAGCGGGCGGTGACCTTGGGCAAATGGCCCGAAGTGAAGGCGTATCTCGCCTCATTGCCCGAGGAGGAAGGCCAGGCTGGCTACAGGCAGATGCTGCAAAACCTGCAGCAGGGGCCTCCCTTTCAACAGCCCCAGCCGGGCAGGGCCGTGGCGGGGGGCGTTGAGGTATCGCAGCCAGTCAACCCCTTGGCGATGCAATACGCCGAAAAAAACACCTTCTCGCTGGAAGATCTTCTCGGTATAGCCGCCGCTGCCCCTCTGGCGAAAAAGGATCCCCAGAAAACCGCGGAGCGTGAAAGGCTCGCACTTTTGGGTGGGATATTGCAGGCGACGGTGCAGTCTGGCACGCTGCCGGAGATCGCCATCACCCGGCTGAAGATGGAGGCGGCCAAACCTGAAGGGCAATCGGTGTTGGGCAAGCGCCAGGTCGCCCGCCTTTTGGTGAGCGCCGGGTTGCCGGAATATGCCGGAGATTTTCTGCCCACGGTGAACGAGGCGGCAGCTAACAAGGATTTGGAGGCACTCAACCTCCTCACCCGGCATTTCCTGTCGCTGCACGCCAAGGAGGCCAAGGTTGGCAACCTCGAGCGAGGGTGGGAAGCGGTTCAGGCGGTGATGGCGGTTCCGGATGGGTCGCCCGAGGAGAAGGAGGAGGCCCTGCTCCGCGCGGTGGAACTGGCTCCCAAACTGCGCGACGAATTGGGCCAGGCCTGGTTGGCTGGAAGCTTCACCAAAAACCCCGAGCGTGGTCAGGAGATTTTGGCTTCCATCGGCTCGCTGGTTTCCAGGGGGCTGTCCACCCGGTCGACCCAGGCGGATGAACGGTTGGGCGCCATGAAGCTGGCCCAAACCGCCGTGGAGGCCCTGCTGAAGGCTTCTCCCCAAAAAGCGGCGGAATGGGGCTCCGCCCTGACGCTCCTGGCCATCGGTTGGCAGAAAGAGGCCGAGTTTTCACAGCGCTTCGACCGTTCTTCCGGCAATCCCAGGCTGCGGCGCGATGTTTACGGGAACATCTTCTTCTCGTCCGGCGACGATGATGACCCCCAGGCCCGCATGATGATGACGCAGCCCAACGCACCCAAGGCGGTGCCGGTGGCCGATGTGCTGAAGGTGGCCCCGGCGGGAGACTGGTTGAAGGCTTTGGACCCCGGTCTCCGTCCCAAACTGGCGGATATCGCCGCGCGTCTGCACCTGAAGATCAACGAGGAGGACAAGGCGTTCCCGCTCATCGAGCAGATGGCGGCTTCCCAGCCCGTGGAAGCCAGGGAACTGGTAAAGGAGTTCCTGAAGGTATGGACCCGCAACCACGACCCAAACGCGGCCCGCAACGAGAACCGTTACTCCTGGATGTTTTTCGGCATGGAGCAGCGCGCTGAAACCATCCCGCTCACACGGTCCAAGCAGGAACGGAACCTCGCCGACTTGTCCAAATGGGTGGCGCGGATCCGCAAGCTTCCCGCCGGGGCGGGAGACCTCGACGACGAGGTTTTGGTCAAGGCGTTCACCGCCTGCCACAGCTCATCCGAGGTGTACAAGACGGAGTCCATCGAGGCGGTTTTCGGATCCATGGCGGGCCTCAAACCGAAAACCCTGGCGGGCCTGGCGGACCAGATGCGCGTCAACATGGCCGGGCTTTGGCGTGAACCCGCCAACCAGGAGCGGAACAAGACCAAGCGCAACAAGAAGGACATCGAGGCCGAGGTGCTGCGCGGCTACCAGGTGGCCCAATCGGTGGTCAAGGACGGTCTGGGGAAATACCCCGACCATTGGGCACTGCTCGCGGCGCGCGCCGGCCTGATGCACGATGAGCTGAATTACCGCCAGGAAATCAGCAAATCCACCGGTTTCTCGGCGGCTCGCGACGAGGCCTTCGCCGTGTATCGCAAGGCCGCGGCCGAGTACGCGCGCGTGGCGCCCACCCTGTCTGAAAACGACCAGTCGGTCGGTGTCTATGAGCAGTGGTTCGCCGCCACGCTCGGCGCGGTTGATCTTGGAATGATCACCGAGGATAAACAGCCCGACTGGAAACAGCCGCCCGAGATCCGCAAGGCCATACTGGGCCTCCCTGGCGACCTGGGCGAGAAACACCTGGGCAAGTTCGCCAACAACCTGTTCATCCGCATGAGCGGCGCCAAGCCCCATGTGAAGTTCAATTACCTGAAGGCCGGCTTCCAGGTGGTCGGCGATCACAAGCAGGCGGCCGAGGCCAAAAAAGTATTCGATTACTACAGGGATCTGGTCACGGAAATTAAGCTCGATTCCGTGGTGGACGGGTCTTCCCGCGTCGGCCATGGCCGTCCCTTCGGTTTGTTTGTCAACATCAACCACACGCGCGATATCGAGCGGGAGTCGGGCGGATTTGGCCGTTACTTGCAGAACCAGAACCGAATGTCCTTCTCGTACAACTACGGGCGCCCGACGGCCGATTACCGGGACCGGTTCGAGACGGCCGCCCGGGAGGCGCTCAAGGAACAGTTCGAGGTGATCTCCATCACCTTCCGCGACGAGAAAGTCAGCTCCCGGGCAACCCGCGAATTCGGCTGGCGGTACACCCCCTACGCCTACATTCTCCTGAAGCCACGCGGCCCCCAGGTGGACGCGATCCCGCCGTTGCGCCTCGACATGGATTTTCTCGACACATCCGGCTTTTTCGTGATGCCGGTGGAAAGCCCGATTGTTCAGATCGATTGCCGTGATCCGTCCGGGGACATGCGCCCCGTGGACAAGTTGACGGTGACGCAGACCTTGGATGAGCGCCAGGCCGACAAGGGGGTGCTGGTTCTGGAGTTGAAGGCCACCGGTGTCGGGTTGGTGCCCGACTTGCGCGAGATGTGCGGCGAGGTTCAGCCCGCCGGCTTCGAGGTTGTCAAGACCGAGGAGCCGGGGCTGGGAGTCAAGAAATTCGAGGAAGACACAGAGAAAAACCTGGTGGTCAGCGAGAGGAGTTGGATGCTCACGCTCAAGGGCAGGGATGGTCAGGCGGAGAAGCCGAAGTCGTTCCAGTTTGTCTCGGCCAAGGTGCCCACCCAGGAGATGATCTACCAGCGTTACCAGGATGCCGATTTGCAAACGGTGGATCAGATGGTGTCGTTGGAGATGCAATACGGAACCCGGGGTGCCAACAAGCTTTTGTGGGGCCTCGGTTTGGCTGGAACCGTGTTGCTGGGGGGTGGGGTCGCCCTGGCCCTGCGTTCCAAGCCGGCCAGCGGGCCGACTGGTCCTGTCATTCCGGATAATCTGGATCCCTTTGTGGCAGCCGGCTTGCTGCGGGAGATCCGCCAAAGGCCCACCCTAACCGCGGCGCAGCGCTCGGCGATCGACAAGGATTTGGCGGCCATCGAGTTGCATCACTTCGCCACGGTGCCAGGCGAGGGGAATGCTCCGGATTTGAGATCCCTGGTACTTCGGTGGATCCAGGTTCCGGCGGTTTGATCCCAAGGGATATTGGCCCGGGTGGATGATATCCCTGAAGGGGGCGATGTCCTTTTGCCTGAACAGGGCCGGGGGCCTTATTTTTCTTCCATCATGGGGAATTCCAGGCTGGTGGCCAGGGCCTGATCACGGCCGGCGATCCGGGCGGCCAATTTGGGTGTGCAGGTGACCGTCACCACGACCTGGTCGCCGTCCGGGCCAGCGATCAGATAAAAGGTTTGCAGGACCTCGACACCTTCCAGCTTGCCCGCCACGGCGTGACGGTAGATCCAACGCTTGTCGCCCGAGGGGACTTCGCCTGAACTCAGCGCCTCGGCCTGCTCCCACCCAGGAATCTTGCGGATTGCGGCCTGGAAATCCTCGGGGCTCTGGTGGCGACCCTTGCCTGCGTTGGCCCATTGGGTGATGGTGGCCTGGGCCAGGAAATCACCCTTGTCCATCAGCCTCAGCACCAAATGGTTCTGGGTTCGCGTCACCTGGGTCCAGCCACGCTCGTGCAGCAATTCGAATCGTTTTTGGGGATCGCGGTATTCCAGAAGCAGGGCCGAGGCGGGCGGGTCGAACCCCATGAGCGCCGCGGCCAAAGCCCCCTCATCGAGGGAGGCCGGTTTGTCAATTTTCTGTCGGTTCACCAGCACCTCGGCGTCGACCTCGCTGGCCGGGGTAGCCGGTCCGGCCTCCCGCTGGTCGTGCTGCGACCAGCGCAATTCCGTGATTTGCTTGGCATTGGTGTCGAACTTCGCACGTCCGTTCACCTCAATCTTCATCGCTGACCCGTTCTGGATGCCGCTCACCTTGCCGGCAAACGCCAACGTGGCCATGCCCTCGGTCCAGCCTTGCAGGGTTCCGGTGATGTTGTGGCTTACCAGGCCTTCCAGATCGCAAATGGCCTGCAACGCGAAGTTGGGTATTTCCCAAGTGTCCCCCACCTTGATTTCTTTACCCGGAAGGAGGGAGGGGATGGCCAGGGTGTCGAGGTGTTCCCCAATCAGTTCCAGTTCCTCCCGCAGAAGGGCGCCGGCGGGGCTGTAGTGGGTTGGAACTCCCTGTTGCCGCTGGAAGATCATCAGGCGGCGTTCGTCCCGCAATTTGCGCTGGCTCGTCACACCGTCCACGGTGATCGTGGCCTTGGCGGTTTCATAGCGCCGCGCCGCGCGCATGGGTTGACCGGGCGCGCCGCCTGCGAGCAACCGCTCCACAAACACCTGGTCCGCCTTGGCGTGGAGGGGCAAAGTGGCCTGAGAGTCCCCACGCAATACCTTCAGTGATCCCTTAACGGAGAGGTCCAGACGCACCTGCTGGCAAATCCCTGGTTCCACGGTTTCTGCAAGTAGGACGGATTGGGCCCGGATGGCATTGCCCGACAGGCATTGGGCGCAAGCGATGGCGGCAACCCAAAGGATTGCCTTGGAAAAAAAGGACGCCATTGTTTGATCCCCATGCGCGGACTCTCCACCCGCCATTTCCCGGAATGGGGTTGGGAGGATGGGGGCTTTAGTCGTGGGGAGGGGGCGGGGTCAAGGCGTCCCTGCCGGCCCCTCGGCCGGGACAAACCGCAGGGCGGCGGCATTCATGCAGTACCGCAGGCCGGTCGGCTGGGGGCCATCCTCGAAGACATGGCCCAGATGGGCATGGCAGGCCTGACAAAGCACCTCGACCCGGTGCATCGAGAAGGAGTTGTCCCCTTGTGTGGCAACGGATTCCGGCCCGGATGGCTGAAAAAAACTGGGCCATCCGGTGCCCGAATCATATTTGGTTTCGCTTTCAAACAACGGGTTGTCGCAGCAGACACAGCGGTACTGCCCGGGTTCCTTGTTGTCCCAGCAGTGACCGGTGAAAGCCGGTTCCGTTCCATGTTTTCGGGTGATGCGGAATTGGTCCGGGGTGAGCTGTTCGCGCCATTCGGCCTCGGATTTGACGATGCGGGCTTTCATGGTTCACATCCTGGGCAGGTTTATCGGGTGATCTGCTGGAAAAAGAGCAAACACTTTCAGTTTAGTCGGGTCACATCCTGTTTGGCGGACCCGGGGCAAGTCGTTTTCTGGCGGACATCCGGGCTTGATCCGGCGGCCCTCAAACCGTAGTTGCCCCCGAATGGAGCGTTGTTTGGGCGGGGGAGGCCATTTCCATGGGCTTATGGTGTGGTGTGTTGGCCGCCTGTTTGTTGGGGCCCGGCCAGGTGATTTTTGACCCGGATGAGTTGGCCTTGGGCGAATTGCGCGTGGGGCAAAATCCCATGGTACGACTGATTATCCGAAATAACGGAAATAGCCCGGCCAAACCGTTGAAATTGGAAACCAGTTGTGGGTGCCTGGCGGCGGGGTCCTTGCCCGCCCGTTTGGAACCGGGCCATTCCGCCGCGGTGGACCTGCGGTTGCGAACCCTCAGCTTGCCGACAGGCCCCCATGCCTGGCGGGCTCGCCTGACGTATGCGCCTGATGTTTCCAAACCTGACGAAACCGGGGAGGTGGAAACCCGGCTGTCCACCGTGGTGCGCCGTGAACTGGAGGTGGAACCTGCCATCATGGCCCTTTCGCTGGGGGCCGGCGGTGAGGCGGAAACCACGGTGAAGGTCAAGGATTTGCGGGAAAAGCCATTGAAGGTGACCGGTTTCACCAGCACAGTCCACGGCTTGCAGGTACGCCATGCCAAGGGGGAGCCGGGCGAGCAGGTCATGCGGGTGACTGTTCGCGGTGAGCAAACCGGAAGGTCGGAGGGGGTTGTCCGCCTGGGGACGAATGATCCCGATTATCCGGTGCTGGAGGTGCCGGTCACGATCACGGTGCGCGCCAAGGAGCCAATCCGGGTCACGCCTGATCGGGTGGAATTGCGGGGACTGGCGGGGACCACGGTTTCCAGATTGGTTCGGGTGGAACGGGGGGATGGACAGCCCGCGGAAATCCTGGGGGTCACCGGGGCGGAGTCGGTGAGTATGACCACGCGACACGCCAATGGCAGCACCCAATCACCCGCCGCCACGGTGCGGTTGGAGGCCACGGTGGCGCTGGGTGAAAAAGTAGGCCAGGTGGAAATTCGCCTCCGGGACGGGACAACCAGCAGGCTGCCTGTTTTCCTGGTGGGCGAGTGAAACGCCCCGGTAGGGGTGATGCCATTCGGGGATGACGGTTGCCGCTGGAAACGGTTGAGGGACTGGTGGTTCGGGTTTCCGACTGGAGTGAAACCAGCCGGATCGTGACCCTTTACACCCGGGAGCATGGCAAGTTGCGGGCTTTGGCAAAGGGCGGAAGGAGATTGCGTTCCCCTTTTGAAAGTTCACTTGACTTGCTGAAGCACGACCGTATGGTCCTGCTCCGCAAGACATCAGGCGGGCTCCACCTGCTGACGGAATCGACGCAGTTAGGCAGGTATCCGGGGCTGGCGAGGGATTTTCAGGCGCTGAACGGGGCTTATCTGGTTGCCGAGTTGCTGGGGGATTGGACGGAGGAAAACGATCCGCATCCCGTGTTGTTCGAGGCGGCCTTGGGCTGTTTGCGCGACCTGGACTCTGGCGGATGGGATCCGCGGGACCGGGTGGTGGTTTTCGAACTGGCTTTGCTGATCGAGCTTGGTTATCGCCCGGAAATGGGCGGATGTGTGGGGTGCGGAAAAAAGGCGGAGAAGGGGCCGGCCGCGTTTGCCTTCGGATCCGGCGGCCTGATCTGCCGGGAATGCAGGCGAGTCCAGCACGGGTGGCGGGAGTTGCCCGAACGCTGCTGGAAATTGGCGCGGGACCTGATGGCGGCCCGGGAGACCGGCCGTGACGGACAGGCCGAATTGGCGGAAGCGGCCATGTCCGCGAGGCGGGAGGTGAGGCGGTGGCTGGGCGAATACCTGAGCTGGATCCGCGGACGCCGACCCCGGCTCATGGGCTGGCAGGAGGAATGAGCGTGGCCCATGCCCGTTCGGAAAAATCGACTTCAGGCCGCCGTTGGCTCCTGCTGGCCGCTGTTGCCCTGCCATGGGCTTCAGGTTGCTCCACCATGAGCGCCAAGTGGGACCAGATGGCCCAGAAATGGGACGATATGCCCATTGTCGGGTTCCCCAACGCACCCATGCCACCGGCTGATTCGGGGCAATTGGGACCGGACGGGGTGACCGAGGCGCCTCCGCTGGATCCGAAAAGTCCGGAGGGGCGACTGGCTGGGGCGCGTGAGCTTTTCCGCCGCGGTGATTACAAGACCGCCGAATCCATTTTCCACAGGCTTTACCGCAACCAGAAGAATCCACTGCCAGTCCTTGAGGAGGCCCGTTACTACGAGGCCGAATGCCTCAGGCTGCAGGGACACTACCCCAAGGCCGCCGACACCTATGTGGACCTGCTGAACAAGTTCGACCGGACCCAGTACAAGGAGCAGGCGCTCCAGCACATGTACGACATCGCCAACTACTGGCTGGATGACACACGCAAGCAGATGACCCAGGAGCGGGAAAAGACCGACGGCAAACGCTGGTTCGTGGAGCCGGCTTTCCTGTCGCTCGAGCGCTCCAAGCCCTTCCTTGACCGCGAGGGTCGGGCCATCGAGAAACTGGAACAAGTGCGCTTCCACGACATCAACGGGCCCTTGGCCGACAAGGCCCTGTTCCTGTGCGGTTGCGTGAAGTTCTTCCGCAAGGATTTCGCCGAAGCCGATTATTATTTCTCGCAGATCCACGAGCGGCACCCCAACAGCGAACTGGCGTCGCAATCGGTGGAGTTGGCGATCATCAGCAAGCACCTCAGCACCGGCGGCGCCGATTACGACGGCCGCAAGGTGGCCGAAGCCCGCATGCTGGTGCACTCCGCGTTTTCCAACTATCCCGAACTGGCGGAGAAGAAAGACTTCCTCACGCGGCAACTGGTGGGCATCACCATGCAGCAGGCGGAGAAGGACTTCAAGGTCGCCGAGTTTTACGAGCGAACCAAGCACCCCTCCAGCGCCTACTTTTATTACGAGCTGGTCCGCCGGCGTTTCCCGGGAACGCCCTACGCCGAGGAATCGAAGATCCGCATGGCTTCCCTGCGGGAGAAACATCCCGATGGCGCTCCGGCGGAGCCGGCCCGCCAGCCCATGAAAACCCTGCCCGAGGTCAAGTGGCCCTGGCAGCGCAAGGACGCCGATGTCGCAGGCCCGGCGAAAGAGACGGCCCCGCCGCCCAGGCAGCTTCCCGCGGGTATGCTTCCTCCCAGCGCCTCGCCGGGTGGTAGCGGGGGAGGGAACTACCTGCCATGACGAGCCAGAGTGATTCAGCCATTTCCTGCCCGGGGGCCGTCCGATGATCCGCCAAGTGGGGATGGGCGCCCTTGCCGGACTGCTGGTCATCCTGGCGGTTGGCGCCGGATGCCAGAGCTGGGACGGCCACATCGCGCTGGGCAAGTATTCCACGCGCCCGGTGTACGATGCCGGCATCCGCACCGTGCGGGTTCCGGTTTTCAAGAACAAAACCCAGGTCTTCCAGGGCAACTCGGGCATTGAGAACGAACTGACCACGGTGGTGATCCGATCCATCGAGGGCCGGACTCCCTACAAGGTGGTGCCGGAAAATCAGGAGGCCGACACCGAGTTGACCGGTGTGATCACCGCCTTCACCAAGGGCATTGTCAACCGCAACCAACTGAACGAGGTTCGCGAGGCCGAAACCTACCTTTCCGTCGACATTGTCTGGAAGGACCTGCGCACCGGGGAGATCCTGTCCCAGCCCCGCCGTCGCGAACTGGACACCCCCACCGCGGCTTTCAACCTGCCTCCGGTGGGTCCCCCAAATGTGGTGCCGGTTCGAATCACCAGCACCGGCAGCTTCATCCCCGAACTGGGGCAGTCGATCACTTCCTCCCGTCAGGTCAATTTCGAGCGCGTGGCCCAGCAGATTGTCCAAATGATGGAGCGCCCCTGGTGATGACCCACTCTCCGGCCAAGCCCAGGGACTGGCCGGCATGGAACTGGACATTCAAGGGATTTCGACTGGGGGCCGATGGGGCCCCCGTTGTCATGTCCATCCTGAATGTCACGCCCGACAGTTTTTCCGACGGCGGCGGGTGCCAAACGGTGGCGGATGCCGCCTCAGTCGCCCTGAGGCAGAGGGACCAGGGGGCGGCCATCATCGACATCGGTGGGGAATCGACCCGGCCGGGTGCCAAACCTGTGGATGCCGATGAGGAATCGCGCCGGGTGGTGCCGGTTTTGGAGGTCCTTTCCCGGGAAAAAGGGCTGATCCTGTCAGTCGATACCCGCAAGTCTCTGGTTGCCCGCCGGGCGCTGGAGGCGGGAGCCCAAGTTGTCAATGATGTGACAGGCTTGGGCGATCCGGACATGGCGGATGTGGTCAGCCTGGCCGGGGCCGGTCTGGTGCTGATGCATATCCAGGGAGAACCGGGCACCATGCAGGACAACCCCCGCTACCACGATGTGTGTGGCGAGGTTGCGGGCCATCTGCAGGACCGCCTGGCTCAGGCCCTTTCGGCGGGTGTGGCCAAAGAGGCGATCGCTCTCGACCCGGGCATTGGATTCGGCAAGACTTACGGGCACAATGTCAGCCTGTTGGGCCCGGGAGGGATGGATGCTCTTCTGCGGCTGGGGCGGCCCATCCTGTTGGGAGTCTCCCGCAAGTCCTATCTTAAGACCATGTTGGGGCGTGGGGTGGAAGAGCGGTTGGCGGGGACTTTGGCAACCCTCTCGGTGGCGTTGGCGCGTCGGTCCGCCCATGTTTTGCGCGTTCATGATGTGGCCCCGGTGGTGGATTTGGTCAAGGTGTGGCGGGCTCTGGACACCACGGCCTGAGCGAACCAAGGCGGTGCTTTGGACGGATAGGGTAGGGGGGTAACGGTCCAAGATGTGGGAACGGTTTGTCAACTTGGTGACTTCCGTTTCATGGCGGGATCTCGTCGAGATCTCGTTATTGTCCATCGCATTTTATTGGGTGATCCGCCTGCTGGGTCGAACCCGTGGCGCCGGTCTGGTCCGCGGCCTGGGAATGTTGCTGGCCGGGATCTACCTGGCCGCGCAAATCCTCGTGTCCGTATTCGACCTGACGATTCTGGCCAGAGTGCTCGATTACCTGATGACCACGGGCCTTCTGGCGATGGTCATCCTGTTCCAGCCGGAACTGCGGCGGGGATTGTTTGTGCTGGGGCGATACCCGCTTTTGCGAGCATTCGTCCGCTCCCAGGATGCGCCCCTGGCGGATCCGCTGGCCAAAGTGGCCGAGTTACTTTCGCGCGACCGCACGGGCGCGCTGATCGTGCTGGAACGTGAGGTTAGCCTGGAGGCCATGGTCGAATCGGGCACCCGCATCGACGCTGAAATATCCGACATGCTGCTGGCCAGCCTGTTTTTCAAGAACAGCCCGCTGCATGACGGGGCAGTCATCCTGCGCCAGGGGCGGATCGCCGCCGCCGGGTGCCAATTGCCTTTGGGCCAGCTCCCTGACGATTCGGACCAGCGGTTGGGCATGAGGCATAGAGCGGCGTTGAGCGTCTCTGAGGAGACCGATGCCCTGGTGCTGGTGGTCAGCGAGGAAACCGGGCGGATTTCCCTGGTGAGCGGCGGAACTCTGGAACCGGTGCCGCGCGATTCCCTGTCTCGCCGCCTGGCGGAAATACTCTCCAACAGGGCCGCGGAACGTGGACGGGAAGCTGGTGGCAGCCGTGCGACTATCCAGTTCCCAACTCTGGCAGCCCAGGCACGGACCGGCACGGGGGAGGGCCCCCATGCTTGACCGCCTTTACTCGGTTCTGGTCGCGTTGGCGCTGGGGGTGCTGGTTTGGGTTTACGCCCGCAGTCGCGAGCGGGAAACCCTCGACAACCAGCCCATTCCGGTGGAGCTGAGACTGGCCCCGGGCCAAGCGGAAAATTACCAACTGGATTCCCCGGACCAGTCCCAGATCCGTGCCACCTTTGTGGGAAGCCCCAACTCCATACGGGAATTGAGGTGGCGGCTCAGCCAGGGCGAAGTGGGTGTCCGAATCGAGTACACGGTACCCGAAGACCAGCGGGAACGGGCCGTGGTAGAGGATTCCATCCGCGTGGACGCAGCGGACATCCTGGTGCCAACGGGGATCACTGTATTGCCCGTGGAGGGCCGCAACCGGGTTCCCGTGGTGCTCACGCGGCTGGGCGAAAAGACCGTCAAGGTTCGGGTGGAGGGTATGGGGGCTGATGAGTCCCGCCTCAAGATCACGCCTGAGGTGGTGAAGGTGAAGGGGGCCCGAGTCGCCCTGGACCGTTTGGTGGAATTGCCTTTGGCTTTGGGAGCCCAAGGGGCCGAATCGCTGGATCTGACCCCGGGGCGACCCTTGCGGGTCAACCTGCCCAAGGTTTGGGAAAATCGCCCTATCACCTGCGAGCCGGAAAGCGTGGTGGTTCGGGTGGATCCCAGGGCCCCGAAAACCTACACCCTCACCGACGTCCCGGTGCAATTCCTTTGCCCGCCGGGATTCGGCCTCAGGCCGCGTTTTTTGGATGATCGAGCCGGAAAGCTGCAGATCCGCATCCAGGGCCCAGATTCCCCCGCGCCCCCAAAAATATCCGCGTTCATCGACCTGACCACCGGGAAGTTCCTCCCGGGGCCGAATTTCGAGCCGGTCCAGATCCAATTGCCCAAGGATTTCAGCCTGGCGCAGGATCCTCCGGGCCGCATGTCCTTTGAGTTGATCGCCGCGGAAGCGCCCCCCAAGCCGCTGGGTGCAAGTCTGCCGGGCCAATAGGCCGGACCACTGCCCTTTCCAAGAGATCCGGTTTGCCCCACCATGAGTAGGGGTTTCCCAATGTTTCCACCTGTGAATTCTCATGCAAGCCACTGTCGATGAAAACCAGGTTTCCGCGGAACACAAGGCCCTGGTGGATCAGCTTTGCCTGCGGGCCAGGGCGGCTTCGCTGGTTTTGGCCCAAGCCTCCACCGAATTGAAAAACACCTGGTTGAAAAACCTGGCCAATGCACTTCGTGCCGGGCAGGCCGGGCTGGTGGCTGCCAACGCAATCGATTTGGCCGAAGCCAAGCATTTGTCCGCCGCCATGCAGGACCGCTTGACACTCAACCCTGCCCGCATCGAGTCCATGGCGAAGGGACTGGAGCAATTGGCGGGGTTGGCGGATCCGGTGGGGAGGGTTCGCGAGGAACGCGCCCTGCCCAGCGGGATTCAGGTCCAGAAGGTGGGGGTGCCCCTAGGGGTAGTCCTGTTCATTTATGAGTCCCGTCCCAATGTCACGGTGGATGCCGCCGGATTGTGTGTCAAAAGCGGGAATGCGATCATCCTGCGGGGTGGCAAGGAGGCCCATGCCAGCAATCGGGCCCTGGTTGGGATTTGCCGATCCGAACTGGCCAAGTTGGGTTTGCCTGAGGATTCGGTGCAGCAGGTCCCAGTGACTGATCGTGCTTTGGTTGGCCATTTGCTGGCGGAAGGTGAGCGTATTGATGTGGTGGTGCCCCGAGGTGGGGAGGATTTGGTGCGTCGCGTCGCGCGCGAGGCCCGCATGCCGGTGTTGAAGCACTACACAGGCAATTGCCACCTGTACCTCGATGCCGATGCCGACCCGGCCATGGCGGAACGCCTGGTGGTGGACAGCAAATGCAGCCGACCAGGCGTTTGCAACGCGCTGGAAACCTTGCTGGTCCACCAGGAATGGGCGACCCGTCATTTGGGTGGGTTGCTCCGGGCCCTTCAAGCGAGAAAAGTGGAAATTCGGGGGTGCCAGGAAACGGCAGCCCTGGCCTTGGTGGCGGGTGTGCCGGTGGTCCCCGCCAATCCGGCGGATTGGGACACGGAATATCTGGACCTGATTTTGGCGGTGAAGGTGGTGGACGGATTAGATGAAGCCGTTGCCCATATCCAGCGCCACAGCTCGGGGCATACCGAGGCGATAGTCACCGGGCGGGCCGACCGGGCGGAGGAATTCCTGCGGCGGGTGGATTCAGCCGCGGTGATGGTCAATGCCAGCACCCGCCTGCATGATGGGGGCGAATTGGGGCTGGGAGCTGAAATCGGCATCAGCACCGGCCGATTCCACGCCCGGGGACCTTGCGGTCTGGAGGAATTGGCCAGCTATAAATACTTGGTGAGGGGAACCGGTCAGACTCGGACCTGATTGCCGGTCCGGGAATTTTTTTGGGAATGGGGCCCATGCTCCACGCGTTTGTCTTAGCCACTTTGTTGGTGTTGGCCTTGCTGGGCGCGCTTGCCGCCGCCCTGGCCGGCATGCTGCGTCGGGTGGGCAGGCTAAAACGCGATGACATCAGTCCGGTCAGCCGCCAGCATTTCGAATTGTTCCAGGGCGAACCCATCAACGAACGGGCTTTGGAAAAACTAAAGTCGCGTTACAGGTCGCTCATGGAACAAGGGGAAACCCGGGCCATTGAGTCGAGCCTGCGGCCGGGGACCCAATTTGTCATGCAGGTTCGGGCGTTGGCGGAGTTGGGCACGGCGGAGGCCGGCCGCATTCTGGAACGGCAGGTGGGGCGAAAACTGTCCAACGATTCGCTCGAGCAATTGTGGTACTCGATGGATTTGGCCTGCGGCCTGAGAACCCTCAACCATACCTCATGCCTGCCCACCTTGATGCGCTGCGCGGATGCCGCGCCGGCCGACTTGCCCCTTTCGCATTACCTGGCTGTGGAAACCATCAGTTTTCTGGGAATCTCCGGGTACCTGCGCCAGCCGGATTCCGAAATGGGGCGCATAGCGGTCCGGGTGTTGCGCCGGGCGCTGGAGGGATTGCGGCGCGGTGTGGAACCTTCCCGACTGGCGGAGGCCCGAGCGGGGGATCTGGTCGAATTCCTGTGGGATTCCCGGCCGGCCCGCGATGATCCAAGGGTTGCCCTGTTGTTGGTGGAGGTGATCCGGATTGTCCGGCGCCTGGGCGCGTACGAAGAAGGTGGAAAAACCACGGTAGACCGCTGGAATGCCTGGGAGGGCGGCCTGCTGGAACATGGTGAAGCCGATCAGGAGGGCTGGGCCCTGCAGGCTTCCCGCCTGGTGGCGCTGGAACCGGATATCCGCAGGCACCTTTCCAAGGTGAGCCTGCCACTGGCCCGCACCTTGGGTCTGGGGTCAGCCGCGGAGGAGGCGGAAGTCCTGACCGCCCTGGCGGAGCTGAAGGCCGATGTGTCGGACCGATTAGTCTCGCTGCTGGAGCGCCGGCGGATTCATCATGTGGTTCAGGCGGTGCGACTGCTGGCTCATGCCAAGGCTCCGCACCTGATTTCCGGGTGGCTGTCCTGTTGGACCCGGTCCCGGATCGACCAGGAGGCCCGGACGAAATGGCGCCCTTGGGCGCGCCAGCCGGCTCGCGGCCGCATCACCGGCGAATTTCCATATCTCGCGGTCCTGGAGTGTCTGGGCAAGCTTGGCTGCGCCGACGGCGAGGAGGTGATCCTTGCGGCCCTGCGCGATCACGACCCAAAGGTGCGCCGGGGTGCCGCCTCAGCCCTGGGATGGCGGGAGCCGACCGCCCACGAGAAGGTGCGGGCGGCCCTGCACTCGGCTCGTTCCGACTCTAACCCGGATGTCAAATATGCGGCCAGGGCCGCCTTGGCCCGTCTCGGGGAAATCCAGAGCCTGCAAATGTTCAGGCGCGGGCTTGAAAGCGAGGACATGGGTCAGAAGCTGGTGACCATCCATGCGATCGCCTCGGAGAATCTCGGGTTGTTGTGGCCCGATGTGGACGCCTTGACCGACAGCGAGGACCCGGTGTTGGCGCACCATGCCCGCGAGGCTGTGGCGCTTCTGGCGGAGGCCGACGAACCCGGCCTGGGAGCCTAGTCTGCCCGATCAGGCCTGGTCTGGATTGTGCGGGGAATCGATTGGTTCCAGGTGCAGGGTGTCCTCCGCGCCATGAAGGCGGGTCGCACCCAACCGCAAGGCCTGGGCCAGCACCTCTTGGTCCACTTGGCAGGTGATCAGCACCTTGTCGTCCCGGTATTCCTCCGACACTTCCCGCGCTTGAGATTTCAGCCAGGCCAGCAACTTACCGTTGGATTCCGCGGCCTCCAGGTGGACATGGAACAGGTCCTGGTCCAGTCGCTGGGCGACCAGGCGGTTCAATTCAGCCAAGCCCAGGCCGGAGTGGGCGCTTACCGCGACCGAACGCGGGTGCTTGGCCTGAAGCGACTGCAGGAAAGAAATATCCGGAAGACGATCCACCTTGTTGAAGACCAGGAGGGTCGGCTTGTCCCGGCAATCCAGCTCGGTCAACACATCGTCCACGGCCCTGATCTGCTCCTCGGCGAGCGGGTTGCTGGCGTCCACCACATGCAGCAGCAGGCGGGCCTGGCGGGCTTCCTCCAGGGTGGCCTTGAAGGAAGCGACCAGATGGTGGGGCAGGTTTCGTATGAATCCCACCGTGTCGCTGAGCAGCACCAGGCGGCCGTCGTCCAGCTTCCACTGGCGGGTCCGGGTGTCCAGCGTGCTGAACAGTTTGTTTTCAGACAGCACCCCCGCGTGGGTGAGTGCGTTCATCAGTGTGCTTTTGCCCGCGTTGGTGTAACCCACCAGCGAAACAGTCGGTTCGGTGGACCGAGACGCGACCTCGCGGGCCTTGCGCCCTTGGACAATACGCAGCTTCTCCTTCAGATCGCGGATACGGTGGTTGACCAACCGGCGGTCTTCCTCCAGTTGGGTCTCACCCGGGCCGCGCATGCCGATGCCGGCCTTCACGCGGCTCAGGTGGGTCCACATCCGTTTCAGGCGGGGCAGCGAGTATTCCAGCTGGGCCAATTCCACCTGCAGGCGGGATTCGGCAGTCCTGGCACGCGTCGCAAAGATATCAAGTATTAGCTCGCTGCGATCCAGAACTTTGCACTTTGTGGCCTGCTCCAAAGCCTTGCCTTGGCTGGGAGTCAATTCGTTGTCAAAGATGATGACATCGGCATCCTTGGCTTCAGCCAAGTTGGCCAATTCCCGCAGTTTGCCGGATCCAAGGTAAGTTCCCAACTGGACTTGTTGGCGCTTTTGGGTGAGTTCTCCCACCACGGTGGCCCCGGCGGTTTCAGCCAGGCCGCGAAGTTCCCCAAGGGGGTCTGCCTCATTCCAGGGCTGGTCAGGAAGGCTTACCCCTACCAGCAAGGCCAGTTCCTGTTTGACGCTAAGTTCCGAACGGGTTTTGTCGAATCCCACCTGTTTTTTTGATCTCCAAGGGGCCGGGCTCAAGGTTCCGCCGGCCCGTGTCCGGGTTTGGGGATAAGCGGGGGGCATCCCTCCCTAACCGCTAAGCTCACCTTATCTTGCTTGCACGGTAAAACTAGAATACAAGCAGTCCGGTGACCGCGTGTTTTTTTCTTGGTTTACAGATTGTCCGGGAGTTCGCCATGGTGAGCGAAGGCGTATTGGATCGGCCCCAAGCCAGCATTGTCACATCCACGCCAGCGCAACCCCATGGGAACACGCAAACTACTGGAAATAATGAAGTTGTGGCTGGCGGCCAGTGCCAGGGCCCGGTGGATTCAGACCCGGTGGAGACCCGGGAATGGCGCGAGTCGGTCCGGTCGGTGGTGACCCGGTCCGGTGGTGAGCGCGCCCGGTACCTCCTGGACCAGGCGGCTGAGGAAGCTTTCCTTTCGGGGGCCCCAGGCCACGCCTCTTGCAACACGCCTTACCTGAACACCATTCCGCTGGACCGGCAGCCGGCCTACCCGGGTGACACGGCCATGGAGGAGCGCATTACCAGCATGGTGCGCTGGAATGCCATGGCCATGGTGGTAAAAGCCAACGAGGCCGATGGCACCGTAGGCGGCCATATTTCCACGTTCGCCAGTTCGGCGACGCTGTACGAGGTGGGATTCAATCACTTCTTCAAGGGTCCGGATCATGCAGATGGTCCGGACTTTGTTTATTTCCAGGGGCACGCCTCGCCGGGCATGTATTCCCGGGCTTTTCTGGAAGGGCGCCTCAGCGAACAAAAGCTGTTGAACTTCCGCCGGGAACTGCAGCCCGGTGGCGGGCTTTCCAGTTACCCCCACCCGTGGCTGATGCCTGACTTCTGGCAATTCCCCACAGTGAGCATGGGGCTTGGGCCCATCATGGGTATCTACCAGGCGCGGTTTTTGCGTTACCTGGAAAACCGGGGTTTGAAGCCGCGGAGCAATTCGCGGGTGTGGTGCTTCCTGGGTGACGGTGAGTGCGACGAGCCCGAGACCCTCGGTGCCCTGACCCTGGGGGCCCGCGAGCATCTGGACAACCTGACCTTTGTCATCAACTGCAACCTGCAGCGCCTGGACGGTCCGGTCCGCGGCAACGGCAAGGTGATGCAGGAGCTGGAAGCGTTCTTCCGGGGTACCGGCTGGAATGTGGTGAAGGTTGTGTGGGCCAGCGAGTGGGATGCGTTGCTCGCCCGGGACCACAACGGCTTGCTGCGCAAGCGCATGACCGAGGTTGTGGACGGCGAATTGCAGAAATATGTCGTGGAAAGCGGCGCGTACATGCGCGAGCACTTCTTTGGCAAGTATCCCGAGTTGCTGAAGTTGGTGGAGCACCTCAGCGATGAGCAGATCAAGGGTCTTCGTCGTGGCGGGCATGACCCCCTGAAGGTTTACGCGGCTTATAACGAGGCGGTGACCCACAAAGGTCGGCCCACGGTGATCCTTGCCCATACGGTGAAGGGCTACGGCATGGGGGATGCCGGCGAGGGGCTGAACATCACCCACCAGCAGAAGAAACTGAAGGCGAAAACCCTGCTGGAAATGCGGGAAAAGTTCGGAGTGCCTCTGGCCGCCGAAAAGGCCGAGAAGGCGGATTTCGTCACGGTCGCGCCCGGTAGCCCGGAGCACACGTATCTGCACGGGCGTCGCAAGGCCATGGGCGGTTACCTGCCCCAACGCAATCCCAAGGGCGGCCCGCTGGAGGCGCCATCCAACGACCTGATCCTGCGGTATGCCAAGGGCTCGGGGGACAAGGCCCCCAGCACGACCGGCGTGTTCGTGGACATGCTTGGCCAGCTTCTGAAGGACAAGGAATTCGGTCGCAACATCGTGCCGATCGTGCCGGACGAGGCCCGGACCTTCGGCATGGATCCGTTCTTCACCACCTACAAGATCTACAACGCCAACGGGCAGAAGTACGATCCGGTGGACGCGAAGATGGCGGTGGTTTACCGCGAGGCAACCGACGGACAACTGCTGGAAGAGGGGATCAACGAGTCGGGCGCGATGTCGTCGTTCATCGCGGCGGGCACCTCGCACGCCAATCATGGCGTGCCGATGATCCCTTTCTACATCTACTACTCGATGTTCGGTTTCCAGCGGGTTGGTGACCTGATTTGGGCCGCCGCGGACCTGCGCTGCCGAGGGTTCATGCTGGGGGCCACCGCCGGACGCACCACGCTGAACGGCGAGGGATTGCAGCACGAGGACGGGCACACCCATGTGCAGGCCTCGGTGGTGCCCAACCTGATGGCCTACGATCCTGCCTACGCGTTCGAACTGTCGTGCATCCTGCAGGAAGGGATCCGGCGGATGTACAAGAATGGCGAGGACATCTTCTATTACATCACGCTGTACAACGACAACTATGTGCAGGCGGCTATGCCGGAAGGCTCGCGCGAGGGGATTCTGAAGGGGCTGTACCGCCTTCGGAAATCGACCGTGGCGAATGGGCCCAAGGCGCATATTTTCGGGTCCGGATCCATCCTGCAGTTTGCCCTGAAGGCCCAGGAGATGTTGGCGGAACTGGGCGTGAGCGCCGATGTGTGGAGCGCGACCAGCTACAAGGAACTGCGACGCGATTGCCTGGAGGCCGAGCGCCACAACTTCCTGAACCCTGACAAGCCCGCGCGGAAGAGCTACCTGGAGACCACCCTGGAGAAAGAGGAGGGGATCTTCGTGGCGGCGAGCGACTACATGCGGTCGCTGCCCGAGATGGTGGCCCGCTGGGTGCCGGGCGGCCTTTTCCCCCTGGGCACCGACGGTTTCGGTCGCAGCGAGACCCGGCCCGCCTTACGGCGGCATTTCGAGGTGGACGCCCACCACATCACCGCCGCGACGCTGTACCAACTGGCCCGGAAAGGGCAGTTCCCGATGGCCAAGGTGGCCGAGGCCTACAAGAAACTGGGGATCGATCCGGAGAAGGTGAACCCGCTCACGGCCTGAGCCCGACAAGCAGTTCCGCCGCGCCGCCCGATCACGGGCGGCGCTTGCTATTGATGGATGGGAAATCAGCACAACGGAGAGTTCGATGGCGACCGAGTACAAGCTGCCGCCCCTGAAGGAAAACGTGGAGATCGTCGAGGTCAACTCCCTCAAGGTCGCGGAGGGGGACACGGTCCAGAAGGACCAGGCCCTGATGGAAGTGCAGGCGGACAAGGCCGCCCTGGAGGTGCCCAGCCCGGCGACGGGCACCGTCAGCAAGGTGCTGGTCAAAGTGGGCGACCAGGTGAAAATCGGCCAGGCCTACATTGTGATCAGTGAAGGGGGAGCCGCTCCCGCCAAGGCCGCGGCGCCCAAGGCTGCGGCTCCGGCCGCAGCCCCGGTGGCGGCCAGCCCGGTTCCCGCGGCGGCACCCGCGCCGGTCGCCCAACCTGTGGCGGCTCCCGCCCCGTTGGTTGCGCCGACGACCCCTGTGGCGATCACTCCGGCCGCAGCGGCGGCGAACCTGGGGCCGGTGTCGGCCAGCCCGGGCACCCGGCGGTTGGCGCGCGAGCTGGGTGTGGACCTGCACCGGGTCAGCCCCACGGCCAAGCACGGTCAGGTGACCGAAGACGACCTGAAGAACTATGTGCGGCAGGCGCTGTCCGCCGGTGGTGGGGGAGGCGGCGGCGCTCCCGTGGCTCCGCCCCTGCCGCGATTTGAGGATTTGGGTCCGGTGGAGCGGGTGCCGATGATGGCCATCCGCCGGGCGACCGCCAAGCAAATGGCATTGGCGTGGTCGCAAATTCCGCATGTGACGCAAAACGACCAGGCGGACGTGACCGATCTGGAAGAGTTTCGCCGGTCGCAGAGCGCGGCGAGCAAGGGGCCAAAGCTGACGGTGACGGCGTTCGCGCTGAAGGCGGCGTCGATCCTGCTGCGGGAGTTCCCGACCTTCAACGCGAGCATCGACACGCAGAACAACCAGATTGTGCTCAAGAAGTACATCCATATCGGCATCGCGGTAGACACCGAGGCCGGCCTGCTGGTGCCGGTGGTCAAGGATGTGGACAAGAAGTCGGTGCACGAGCTGGCCGCCGAGGTGACCTCGATCGCCGAGCGTGCGCGAACCAAGAAACTGGACGGTGCCGACCTCAGCGGCGGAACCTTCACGATCACCAACCTGGGCGGGATCGGCGGGACGGGTTTCACGCCGATCGTGAACTGGCCGGAGGTGGCCATCCTGGGCGTGTCGCGCGGGCGCATGGAGCCTGTCCTGAAGAACGACCAGTGGGTGCCCCGACTGATGGTGCCGCTGTCGCTGAGCTACGACCACCGGATCATCGACGGCGCCGCCGCCGCCCGGTTTTTGCGCCGCATGGCGGACCTTCTGGAGCAGCCGATGCACATGCTGCTGCACGCCTGACCGGGCGCGGGGCCGGCACCAACTCCGGCGGGCCGGTGGTTTTCCGCCGGCCCGCTCAACTGAATCGAAGAATCCGGAATCGCAGGGGGTGACCCGATGGAAGTGATCAAGGCGCAGGTGGTGGTGATCGGGGCCGGCCCCGGCGGATATGCGGCTGCGTTCCTGGCCGCTGACAAGGGTCTGAAAACGGTTCTGGTTGACGCATCCCCCCGCATGGGCGGCACCTGCCTGCAGGTGGGCTGCATCCCGTCCAAGGCGGTGCTGCATGTGGCCAAGGTCATCAACGAGGCGAAGGAGGCCAGCCATTTCGGCGTGAGCTTCGGCGCTCCCAAGATCGACATCAACGGGGTGCGGGGGCACTGGCAGAAGGTGGTGGAAAACCTGACCCGCAACCTGGCCATGCTGCGCGACGCGCGGAAGATCCAGTACGTCAACGGGCGAGGCACCTTTTTGGATGCCAACACGCTGGTTGTGGACGGCAAAACGCAGGTGGTGTTCGAGCACGCAGTCATCGCCACCGGGTCCAGCCCGGCTATGCCGCCCTTGTTCCAGATCGGTTCTTCCCGGGTGATGGATTCCACCGGGGCCCTGGCCCTGGAAGACATCCCGGCCAAGCTGCTGGTGGTGGGCGGCGGGTATATCGGACTGGAGATGGGCACTGTTTATTCGGCCCTGGGGAGCAAGGTGTCGGTTGTGGAAATGACCGACGGGTTGCTGCCGGGCGCGGACCGCGACCTGGTGGCCCCCTTGGCCAAGCGGCTGGCGGGCCAGTTTGACAAGATCCTGCTGAAGACCAAGGTCACAAAGCTGGAAGAGGTTGGCAAGACCATCCGGGCCACGCTGGAGGCCGCTGACGGAACCTCCAGCCTGGAAACATTCGACCGGGTTTTGATCTCCGTCGGCCGCCGGCCGAACACCCGGGACATGGGGCTGGAGAAGGCCGGGATCACCCTGGATTCGAAGGGGTTCATTCCTACGGACAACCAGCGCCGGTCGGCTGTTCCGCATATCTACGCCATCGGTGACGTGGCTGGTGAACCGATGCTGGCGCACAAGGCGACCTACGAGGGCAAAGTGGCGGTGGAGGCCCTGTGCGGCGAACCGGTTGTGTACGACGCCAAGGCGGTGCCTGCCGTGGTGTTCACCGATCCGGAGATTGCCTGGGCGGGCCTGACCGAGAGCGAGGCCGAGAAGGGCAAAGTCGCCTACAAGAAGCTGCGATTCCCCTGGGCGGGCAGCGGTCGGGCGATGACGCGGGGGCGCACCGAGGGATTGTCCAAAATCCTGATCGATCCGGCCACCGACCGGGTTCTGGGCATCGGGCTGGCCGGTATCGATGCCGGCGAGATGATCGGCGAGGCGATGCTGGCGATCGAGATGGGTGCCACGGCCCGGGATCTGGCCCTGACGATGCACGCGCATCCGACCCTATCTGAAACCCTGATGGAGGCCGCCGAGGCGGCCCATGGCCACCCGACGCACGCCATGCCAGCGAAACGCTGAGGCGTGCCGGCCCGGAAGAAGCGATGAATGCCCCCGTGAACCCGCAAGCGCCGTGGATGCGGCAGATCGCCGCCGCCCGGCATTTGCTGGTGGTGGAGTTCTGGTCCGCCCTGGCATTGTTGTTGGCGCCCGCGGGAATGCTGCTGGTCTGGTTCGCCGCCCCGGTGCGGCAGCCGATCCGGCAGGATGGCATACCCTGGCCACCCACCGATGACTGGCTGCAGATCTTCCTGATGCCGTTGATGGCCTTGGCAATCCTGATCGGCTTGGGTGTGTGGGGTCTGCTGAATTCCCTGGAATTCGGCAGGCCGCGGTGGTTCTGGGCCCTTGGCGGGCTTCTGGCCTGGTTGGCCGCTGGGTACTGTTTCCCCTCGGTGGGAGGATTGCCACCTTTTCTGTCGGCTTTTGCCGAGCGGCGCGGGTCGCTGGTGCTGTATTTCTGGCTGCTGGGGCAGGGGGCGTTCCACCTGGCATGGCCCCGGCCGACCCTGCACGCACCCGGCATGGAAAACCGGCTGCCGACGGCCTTCATCATGGCGATGACTTGTTGGATTTGCGGGGTGGGTTTTTGGGCGCTGGGGTACTGGCTGAAGGTGGACCCAGCGCTGGACCAGGCGCTTTTCCCCTATACACAGTTGACTTTGCTGTGCCTGCTTGCCGCTATGGCGGAAGGGCTTGGGTTGTTGTGGCGATACCGTCGCCTCCGTGCATGGGCCGGGTATCACCTGACGCGGTAAGAGAAGGTCGGGGCGGGGAATTTCAGTCAATAAATTATTAATTTATAGTTTATTTTTATAGTAATAATAAAAATTGAGAATTTAGGAAAAACAACAGGTTATTACCAGTACTCTTGATTTTGAAAGATGAAATTACTTTGCCTTCTAGGGGTTTAAAGCAAGCAGCCTTTTTAGAACGATATGGTTTAGGGTTTTTGAGTGCCTCTTGGCAAGAAATTGGCCGGAATCAGTGGCAAGTAATACTTTTGTTAAACAAAAGCTCAGCGCCGGACGGAGTTTAGCCAAGGGGTCTTTTATTCGGCCATTCCAATGGCGGTGGATCCTTGGCAAGCGCCGGGTCAAGACCTGGTTTGGCGGAAACGGCGGAAGGCCCATCCAGCTAGGCCTGCCAGACCCAGAAGGCCCAGCGCCATGGCAAAATGGCGGGAGTTGCCGCCAGGTTGGTTCCATTGGGCGACAAGGTCACCCGAAAGCGCCACCCCCGCGATGTTGGGGACCAGAGCCGCCGCGCTCAGCGCGAGGAAGCGCCAGTACCCCAGGTTTCCCCGGGCGGCCCAGAGGTTGACTGCAAAGAAAGGCAAGGCCCAAGCCAGGCGCGCCCAGACCAGGCCCGGTGCGTCCGCCTGAAACCGGTCAAGCGTCGTCTGGTAGCGGCGGGCCTTTTCGGCATACCAGCCGACGCCCATCAGTTTGTTGCCAAGGTATCTCAGCAGGGGGAAATGGATGGCCAAAGCCGCTACGACCGCCAGCCAACCGAGCAGGAATCCCTGTTGCCAGCCGCAGCGGAATCCCAACCATGCCCAATAGGTCGTGAGGGGGACCCCGGAAAGTCCCCACAGGACGCCGATGGTCACCAGTACAGTCGGGTTGGGTGGGACCCCGTTCAGCCAGTCCATGGGCTAAGCGCCATCGGCGCTGTCATCGCCCTGGGTTTTTGCATCTGGCAATGCGGCGGGGTGGGTGCGGACATACCAAAGGATCTGTCTGGCCAGGCCATGCAGCATGCCGGCATCACGCCGGGTAGGCCTCAGGCGGCCGAGCAGATGGCTGATGCCATGCATCAGCGTTTCCTGCTTTTCTCCGTACAGGTAACCCACCGCCTCGAGCGCGCGGCGGACATGGCGGTGCAGCAACTCCTGGGCGCGCATGGGGAGTTCCGTTTCCACGCGGGCGCGGGGGACCCCTGAGATCCAGGCGGTGCGGGCCTCGTAGCAGCAGACACCCACCGCCATCGCCAGGTTCAGAGAGGAGTAACGGACGGTGGAGGGGATCTTGATCAGGTGGTGGCACAGCGCAACATCGGCGGTGGTGAGTCCGCTGGGTTCCGGCCCGAATACCAGGGCCACCTTCTTGTCCCCAGCGGTGCCGGCGGCGGCGAGGAGCGGGGGGATGATGTCGCGTGGGAATCCCTTCTTCAACTGGCGGACGGGCCCATCGACCCGGGCAGCGGTAGCGGCCGCCTCGACACAATCGGCCAGGGCTTCGGAAAGCTTGGGGACGATGCGGGCATTTTCCAACAACTCGCCGGCATGGACGGCCATGCGGAGTGCAGCGGGGTCGTTGGGCCTGGCTTTTGGACGGACCAGAACCAGATCCTCCACGCCCATGTTGCGCATGACGCGCGCGACGGAGCCGAGGTTGCCGGCGTATTCAGTCTCGACCAGCACCACGCGCAGGGGCAGGGGGGCCAGGCGGTCGGAGGGGAGGGCGAAACCATCGTCGGATTCGGGGGAATTCATTCGCCGGTCCCGGTGATTTTCAGCGCCGCGGTGCGAAGGCCCTGCAGGTCGAGCTTGCCGCTACCGAGGGTTGGGATTTCCTCCACCGCAAAGAAGTCCTTGGCGCTGGGGACCCACAGCGCCGGGATGCCGGTGGCGGAAAGTTTCTTGATCCAGTCGGAAACCGAGGGAATCCCCTGATCCATGGCGGTTCTGAGGAACAACACCACGACCCGCTCGCCCCGGCTGGTGTCGGGCACGCAGGAGACGGCGCAGGCGCGCTCGGTGGTGTTCAGTACCTCGTGCAGCAGTTCCTCCAGGCGCTCCAGCGGCACCATCTCGCCGCCGCATTTGGCAAAGCGCGACAGCCGGCCGGTCAGGGTGAGGTGACCGTGTTCATCGAGGTAGCCGATGTCGCCGGTGCGGTAGTAGCCGTCTGCGATCACAGACCGGGTCTTGTCCGGCTGGCCCCAGTAGCCGCGCATCACATTGGCGCCGCCGATGAGGACCATGCCCTGGGTTGACGGGTCGATCGGTCGCAGAGTCTCCGGGTCCTCGATACGGCCCGCGCAACCGGTGACCATGCGGCCCACGGTGCCAGGGACATCCCGTACCAGCACGCGCCCGTCCGGCAGCTCCAGGTTTGGCAGGTTCAGGTTGGAAACGGGGCTCAATTCGGTGCAGCCGTACCCTTCGATGGGGCGCACGCCGAACCGCTTCTGGAAGTCATCCGCCAGCGAGACCGGCAGTTTTTCCGCACCGCAGACCAGGTAGCGCAGCGAGGCGAAGTCCCCGGCCTCGGCACGTTTCAGGCTGAAGCGCAGGAAGGTGGCGGTGCTCAGGAAAACCGTGCACTGCTCCTCGCGGCAGATCTCGCCGATTTCGCGCCCCTGCCGCGGGTCGGGATGGTAGGCCACCCGCATGCCCTGGGTCAGCGGCGCCCACAGCGTGATGGTGTAGCCGAAGCTGTGGAAGAACGGCAGGCAGGCGAGGATGCTGTCGCGGGGGGTGATGTCGGCGTGGTGGATCAGGGACTGGATGTTGGAGATCAGGTTGCCCCAGGTGAGTTCCACTCCCTTGGGCTGGCCGGTGGAGCCGCTGGAGAAGATCAGGGTGGCCAGATCGGCGGATGACTGGTTCTGGATGCCAAGGCTTTTCTCGAGCCAGGAGAGCGGGGCGAAACGGGCCCGGGCGAGGGCCCATAGCTTTTGCAGGCCGGTGGTGCCGGCGAGCAACTCGTCGAGCAGCACCATGGTGCGGCCGGAGCCCGGATCGAACGGCATCCGTGCTGTGAAGCGTTTGGCGCTGATGACCACCTTGGCCGAGGTCTGGTCGAGGCAGGCGCGGCTGACGGTTTCGGCGGCGCTGTAATTCAGGTTGATGGAGACCTTGCCCAAGAGGCCGAGGGCGCCATTGACCAAGGCGCTGGCGGTGCTGGTGGGAAGCCAGACGCCGACCATGTCCTGCCCCTTGAGCAGGGGCTTCAGCTTGTCGGCGATGAGGAGCATGGCGGTGAGGGCGCGACCGATGGTCTGCCGGCCGTTGGGGCCGGATTTGTCAAACAGACACGGGGCGTTGAAGCCTTCGCGGACCTTGCGCAGCATCAGCCGGGGTGCCGACATGATCTCGCCGGCCTTTTCACCGCTAATGGCCAGATCCATGCCGAGGCGGTCGAGGGCCATGCGGCAATCGAGCGGCCGCGTGCCGGCGGGCAGGGGGTCACCCCAGCCGATGTCCGCTTTCACCGGCAGGTGGGGCACGTCGGTGCGGGTGGTCCAATTCCCCGGGCCATCAAGCTGGATGTGGCCCCAGTGGGGAACCACCCGCACCGGGTGGATTGGGAATCCCGCCAGAGAAGTTTTCTCGTGGGGTTGGAACAGCATGGGCAGCCATTTGGCCATGGGCCAGGGGGTGCCATCCCTTTCGCGGATATCTTCCGAATGGACAGCCACGAGCATCCCCAGGGAGAGGGCCTTTTGGACTTTCTCCACCCATTGGGCCATGGTCAGGCCGAGGCCTTCTTGGGAGGCGACCAGCCATTCCACCGGGCGCTTCACGCCGCATTCCACCCAGCCCCTTTCGGCTGGGGTGACCCGTTCCACCAGCAGCAGAACCGCTCCCCGGTCTGGCAAATCGGTCCAAAAATAATGCTTCAGCCGGGCGCCGTCCCACTGCAAGGGCTTCACAACCGGGGAGGAAGGACTGCTCACTGGATTCTCCAAACTGCGTCCATCTTGGTTTTGGCGGTGTTTGGGCACTCGCATCGACCGAGATTTGCTCTTACAATGCTATCATCCTGCCCGCAAGCCGCCCCGGCCACCCGGCCCCCGGCGGTTCCAGCCTGATGTGGGTTCGCCACCTGCCCGATTTTTGGGGGTATTCCATGCTTTCGCGCCTCATTTGCATGGCTTTGGTTCCGGTTTTGTGCCTGTTTGGTGCCACCCGGGCCACCGCGCAGGGGAATGCCCCGGGGCAGCCGGTCAGCTTCATCCGTGATATCGCCCCGATTTTCCGGGAAAACTGCTTTGGCTGCCATGGTTCCAAGAACCCCAAGGGCAAGCTGGACATGACCAAGGTGGAAACCCTGCGGAAGGGGGGCACCAAGGAAGACCCGATTGTGTCCGGCAAGCCGGACGAGAGCCACCTGGTGGATGTGCTGAAGGCGACCGATGCCTCGCGGATGCCCCCCCGAGAGACCGGGGCGCCCCTTGCCGCAGCCAAAATCGCCCTGGTGGAGCGGTGGATCGCCGAGGGGGCCAAGGTGGACGCGGGTATCGACGCCAAGGTTGATTTGGTGAAAGAACTGCGGAAGCGTTGGTCTCCACCTGGATTACTGGGGCAGTACACCTTCCCGGTGAGCGTGACCGCGCTGATTTTCACACCGGACGGCAAGCAACTGGTCACCAGCGGGCACCATGAGCTGTGCGTGTGGGACGTGGAATCGGGGAAGCTGGTCAAAAGGGTGGCCATCCGTTCCCGCCGGGCCATGGCCCTGCAGTTTTTGCCGGATGGCAAGCTGGTGATGGCGGGTGGCCGGCCCGGTGAGGAGGGGGATGTTTCGGTTTATGATCTGGCAGCCCCGGCGGCCCGGCAGGAGAACGGTGTGGCCGTTTTGAACGGCGTGTCGGACCCGAAGGTGCTGGTGAAGCGCCTGCTTGAGGCGGATGACGAGGTGGAATGCCTGAGCCTTTCGGCCGATGGCAAGAAACTTGCGGCTGGTGGTTGCGACCGGTTGATCCAGGTGTGGGACATTTCCGCTGGCATCGCCCAGGCGAAGCTGACCGACACGATTGAGAACCATGCGGACTGGGTTTTCGCGGTGGCCTTCTTCCCGGACAACAACCGGCTTGCCAGCGCCAGCCGTGACAAGACCGCCAAGGTATGGGACCTGAAGGCGAAGGAATCAGTCGCTACATTCCCCGAGCACCAGAACCCGGTTTTCGGTGTGGCGGTGAAGGCTGATGGCAGCGCTTGCTACTCGGTGGGGGAAGACAAGCAGGTGCGGGCATGGAACCTGACGGGTGACCAGGGGGCCAAGCAGATCCGGGCGATGGGTGGCGCGGGTGGCGCGGTGCTCAAGCTCGCCCAGCATGGCAAGGAGCCCTGGCTGTTCAGCGCGGGTGCGGACGCGAAGATCCGCCAGTATGAGCGTGAGAAGGGCAACCAGATCCGTGAACTGGCCGGGCACAAGGATTATGTACTTTCGCTTGCCTTGAACCCGGCTGGCGATCTGCTGGCCTCGGGCGGTTGGGATGGTGAAATCCGCCTGTGGAACCCGAAAGACGGTAAACTGGTCAAGGTGTTCAACGCGTCACCCGGCCTGAAGGTCGCGGCGGCCGCGGCCAAGCCCTGATCGCCGCCATTTCGGCAGGGGCCTTGGCGGTTGATACACGCCGGAGGCCCCTGCGGCAATGCAGCACCTGGAAAAACCGACTGTGCGCCCCTATCTGGTGGCTGACCAGGTGCGGGGGGATCCATCCAGCTTTGAAATCAGCGACCTGCTCCGATTGAGTCTGGCAGTGTTGCGCGTCTCCGCCTTGGACCTGGAAATCCTCAAACGGATGGACGGCAGCCAAACCGTGGCTGAACTGGGTGACTCGCTGAAGCCTCTCCTTGGCGGCGGAACCATCTCTCCTGATTACTTCACGAAACTGCTCGGGATGCTGGAGGAGTGCCTGTTCCTGGAGGCACCGAACTGGCGGAACGCCATTGAAAGCCCGGTACGGCCGCCCTCGTGCATCGGCTGCTATGACGCCGACGCGAAAAACCTGACCGAGCAGATCGAAAGTTACTACCTGCACAAGGACGGACCTGGCATCCCGCAGGGGCGGGCGACCGATCATCGGATTGACGCGGTGCTGGCCCCGCACATCGATTACGCCCGTGGGGGATGGAACTTCGCGCACGCCTTCCGCCAGATTTACGAGGGTACGACAGCCAGCCTGTTCGTGATCGTGGCCACTTCCCATTACAGCCCCAAGCGATTCACGCTGACGCGCAAGAGTTTCCGCACCCCGCTGGGCGATGTGCCGGTGGATGCCGGATTTTGCGACAGGCTGGAAGAAGCGTACGGACCGGGCCTGTATGACGATGAGCTGCGGGCGCATTTCCCGGAACATTCGGTGGAGCTGGAGGTGGTGTTTTTGCAGCACCTGCTCGGGCCCGGCCGTCCCTTCCGGATCGTGCCGCTGGTGGTGGGATCGATGGAAGACATGTTGAGCAACGGGGGAGCCGGCCCGATCCCCGGGGATGTGGAGCGGATGGTCCGGGCGTTGCGGCAGGCACGGGATGGAGCCTGGGAGCCGGTGTGCTTTGTGATCAGCGGTGATCTGGCGCACATCGGTCCCAAATTCGGCGACAAGGCAGGGTTGCCTGATCCATTCCTTTCCCACAGCCAGGACCAGGACTTGAAACTGATGGCCGCCGCTGGCGCGGGAAGCGCGGAGGGGTACCGGCGGATTCTGGCGGAGGAGAAGGACATCCGGCGCATCTGCGGATTTCCGCCCACCTGGTTGACCCTGCAGGCGCTGGGCCCCTGCGCTGGCAAGCTGTTGCGTTATGACCAGCATGTTCATCCGAAGGGGCGCGAGTCGGTTAGCTTCGCGTCGATGGTGTTCCAGGCGCGGAGCAGGTGAGCTGATGGCTGATCTTGGGGCGGACGCGTGCGCTTGTGGACGGGATTGCGGCCCGGGGGATTGCCCGGTGAGCCGCGCCCGGTTGGGGGAACCCACCCGGTTGCAACAGGTGCTGGAGCGGTTTGGCGCCGAATCCGGAATGCGCACCTTTCAGGGGCCGCGGTTTTCCTCACGTTATTTCGTCTGGGGCCGGGGGCCAGCGTTGGTGCTGGGGCACGGGCTTTCGGACAGCCTGGAATCTTTTTTGCCACTGGCGCATCACCTGGCCGATCGGTTCACCTGCGTCGGGTGGGACCTGCCGGCCACGCGGGGTGAAGGGTTGAACCGGTTGCCCTGGATTCGTCATCGGGATTTGGCGGACCACCTTGTGGCGCTGCTAAGGCATCTGGGACTGGAACGGGCGCATTTGATGGGTTGTTCGTTCGGGTCCACAGTGGCGCTGGACGCTCTGTACCGTTACCCGGGGCTTTTCGACCGCGGGATCCTGCAGGGTGGATTCGCGCACCGGCCCCTGAGTGGATTGCAGCGCTGGCTGGTGCGTCTGGCGCGGTTCGCGCGGCGGCCCGTGATGCGACAGATGCCGAAGTACGAGCTTTTTCTGCGCAAGGGAAATGGCGAGGGATTCGAGATGCGGGACCCGGCCTTCTGGGATCACCTGGTCACCTCGGCCGGTCCGACGCCGGTGAAGGCAGTTTGCCACCAGGCCCTCTGGCTTGACCAGGTGGATTTTCGCCCCCGTCTGCCGGATATCCGTCATCCGGTTTTGTTGGTGCACGGGAACCTGGACCACCTGGTGGGTCCCGACTGCCGGGAGACACTCAAGCGGGGTCTGCCCAACCACCAAGAGGTGGTGCTGCACGGTTGCGGCCATGTGCCCTGTTACACCGACACCGAGGCCCTGGCCGCGGTGGTGGAGCAGTTTTTGGGCCTGTGATCGATGCCGCATTCAAGGGCTTGGCTTAACCGTTTCCACCTGCACCAGGTTGTCGAAGAAGGTGGCGCCCGCGCCCAGATCGGTGAGCGCGGAGCTGGTGGTCATGTTCACACCGGATCCATCGGGCGTATAGCGCGACCACCAGATGCCGAAGGCGGTGACCACGCCGGGGCGGGTATCTTCGGTGATTTCGGCCGTGGCGGTGAAATGGCCGCGGCGGTTCCAGGTTTTGACGGTTTGGCCGGAGGTGATGGCCCGGGCCTGTGCGTCGTGGGGGTTGAGTAGCACCCGTGGGCCCTGATGGATCTTCCGCAATGCCTCGATGTTGACGAAGCTGGAGTTCAGGAACTCCGGTTCGGGCGGGCAAATCATCTGCAGCGGGTAATCAACTGCCAGATCAGGACGGGTGAGCGGGTCCTCGTGCGGGGGAACATAGTGGGGTATCGGGTCGATTCCCCGGGCGGCGAGTGACGGGCTGACCAGTTCGCATTTACCCGAGGGCGTGCCGAACAGGCCTGTGGCGTAGGGGGAGTAGTTGGCCGGCAGGTTTAGCCGGATGGCGCCTTCAGCCAGCAGACGCTGCCGCGTGATGCCGGCCAGGGTGCCCGCGGGGCGGAACGGTTTGGTGTCGGTCCGCTCGGTCAGAACCTCATCGATCAGTTCCTCATCGGTGGCGACGAACAGGGATGGATCCAGGTCCATCGCATGGCCCAGCAGGCGGAAGATCTCGGTGTTCGGCTTGCTTTGGCCCACAGGGGCGATGGCGGGCTGGTTCAATTGCACCATCAGGTGGCCGTAGCTGGTGTGGATGTCCCAGTGCTCGAGCTGGGTGGTGGCGGGGAGCACCAGATCCGCGTGGAGGGCGGTGTCGGTGAGGAAGTGCTCCAGCACCACGGTGAAGAGGTCTTCCCGACGCAGGCCTTGCAGTACCCGGTTCTGATCGGGGCAGACGGCGGCGGGGTTGGAGTTGTAAACGACCAAGGCGCGGACCGGGGGGCCGGGTAATTCGCCGGTGAGGGCCTCGGCCAGGCTCGTCATGTTGATGGTGCGGGTGCCCGGCGGGATGAGATCATGCCGCTCGAACACCGCATCGGCCTGGGTGGCGAACAGTTGGCTGGTGCTGAGAAGGGCTCCGCCGCCCGGGTGCTTCCAGTCGCCGGTGAGAGCCGGCAGGCAGGTGATCACGCGCACAGCCATGCCGCCGCCGCCGTGGCGCTGGAGGCCATAGTTGAGGCGGATGAGAGCGGGGCGTGTCGCGCCGTAGAGGCGGCCGAGTTGTTCCACCTCGTCCACCCGCAGGCCGCAGATGGCGGCCACTTTGTCGGGCGCGTATTCCGCAAGGACCCGCTCGCGCAACTCGGGCCAGCCCAGGCAGTACTTTTCCAAATAGCCTTCGTCCACCATGCCCTCGCGGGCGAGGATGTGGGCGATACCCAGTGCCAGCGCGCCATCGGTTCCGGGGCGGGGTGCGATCCACCAATCGCTGCGGGCGGCGGTGCGGCTCTTGTAGGGGTCGATACAGACAAGTTTGGCCCCGGCTTTTTGGGCCTGCAGCATGCGCACCCACAGGTGGCTGTTGGTGACGGCGGTGTTGGAGCCCCAGTTGAGGATGAGCCGGCTGTGGGGGACGGTGTCGGGATCAACGACTGCCCGGCCACCCAGGGTGACCTCGCACCCGGCGGCTCCGGCGGTGGCGCAGATGGTGCGATCGAGCAGCGAGGCGCCCAGGGCGTGGAAGAAGCGGCGATCCAGGCTGGAGCCCTGCAGCTTGCCCATGGTGCCGGCGTAGCTGTAGGGCAGGATGGCCTGGGGGCCCTCGGGTGCATTGGCCACCCGTTTCAGGTTTTCGGCCGCCCGGTGGATGGCCTCGTCCCAGCCGATGGCCTTGAACTGGCCAGAGCCCTTGGGGCCCACACGCAGCAGCGGGGATTTCAGGCGCTCTGGGTGGTAGGTGCGCTCGAGGTAGCGGGAAACCTTGGTGCAGAGGAAGCCGCGGGTGAACGGTTGCTCCGGGTCGCCCCGTAGGCTTACGGCCACGTTGTCACGCACGCCCACCAGCATGCCGCAGGTGTCTGGGCAATCGTGCGGGCAAACGGCCCGGACCGTGCGCAGGGGGTAGGTTTCAGCCATGGGATTGGGCCTGGGGACAAAGGGTCACTCGTCGGACTTCTTGTTCATCTCCTCCACCTCGCTTTTGGAGAGGGGACGGATCTCGATGGCCTTCACCTCCCCTGTGGTGCGGTAGGTGGCCAGGCCCAGCGGTCTGCAGGGCAGGCATTCGAGGCGGATGCCCACCTTGCGGTCCTCTGTGCCGACGTTGACCAGGCGCTTGTCGCCGATGAAGGTCTGGATGCGGTTGTCGCTGACTCGCACCCGGAAGGTGTACCACTTGCCCTTCTCGAAGGCGAAACTGCCGGAGGTGTCGTTCTCGGACGCATCCATGCCATCGAGCGTGGACAGGCCGACGGTCTCCCCGCCCCAGCCCCCGGTCACAAACGAGCAGTGGCTGTTGCCTACCGGGAAGGTGACGGTGGCGAAGAAGTCGTCTCCCTCCACCCGGCGGGCCTGGAAGCGCAGCTCGTAATCAGTTTTGGGCAGTTCCTTGCGGGTGGAGACCAGGCCGGTCATCGGGCCATTCTCGCCGCGCTTGCCGGTTTTCAGGCAGAGGGCACCGTCCTTCACCACGCATTCGCCGGGCTTGTACAGGTCGGCAACCTGCCAACCTTCCATGGACTTCCCGTCGAACAAGGGTTTCCAGGCGGCGGGCTTCTCCTCGGCCCAAACGAGACAGGCGGCTGACAGGAGGGTGAGGGACAGGAACAGGGCTTTGATTCGCATGGCTATTGCCTTTCTTCTTGAGGATGGGGTCTAACGGTATCAGCCGTTGGCTCCGGCGGGCTTGAGATCGAGCCCGCCCGCCAGCCGCATAAGTTCCAGGATGCCATCATCCCTCAGCTTGTCCGCCTCGTCACTCTTGGCGCGCGAGTAAAGGGTGAAGGCTATCTCAAGACCCTGCTCGTTGAAGCCCTCGAGGCCGACCTTGGCGCGAGTGGCCTCGTGCCTGTGGGACTGGGCCTCGAGCCAGGTCCGGAACTGGTCACGGAGGGTTTGGGCCTGGCTGGCGGAGACAGGGGGAGGGATGGTCACCTTGCCTTGGACCCGTTTGTTGACCCGCAGGCCGAGGTTGTCGATGGTTCCACCGGCCAGGGTGGCATTGGGCAGCACCACGATGCTGTCTTCCTTGGTCTTCAGTCGCGTGCTGCGGAAGCCAACGGATTGGACGGTTCCCTCGATGCCGCCGATCTTGATGAGGTCGCCCACACTGAAGCTGTGGTCGCCGATGAGGAGCATGGTGGCAAACAGGTTTTTCAGCGAGTCTTGGGCGGCCAGGGAGACGGCCAGGCCGACCACGCCCAGGCCGGCCAGGAAACGGCTCAGCAAGGTGCCGTCATCGAAGCAGGTGACAAGGTAGATGAGCCCGCCGACAAACAAAACGATTTTCAGCAGCAGGGTGAAGAAGGGCAGCAGCAGATCCTGGAAGCCGCGGATCTTCTCCGTGGCCGATTCAGGCATGTGGCTGAGCATGTGGCCGCCGATGTCGATGAGGCCGAATCCCGCCCAGACTCCCACGACGGCCATCACGATCTCGTCCATGCTGAAGAGGAAGCCCGCGACAGGCGTGGGGAGATCAAGGCAGGGCAACAACCAGTAACCGATCACCAACGCGAGGAAGAAGGCGGTTCCCCTGAGGCGTCGTTGTAGCCACTTCTCATCGGTTATTTCCGGGACGAAGCGCGAGGCCATTCGGGGCAGCAGGCTGGCCAGCCCCCGGTAGAGAACCACCATGAAACTGGCGAGCACCAGCAGGCCGAACCATTCCCACAGTTCAAACGGGCCGACCTGGTTGCGCAGCCCTTGCGGGACCGCCAAGCGCAACCGGAGGCCTGGGGCCTCCATCCAGTCGGGGAGGGCACGGATCTCGGGATGGCTGCTGACGGCGGTGGCTACCGGCAGCGTGATCAGCCGGTCGATGGCTTCGTCGAGATCATCGACGGTGGACTGGGTGAAGAGCCAGCCGCGCTCGGGGTTTTCCATGCTTTTGCCAACCTGGATGCGGCCGAGGGGGCCGCGATGCCAGAGGAACGGGGGTCCGTCGGGTTCGCCGGGCAGTTCGTGGAAGTAAACATAATCGACCCGGTCGATGAGAGCCTTCAGCTTGTAGGCCCGGATGGGCCCGAGCGTGGCGCGGGCGGAGCGGGGGACGCTGGACAGATCGAGGCAGTCAGCGGCGCGTTCGACCTGGCCCTCATTCATGGACCGCAGGAAGGTGCTGAAGGTTTCGCGGGGGGAGTTGCGTCCATCGAGGTGCGCGCCCTGACCGCGATCCTTGAGGGAGAGGGACTCGTACATCTGCGGGATGCGGGCGACAGTTTTGGCTGAAAAACCCCACCGGCCATCGTGCCGCCTTAGGATGCGCGCGCGGATATTTCCCTCGCCCAGCGTGACCGGGGCGGCATTGTAATGGGCGTCGAGCTCGCTGGTGTTGGGGCGGATTTTCCTGAGAATGACCTCGAGCTTTTCGGCGAGCTTGGGACCGAGGCGTTTGGCCTCCTCCGGGGTGAGATCGGTGAGGTCGAGGACTTGCGCAGCCTCCTCCAACCGGGCGTCGTTGTGTTCGGCAAGGTCCATGGTCTCGAGGAACCCGCGCAGCATGGCCCGGGGTGAGGCATATTGGGGAGGGACGGTGCCGGGGGCCTTGTCTGATTCGACCGGGCCTACCTGGGAAGGAACCACCTTGCCCAGGATGATCCAGCGTGGGTCGACCGGCCGGTCCTTGCAGGCGGCGAAGATCGCCTCGATCTCGAGGACTGTTTGGCGGCTGAATTGCCACCGGTCCTGCGCGCCATCCTGATGGACCCTTTGGCCGATCACGGCTCCGGCGGGCATGATCTGGTAGGTGAAGGGCCTGTGGTTGGGATCGATCGGTATGTTCTGGGAGTGAGGGTAGGGGAGTCGCTGGATCGATGTGGCGAGCATTCTGGCGAGTTCGGCCCCGGTCTGCCGGCGCTTTTCCGCGGGAATACCGCTCAGGTCGAGGCATTGGGCCGCGCCCTGGAAATCGCCCTGGGCGGCGCGTTCCATGAATGTGACGAGGAGTTCGGTTGGGTCGCCCTGCCCCTCGACCAGGGAGCCGCGATCGACCTGCAATTTCTGGTTGTGTTCAAGGGTTCTGGCGTACAGTTCCGGCAGGATCGCGACGCTTTTGCGCGAGAGTCGCCAAGTGCCGTCCGCCCCTGAGTTGAAGGCGAGGGTGAACATGCCCTGGCGAAACAGGGTGGCGGTGTCCTTTTCCCGGGTGGCCACCAAGTTGATGAAAAAAGGCGACTCGAGATCGAGAATTGTCCCAAACATCTCGACAAAGCGGGCTCGCTCGTTGGGTGTGGCTTCCGGGGGATAGTCGATGCAGCGTTGGGCTACCTCCATGGCCTCGGGAACGCCGGACTGGAGGGCATCCCACGCGAAGCAGAAGGTCTCGACGGCTTCCCGTGGGCTGGTCTGACCAGTCGGCAGCAGGGGGCGCGGGGAACCGGGCCCGAGCTCATTTTTGGTGGCCGGTTGAGCCGCGGAGAATCCAGCGAAAAGCCAAGCGGTAAACAAGGCAATGCGCAGATGATTTCCTGTCAAACGCTGTGGCATGAACGATCTCTCCATTCCTCTCCATGTATCAGTATGAGGGATTTGGGTTTTGGTTTCGATACCCAATCTGATTGCTGGGGATATATTTGCATCTTCGGGAGTTTTTCTTGGTGCTTCTGATATGTTGGTTAAACCATAATCGTTCTGGAAACGGTGAACTGCTGGGGCAGGCGCGACGGATAATGTGGTAGGGGCGGACTCGACTCGCTGGAGGAAGCACAGTGAAAAACCTGTTCGGATGGTTGGGGATCGCATGCCTTGCCTTTTCGGGCTTGGGAACCGCCGTGGCGGCCGGGCATCCGGTTCGACTGGTGATTGAGGATAACGCCTCGCTTTTCAGTGAGGGGGCCAAGGAGGCTGCCCGGCAACGGTTGTCGCAGGTGAATGCCAAGGTGGAGCGCGAGGTGCACCTGAAGACCTATCCCAACCTGCCCGATACCTTGCAGGCGAAAATGACCGCCGCAGGCAATGACAAGGCTAAAAAGAGCGAGGTATGGCGCGAGTTCACCGCCAGCCACCTAAAAGGCGAACGCGGACTGGTAGCCATTATTTGCTGGAAGCCGGGCCATGTGGAGGTGGCGGCTGACCGGGCGCTCAGCACCGGTGGTTTCGATGCCGGCAAGACCCGCGCCCTGAGGGAAAGCTTGGCGAAGAGTTTGGATGCCCCCTCGAAAACCAAGGAGGAGGGCCCGCGCCAAAAGGAGCTGGACCAAGCCCTCAATTCCTTCGTAAACGAGGTGGCCCAGAGCATTCCGCTGGAAAAGGCCCGCGCCGCAGCGCCTGGCGGCACCAGTGTGCCGGTGAATGCCAAGACTGCCGTCCAGGAAGTAGAGCAAAACAACATGCTGGGATGGGTGTGTCTGGGGATTGTGGGGCTGATGGTGGTGTGGATGATCTTTGGCGCGATGCGCGGGTCAGCCGCGGGCGGCGGTGGCTATGGTGGCGCGCCCGGGTACGGCGGTGGCGGCGGAGGATTTTTGTCGAACATGCTGGGTGGCATGTTCGGGGCCGCGGCTGGCATGTGGATGTACAGCCACTTCTTTGGTGGCGGCACACCCGGGGCCTCGGCTGGAGGGTGGTTTGGCGGTGGCGAAACCTCCGGGGAGGAAGCCGGCACCGGTGATTTCAGCGGCGGAAACGAATCGGGCGGAGACTTCGGTGGCGGGGACAATTCAGGTGGTGGCGGCTGGTTTGGCGGTGGTGATTCGGGTGGCGACTTTGGGGGTGGAGGAGATTTTGGAGGCGGTGACTTCGGAGGGGGTGAGTGAAATTGTCCCGTTGACGGCACTTTCCTTCCCATCCAGTTTCCGTTTTTGGGGATTGAATTTTCCGGGGAAAATACCTGACTGCCACCCTTATGGCGAATTTGAGGGTAATGGTTCCATTTTTTCCAAAAGGGTCAGTTTCGAGCGCAGGGTGTTGCGTGAAATACCCAACAGCTCGCTGGCTTGCACCTGGTTGCCCTGCGTGTGTTTGAGGACCTCGGACAACACGATGCGGTCGGCTTCCAGTGAAATGCGCTTGTAAATATCGGAATAATGCCCCTGAAGCAGGCTGCGGACCAGACGTGCGAGGTCAAGTTGGGCCTCCACCCCGGTCGGTGAGCCGGCCACGAGGCTGGTGGCCAAGGTGGGCAGGCAGTCCGGGGTGATTACCCTGGAGGTGGCCTGTATGACACACTAACGGATTCCATTCTCCAACTCGCGGATGTTGCCCGGCCACTCATGGTTTAACAGCGCCTTGAGTGTATCCGGGGCAAGCGCGGGGGGTTCTTTGCCAGCTTTTGCGGCAAACCGGCGGATGAAATACCCTGCAAGCTCGGGAATATCTTCCTTGCGGTCCCGGAGAGCCGGGAGGGTGATGGTCACCCCGTTGAGCCGGTAGAGCAGGTCCTGGCGGAACCTGCCTGAGGCGACCAACTCGCTGAGGTTCTGGTTGGTGGCGGTGATGATTCGTGCTTCCACCCGGATGGTTTCCCCGCCACCTAGGCGTTCGAATGTTTTTTCCTGAAGGACGCGCAGAAGCTTGGGTTGGAGGGATACAGGCATGTCGCCAATCTCATCCAAGAATAGGGTGCCGTCTCGCACCTGCTCCAGTTTGCCGACACGCTGCCTGTCTGCGCCGGTAAAGGCCCCTTTTTCGTGACCGAAAAGTTCGCTTTCCAGCAGGTTCTCCGGGATGGCGGCACAATTGATGGCTAGGAAGGGCTTTCCGGCCCGGTCGGAGTGCTGGAAAAGGGCCCGGGCGACCAGTTCCTTTCCGGTACCGCTTTCTCCCTGGATCAGGACGCTGGCATCTTGCCGGGCGAATCGGCCAATTGATTTGTAAACCTGCTGCATGAGTGCCGACCGGCCGATGATTCGGTCGGCATTACTGTTGCCGGGTTCCTCGCCGATTGGAGCGGGAGTAGTGGCAAGCCTGCGGGCTTCCATAGCTTTGCCCACCATGGCGCGGATCTGGTGAATATCTACAGGCTTAGTCAGGTATTCGAAGGCCCCCTGCTTCATCGCCTCGATGGCAGTTTCCGTGGTGGCAAATGCGGTCATGACCAGCACGGGCAGCCTGGGATCGAGTTCCCTTACCCTTGCCAGCAATTCCAGGCCGGTCATATCAGGCAGCCGGATGTCGACCAGAAGGGCGTCGGGCCGGTGTGCGGCTATTGCCTCCAATCCCTTCTGGCCCGATTTGGCGGTGAAAACCTCCAGGATTTCATTTTCCAGTGCCGATTCCAGGGAGTAGAGAAGGTTTCGCTCGTCATCCACAATGAGGAGGCGGTTTTTTCTTGTGGTGATCATGCTGCCCCCACCTGGGGACCCCCGTCGTGAGTGCTCAGGGCAGTCGCGACCGGAAAGCGCAGGGTGAAAATTGTGAGCCCATTTCGGGTTTCGAGGTTCAGGGAACCACCGTGGCTTTCGGCGATACGTTTGCAGATGGATAGCCCAAGGCCCAATCCGAATTCCTTGGTGCTGTAGAACGGTTCAAAGATTCTGGAAAATTGGCTCTCGGGAATCCCCGGGCCGTTGTCCGCCACGGACAGCAAAACATGAGACCCTGAATGGGAATCCACCTGTTGCAGCAGGATGTCCACCACCCCTCCTCCCGGCATGGCCTCAAGCGAGTTAAAAATGAGGTAACCGTTCACCGCTTAAGCAAGTGAAGGGGCCGCCGTGCCGTTCCTGAGAGCGGTCATGGCATCGCAGAGGAACTGGAAGACGGGCCTTCCCTGGAGTTTCAAGGTTTGGGTGACTGTCAG
>Ga0169931_10001013_pt1 | contig 46481 bp, 36 predicted proteins | sample Kivu_15m_20L_FD_129675 | JGI IMG/M metagenome (GOLD analysis project Ga0169931, IMG submission 129675) | Freshwater microbial communities from Lake Kivu, Western Province, Rwanda to study Microbial Dark Matter (Phase II) - Kivu_15m_20L... | ecosystem: Environmental > Aquatic > Freshwater > Lake... | reverse complement strand
CTTTTGTGGTTGAGGCCACCCCCTAAAGTTCACGAGTCTCGGCCGAGCCGAGACTAGTAACAAACTGCAAGGCCAAGTCTGCCCGGCGCAGCCGTTAGCAAGCGCAGGCCATGCGTGAAAAACCCCCAAGACGCATAGCGGCTTGGGGGTTTCCGTTGTTGTTTTTATAAAGATGTGAGATTTTCTATGTCTGTGAAAATGGAATTTTGTATGTAACAGATCTGTACTGCTATTAAACCCCTTTCGGGGTTGCAGAAAACCACGGCATGCATGGCGAAAAATTGCACAACATACGATTGCATGGCGCGCAATTGAATAGCCCACAATTTCATTATGGGCTGCAATGTTCGACCCTTTCAGGGTACCAAACAGCTGTGGCAATTTCACAGCGGTCCAATTCGCATTCAGCTAAGTCTCCATTGTTAAAGAATAGATTTTTAGGGGCTTTGCGGTCTCATCGCCATAACCAAAGCAAAAATTGGGTTTACGAAAACAGAAAATGAAGAAATAGCGATTATCTTTTTTGTAGATTATTATTTTAAGAGTATTTTTGCTTTATGAAAAATTTGAAAATAATTACTTTGTTTGTGTGTGCAATTAATTGTATTCCAACTTTTTCCCAAGAAGGCAAGGTAAACAAGTATTTTGGTAAGTCAATCTACTGGTATTCTGAACCTGTTTCTGAATATACAGTAGTCTTTCAGGTAAAATTAACAGTTTATGCTAATCAGCGTCAGTTTGCTCAGAGTGAGGCCTGCATTAAGGAAGCAATCACCAATTCTGTGCAACAGGGTAATAAAGATTTTGATGCACTGATTATTGTTCAAAATTCCACTTATGATTTGGCAATAAAGTTTAAAGATACGGCAGCAGACAAAATTTCCTGTAAGGCGCCAAAAATCAACGGCATACCTGTTTTAATTGATGCTACCCCTAATGAGAAATATAAATCCAAGCAAAAGCAGAAGTTTAAGAGGGGCAGGCCTAATGGTTCGTTTATGGGAAGTCTGGCAATTGCGAAAAAACTTACTAAAAAGCCTAAAGGAGATTTATTGCTAATTGATGATGATTTTGAACATTCATGGTTTGAAGATTGAATGCAATTCTTTCACTTATTGGATTATATTTTTCATTCCAAATTTTAAACATGAAATTCGATTTTTTTTTAAAAGTCTGCTAGCAATTCTCGGTTTCCTGTTTTTATTCGATCAATTTAAGAAAAAAGTTTCCCCATGGTTGGTCTTTGCGCAGCGAGACCTACCATGTTAGCTCTGAAGTTAATCGTTGGTCTCACTTCACTGCGTTACGTAAAGACCAATTATTGGGAAATAAATTTGTAGCTATATCAGGTCCAATAACAAACCATTAGACCAACCTGCCCTTAGCGCACTTTATTCCTAAAAACCATTGTATATCCCGCGGGCAGCTTGGGCATAATCACCCAATTTGGGCTTGTTAGCTCTGAATTACAGCCCCTGCACAATTCCATTTCTATATTGTAGGTGTATGTTTTGGCACTGTAATCAACAATCAATTTGCGGTGGAAGGCTACATTGCATGCGTAAACCTTCAGTTTATACCCCACCAGCATGTGTTTTGAAAAATCAATACTTTCCAGCTTCAGTGTGTCGCAGTATTTCAGGTATTTCTGCTTGAAAGATGTCCATTTGCCTGCATCGTCAATCACCACCTGACTGTCTAAACTGGTGTAGAGAAAGCAATCGCCAAACTCATACACTTTTACAATGTCACCAGATTGGGTATTGGCAAGGTTTCGGCATTCGCGGTTGCAATTGGTAAGAAAGCCTGCAATACACACTAAAATAACAAATCCAATTAAACGCATGAAATACAAAGATAATCAATCCAAATCCATCAGGCACATTTTTTGTTACTAGGTTACTAAGCTGTTACAGGTTTATTATGAAAAAAAGAATCTCTGCAACCATCGTTTTCTCAGTGCTGTTGCCATTGTTGTGTGGCTTTGGCGGTGCCTGGCTGTTTGTAAAACAAACCGGGAAAAATGATTATTCTCAAATTCAATATCCCGTCGGGGCATACAGAAATGTCAATTTGTCAGAATTGCCCAATGGGTTTGTGAAAGCCTCTGCCATCAGCACACCCTCGGTTGTTTTTATAAAAACACAAAGCACGGTGCAGATGCAAAGCCCGTTTGGCTGGTTTTGGGACTTTGATCCGTTTGGCAGCCGTGGAGAGGCCACTTCCACCGGCAGCGGCGTGATTGTGAGCAAGGATGGTTACATCGTAACCAATAATCATGTGATTGCCAATGCCAATAAGATTACGGTGGTGCTGAACAAGCAGAAACAGGAGTTTACCGCTAAAGTGGTTGGCACAGAACCCGGAGCGGACTTGGCTTTGCTGAAAATTGAGGCCGATAACCTGCCGGCTATCGTAATGGCCAACAGCGATGATGTGCAGGTGGGTGACTGGGTGCTGGCCGTAGGCAATCCGTTTAACTTAACCAGTACAGTAACTGCGGGTATTGTAAGTGCCAAAGGCCGCAATATCAACATTGTGCACAATCAGTTTCCGATAGAAAGCTTTATTCAAACCGATGCTGCTATCAATCCCGGAAATTCCGGAGGTGCACTGGTAAATACAAGTGGACAGTTGGTTGGCATTAATACCGCCATTCAGAGTAATACAGGCAGTTATGCCGGCTATGGTTTTGCCATTCCTGTAAATATTGTAAAGAAAATTGTAAAAGATCTGGTAGAGTTTGGTGTGGTGAAACGCGCTTTGCCGGGGATGGATATTGTTGATCTGACATCAGCCAAATCATTGGCTGCAAAGCTGACCCAGGAAGCCGTGGAAGTAGGTGAAGTGCTGGAAGACGGACCAGCCTGGAAAGCGGGTATCCGTAAAGGGGATATTATCCTTTCGGTAAACGGATATGCTACCACTTCAAAAGCCTTGTATGATGAATATCTGGCATACCTGCGCCCGGGTGACGAGGCAAGGATGGTGTTATGGAAAAACGGAGAAGAGAAGAATCTATCCTTCAAACTTATCAGCAAAGAAGATAACCGCGCGCTTACCATGAAAGGTGCAGTCAACAGTAAAGTGCTTGGTGCCGATTTTCAGCCGCTTAGCGCCGCTGATTTGGGTAAATATAAGGTAAGTTCAGGAATAAGGCTTTTAAATGTAATACAGGGCGGCTATATAGCCCGCATGGGGCTCAGGGATGGCTTTATAATCCTGCAATTTAACGGACGCAGCTATACAGAGGCCGAAGAGCTTATCAGTGCCATGGAAACCACCACAGGCCGCATACGCATAGAGGGCATGGACCGCAACGGAAACCGCAGCAGTTATAGCTTTTACAGCAACTGACGCGGATTGGTGCGAAGGCTGTAACTTTGCACCATGCCTATTCCCAGCATTCCAGGCCTGAAACACACAGATTCGGGTAACTTTTTCCTCATGGCCGGCCCATGTGCTATCGAAAGCCGAGATATGGCTTTTCAGATTGCCGAAAAACTGGTTTCTTTTTCTGATTCCTATCAAATACCCTTGGTTTTTAAGGGATCCTACCGCAAAGCCAACCGCTCCCGCATCGATTCCTTCACCGGTATAGGCGATATCCCTGCGCTAGAGATTCTGGCCGAGGTGGGGCGCACCTTCGGTATTCCCACCGTTACGGATATTCATGAATCGCACGAAGCTGAAATTGCTGCGGCCTACGTGGACGTGCTGCAAATCCCCGCCTTTCTTTTCAGGCAAACCGAATTGCTGGTGGCTGCTGCCAAAACGGGTAAATGGATAAACATAAAAAAAGGTCAGTTTGCTGCAGCTGGCGCGATGAAACATGCACTGCAAAAGTGTATAGATAGCGGCAATGGCAACGTGGTTTTTACCGACCGGGGTAATTCATTCGGCTACACCGATCTTGTGGTAGATTTCCGCAACATCCCTGAGATGGCGGCCATGGGCGTGCCTGTGGTGATGGATGTGACGCACAGCCTGCAGCAACCCAACCAGGAGAGCGGAGTTACCGGTGGCAAACCTCAGCTCATAGAAACCATTGCCAAGGCGGCGATTGCCGTGGGGGCCGATGGCCTGTTTATCGAAACCCATCCCAATCCGGCAGTTGCCAAGAGCGATGGAGCCAATATGCTGGCCCTGGATAAGCTGGAACCCTTGCTGCAGAAGCTTTTGAAAATACGCAGGGCTATTTTGTAACCCTACCGATAAAGAAAAAGGCCGCAGATACGGCCTTTTTTATGGAAGTTACTTTCAATTATTTCTTCTTCTTTTCTTCACCATTCTTGGCAGGCTCCTCTTTAGGCTTCTTAGCTACTTTCTTAGGAATCAGAACCAGTTCTGTTTCTGTCTTGTAAGATTCAGCTTTGAAGGGCTTGAAGAAATTCTTACCCAAGGTAGGTTGCTCTACCTTGTCGGTAATGGTGAATTGTACTTTCTCCACCACATAAGAACCAATGGTGATTTTGGGAACTTCAAATTTGTTGCTGGGGAGTTTTACATCACCGGCTTTGATTTTCTCACCCTCCAGGAACATTCCCTTGTTGATGAGTTTGGACTTCATCCATTGTGCTGCAACCTCGGCAGGTACCGAAGTGTATTTGCCAATCAGGTCAAATGCAAACTGTACGCTTTCGGTTTCCTGCACCATGGCAGACACCATGTTGCTGTTACCCTGCTTGAAAATACGTACTTTTACGGCATTGCTTTCGTCAATGGCCGGTTTGGCGGGGGTGTTCGTGTTGTTGGGTTTAACATTATCTCCACCGGGACCGTTGGTATTGTTCCCGTCAATTTTGGTGTCAACTTTCACACGTGAAGAAAGACCTTCTCGCGAGAACAGAACGGTAGTACGGCGGTTTTGCTGGTGCTGGAATTCATCGCAGGGAACATAGTATTTGCCAGCCTGTACCTTGATTTCCTGCGGCATGTAATCCTGGTATTCCATTTTGATTACGTTGCCTCTGTCGTCTTTGGTAATAACGGCTTTGCGGGTTTTCTTGCGAACACCGGTAGAGTCAACAAAATCATAATAGGGGGTAAGGCCTGAAATTTCTGAGCCTTCGCATTTACAGTCGTTGGTGAGTTTGGTTTCACCATAGCCTTTGGCAGTAATGCGCTTGGCGTCAATTTTGTGAATGCGCACCAGGTAAGAAACAGCGCTGTCGGCACGGCGTCCTGCCAGTCTTTCGTTGTATTCTTTGCTAGCACGGCAGTCGGTGTGAGAACCGAGTTCTGCATTGAGTTTGGGGTATTTGGCCAATACATTTCTGGCGAATGTATCCAAAACGCGTGCAGCATCCGGACGTATACGGGCAGAGTCAAGGTCATAGAAAATGGGCAGGGTGATAATTTCGTCCAGCGGGTTTTTCAGACAGAAATCCTGAATCAGTTCTGTGCTGAACTTAATGCCCTTGGTGGTACGGATTACCGGGGTTCCGTCGAAGTAGTATTCTTCCGGATATTTGGCCTGCAGGGTATAATTATAGTTAGCTTTCAGGGTTTGGAAGTAGCCGCCAAGCGCGTCTGCCTTAAGTACGTGTTTTACGGTATCTTTATCGTTGGTAATATATACAGTGGCATTAGGGAGTACCTTTTTGGTATTACAATCTGTAACCACACCACGAATGGTAATGACCAGCGGTTTGATGGTGAAGTGGTAAATATCATCGTTGTTTTTGCGGTCACCACGGTTACTGGTAAAGTAGCCTTCTTCAGCATTGTTGTTGGTGAATGTGATACCAAAGTCATCACCACCACTGTTAAGAGGCTCACGCAGGTTTTCTACCTCTTTCCAAACAGACACCTCATCGGTTGGGATTGCTGTGAAAAGATCCAGACCGCCCAATCCGGGTAATCCGTCAGAAGACCAGTAAAGTTGATTGTTGTGTTCGTTTATGTAAGGGAAATACTCGTTTCCTGCTGTGTTAACCATTGGACCGAGATTTACAGGTTCTCCCCATGACTTCGAACGCTTGCTGTAGTTTACTACCCAAATATCAAAGCCACCATAGCCGCCACTGCGGTCGCTGGAGAAATACATTTTGGTGCCGTCGGGAGACAGTGCAGGGTGCCCGTAACTATGCGCAGTATCAGATTTGCAGAAATCCAGCGGATCGCCCATTTCCCAGTCTGTACCGATCTTTTTCATTTGATAGATGGCGCATTTTTCAGCTTTGCCGTCATAACCACCGCACTGGGTCATGTACATGCTGGCGTAGCGCGAATCAAAAGCAATACCGCCTTCGTTATACTTGGTGCTTGACTTTTCAACGAATACAGGTGCACCCCACTTTTCTTTGTTCTTTTTACCCGTCTTTTCGATGTACCAGATATCACTCCAGAAATTCATGGTGCCGGCGTAAATACGTTTGGTTTTGCCCCCTTCACGGTCTGAAGAGAAAAACAGTAGTTTGTCTTTTTTGTCTGCAATCATGGGCGCCCAGTCGTTTTCTTTGGTATTGGCAGCCTTGAAGTTTTCCACCACAAAGCGCGAACTGTCCGGTGTCCAGCGCAGCGCGAGCTCTGCACCTGCTTTTTTATTTTCTGCAATACTGTCACCCGGAACTTCCTGAAGGTAGCTGGTGTAAGCCTGAGCTGCGTCACGGTATTTTTCCATTTTCTTCAGCATATTGGCATGCATCAGCATGGCACGTGTGTTTTTAGGATCGGTTTTCAGTACTTTTTCATACAGACGGTTGGCTTTTTCGTAATTGTTGTTCATACGATAGGCTTCTGCTGCGTAGAAAACCGCATCTTTTTTCTGGTTTTTGTCTTTTGCTTTTTTGGATACAGCTTCAAACATTTCTGCTGCCTGTCCATAATATCCCTGCCCGTAAAGCTTCATAGCTTCCTTGTAGCTTGCGCCTCCGCAACCTGAAAGGGTTAAGCCTATGGCAATACCGGTTGTAAGAATCCAACCAAATGCGTTGTAGTTTCTCAGTTTGAAAGGGTTGTTTACCTTGGTCTTATCGAACCTCATCATGCCTTTTTGTACTAAATAAAACGCTAAATAATACAATATCTCTCAAACATAAAAAGAATTGAGAAGAAAATAGCAAAAAAAATGTTGCCCGAAGGTAGAGGATTGTATTATTGATGCTGAATTTTAAGCTGTTTTACCACAGCCTGCTCACCGTTACCATATCTAACGAGATAAATCCCATCTGGAATGGCAGAAGTATTGAAAATAAAGGTATTGCCTTCACGACGCCACTGAGCGGCACTCACTTTTACGCCCAAAAGAGTGTAAATTTCAGGGTGCTGTTGTCCGCCGTTTGTTGTGCCATCAATACTCACTGATACCTGGTTGTTAGCGGGGTTGGGCGCTATGCCCATGCGTATATCTCCCGAGAATGCAGGCAAAAATGCCAGCATAAACAAAGCGAATAAAATATATTTTGAGGGCTTCATACTTGTAAAGTTACAAAGTATATGCCACAATTACAAGCCTAAGGTCTGTTTTATTATTTTTTTCTGATCTGCAGAATAACCACCACTCTCCAGTGTGCTTTTCAAAATCTTCTGGCTGGCAGACTGCTGTTTGAAATACTGCAATACCTCTTTGGCAGGCCCCGCCAGTCTGGAATTGAAGTTCAGAATGCAGGTGTAAAGGTTTTTAACTACCGGATCGTTGCAGATATTCAGCCGCTGCAATGCCTGCATGGCCAGCACGCGTGTCCTAAACTCGTATTTATCGCTGCAGTAATCGGTGAGCATCATGATGGCATTGCCTTTCATGTCGGGGAACACCTCTGTGCTGAGTTCAAGGTAGCGTATTTTAAGGTTGTGAGTGTAGCCGTCAAGTCCGGTAATGGCTTGCAGGTATTGGGTTCGTTTGCCTTCATCAGGCATGGCATCCCACAGTTTCAGCAGGGCGGCTTCGATGATGAAATAGCTGCTATCTTTCAGAGCAGATTCAAAAATGGGCAGGGTGTTGTTGTTTACGGGCATCATATCAATGACTGCCCTGCGTACTTCTACCTGTCTGGTTCCAAAAGCCTTGGCAGCGAAATCAATATCTTCGCCGGTTTGCAACAATTGTCTGGCTATTTCTGCCCGCATGGCTTTGTGCTTCTCAATATCGAAGGCCCTGAGCAGAAAGTTTTTTTTCTTTTCGAGCGGGGTTTTGTTCAGTGCAATGAGTGCATCGTAGCGGTCAAGCATATCCCTTGCCATCAAAAGCTGATAAAAAAGTTCATCTGTGGTTTTGCTGAATGTTACTTTCTTCAGGATGTGGCTGCCTTCATCAAACAATGTGAATGCAACGGCTTTATTGGCAGGGATGGGAATAACTACCTTCTGGAAGGCCTTATCAATGATTTCCGTGTGGCGCGATACGCTTCCATCTGTATGGTAAACGGCAAAATCCACGGGCATACGGAAGGTACCCACAGTAGGTTCCATTTTATGGATTTGCTCAACGGTAAATTCGGTGCCGTCGGGTGTGGTTTGTGCGCTTACACGATAATGGGGTTCTCCTCCGCGGTAAATCCACTGATCGAAGAACCAGTCCATGTTCATGCCGGTGGCATCCAGCATGGCTTTTTCGAGGTCTACGGTCATTACACCATCGAAAGCATGGCGGTCGAGGTACAATTTGATACCCCTGCGGAAATTGTCACGACCCATTACATGCTGCAGCATGTGCAGCACAGAAGCACCTTTGGGGTAATGTCGGGCACTACCGGCTTCGCTGTTGCGCACGGGCAGGCTGTTCTTCTCGCCGGCTGCGATGGCTCCGTTCATGTTGCCGCGGAAATACCAGGCAGTTTCATCGGGTCCGTAAACGGAGCCAACAAATAAACTTGGATAGTAAGTGGCAAAGCTTTCCTGTAGCCAGTGGTCCGCATCATTACGGGCGGTAATAAGGTCGCCAAACCATTGGTGGGTGGCTTCGTGGGCGTTTACGGTAACGTAGTTTCTATCTAAAAAAGCACGGCTGTCTACCCAGAAGAAATCACCAAAAGTGGTGGCACCAGTGTTTTCCATGGCTCCATAGAGAAAATCCTGAATCATCACCTGGCTGTAGCTGCCCCAGGGGTATTTTACGCCTGTTTCGTCTTCCAGAAATTCGATGATGCGCTCGCTGTAGAGGCTGGTAGGCTCCAGTCTTTCGGGGTGTTCGGGATAGTACCAAAACTGAATGGGTGTGCCGCGTTTGGTGGCGGTTTTTTTGATGGCGTACTTGTCAATAGCCAGCATCAGCAGGTATCCCGCATGACGGTTGTTGATTTTATAGTGCCAGGTACGGGTTTTTTTGTCTTTATTTTCTTTGTTGGAGAGCAGTTGACCGTTTGATAAAACGCTGTATTCCTTTTCAAAAGTTACCTGCACTTCGGTGACGAATTTGTCGCCGCGGTCGTCAATCATGGGGATCCAATGGCGGTTGTCGATGCCCTGGCCCTGGGTCCAAATCTGGCGGCGGGTTTGGTGCACGGGATCGTCTATTTCAGGTACGTTCCAGCCGATGAAGTATATCCCTTTTTTGGGTTTGGCGGTGTACTTTATTTTTAAGGAATGCTGGCTGTTGTAGGCTTGTTTGAGGTTGGTATTGCATATCAGTCCGGCGGCATTGTAGCGGAAGGTGATGGACTTTCCGTTCAGCCACACACTATCGACCATGATGCCGGGCGCATCCAGGAAAATGGTATCGATGTTGTCCTGCAAGCAGCGAAACTGGTGGGTAACGGTTCCCAGTACGGTGGCCTGTGCAGGCTGGAATGCCACATTGAGTTTCATGTGTATGACATCTACATTGCGGTTGCGTTCGTGTCTTCCGGGATCGGTGTGGTAGCAAAGCAGGTCGTTGTGCTGGGCAGAGATTGGCAGGTATGCCAATGCCAGTGAGGCAATAAAGAGCAGTTTCTTCATGATGTGAACTGCGAAAATACGCAAACTTTGCGGGGAGGCAAAAGATTATCGGTTGGCGTTGCGCCTGTCCTGAATCAGAATGAACAGAACGATGAGAAAGGGAGCAAGCATGGTAGAACGAATATACGGAAAATTTTTTGGAAAAGCAAATTCCCTAAGCAATTTTGATTCGTAGACGTAGCTCAAAACAAAAAAGCCCCAGATTGGGGCTTTACTTGTCTCGGCTCAGCCGAGAGGGCTCGAACCCGTCCCGGCCGAGCCGGGACCGTGACAGGGCGTCATTTTGACAATAGAATGTTTGAGTTCTGTGTGGCTAGCCACTCAAAATAATCTGCTTTACATTTTTTAAGTTTCTTCTCCCGAATGAGTGCCTCTTTTTTGGTAGGATGAACTTCCACATAGATTAACTGCCAAGGCAATTTATTGGCGGTATAGCTTGATAGACCTGCGTTGTGCTCTTTCAGACGTTTTTCATAATCTTCGGTAAACCCTTTGTAATAGGTTCCGTCCATTAAGCTTTTGATGATGTAAACGTAAAACATAACAAAAAAGCCCCAGATTGGGGCTTTACTTGCGGACCGGACGGGGCTCGAACCCGCGACCTCCGCCGTGACAGGGCGGCATTCTAACCAGCTGAACTACCGATCCGTTAGAACTTTATGTTCACCATTCTTGCGAATGGGACTGCAAAAATAAGACATCCTTTCAAATTCTCAAATAGCTACTGAAAAAATATTCATCGTTGAGTAGACCAGACGGGGCTCGAACCCGTCCCGGCCGAGCCGGGACCGTGGCAGGGCAGCATGGTAATCATTTGTATTGTCGATCAGAGTGGACAAGATATTAGTGACTCTTTGATTAGGGTATCAATTGCACATGACAACCATTCAAAATGTCAAACATCAAAAATAAAAATTATTCTTTCCCCGCCACCCGCAAAAACACATATCCCACCACCGCCGCTAATACGCTGCCGCACAGCACTGCCACCTTGCTCAACTCCACGAGTTCAGGGTTAGTAAAGGCCAGGTTGCTTACAAAAATGGCCATGGTAAAGCCGATGCCACCCAATATGCCGGCTCCCAAAATGTGTTTGTTGTTCACACCCGAAGGCAGTTGGGTTATTTTCATTTTAGCCGATAATAAAGATGCCAGAAAAATGCCCAGCGGTTTGCCCAAAACCAATCCGGCGGCAATGCCCAACGACAATGTGCCTGTGAGGGTTTCCAGAATGCCTGAATGTATCGGAATGGCAGTATTGGCCAGTGCAAACAATGGGAGGATAAACCAGGCCACGGGCTCGTGCAGTTTATCCATAAGATAAGCCGACGGTGATTCTTCTTCTTCGCTCTTACCAAAGGGAATGGCAAAAGCGAGCATCACACCCGAAATGGTTGCGTGTATGCCGCTTTGCATCATGCAATACCAAAGTATAAGCCCTGCCGGTAGATACAGCCACAGGGTTTTGAGGCCGCTGCGTTTGCAGATTAGTAAAAATCCAAAAACACCGAGGGCTGCTGTCAGCCAAAGCCACTGCACGCCTTGTCCGTAGAAAACGGCAATCACCAATATAGCACCCAAGTCATCAATGATGGCCAGGGCAGTAAGAAACACCTTTAATGCCAGGGGAACCCTTTTACCCAGCGCACTCATAATGGCCATGGCAAAAGCAATATCGGTGGCGGTGGGAATGCCTGCGCCCCGCCAAAGATCAGGATGGTTTCCATTGATGATAAAAAATACCAGTGCGGGTACCAGCATGCCTCCAATGGCAGCAACAACGGGTAACATGGCTGTTCGGCGATCGCTGAGTTCGCCGGTGAGTAGCTCACGTTCAATTTCCAATCCTACCAGCAAAAAGAAGATGGTCATCAACCCATCGTTTATCCAGTGGGTGATGCTGTGGGCATGCAATCCGGGCAGGTGGGGGTCAAGTTTGATTTGCCAAAAATGCAACCAGCTGTTTGCCATGCCGGAATTGGCCAGTATCATGGAAACAATGGCACAAATGACCAGCAAAGCCCCGCCCGAGGCCAGTTTGCCGTAAAATTCCAGAAACAGCCTTGTCAGCACTTGGTTTTTCGCCTTGTTGATAACCCGTTTCACGAAGGCAAATTTAGGATTTAACTTCGCACACTGTGACAGACCATGCGGTTTTTATGCGGCGTTGCCTTGAACTTGCCCTGAGGGGTCAGGGACATGTTTCGCCCAATCCCATGGTGGGGGCTGTGATAGTGTACAACGGAAAAATTGTGGCAGAAGGCTGGCACCGGCAGTATGGCGGACCACACGCAGAACCCAATGCGCTGGCGACTTTGCCCGCCGGAATTCCTGTGAATGAGTGTACACTGTATGTAAACCTGGAGCCGTGCTCGCACCATGGTAAAACCCCGCCCTGTGTAGGTTTGCTGGTAGAAAAAGGCATTGGTAAAGTGGTGATTGGCAGCGGTGATCCCAATCCATTGGTCAGCGGCCGGGGCATTCAAATGCTAGAAGAAGCCGGGATTGTTGTGGAATCGGGTGTTTTAAAGGCTGAATGCGATGAACTGAACCGCCGTTTTATGGTGTTTCACAAAGAAAAAAGGCCATACGTGATATTGAAATGGGCCTGCACTGCTGATGGTTATATGGCGCCCGAAAACCGGGAAAGACTGCAAATTAGCGGACAAGAGTCCCGCGTGATGCTTCACCATTGGCGCGGACAGGAAGATGCTGTGCTGATTGGAGCAAATACCGCAATCATGGACAATCCCTTGCTGGACACGCGTTTGGCTCCCGCCAAAAACCCGTTGCGCGTGATTCTGGATTCCGGACTCAGGGCACCGCAATTGCAGGGCGATTTACCCACGCTTGTTTTGAATTCCATTCAGGAAATAACCGAGGGGAACTGCGAATGGAAGAAAATGCCGGATAAATTCGCCGTGGCGGATGTTCTGGAGATATTGTATAAAAAACAAATAGCCTCGGTGCTTGTGGAAGGTGGCCCTGAAACGCTGAAGCGCTTTTTGGACGGTGGTTTTGCCGATGAGGTCAGGGTTATTCGCAGCAAGCAAATGAAAATAGAAAAGGGTGTAAAAGCACCTGAAATTTTATGGAAACTGCATCATTCCGAAGAAACACCGGATGATATTATTGAATATTACAGAAAGGTGAAAGTATAATGTGGTTGTTGTTTAGCATATTCAGCAGCGCAGCGCTGATGGTGATTTTCAAGTTTTTTGCAAGGTTCGAAATTCGGGTTTTACCTTCCATTGTAGTCAATTATGTAACCTGTTTTGTTTTTGGGAATGTATTGCTGGGCGACAAAAATATTGTATCTGCATCGGTTTGGACACAGCACTGGTTTCCTTATGTGGTGGGCATGGGATTGTTGTTTATTTCCGCTTTTTACCTGATGGGGCTGGGAACAGGAATGGCAGGGGCGGGTGCTACTTCGGTAGCTGCCAAAATGAGCGTGGTAATTCCGGCGGGCGTGAGTATGCTGCTGCTTCATGAAAAGCCCGGTGTTTTTATTCTAATAGGGATGTTGTTATCCATATTCAGTGTATACCTCATGCGCCCCGAAAACAATGATGGCAAAGGCAATCGCGGACTTTGGGTGTTGCTGTTGGTGTTTCTGGGTTCAGGGATGGTGGACACAGGTTTAAACCTTGTAAAACATCATTTTGGCGCAGATGTAGATGATTACACCATGAGTACTGTGGTGTTTGGAGGTGCAGGCTTCATTGGTTTGTTGCTGATGATATTTCAAAAAGGGCAGTTGCCGGGGTTGAAAGAGGTTTTGGGTGGTGTGGTATTGGGTTGTACCAATTATGTATCGTTGATTGCCATGTTTGGCGCCATCGGCAATTACAAAGGCGAAACCGCGTGGTTTTTTGCGGTAAACAATATCGGTGTGGTGTGGGTGAGTACGCTCATTTCCATGCTGTTTTTTAAAGAAAAGATTAGCAAAATGGGCTATGCCGGGCTGATTTTAGCTGCTTTGGCCGTTTTGCTCATGAATATCCATGCTTTTTTCGGATGAATATACCGAGCCGGCGGGCAGTGGAGAATCTTCACTGCGCGAGCGGGGAAGCCGCTTTCTGGGATATGCATTTCCGGTGCATACGGAAGCGGAAATGAAGCAGTATTTACAACAAATCAAGCAGCAATATCCCGATGCAACACATCATTGCTATGCCGTGGTCATGCATCCCGATCAGTCCTATCAGCGAAGCACAGATGATGGTGAACCCTCGAATACCGCAGGCAGGCCGATTTTGAGCACTATTTTATCTGCCGGTCTCACCAATATTCTGGTAATTGTGGTTCGCTATTACGGCGGCACCCAGCTGGGCATTCCGGGATTGATAAAAGCATACGGCGAAACAGCCCAGGCGGCTTTACAGGCAGCAAGACTTGTAGCCAGATTTGTAGAAGATGAATTCTTGTTGGCGACCGATTTTGAACATGAACAGGATATTTACCGAATTGCCGAAAAATTCAGCGGTCGAATTGGCAACAGATCCTATGAAAACAGGGTGGAAATTGCGGTATTCATTCGCCGTAGTGAATTGGCCAAATTCAAAGCCATGCTAGCGGATTATCTGAGAATAACCTTGATAAAAGGATAATTTTTAACAGGCAATAAACCCTATTTGGGGCTATATTTGCGGCAGCTATGAACAAGATAAAAGTTGCAAACCCTGTAGTGGAACTCGATGGTGATGAAATGACCCGTATTATCTGGCATTTTATCAAAGACAAACTCATTCTTCCTTACCTGGATATTGACATTAAGTATTATGACCTGGGCATGGAAAACCGCGATGCCACTGATGACAAGGTGACCGTGGAGGCCGCAGAAGCCATTAAACAGTATAATGTAGGTATCAAATGTGCTACCATTACTCCGGATGAAGCCCGTGTGAAAGAATTTAACCTAAAGCAAATGTGGAAGAGCCCCAACGGTACCATCCGTAATATATTGGACGGAACTGTTTTCCGTGAACCTATCGTGTGCAGCAATGTTCCCCGCCTGGTTCCCAACTGGACAGCTCCCATTTGTATCGGCCGTCACGCTTTCGGTGATCAGTACCGCGCTACTGATTTTGTGACCAAAGGCAAAGGTAAACTGACCGTAAAATTTGAAGGTGAAGACGGAAATGTGCAGGAGTTTGAAGTATACAACTTTAAAGGTGATGGCGTGGCACTGACCATGTACAACACCGATGAGAGCATTGTCGGTTTTGCCCGCAGTTGCTTCAATATGGCCTTAGCCAAAGGATGGCCATTGTATTTAAGTACCAAAAACACCATCCTTAAAAAATACGATGGTCGTTTCAAAGATATTTTTGAGCATATTTACCAATCCGAATTTAAGGCAACCATGGAAGCCAATGGCATTACATATGAGCATCGATTAATTGATGACATGGTAGCCAGTGCGCTGAAATGGAACGGAAATTTTGTGTGGGCTTGTAAAAACTATGATGGTGATGTACAAAGCGATACGGTTGCGCAGGGTTTTGGCTCACTGGGTTTGATGACAAGTGTTTTGGTAACACCCGATGGGAAAACCGTGGAGGCAGAAGCCGCACACGGAACGGTTACCCGCCACTTCCGCATGCACCAGCAGGGCAAGAAAACCAGCACAAATCCCATTGCCAGCATTTTTGCATGGACACGCGGTTTGGAGCACAGGGGCAAGCTGGACGGAAACCAGGCGCTGATTGATTTCTGCCAAACTTTGGAAAAGGTTTGCGTTGAAACCGTTGAAAGCGGCAAAATGACCAAGGATCTCGCGGTTTGTATTTATGGAGATAAGGTTGCCGACGGACAATATCTGCATACAGAAGAGTTTCTGGAAGCCATTGATGCCGGACTAAAGGCAAGTCTCCAGGCTTGAGTTGTTAATTTTGTCCATAACAATAAAACCGCAATGCAAGTTGCGGTTTTATTTTATCAGTAGCAAGTAAACTCTTAACTTCAAACTCCTAACTAAAACGGTCGACTCTTCACTAAAACATATCCTTCATCCTGTCAAAAAAGGATTTGTCTTTTTCATCGGGTTTGAAGTTTTTGCTGTCTTGCAGTTTTAGCAACTGGTCTTTTTCTTCGGAGTTGAGTTTGGTAGGAACGTAAACCTGAATATGGATCAGTTGATCGCCGGTGCCGTAGCCATTTAAATCGGGAAAGCCTTTGCCTTTGAGGCGCAATACTTTGCCCGGCTGTGTGCCGCTCTCAATCTTGATTTTGGCAGCGCCATCCAGCGTGGGCACCTCTACCGATGCGCCCAGTGCGGCTTCCGGAAATGAAAGCCACAGCGTGTAAATAACGTGGTTGCCATCGCGCTGCAGTTCTTCGTGCTCAATTTGTTCGATTAACACAATAAGGTCCCCTGCAGGGCCGCCACCGGGGCCGGAATTGCCTTGCCCGTTCACGCTGAGCTGCATGCCTTCTGCCACACCGCCCGGTATTTTGATGGTGGTTTCAAATTCCTGTCCCACCAGCCCTTGCTCGTTGGCTTCGCGGGGTTTTGAGGTGATGGTGCGCCCCATGCCCTGGCAAACCTGACAGGGCGCTGTGGTGGCCATTTGGCCTAAAAAGGTATTGGTGATTTTACGCACACTGCCGCTGCCACCGCAATTTTTACAATCGCTGTACTGTACGCCCTCTGCCTCAATCATGCGGCGGTATTTTACTTTTTTCTCCACACCGTGGCGCATTTCGGCCAGGGTGAGTTTTATGCGGATGCGAATGTTGCTGCCGGGTTGCCTTCTGGGGCCACCACCGCGTCTTCCGCCCTGTCCGCCAAAAAAGGATCCAAAGAAGTCGTTATCACCAAAAATATCTCCAAACTGGCTGAAGATATCGTCCATGTTGAAGCCACCACCACCGCCTGCGCCGCCAATGCCGGCATGGCCAAACTGGTCGTAGCGCTGTTTTTTCTCGGGGTTGCTCAGGGCATCGAAGGCTTCGGCAGCCTCCTTGAATTTTTCTTCGGCTTCCTTGTCATCCGGATTTTTATCAGGGTGATATTTTATGGCAAGCTGTCGGTATGCTTTTTTAATTTCATCCGCACTTGCGTTGCGTGAAACGCCCAGTATATCGTAGTAATCGCGTTTTGCCATGGTGTTATTCTCCTACTACCACTTTGGCAAACCTAAGCACATGCCCATTTAATAAATAACCTTTTTCCACTTCGTCAATCACCACGCCTTTGTCGGCTTCGGTGGGAGCAGGGAAGCGGGTGATGGCTTCGTGAAATTCAACATTGAATGGTTTGCCTTTGCAATCCATGGGCTTTACGCCGCGTGATTCGAGTTGTGAAATGAGTTTTTTGTAAATGAGTTCAAAGCCTTCCAGTCCGGTTTTTACGGTGCTGTCGGCGTTTTCAAGAATCTTTAGCGCACGCTCAAAATCGTCCACAATTTCGAGCATCGACAAAATGACATCCCGTCCGGCGGTTTGCAGCAGCTCAAAACGCTCTTTGGTGGTGCGGCGTCGGTAGTTGTCAAACTCGCTGTACAGACGCAGGTATTTGTCCTTTTCCTCTGCCAGCTGCTGTTCGGGTGTCTGAGGCTCAGCAGTTTTTGATTCCGTAGCTTCTTTTTCAGCCGGGTTGTCGGTTGTCTGGGGCTCTTCTGCGGGGTTTTCGGGTTCGGTATTGAGCGTTTCGTCGATCATTTGCTGTCTTATTCTCAAACCCTTTGCCAAACAGGGGAATGTGTCAATGTGTCAGTTATTTCAGATATTTGTGCGTCCTTTGCAGTCATGTTTACCGGTATTATTGAAGGGTTGGGAAAGGTTTTGCAGGTTGAAAAAGAAGGAAATAACCTTCATTTTTGGCTGGAAAGTCCATTTACCGCCGAATTGAAAGTGGATCAAAGTGTGAGCCATGATGGGGTTTGCCTTACGGTAACCCATTTGGATGCAGGGAAATACCGCGTAACGGCTGTGGAAGAAACTTTGAACCGCACAAATCTCTCGGACTGGAAACCAGGAACGATGGTGAATTTGGAAAGATGCATGCCGGCAAACGGCAGGTTCGACGGACATATTGTACAGGGCCATGTGGATGCCAAAGCTGCGTTGCTAAATGTTGATGACCGCAACGGCTCATGGAAACTGGCATTCAGGCACGACCCAAATGCAGGAATGACCGTAGAGAAAGGCAGTATTTGTATAAATGGGGTAAGTCTTACTGTGGTGGACAGTTCGGCGGATTCGTTTTCTGTTGTGATTATTCCATTCACATGGGAACACACCAATTTGCATACAATTAAACCCGGTGATTTTGTGAATATTGAATTTGATATTCTGGGTAAGTACCTGCAAAAATACCTTGCAGCGTCGGCCCTGTCAAAAAGTTAATGAGGTTTGTGTAAGCCTTATTGAAAAAAACTTGCCCTATTTGATGGTTTTTGGGTAAATGGGTAATAATGCTTGTCGGCGATTTATTAAATTTGCAACCGAAAACAACAAGCTTAATCAAGCATGAAATTATTTTCTTTTCTATTCACAAGCTCCATTGGCCGCAAATGGCTGATGGGTTTGACAGGGTTGTTTCTCATTTCGTTTTTGCTGGTGCACTGCGGCGTAAATGCCTGCATCTTTTTCAATGATGAGGGAGAAACCTTTAACATGGCCGCCGAATTTATGGGCACCAATTGGATTATCCGCACCATGGAATTCGTGCTGTTTGGCGGTTTGTTGCTGCACATTTTTCAGGGGCTTTATTTGTGGAAATTCAACACAGACGCCAGAAAGAAGCGTTACAGCGTAAGTGCCGGAAGTGCTAACAGTACCTGGTACTCGCGCAGTATGGGCATTCTGGGAACGCTGCTATTGCTGTTTTTGGTGGTTCACCTCAAGGATTTCTGGGTTACAAGCCGTTTTACCGATGTGATTACTTCGGGTGAAAAAACCCTGTTTCAGGAAATGAAAGAAGTGTTTGCCAATCCGCTGCCCGTGGTGATTTATGTGCTGGGATGTATTTCACTGTGCTATCACCTTTTGCACGGCTTTCAGAGCGCGTTTCAAACCCTGGGTATCAATCATAAATCATACACACCTATCATACAGTCTACGGGCAGACTCTTTTCCATTGTGGTTTCGCTATTGTTTGCGGCCATGCCGGTAGCTATGCATTTGGGCTGGATTCAATAATTTGAGAGAGACATGAGCAAGAATATCAAACTCGACTCCAAAATTCCCACAGGAGAATTATCGCAGAAGTGGACGCAGTACCGCAGTTCTGTATCGCTGGTAAATCCTGCCAACAAGCGCAATCTTGAAATAATCGTGGTAGGAACGGGCCTTGCAGGTTCCAGTGCTGCTGCTACTTTGGCCGAAATGGGCTATAAGGTAAAAGCCTTCTGTTTTCAGGATTCTCCCCGCCGCGCCCACTCTATCGCAGCACAGGGAGGTATCAATGCGGCTAAAAATTATCAAAATGACGGTGACAGTGTGTATCGTTTGTTTTACGATACTATCAAAGGTGGTGACTACCGAGCCCGTGAAGCCAACGTGCACCGCCTGGCTGAGGTTTCAACCTCCATCATTGATCAGTGTGTGGCACAGGGTGTTCCTTTTGCCCGCGAATACGGCGGAACCCTGAGCAACCGCTCATTCGGTGGAACCCAGGTTCAGCGTACGTTTTATGCAGCAGGCCAAACCGGTCAGCAGCTGCTGCTGGGAGCCTATCAGGCACTGGAAAGACAAGTGGGATTGGGCAACGTGAAAATGTATAGCCGCCACGAAATGCTGGATGTGGTTGTAATTGACGGCAAAGCCCGCGGTATCATTGCCCGCAACCTGATTACCGGCGAGCTGGAAAGACATTTCGGACATGCAGTATTGTTGTGCACCGGTGGTTATGGAAACGTATTCTACCTGAGTACCAACGCCATGGGAAGCAACGTAACGGCAGGCTGGAAAGCCCACAAAGCCGGTGCGCTGTTTAGTAATCCCTGCTTTACGCAGATTCACCCAACCTGTATTCCTGTGAGTGGTCATTACCAAAGTAAACTGACCCTGATGAGCGAATCTTTGAGGAATGACGGACGTATCTGGGTTCCTAAGAACAAGGACGACAACCGCAACCCCAACGATATTCCCGAAGAAGACCGCGATTACTACCTGGAGCGCCGTTATCCGGCCTTTGGTAACCTGGTTCCCCGTGACGTTGCCAGCCGCGCCGCCAAAGAGCGTTGCGATGCAGGTTATGGTGTAGGTTCCAGCAAAATGGCGGTGTACCTGGATTTCCGCTTCAACATGATCAACAAATACGGCCGTGCGGAGGCCAGCCGTCTGAATATAGAAAACCCTGATGAAGCTACCTTGCTGAAACTGGGGCAGAATGTGGCCAAAGAGAAGTACGGCAATCTGTTTGACATGTACAAGCAGATTACCGATGAAGATCCCTACGAAGTGCCAATGCGCATTTATCCTGCCGTGCATTATACTATGGGCGGTTTGTGGGTAGATTATGAGCTTATGACCAATATCCCCGGTTTGTATGCTTTGGGCGAAGCCAACTTCTCGGATCATGGTGCCAACCGTCTGGGTGCTTCTGCACTGATGCAGGGTCTGGCCGATGGTTATTTTGTTATTCCTTACACCATTGGTTCTTACCTCAGCAACGAAATCCGCACCAAGAGCATGCCTACCGACAGCGAGGAGTTTGCGGCAGCAGAGAAGAAAGTACGCGAGCAACTTGAGCGTTTGATGTCCATTAACGGTAAGCAGTCAGTGGAAAGTTTCCACCGCCGATTGGGTCTTATTATATGGGATAAGTGCGGCATGTCGCGCAGCGAAGAAGGACTGAAACAGGCCATTGCTGAAATCAGGGCACTTCGCGATGAATTCTGGAAAGATGTGCGTGTGCCCGGAACCATGGATTCGTTCAACCCCGAACTGGAAAAAGCCGGCAGGGTTGCTGATTTTCTGGAGCTTGGCGAATTGATGTGTCTTGATGCATTGGAACGCAACGAAAGCTGTGGTGGTCATTTCCGCGAGGAATACCAAACAGAAGAGGGCGAAGCCAAGCGTGATGACGACAACTATATGTTTGTTTCCGCATGGGAATACAAGGAAGGAAATGGCTGGGAATTGCATAAAGAATCCCTGGTGTATGAAAATATTAAAATCGCACAGCGCAGTTATAAATAAAGGAAAACGAGTATGTCAAACAGCAATATGAATTTAAAACTCAAGGTGTGGAGGCAGCAGAATGCTAATGATTCCGGACATTTTGAGGTTTACACGGTTCAGGCCAGCCCGGATATGTCATTTCTGGAGATGTTCGATGTGCTGAACGAGCAACTGATAACCGAAGGCAAAGATCCTGTGGCATTTGATCACGATTGTCGAGAAGGAATTTGCGGTATGTGCAGCATGGTCATCAACGGCAGGCCTCACGGGCCTAAAGGCGGTGTTACCACCTGTCAGTTGCACATGCGCAGTTTCAGCGATGGCGACACCATTGTGGTGGAACCATGGAGATCCAATGCGTTCCCTGTAATCCGCGATTTGAGCGTAAACCGTTCTTCCTTCGATCGCATCATAGCAGCCGGCGGATATGTTTCGGTAAATACGGGCAATGCCGTAGATGCCAACGCTACGCTGATTCCGAAAGAGATTGCCGACGAAGCATTTGAAGCGGCTACCTGTATTGGTTGCGGTGCCTGCGTAAGTGCCTGCAAAAATGCCAGTGCCATGTTGTTTGTAGGCGCCAAAGTTACCCAGCTGGCTTTGTTGCCGCAGGGCCAGGCCGAGGCCTCCAAGCGTGTTGTGGCGATGGTTAATCAGATGGATGCGGAAGGATTTGGCGCCTGCACCAATACCGGCGCTTGCTCTGCAGAGTGCCCAAAGCAGATTCCGTTAAGTGTAATTGCTACGCTGAATAGGGAATACATTAAAGCTAAATTAAAAGGTTACTAAATCGTATATCGACGAATTACGATTTAGTAATACAGAAGAGGCTTTCAGCCCCTTTTTATTTTATCGGGATTGTTGGCAATAAATTGTTTCCAGCCGCCACCGGAATTGTTTTTTACACCAAATTGTTTGGGGTTTAACTGAAAGAAATGGCAGACAGCAGCGGCCACCGCATCGGATGCGTCGCTGGTTTCAGGTTGTTCGGTAAAAGTGAGCAGGGTTTGCAGCATGGCACTTACCTGTTCCTTGCTGGCATTTCCGTTTCCGGTAATACTCTGCTTGATTTTTCGGGGTTCGTATTCGTAAACCTTTAATCCTTTGCTGATGGCAGCAGCGATGGAAACGCCCTGTGCACGGCCCAGTTTGAGCATACTTTGCACGTTTTTACCGAAAAAGGGGGCTTCAATGGCTACTTCCGTTGCCTGATAACCGTCGATAAGACCTGCGACGCGTTCGAAAATGTGGTGGAGTTTTTCGCCATGATCTGCCAGTTTGGAAAGCCTGACCACACCCACGGAAAGCAGTTCCATCTTTTTGCCTTCGGTGCGAATGATACCATACCCAAGTAAATTGGTACCCGGATCGATGCCAAGAATAATGCGTGGGTCAGACATGGGGCAAATGTATTTAATAAAAAACGCCCCGAAGGGCGTTTTTTATTCGTTAAGTGTGGATTATTACTGTTTAATCAATTTGGTAACCTTTTTCTCTCCACTATCATTGTCTGTTACACTAACCAAGTATACACCGTTAGAGAGGTTGCGCAAATCCAATTTGTAAGCACCGGCGCCTTGTTGCAGCTCAACCGATGTGAGTAAATTACCGGTGAGATCATGCAGGGTGATACTGGTTTTATTTCCTGATAGCGCGAATTGAACATTGGCGAAATTTTCTGTAGGATTTGGCATCACATTCACAAAGGTGTTTTCCGGTAAATTACGCACACCCTCACCGGCCGGATTGATATACCAACAACCAAACCGATAGTCATGGTTTCCGGTAAAGGCATGTAACCAATCAAAGGAGGCATTGGCGAGCGTACTTTGGCTTTGTGAAATTTGAAGCAGTGTTGCCTTTTCAGATGCTGACAGCATGCCGGATTTGTTCTGCAATGATAGCATGGTCAACCATTGTTCAACTTTATCTTCTTCAATGCTTGGATTGGCTGATTGTAAAATTTGCAATGCTATTTCGCTTTTACCTTTGCTGATTTCCATCTGAGCCCTGAGATAATTAAGTTGCCACTGTGAAAGTGACTGCTGCATGGATATTTTCTGCATGAAACTTTCAAATTCGCTAAAGGACTTTTGGCTAATTAACGACAACCCGGCCGCAAAGAGTTCGGGAGGTGCAATTTTAGCCGGATTTAAATCTCCGATTTTTACCACTACAACGCCGGTTCCGCTTATTTCTTCGAATACAGCGGTTTTACCACTGTAATTTTCGCAGATATCCCATTTGTCCTGTTTGTTATGCCGTGGGTTGTTTATCTGCTGTCCGCATGCCGCTGTTGAGCTTAGCATGGTGTTCGTTGGGCACAAAGTGGTGGTAACACCCGCGCCATTTCCGAGCACACCAAAGTTGCAACTTTCGCTAATGCTGCCAAATGGAGAAGCGACGATTTCCCTGGCGCCACCGGCGTAATTATTGCTAACGAACGTATTTCTTCCGGGTTGCAGCGGGCTACCTATGCTTCCGCTATGCCCCGTAATATTTATTCCCGCAGTTAGATAATTGTAGAGGTAATTATTAACAACAAGCGGCACAGGAATTCCTGTTGCATTGCTGCGTAGGAAAATACTGCGTCGAGTATCAAAAATGCAATTAGTGTAAATGTTGTTGGTGTTATTGCCAGCCTGCATATAAATCCCAACGCTGTTACATGACGTTAAAATGCTGGATTTACAATCTTTTAGTCTGATAACATTGCAGTTGATATCCAGTTTTCGGCTAAGAGAATCTAAAATTCCTATATCCCCTCCCTGATCAATATCGTTTTCGTTGATAATGCAACTTTCCAGCCGTTTGGTCCAGATACCAACATCAAAACCTTTGATATTATTATCCCGAATATTTAGTCCAAACATGTTTTCGGCAAAAATGCCTACGGTGCCAGTATGACGGTTGTCGGAATTGCGTAGTTCATTGCCAAAAATCAGTGCGGGTTCCTTGTGGTCGCTTACCCTAATCTGTACATCGCTTGCATAGCGGCCCTGGGCAGTCTTTTCAATTTCGTTATTTTCAATATTAACGAAGCCAGAACCATAGGCTGCATCAATGCTTCGGTACATGTTGGTGAATCGGTTTTCACTGGCGTTAAATCCTGAACGAAGGGCATAAATACCATAATAGCGATTGGGTTGATTAAAACGGTCAGAATTGCGGAAGTCATTTTGACTGATAATTTCTTCCATACGGACACCATTGAGTATTATTCCGAAGTAATCGAAATTGGGATAGAGGCCCGGTGTGGTGAAATTGTAATTATTAATCACAAAAGAGTTTTTTGTAATGCCTTCATTCCAATTTCTTCCGCCGCGCAGGATTCGAACACCAATATGACAATTGCTGAAAGTGTTATCGGTTATTTTCACTGCCTGGGGTCCTTGGGTATTAATATCCACAGCATGCCTGGCATTTTTAAACAGACTGGTGTGAATTACGCCGGAGCTGGAATCTTTGAAGGTAAATCCAACCCACACATCATGCATGTCGCAGGGGCGGAAAACACTATTGTTGGCTCGAACTTGGCTGCTATCTTCAAAAATAATTTCACCGTCTCGGTCAAAGACAACATCTATGGTAGTCATATCCAGCACTGCTTTATTACGCACGAAGAGTCTGCCGGCTACAAAATATTTACCATCCCATACCTGACTTGTGGTATAGACGGTACTATCCTGGATAACGGTATAATTGACGGTAGAATCCCAGCAGCAGTCGCCTTCTTTTACAATCAGTGTATCAAAGGCCTTGCAACATTCACTCTTGAATGCCTGAAGAATGTAAACGCCCGGGTGGCAAATTACCAGGGAAGTGCCTGTGTCCGGTAGTGCGTTATTGCCTTCATACCAGGTATATAAAATGTCTGAATTAGGTTGGTCCACCGTAACAGTGATGCAGACTTGTTTCCCAACACAAAGCACAGGATTGGGTGACGGGCTATTGATGTTTGCTATCGGACCCGATACCAAGGTTACGCTGAATGGTGCCGAAATGGACTTGCAATTGGTGTTGAAGTTGGTTACCTCGAGGTGATAGTTACCGCCGGTTGTAATCGATAAATTGGCATTGGTACTAAATGGGTTGTTGTTTAAGAACCATTGATAACTGAGTGGTTGTCCGGTTGTGGCATAGGGCCCGCAAATTTTTACCGGTGCGGCTGTAGAGCAAATGGAATAACAACCTTTTGGAACATTTCTAATATCAGGTCTTTCAAAAATATTGTAAACATATGCCTGCACAGTTTGGCTGCATCCTAAAGCATTAGTAACGGTAACATCATAAACGCCATTTTGATATACCCAAATGCTGGTTACCCCAATTTGCCCGGATGCCCATACAATACTGGTATAAGCACCGGTAATGTTTAGGTTGATTTGAACGGAATCGCCTTTGCACAAAGGGGAGTACGTATTATTGCTAACACTTACGTTGGGTGCAGCTACACCTATAACGAGGGCGGTGTCTCTGGATGAACATCCGTTGGTGTTGGTGATCTGCAAATATACATTTACAGGGCCAATGAGACCACCCCACCATGCCGAAGGACTTGTGCCTGAAACGCCAACAGGAGAGCTGCTCCAGGCATATGAATATCCGAGACCCTGAAGTGCATGTATGGAAGTCCAGAGGTTGGAGCAAATGGAATCGGGAGCCAATATGGTTGCATTGGGGCGGGGATTAACAATCACCTGGAATGGCCCAAGGGTATCGGTGCACCCATTTCCGTTACCAACAATTACCCAGTAAAGTCCCGATTGTTTAATGGTGTCTTTGTTGCCACTTTTTCCATCATTCCAGCTGTAAGTCCAGTTGCTGTTGAAGGGTGCAGTGCTCACAAATACATCACCCTCACAAATATGGTATACCCCGGGACTTGCAGGTGTTGCCGGCCCGCCATTGTTGGTGAATGTTAAGCTACCGGCATTGAAAACAGTAATGGTAATGGGATACGTTTGTGAATCTTTGCAACCTTGTTGGTTGGTAATAACGAGTTTTGGAAAATAGGTTATGGCATTGTTATATATGTGGAACGGGCTTTGCAGGTTAGATGTGGTTGCATCTCCAAAATTCCATTTCCACTGAACGATAGGTACCGGAGAGCTGCTCTGATCCACCAGCTGCACCGGCTGGCCTACACAACCATTACAAAAACTGAAGTCAGCATCGAAGTATTTCATACGAACGGTATCTTTAATTACCACAGTGCACAGGGGGTTGGGAGCGGTGACGGTGTAAGTAATGATAAAGTCTGTATTGCTAGTATAGTTGTAGGTGTGGTTTTGGGGGAGTGTACCACCGATGTACAAAGGTGATCCGTCGCCCCAATCTACATTCCACGTTACTCCAGTGCCCAGTACTACGGAGGTGGGCGCATAATTCATCTGTATGGTTTTATAATTACAACTAAAGGGAAAAGTTGTTTTGAGTTTAGGTCTAAGTATATAAGGAACATTGACAGGAACTTTTACCGTTACCCATGAGCAATTGCAGTAATAGCTGAGGGTTGCCATAAAAGTACCGGTGGTATAATACCAATGCTCTGGGTTTTGTTGATTGCTGTAAAAACCATCGCCGAAATTCCAGAAATAGGCGATGGGATTTCCACTAATCAAGTTGGCAGTGAATTTTCCCGTGCATGGGTCGTATGTAGGATTAACCACGGCATTGCAGGGGGTGCTGCATCCATTGCCCGGACCATAAACAACACAGCTGCCGGAAACAGTAACGGAAGCGGTGTCTTTGCAGCCATGTTCATTTGTGACAATGACCGTATGAGTACTTCCTGCTACGGTTGAATAATGCTGATGCAATGTGTCAGAAGCGCCCGGTGTCGCAGTTTGGGGGCTCCAGGCATATTGCCAGTTAGGATTGTACGTAGCAGTCATCTGATACGGAATGGGCAAGGCCGGGGCGGTCATGCAGTTAAATACTACGTTCACATTGGGTTTTGGCAGTTTAGGGATAGGTGAAACGTTTTGGGTAAGGGTAGCACTGCAGCCAAATTGCGAAATGACCAATGTGTGAAGCCCTGTAGTATTTACCAGATAATGCTGGCTGGTTCCTAAACCGGAAGGTCCACTCCAACTGTAGGTGTAACCGGGAGGACCAAACAATCTTATAGAGTCCCCTTTGCAAGACGCCTTACCCAGAGTAATGGTCCCGGTTGGTATGGCATTTATGGTTACTTTACGAATGCAGAGTTTTGGACATATGGTGTTTTGTACAATCACCTGACCTTGGTTGATGTTGTTCCATGTAACGGACAAACTGGTAGCGGTCTGAGAAACAATGGAGCCTCCAATCACACTCCACTGCCAAATGTTGCCAGGGTTAGAAGAAATGGTATAAGTATTGGTTTGTCCAATGCAAGATGATGTAGGGCCGCTTAGTGATGGACATGCTGTGTCCACAACAGTTACGGTTAGTTGAGATGAAGACGTACAGAAATAGGGTGCCAGGCCAACATAATTAACAGTGATTACGTATGTGCCGGGAATGGTAAATAGTATGTTTTTGCTTTTCCGCGAGGATGTTGTATACGTAACACCTCCGGCGGGAGTCACATTCCAGGAGCAAGAACTGATAAGGTCAGATGAATCGAATGAATAAGTTGAATTTGTGCCCTTGCATAATATAGCCGGTCCATTGATGGCAGGGTTTGGCGGGCGGGGTACCAGCACAACAGGCAAGGTGATATCGTTATCGCATACCAGATTGGGGGAAATGGCAGTAGCCCTGATAAATCCTATATCTGCTGCTCCCCATTGTATGATACAAGAGGTTGTGGTGCTGGAGATGAGGGTTCCGTTTCCTATCGGGCCCCAAATTACAGGCACACTGGATGTGTAGTTGATTGTGCTGAATTCACAATGTTGACGAGATCCAAAAATCTTAATTTTATCCTGTACAACAATGGTTTTTGATATTCTCCCTTTGCAACAAACGAGCTGATTTTCCACCTCCAGGTTGATGATATAAATGCCGGGGGCCGGGAAATTACCTTCTATCATAGTGCCTGGATTGTTGGAAGGACTTAAACTAATGGTGCTTCCGTTCGGTGTTGTAACAGTCCATGAATAGCAACTGCCCGGTATTATATCAGTGTTGTAATTTACGTTATCGCCAACACAGGCGGTATCGGGCCCGTACAAATTTACTGTAGCCGGGAAAATTGGAACATTCACTGTATTTCGGCCACATTGGTAAGGGCCGCCTGTTACATTAAGAGAAATAATACCTGCAGGTCCGTTGCCCCATAAAACACAAATACTGTCACCGGTTGCATTAGGAGTGCCTGTTCCTCCGATAACCGTCCAATTGTATGTGGCGCCGGCGAAATAAGGTGTTCCGTAACAATGTTTAGTATTATTGCAAACCGTGCCCACACAGTTGATGGGAGGCGCATTGCCCGGATTTACCCGCACTTGAATGGTAGTGTCATCTGAGCAGCCGTTTGCATAGGTTACTGTTAGGGTTACGGGATAAATACCTGGCGCTGGAAAGGTCCACGCAAAATTGCCGGTATTGCTGATTTGTATATTGCCATTCCCCAGATTCCATGAAAAAGAGGTGATTTGGCTATATAAAGACGAGGAAAAAGCACTGAATTGGGTTGCTGAACTAAGACAGGCAGTATCTGCCATGAACGATGCTTTCGGTGATGGGCAGATGTCATAGACGCAAATGCCACTGTCGGTGCAGCCAAATGGGTTGGAAACTATCAGTTTTATGGTCATGGTGGGCCCGAAACCCGCTTGGATTTGTGGAGAGTTGGTGCCTTGGCCGCTTATAATGGTGCCCCCGATTACAGACCATTGAAAGGTGTAAATATCATTGCTTAAAAGCTGGAAGTTTAAATCCAACGCTTCAAAATTTCTAATGGTATACTGGCAAATGCAAGGTATTGAAGAATCCTTAGGGTTGCCGGCAGAACCTTCTTTTCTGCCACTGCAAAAATTGCCAAGTCGTGGCTGGTTGGCAACAAGAATTTTGATGGTTTTGGTTCTGGAGCAACCAAATGAATTCGTTTCTGTTACAGATACACTATGAACACCTGGTGCCGGCCAATTTATAGATACAGTACTTCCATTATTGGCGCCGTTTATAATTCCCCCTGAAGTAGTCCAAAAATAGGAGGATCCGGCAGTTCCCGTTACCGAATAGTTTTCGGTTGATCCGTCACAAACGGTGTCTTTGCCCAATATACTGGGATTGGGTCTTGGATGAACTGTAACTGTGTGGGTGGTGGAATATGGATTTCCGTTTATTGTAAATGTAAGCTGAACCGTATAAGTTCCCGGATTGTTAAAGGTGTGAACCGGACTGCAGGCGTTACTGGTATTGTAGATTCCGCTCAATGGATCGCCAAAATTCCAGGCGTAAGAACCAGTTCCTCCCGATGAGGCATTATAAAATGTTGCCGTAAATGGTGCACAACCCGACCATTGAGCTGCACTGAAATTAGCAGATGGTGGAGTAGGATTCGCTATGGCAAGGTTTGCTGCGGTGCCATAAATGCAAAATAGCAGGGTAATGAGTTTTTTCATAGGCGATTGGGTTTTATGTGTAATAATTCCCTATTACAATATTACACTATGTGACCCTTAATACCAATAGGAATTATTGCAAATGTATGACAAATGTCCACAAAAATATTCACGGTAATTTGCCTTATTTCATGTTTTTAATGGTTGGGATTTCCTGTAAAAAGACGAAATTTGCAACTAAATTCAAAACCATGTTATTTGACCTTGACCTTATCGCCAAAGTGTATGAAAGAATGCCCGAAAGGGTAAACGCGGCCCGCAAAATGCTGGGCAAGCCATTAACCCTGACAGAGAAAATTCTGTATAGTCATCTCTGGTCGGGTAATGTGAGCGAAACCTTTGAGCGCGGTAAGAGTTACGTAGATTTTGCGCCGGATAGGGTTGCGATGCAGGATGCAACGGCTCAAATGGCGCTGTTGCAGTTTATGCAGGCCGGTAGGCCTAAGGTGGCTGTGCCTTCTACGGTACACTGTGATCACCTGATTAATGCCAAAGTGGGCGCGGATAAAGATCTTGATTTTGCCAACCACGAGAGCAAAGAGGTTTTTGATTTTTTAAGTTCGGTTTCCAATAAATACGGAATCGGTTTCTGGAAGCCCGGTGCGGGCATCATTCACCAGGTAGTGCTTGAAAACTATGCGTTCCCCGGAGGCATGATGATTGGTACCGACAGCCATACGGTAAATGCCGGTGGGTTGGGAATGGTTGCCATAGGCGTGGGTGGTGCAGATGCCTGCGACGTGATGGCCGGACTGCCATGGGAATTGAAGTTTCCAAAACTGATTGGCGTAAAACTGAACGGTAAGCTTAGCGGATGGACTGCTCCCAAAGATGTGATTTTGAAAGTGGCCGGAATCCTTACCGTTAAAGGTGGAACCGGCTGTATTGTTGAATATTTTGGAGAAGGTGCCGAGGCCATGAGCTGCACGGGAAAAGGTACCATCTGTAATATGGGCGCTGAGATCGGCGCAACTACCTCAACCTTTGGATACGACGCCAGTATGGAGCGCTACCTGCGTGCCACAGGCCGTGCCGATGTTGCTGATTTGGCCAACGGTGTGAAAGAGCACCTTACAGCAGATGCTGAATGTTATGCAAATCCTGAAGCCTATTTCGATCAGGTAATTGAGATTAACCTATCGGAACTGGAGCCGCATATCAACGGGCCATTCACCCCGGATTTGGCTACGCCTATCAGCAAAATGAAAGAAGTGGCAGTTGCCAATGGCTGGCCTATCAATGTAGAAGTTGGTTTGATTGGAAGCTGTACCAATAGCAGTTATGAAGATATTTCACGCGCGGCCAGTTTAGCCAAACAGGTTGCTGCCAAAAACCTGAAAACCAAAGCGGAATTTACCATTACACCCGGTAGTGAAGTGGTTCGCTATACCATAGACAGAGACGGATTTATTGATACTTTCCATGAGATAGGTGCAACTGTTTTTGCCAATGCATGCGGTCCTTGCATTGGTATGTGGACACGCATGGGTGCCGAGAAAAAAGAGAAAAATTCCATTATTCATTCTTTCAATAGAAACTTTGCCGCCCGCCAGGACGGTAATCCCAATACACACGCTTTTGTAGCCAGCCCTGAGATAACTACGGCTATTGCTATTGCGGGGCGTCTGGATTTCAATCCGCTTACCGATACACTGACCAATGAGGCAGGTGAGCAGGTGAAACTGGACGAACCTACAGGCATGGAATTGCCTCCCAACGGTTTTGATGCAGAAGATGCAGGATATCAGGCACCGGCTGCTGACGGAAGCGGTGTGGTTGTGAATGTTGCGCCTACATCCAGCCGTTTGCAGTTGCTGGAACCTTTTGCGGCCTGGGAAGGGCAAGATTTGAAAGGGCTGAAGCTGTTGATCAAAGCCAAGGGTAAGTGCACCACTGATCATATTTCTATGGCAGGTCCCTGGCTAAAATTCCGTGGTCACCTGGATAATATTTCCAATAATATGCTGATTGGAGCCATTAACTACTTTAATGACAAACCTAACAGTGTGCTGAATCAGATGACCGGAGAATACGATGAAGTTCCTAAAGTGCAGCGTATGTATAAAGCTGCCGGTGAATTTAGTATTGTGGTAGGCGAGGAAAACTACGGTGAAGGGTCTTCCCGCGAGCATGCTGCCATGGAGCCAAGGCATCTTGGTGTTAGAGCGGTGCTGGTTAAATCTTTTGCCCGAATTCACGAAACCAACCTGAAAAAGCAGGGTATGCTGGCGCTGACTTTTGCCAATAAAGAAGACTACGACAAGATTCAGGAGAAGGACAGCATTGATATTGTCGGATTAACGGATTTTGCGCCGGGCAAACCGCTTGAGCTGCTGTTGAATCATGCCGATGGTATCACAGACAGGATTGTGGCCAACCATACCTACAACGAACAGCAAATTGAGTGGTTCAAAGCGGGTGGTGCATTGAATATTATTCGCAGGAGTATTAAGTAGAAATTTGAAGAAAAATTTAGATGTGTGTTGAATTGCGGTAAAAAATGACTAAATTTGTCATTGACAAAAAAGATCATGTATGAAAACATTTTCATTCTTAATAAAAGAAGCCCGACATGAAAAAGGCATTTCACAGAAAGAGCTTGCAGGGCTTTTACATATAGATTCATCACTGATAACCAGAATGGAGAAGGGAGAGCGCTTGCCGGTAAGAGCTCAGGTGGTGCAAATTGCGGCTTTGCTGGGCTTACCTGAAAAGAAGCTTTTGGTTCGTTGGCTGAGTGAAAAGATTGTAAAGGAGTTGCAGTATGAGCCCCTCGCCCGAGAAGTGCTAATAGCTGCTGAAGAGCAAGTTCGGTACAGAGCGGTTTCTGCAAAAGCTGTTTCCGGAGAGCTTCGGAAAATATTAAAAGAGATAGATCAGTGTAAGACTCGCCTTGATAAAGTAAGGCACATGGGGAGCGCTAAGTTTAGCGAAGCATATGAAGTAGAGTACACTTATCATAGCAACCTTATCGAAGGAAATACACTTACACTTCAGGAAACAGAAAGGGTAATTAACCATGGAATTACGGTATCAGGTAAATCTATGCGTGAGCATTTGGAGGCCATTAATCACTATGAAGCAATTGCCTTGATACAGGAGTTTGTATCTGTTAAAAAGCCCTTAACGGAGCGTTTTGTGCTGGATATACATGCACTTGTGTTGCGTGGTATTGACAAAGAAAATGCAGGCCGATACAGGGATGTACAGGTTAGAATTGGGGGGAGCACACACATACCGCCCAATGCAATGGTTGTTCCCCAGAAAATGGAGGAATTATTTGAATGGTATTATAAAAATCAGCACATGCATCCTGTGTTATTATCTGCAGAAATGCATGAGCGGCTGGTTTCCATCCATCCATTTATAGACGGGAATGGTCGCACGTCGCGCCTGCTTATGAACTTGATATTATTACAACATGGTTATGTGATAGCCAATCTTAAAGGAGACAAGGAACACCGTTTTCGCTATTATGATCGCCTTGAGGATGCCCGAACTGATAAAAAGGAGTCTTTTTTAAAGCTAATTGCTGAAACCGAGTTGAGCTGTATCAGGGAATATGTAAGTTTGCTGGAATAAGATTCATTTTGAATCCTGTAATGACAGAAAAAGAATCATCTATAAGGACAATTTACCGATTCACGCTCTGGATTTTTCTGGCATATAAGGCCGTTTGTATTGTTGCACTGGGGTTTCAATTTACAGACAGTGATCAGACTGTGATGTGGCAGGCCGCCATGGACATAGCCCGTGGCGATTTTCATAATTTGTTTTGGTACGGACAAACCTATAGCAGTAACCTCGAATCTTTACTTGCGGTGCCGCTGCTATGGCTTAATGTGCCGGTATATCTGGCGCTACCCACAGTGAGTGGTCTGCTGTCGTTAATGCCTATAGTTATGTTTGCAGATATTGCGGCGCGAAATGGACGCTATGCCTGCGCTGTGCTTGTTTTGATGATACCCTTGGCTTTTCCTGTGGAGTATTGGCAAACGACCATGTTAAGCCGCGGATTTATTCAGGGAATTGCCTGTGTGTCGCTTGGGTTTTATATCATTTTCCGCACGCGCATGAGTATTATGTTTGCACTTGCAGGGTTACTCATTGCCGGCGGAATATGGCAGAATCCGAATGCTATATTTTTGATTTCTGCATTGCCGCTGATGGCACATCGATTTAGGCCTTTAAGCAGAATCAGTATAGCTTTGAGTGGCGCCGTGGCTGCAACAATTATGTGGTTTGCGCTGCGCGCCCTTGCTGTAAGGCATATGGAATATATAGTACACCCTGAACCTCCCATGGAATGGGGTATGCAGTATTTTATGCAACATGTTGTAAAGTTTAAATCTATGCTTTCGCATACATTTTATATGGGTATTTACGGTGTTGTTTTTCTTGCATTATTTATTTGGCTAATCCCTAAAAATAAATATTTGTATATTTCTCTTTCGGCGCTGTTTGTGTTGTTTTTAGTTGTTATAGGATTCAATAAAACAGGAGATTTTTCAAACAATGTTTTTTTTGGTCCTGGTCGGTTTTTTCTGGCGATACCATACGTGTTATTATTTTTTATTTCATTACCGAAAAAGATATAAAAAAAATAAACAGCAGGTTTATAGTAGTCTTTCTATTTGGTATTGCCGGAAATATGTTCGTCCAACACAGCAATATTCAATTTATGTGCAGGGAATATGCACCGGTTTTTGTTGAAAAAATTGCTGAGCTTAAGAAAAATTGTCGTGAAATAAAAAAATCCGCGGCTGAGAATAATATACAATTTATTTTAATGGGTGATCATTACATGCAGGAAACAATTACCTGCGGATGTGCAGGTTTTGACAATGATTTTCCGGTAGCATTGCGGCCCAAGTATGAACGCAGGGGATGGTTATGGTCTGAGTATGGAAAGCAGATTCCCGGAAAAGTTATGTTGTTGGATAGCCATCTTTCTGAAGATTCCATCCGTAATAAGTTTTCTTTTGAAAAAGTAAATGTGAGAGGAAATGGTTACGTGCTAAAGACAGGAAACCTAAATAATAAGGAAATTATGCAGCGGTTATTTCCTGCCGAACATTTTCACTGATTCTTTAACATAAAGCTGGATACAATCAGGAGTTGGCATTTCGCCCCGTTGCTGGCCTGCGCCAGTGCGAACGATGACAAGGTTTTGTGAAGGTACCACAGCTATGTATTGGCCTTGAAAACCATGCATAAAGAAGAAGGGATTTTCTGTTTTATTGGCAATCCAGAATGAATGTCCGTAGTGATCGGCTTTGAATGGTTTTCTGGCCTCCAACATAAAATTGCTGTCAACAAGCCCCATTCCATTGTGCTCCATGAGAACGCCTAGTCTGGCAAAGTCACGGCTGATAGCATTGAAGCAACAATAGCATAGTTCGTTTCCGTTTGGTTTATCAAGGTGCCAGTAGGCGGGGGCTTCCATGCCTATTTTCTTCCAAAGTTTTTCGGATGCATATTCAGCGGGAGATTTACCGGCAGCTTTTCTCAATATCATTGAAAGCATTTGCGTGCTGCCACTTTGGTATTTGAACTTTTCGCCCGGCTTATCTACCACCGGGGTGCTTTGCATCACGGCATCCAGATCATCGCTGTAGTAAGCTTTAGCCATAATACTGAAAGGGTCTTTGTATTTTTCTGACCAGTCTATTCCTGCCGTCATGGTGCTGAGATGACGCAGGGATAATTCTTTTGCATAAGGTCCGGAAAGCCAGGGCAGATAGGTAATTGCTTTTTCATCCCAACTTTTTATTTTTCCGTCCTGTATGGCAATTTGCACCAACATGGTAACAATACTTTTTGCCATACTGAAAGAATTGGATGCGGTCGTGTCACAGTGATCATTGTAATAATGTTCGGCAATGATGCTGTCATTTCTGAGCACAAGGAATGAACCGGTATTGGTTTTGGTCAGCATGTCTTTTAATTCGGTAGTAAGCGCTGCCTTATTGTAAAATGTTGATTTTGGAAGAGGTAACACATCGTTTCCTTTTTCAACCTTTCTCAAATCAAAATCTTCTTTATCATAAAAGTTTGCTGAGGTTTTACCTTTGAGGTAGGTAATGCTGACGCCTTTTATTAAATAGCGATAGGGAGATATATACAGAATGGCTATGAGTGCAATGAGGGTAATAGCAATATATAGAAGGCCTTTGGTGAGTTTTTTCATAAGAATATTCAATCTTACCTATAATAAACAAATAAAAAAAATATTATTTGTCCATTTTTTTAATTTGGATTTACAGAATAAACAAAGCCACCTTTAAGTGGTAACTTTGCAGAGTAAGTATATGTCAGATCCGCTGGAGAAAGAACTGAAGGAACTACAGGGAGAGTTGACCGAATTCAGCGGTCAGTTGCTGGAGATAACGCGTGAGCTACTCAAGGAGCGGGTTACCGAATTCCCTATTTTTATTGCGCATCAGGCGGATGTTTTTTTAGGCGAAGTGATAGTGGATATGAAAGAATATGAGGTTCCGTTTTCGCTGAGTGTTAGTACGGTGGAAGAATTCGTGGAGACAGGTTTAATTCAAAAAGAAAAACTGGCGGGTTTTAGAGAAGCTTTTGGCAATCCTGAAAACAATACGTGTGTTTTTTGGATTCATGGCGATAATGCACGTTATATATTATTCCCTTTTGCGGGTCGCAATACAGATACAGAATCATGAGTATTGCTATAGATATTGTTATTCTTAATTACAATACGTGTGATTTGTTGGCGTCGTTATTGCCTAAAGTTATAGAAAATAGCAAGGGTGATAATATTAAAATAGTAGTAGCGGATAATCATAGCAGCGATAATAGTGCTGAATTTGTGCGTGAGAAATTTCCGGAAATAGAATTAATATGTATTCCTGAAAATCTCGGATATGCAGGTGGTTATAATTATTGTTTAAAAAACAGAAAGGCCGATTATTTTGTACTGCTGAACAGCGATGCAGAACCGGCTCCGGGCTGGATAGAGGCCCTGGTTTCTATAACAGAAAAAAATCCTAAATTGGGTGCTGCGCAACCGCATATTATGGATTTTAAAAACCGTGATAAATTTGAGTATGCGGGAGCTGCGGGTGGTTTTATGGATAAATATGGTTATCCGTTTTGTAGGGGACGTATATTCGGAAATGTTGAGGAAAATAATGGCCAGTATAATGATGAAAAACCGTTGTTTTGGGCAACAGGGGCGGCATTTTTTATCAAAAGAGAGGCATGGGAAAAGGCAAAGGGGCTTGATGAGGCGTTTTTCGCACACATGGAAGAAATTGATTTGTGCTGGAGATTGCAAAATATGGGTTATGAAATATGGTCATGTCCCCAAAGCAAAGTATATCATATTGGCGGTGCAACGCTGAGCAATCAAAGCCCCAGAAAAACGTATTTAAATTTCCGCAACAATTTATTAATGCTCTATAAGAATTTGCAAACAGAGGAGAGGGATTCAGTAATTTTTAAAAGGAAATTATTAGACGGTTTAGCTGCTTGTTTTTTTATTTTACAGGGGAAAATAAATCATATTCCGCAGATTTTAAAAGCCCATAGGGATTTTGAAAAAATGAAAGTAAAACTGAAGGTGGGGGAGAACAATAAAAAGCTTGAATCTCTTGAAGGCTTGCTGCATGCAGGCCTGGTGTATTCTTATTTTTTGAAAGGTAAAAAAACCTGGGACAAACTGGGTTTATAACTAATATTTAATTACTGACTTCTGGGATGGAATTTGTGAATGGTATCTGCCAGGTAGCTTCGGTCTAAATGGGTATAAATTTCAGTGGTTGTGATGCTTTCATGACCTAGCATTTCCTGAACTGCTCTGAGGTCGGCACCGGCTTCTACCAGGTGTGTGGCAAACGAATGCCGGAACGTATGCGGACTGATATTTTTGGATATACCTGTTTTACCCGCCAATGATTTAATGAGCAGAAATACCGATTGCCGGCTAAGTTTACCACCGCGGCGGTTCAGAAAGACAATGTCTCTGCTGCCGGTTTGTATGTTCATATGGCGCCTTACTGCATCGCGGTAAAGGTTAATATGTTTAAGTGCTCGACCGCCAATAGGAACCAGCCTTTCTTTGTTGCCTTTGCCAATTACCCGCAGGTATGAATCTTCGGCAAAAATGTCGGTGGTTTTGAGGCCAACCAGTTCGCTAACGCGCAAACCACAGCTGTAGAGAGTTTCCAGCATGGCTACATCGCGCTCGCCTTCGGGTTTGCTGCGGTCTATGGCACCAATCATGCCGTCAATTTCCTGCGGACTTAGCACCACAGGGAGTTTGCGGCCGGTTTTAGGTGGTTCCAGAAAATCGGCAGGGCTTTCCGGAATTTCATTTTGCAGCACAAGAAATCGGTAAAAGCCCCGAATGCCGCTCAGGATGCGGGCCTGTGAGGTAGCACTGAAGCCAATCTCTGCCAGCCAAGCGGAAAAGGCCATTAGGTCTTGCAGGTTGAATGTTTCAGGATTGCGGTTCATGCCCCGCAGTTCGCTCCATTTGCGAAGGGCTTCTACATCATGAAGATAAGCGGCTATACTGGGTTCGGCCAGCGATTTTTCAAGCAGGAGATATTGTCGGAATTGTTTGAAATGGCTGGCCCAGTGGCTACTCATGGTTTGAGTTTAACCTCGGCAGACTGCAGAATTTCTTTGGTGGCAGCATTCACAATCCAAACAACAGCATTCAGGTTGTCAGGTTTCCAGTTGTAGCGAGGCTTTACATAATAATGTTTTTCAAACACTTTCCCAGCGACCGGTGTTTCACGCAAGGTGTCGCCGGTAACGGGCGTAATGAGTTTGCGTAGAACGTGCATAAACTTATACTTGTAGGCATAGCCACCGGCAGAGTCTTTGTGGGCTTGTTTTCCTGTGATATTGTCTTCTGTAATGCCAATATACATGAGGTTTTTGGTTCCGGCCGGCAAGTTTTGGTGGTACTGGACTTTAATTTCAAGTCGGGCTTTATTGACTGCCACAAGCCATTTTGCATTAAGGCCAATATTGGCGGGCGATGCCTGTGAAAGTCTTGTAGTGACTGTGCCGGCCCAGGAAGACGGCGCAATGAAAGGGTTTCCGCTGATTTTTATTTGGTCGATAATGCCGGTAGGCAATCCCACAATGCTGCCGAGATTGGTTACAAGACCCTCTGCATCGGCATTGGCGAGAGTGTCGTATCCACCGTGGGGATTTGTTAGTGGATGGTTAGGGAATATGAAAGGGTAAACAGCCAGAAGATTTACCCGGCCGGGATTGTTTCCTACAATATTTTTTGCCAATACAGCAGCATCAGGGCAGTTGCTGCAACCAACCCCGGTAATATCCATTAGCAGAATTGCTTTTGGGTCAGGAGCAGGCGCAATGCCATTGTAGATGGTGTCCAGCAAGGGTTTTTCAGGGTCGGTGAAACGTACAGGCGGCGGTTCTTCATCGCAGGATACCCAGATTATGGAAGCCAGAAAAGGGATTAACAGCAGTTTTTTCATGCGTAGCCACGAAGTTAAGCAAAGTGCAGCTGCCTAAACAATACATGCTTATTTTTGTTACTTGTATATGATAAAAAAAGCAATTCGTTTTTTCATTTTTGGCGGGATTGTATTCGCAATCCAAGGATGTTTCTTTGCTAAAACCAAAAAAGTGGATCCATCTATGATTAAGTCGACACCCGTTTCTTTCTATACATTGAAGCTAAAATCACTGGACGGTAAGGAAGAGTGGTCTATGGAGGCATTCAAGGGTAAAAAAGTGCTGATTGTGAACACGGCCAGCGAATGCGGCTACACCCCGCAGTATGAAGGTTTGCAAAAACTGCATGAAAAATATGGAGAGAAGCTCATCATTATAGGTTGCCCTTGTAATCAGTTTGGCGGGCAGGAACCGGGTGACGCATCCAAAATTGGTTCTTTCTGTCAGAAGAATTACGGGGTTACCTTTAAAATCAGCGAGAAGCTGGATGTGCGCGGTGATGCCCAACATCTTTTGTATAAGTGGCTGTGCAACAAGACAGAGAATGGGGCTTTGGATGCTTCGGTTACCTGGAACTTCAATAAGTTTTTAATTGATGAAAAAGGCAATCTTGTGGGCTATTATCCTAGCCGTGTTAGCCCTGAAGATGCGGAGCTGACATCAGCAATTGAAAAATAACAAGGCAATTCGTCCCTTGCATCGTATTTTCGCGGAACTTTTCGCAGCATGAGTATACTGGTTAATAAACATTCCCGTGTAATTGTACAGGGTTTTACCGGAAACGAAGGAACGTTTCACGCAACACAAATGATCGAATATGGCACCCAGCTTGTAGGTGGTGTTACTCCGGGTAAAGGCGGAAGCACGCACCTTGACAGGCCCGTTTTCAATACTGTTGAGCAAGCTGTGAAGGATGCCGGTGCAGATGTGAGCATTATTTTTGTTCCACCCGCATTTGCCGCCGATGCTATCATGGAATCTGCCGATGCCGGTATTAAGGTGATTGTTGCTATCACGGAGGGCATTCCCACCCGCGATATGGTTAAAGTGAAGCGTTATCTTGAAGGTAAAAAAGCCACTTTAATTGGTCCTAACTGTCCAGGAATCATTACTCCTGAAGAAGCCAAAATTGGTATTATGCCCGGTTTTATATTCAAAAAAGGCAACATTGGTGTTGTATCTAAGAGTGGAACCCTTACCTATGAAGCGGTAGACCAGCTAACCAAACTGGGATTGGGACAGAGCACAGCCATTGGAATTGGAGGTGATCCCATCATCGGCACTACTACCAAAGAAGCAGTTGAATTATTTATGAATGATCCTGAAACTGCAGGTATAGTTATGATTGGCGAAATTGGCGGAGGCATGGAAGCCGAAGCGGCACGCTGGATTCAGGCAAACGGAACCAAGCCGGTTGTTGGGTTCATTGCCGGCCAAACAGCGCCTCCCGGTCGCAGAATGGGCCACGCAGGTGCCATTGTTGGTGGTAAGGATGACACGGCTGCTGCCAAGATGGCTATCATGGCTGAATGCGGCATTCACGTCGTAGCCAGCCCTGCTGAGATTGGTCAGCGCATGAAAGAAGTTCTTTAAGACAATACTTAACATAAAAAGAAAGGCTGCATGGTTGATGCAGCCTTTTTTATTTGAATAATTATTTTTTACTTTTTGGTTAGGTCCACTTCGCTAACACCCGGGTGTGCAGCTGCATTCCAATCGAAAAAATTGTCTGCCAGTGTGGTATTTGCGGTAAACTGGCCAATGCTATAGATGATTTCGGTGCCGTTTTTATAGTGTTGTGTCATGCGCTGGATTTTGTTGGTCGATTTGTCAATTTCCAGTTTGATATAACTATAATTCACTTTCTTTTTTGATACCATCTTTATCACTTCGTAATTTTTACTATCTCGAACAGTCGGACCCTCATATGCATTTTTGAAATCTCGGTTGTAAATGGTGAAGATTTCATTGGGTGTGATGGCATTGTCCTTTACCTTGTAGTTTTCCTTGGTAACCTCATTGTCCTCGCTATTATAAGTCCAGATAAATTTTCCGTTACAAAAAATCTCCTGACCGGCATAATCCAGCTTGTATTTTGTGCCCTTAATCCAGACTGTTCCATTGCTGTTGGTGCTTTTCCCCTGAGCGGTGCTGGTTGTGATGGTAAATGTGCTTTTAATGCCTGTATAGCTCTTATACAGTTTGCTGACTTTGTTTAAAATGGCAGTTGCTTTGGCGTCGTTTTGTGCCTGTGCAGTTAGCAACGAAAACAGGAATAATCCAATAAGAAGGGCGCGTTTGTTCATAAGGAATGCAAATCTACAACAGGTTGTTCAAAAACTGTTCCAAGCTCATTTCATCGGGAATGCGTACTTCCCTGGCTTTGCTTCCCAGGTTTGGCCCTACTACGCCGGCATCTTCCAGCTGGTCCATAAGACGGCCGGCACGGCTGTAGCCTATTTTCAGGCGGCGCTGAATGAGACTGGTGCTGCCTATCTGGTTTTGCACTACCACACGGGCGGCATCTTCAAAAAGATCATCCCTTTCGTTGGGGTCAAAACCTTCACTACCGCGGCCTTCACCGACTTCATCTTTTACCTCCGGTAATATAAACGCGGTTGAATAGGCCCGCTGTTCGCCAATGTATTCTACAATGCGTTCAACCTCAGGCGTATCCACAAACGGGCATTGCAGACGAATCATTTCATTGCCCCCGCTGTAAAGCATATCCCCTTTACCAATCAGCTGATCGGCGCCGTTAGCATCCAGAATGGTACGGCTATCAATTTTGCTGGTTACACGAAAGGCAATACGGGCGGGGAAGTTGGCTTTGATCATACCGGTAATTACATTCACACTTGGGCGCTGTGTGGCTAAAATTAGGTGAATGCCAATAGCCCTTGCCAGTTGTGCGATACGCGCAATGGGTGTTTCAATTTCCTTGCCGGCGGTCATCATCAGATCGGCTACCTCATCAATCACCACCACAATGTAGGGAAGGAATTTGTGCCCGTTTTGAGGATTGAGCTTGCGTTCCAGAAACCTTGCGTTGTATTCCACAATATTTCTCACCATGGCGTCCTGCAGCAGTTTGTAACGGTTATCCATTTCCACACACAGGCTGTTTAGGGTATTGATAACCTTGGTGTTATCGGTGATGATGGCTTCCCCGTCACCAGGCAGTTTAGCAAGAAAGTGACGCTCAATTTTGTTGTACAAAGTAAGTTCTACCTTTTTTGGATCAACCAGCACAAACTTGATATAGGCAGGGTGTTTTTTGTATAGCAGTGAAACCAGAATGGCATTTAACCCTACGGATTTTCCCTGCCCTGTGGCTCCTGCCATAAGCAGGTGAGGCATTTTGGCCAGGTCAGTAACAAATATTTCGTTGCTGATGGTTTTGCCCAGGGCAATGGGGAGCTGCATATCTGCTTCCTGGAACTTTTTACTGGCCAGTACCCCTTTCATGGGTACCATTTCCGGATTTTTGTTTGGAACTTCAATGCCTATGGTTCCTTTACCGGGAATGGGTGCAATGATACGTATTCCCAGGGCGGCAAGACTCAGGGCAATATCGTCTTCCAGGTTTTTAATTTTCGATATTTTCACACCCGGAGCCGGAATAATTTCATACAGGGTAACCGTAGGACCCACGCTGGCCATGATTTTGGAAATACCGATATTGTAGTTCTTCAGGGTATCAATAATCATGGTTTTGCTGCTCTCAATCTCATTCATATCGATTTCCTGCTTTTTCCCACTGCCGTAGTCATTCAGTAAATCTAATGTTGGATGTCTGTAATCTCTGAGTTCCAGTGTGGGGTCGTAGGTAGTGTCTATGCCGAAATGTGAGGCAGTAGTGTCACCCACGTTTTCTTCCACAAATTCATCCGGATTGTCGGTTTTTACTTCAATCTGGAAGTTGTCATCGCCTCCCAGTTCAATTACTTTTGTGCGGGATTCAGGCTCGGTTACAGGTTCAGGCTGCTGAATAACCACAGGTGGTTCCTCTTTTATTTTCAGTTCAATTGGCGGCAGGGCAGACACATCCACTGGCTGATAATCTTCCTCATCTTCCTCATCCACAAATACGATATCAGGGTCGTCTTCAATGATTTGAGCTCCGGAAATAGTATCACCATCAACAGCAGCTTCAGGTACAGGGGATTTGGAAGGCAGTTTTATACGGTCAAACGGATTGAGGTTCAGAAACAGCATTACATAGACAACGGCATAGGAAACCAGAAAAATTAGCGAGCCCGGCCATCCTATAATTTGATTTAGTTTGCTTATGCCAAAATATCCGAAAGTACCACCCAGCACTGGAAACCATGGATGAAAAACAAAACCCAGTGTAAGGCTGAACCATGCGGTGAAGAGAATGGTATGTATAGCAATTCTAAGCAGGGAAAAAGGCCTGTAGTTGAATAAAAGAAATAACCCCGATAAGGCAATGTATGGCAACAATGCAAAAGCCGCCAACCCAAATCCATTGTGGATGAAGTAATAACCCAAACGCGCACCAACCAGTCCCATGGCATTTTCAACCTTACCGTGGTTGGCCTTGAATAGTTTCCAGTCGCCACCGGCCAGAAAATCCTGATCCGATTTCCAAGAGAAGAAAAAGGAGACAAAACTGATAAGCAGTATAGCGGTCAATACCAGCAGCAGAAACCCAAATACTTTGCGTGCCTGCTCGTTTTTAAGGGTTGCAATATCAGCAACCTGCTTGCGGTCTATGGGAGCGGTTTGGGCGCCCTTGTCAGACCGGTCGAAATCTTCGAGCTTTTGTTTTTCTTGTTTTTTAGCCAGCATGGGTAGATTGCGAAGATAAAACAGTGCCATAGGCATGGCCTGTAGAGTTATTAACGCAGTAAAAAGGTGTTTATTATATTGGAAGTGGCATGTAAACAGAAATCCCCAAATTTATTTTGGAGAGAATTTCTGCAATTTTTGCCTGCTTTCGTTTAGTAATATTTCCAGCAAGCAAAATGCATGCGGATTCATGCTGGATTTAACATTTTGTAAATTGACGGAATACGTAAATTTGATGTCCTCATTGTTTTTTTGTGCGATTTTCATGAAATGCATGTCCCTATTAAAAACGAAATAAATTGAGTCAAAAGAGGTAGGAATTTTATTGTAATATACTTCTATGAGTTTCTCAAAGTCATCTGGATAAGCAGTGTCCTGTACAAAGACATACTCTTGAATGGTATGGAGTTTATTAAATTCAGTTTCAGCGATGGGTTTATCGAAACCCATGGTTAAAGAGAATTTATTTTCTTTGAATGCTTTGTATAGCTGACTGCGCCAGTTTTCCTGTAAATTATTTCCCAGGTTTTCTGTTACCCCAATTCCATTGTACGTATGTGTTATTGTCTTATTTTCTTCAAAATCCTCTAGTCTGCCTTGAAATGCATCATTTGAATATTCAACATATAATGGTTCCAAATTTTTATACCAGCTGTATGCTTCTAAGAATTTCATATCCTCAGCACTCAATACAGAATTAATGTTTTTGTATGAAAACCAACCGGTTGGTATGTTGTATGATAAACCATTCGGAAATCTCTCGAAATACATGGGAGCAATGCTTTGAATATCTTTTCGAACAGAACCTTTCTTTTGGTCAGATAATTTGAAACAAAAACCCAAATCGGCTGTCATACTTGATTCTTTCAAGGGGATTGAAAAGAAGGTGTCTATTAGATCTTCCGGATCGTTGTTGAGTGGGATTTGGGTTACTATCAATTTAGAACCGTTCATGGCATAGGAATCCGGGGTGCATTTTTTTCTAAGGGTCTGGTCCCAGTAGGGTTGTATTTTTCCTGCAATGGCGGCATTGTGTATTTTTAAAGAAATCTGAAGCAGTTTGTTTTGTAAGGCTTTGTTGAGGTCGAAATACTGCTCCATTTTCTTTCCATAAAAGTTCTCCAGACTTTGATAGGCCGGCTTGCCGTGGGTGAGTATGCTGCTAATATTTTCCAGGTAAACAGTCCCGGAAGGCCCTATAGCCTTTATGTTGGAGAACATATAAAAAACACTGTCAAAATTATTTATTTCAACTCTCTGTAAAAGTTGTTTTGCCGGTGCCAGTGAATTACCGGTTGCTATAACTTTACGAGGACCATCTTTTGAGATTACTGTAAAGTCATATCCGGTTATTGTATATTGTATATCCTTTCTCAACATGCCTAGCATAGTAACATTTAATGTTGGTGAATTCATCAAATAATCCCAGTGCTTTTGCAGGGGTAACAAAGAAATTTCCGTCACTGGTCTGGCAACATTGCGAATTTTAAACCTTTTTTTTCCCATCGGGATTGATGAATCTGCTCCACTTTTGTATAAATGGGCAATTACTGTATTGCCCCACCTTCTTGACATGTGAAGCGTATAGGTATTGGGTGAAATTCGGTTTATGCTGAATACATTGCTGTCAAGTACTTTATCTTCTTCATCCGTAAACAGAACAAACAATTTTTCGGACGGAATATGATTTACATTAAACTGAATGGTATTGATAAGTCCTACATACAATACATTGGTTTCGTCGGTAGATACACTAATATCAAATTTTTCCTGGGCAATGGCCTCTTTAGCCTGCATGGCCAATACTGCTATGCATAAAATTTTAAATACGTTCTTCATATTATTTAAGTGTTATTAGGATATCCGGGTGCGTGATAATTTTATTGCCTGGTGTCATAATCTGAATATTCTTCAGTTCAAAACGGTCTCCTGCCTTTAATTTAGCCAATGCGGGATTTATAGGAGACAGGGAGGCTCCTTTAACTTCAAGGGTTTTAAAATCCTGATACACCGGATCGAAATACCGCATCTGGTAGCCGGTAACGGAGCATTTAACACCATCGTATGTAAAATTTTCTAAAATCGCCACCAACGAGTTTTGCACCATAAGTGCATCTCGTGATACTTCGCGGTTTATAACATCTATTGCCCCTAAACGAATCACAGGTTCCTGAACATCGGCAACCGGGAAAACGAATTTTCTTTGCAAGGTGGAATTTTGAAGTCCAAATACAATAAAGGCCGTATCTTCCTTTACGTTTAGGCAATTCAGATAAAGCTTTCCATTGTCATTTTTTACTTCCAGTGCGGCAGATTTCTCTTTTAAAAAAAAAGAATCCTTGTTGCCGCAAGCCACAGAAATGGGGTTGGGCAGCCCTCGGTAAAGCGTGTTGTTTTCTTCGGCTCCTATATTAGCCTGCGCAAATACGCTAGCACTGATGAAGAAAAAACCGGATGTGATAATTTTATTTAGCATAATTTATAGAAATATGTTATTCCCATAACGACATACAGCCGTTCAAAATTGTGTTGAATAAATTAAACGAAAATGACTTGCTACTTAAACCTGCAATGTCAGACCCTCATTGGCAAGCAAAGCATCCTTAAATTGTTCTTGCACCTCGG
>Ga0169931_10001012_pt1 | contig 46537 bp, 43 predicted proteins | sample Kivu_15m_20L_FD_129675 | JGI IMG/M metagenome (GOLD analysis project Ga0169931, IMG submission 129675) | Freshwater microbial communities from Lake Kivu, Western Province, Rwanda to study Microbial Dark Matter (Phase II) - Kivu_15m_20L... | ecosystem: Environmental > Aquatic > Freshwater > Lake... | reverse complement strand
CTATGGCAGCGACCGATGAGCGGCGGGGTCGCCGCGCTGATGCGGCTTGATGGGATGTGAAGAAGTTTCAAGTGGTCAGTTTCAAGTTTGAAGAAAGGGAAGGGAAATGGGAGATGGGAAATTGAGTAAAAGCAGGAGATGTGCGGATCGGCAAAAACTCTGGCCTCCGCCGCCATCGCACGGATTTCAGTCCGACCCCGTGGTCGCGGCGATTTGAACCTTGAACCGCGCAATCCGGACCGTATGATGTCGTCAGGATGACGCTTTCCGACTGCTTGCCGAGCACATTCCCGCCATTTTTTCTTGGGTGTACCTGTGTTTGGGGCACCCCCTGTGCCAGTCTTTGACCGCATTGTTCCCATTTTCACCAATCATGGTTCTTTTCCACCGCACACTCTCCGATTTCGCATGGTTCCGGGCGCTCCTCTCCACCTCGGGCATCGGCTACTCATCGGGCGGCCGGGGCTTCCGGGTGGGACGTGTCTCGCGCACCCCGTCCTACAGCGCCCCCAGCCTGCCCGGCACCGGGGTGGGCTATCGCAAAAGCGCCGTCGGCTGCCCCGTCCTACTCACCTCGTGCCATCAAGCTTCATTCGTCTCCTCTTGTTGTCTTGAAACTGAACACTGATCACTTGAAACCTCCTCCCATCGTCATGCACGGGGAAGTGCTTGGAAACGACGAGGCGTCAACGCAAGATAAAGATCGAAACTCGTAATATCCATCCCATGCCCGCATCCCAATCCGATCTCTTCATCGTCGACAACAGCATCTCCGGTTGGACGGGATTGCGCTATCTCGCGGAGTGGACCGAGATTTCGAAAACCTTCGACATTGCCACCGGCTTTTTCGAGATCGGCGCACTGCTCGAACTCGACGGCAATTGGCAGAAGCTCGACCACATCCGCATCCTGATGGGCAGCGAGTCGACGATGCGGACGCGCAAGGAACTGCTCGAGGCCTTGTCGAGCCGCGCCAGGATCGTGCTCGACCAAAGCCTCGAGCAAGCCAAGACCCCGAATCCGTTTCTCAACGGTGTCGGGGCCATCGCCGAGGCGCTCCGTTCCGGAAAGATCGAGTGCCGGGTCTACACCAAGGACAAATTCCATGCCAAGGCCTACATCACCCATGGGCGGCTGGAAGTCGTCGGCTCTAGGGCCTTGGTGGGTTCGTCGAACTTCACGGCTCCCGGCCTGAATCAGAATGTGGAGCTGAACGTCCAGATCCAGACCGGGGCGGATGTGGCCCTGTTGCAGGCATGGTATGAGGCCCACTGGGACGAAGCCGAGGAAATCACGGACCTCGTGGCGGAAGTCATCGAGCGGCAGATTCGCGAATACTCGCCCTTTGATGTCTATGCGAAAGCGCTCTTCGAGTATTTCCGCGGTCACTCGCTCACCGGCAATGAATGGGACGAAACGCGTTCCCGGATGTTCCCGATTCTGGACCAATACCAGCGCGAGGCCTACTGGGCGCTGGTCGACATCGCCCGCCAACACGGTGGTGCCTTCCTGTGCGATGGAGTCGGCCTCGGTAAAACCTTTGTCGGTCTCATGCTCATCGAGCGTCTGGTGATGCACGAGCGCAAGCGGGTCGTCCTTTTCGCTCCCAAGGCCGCCCGCGAATCGGTTTGGGAGCCGCACATTACTCAGTGGCTCGACCACGTCGGCGGCCAGGATTTCAGCAACCTCTCGGTCTTCAGCCACACCGACCTGACGCGCAAAGGCGAGTTCCCGGAGCGCTTCCGCCGGATTGCCGAGCAGGCCGATGCCGTGGTGATCGACGAAGCCCACCACTTCAGAAACCGCGGAAAAACCGGGAAATCCGGCCACGAAGGAAACGAGGATGGCGAGGACTCCGAGCCGTCCCGCTACTACAAGTTGTTCGATCTGCTGGATGGCGCGGTCCGGCCGAAGTCCGTCTTCCTGCTCACCGCCACTCCGATCAACAACCGACTCACCGATTTCCGCAACCTGTGCGAGCTGTTCACACGACGGGACGAAGCCTATTTCGCCGGCACGCTCGGGATCAACCACCTCACCGCCCACTTCACCCAGCTTGAGAAAAAACTCAGGAAACGCCTCGGCGGCGACGAGGTTTCGGTGGCTGAGAATCTCGAGGAGGCCGGTGAGGTGCTCGGCTCCGACCTGATTTTCCAGAAGCTCGTGGTCCAGCGCAGCCGGTCCTACGCCCGCGAAAGCCAGATCCGCGAAAAAGGCAACGCCGCCAGCTTCCCCGACCGCAAGCCTCCCCAGGTCGCCGGCTACTCGATCCGCAAATCCTACAACCGCCTGCTGGATCTGGTGGAGACGGCATTCACCCGAAATGACCCGCTGTTCACTCTGGCCCTGTACTACCCACTCCACTGGTATCAGGGCGAGGACGGTAAAATCGATCCCTTCGAAGAAAACCGCCAGAAACAGGTTGTCGGCCTGATCCGCACGAACTTCCTCAAGCGATTCGAAAGTTCGGTCTGGGCCTTCGAGCAGTCCTGCTCGCGCCTGCTCCTCAAACTGGTCGCCTTCATCGAGGTGAACGCATCAAATGACTCGGAGCGCAAGCGTCTCAGCGCATGGAAGGACGAACATGCGGCGATCTTCGGCGTGAACCGCCAGCGTGAACTGGCGCTCTACGACGAACAACGGGAGACGACCGAGGATGAGGACGACATCATCCCGCCGGAACTTCTCGCCAAAGTCGAAAAGCTCGACCCGGAAAATTACCGCATCGGCGAGATGCTGGCCGAGACGTACCGCGACCTCGCCCAGATCGTGAAGTTCATCGAGGAATGCCGGAAATTTCAGCCCGCCCACGACGACAAGCTCCGCAAACTGGTCAGCCTGCTGAAATCCAAGGAACTCACCGGCGAAAAGGTCCTGGTCTTCACCGAGTTTGCCGACACCGGCCGCTACCTCGTCCGCCAACTTCGCGAGGCGGGCATCGAGGGCGTCGAGGGAGTGGACTCCGCCACCAAGGGGAGCCGCGCCGACATCATCCAGCGCTTCGCCCCCTACTACAACGGCAGCTCCTCTCCCGAACTCGCCCACAAGGGGAAAAAAGAAATCACCGTGCTGATCTCCACCGATGTACTCTCCGAAGGGCTGAACCTGCAGGACGCCTCGCGGATGATCAATTACGACATCCACTGGAACCCCGTGCGTTTGATGCAGCGGATCGGCCGGGTCGACCGCCGGATGAGCCCGACCGTGGAGAAGCAACTCGTCACCGACCACCCGCAACTGGAAAAATCGCGTGGCAAGGTGTCGTTCTGGAACTTCCTGCCGCCGGACGAGCTGAACTCGCTGCTCACGCTCTACCACAAGGTGACCCACAAGACGCTGCTGATCTCGGAAACACTGGGCATCGAGCACGGCAAACTGCTCCGCCCGGACGACAACTTCCGCATCCTGGAGGAATTCAACGCCCACTACGAGGGCGAGCGAACCGCGCTGGAAAACATGCACCTCGAATTGCAGGACCTGCTGCGGGAAAACGAGGGACTGGCCGCGAGGCTCCAAGGACTGCCCGGACAACTCTTCAGCGGACGGGAACGCATTCCGAAGGCCGCGCGAGCCGTGTTCTTCTGCTACTCACTCCCGGCCCTCGACAAGGAGAGCGGCGAGTTCACCGAGGAGGCAGGGACCACGCGCTGGTATCTGCTCGACCTCGACTCAAACGAGATCCTCGAGGAGGCCGGTGCCATCGCGGACTTCGTCCGCTCCACCCCGGACACGCCCCGACACTGCGTGATGCCGCCCAAGCATCTGACCGATTGCCGGAAAACCCTCCAGGAACACATCCGTAATTCCCACCTCAAGCGCATCAATGCCCCGGTCGGCGTCAAGCCGGTCCTTAAAGCGTGGATGGAACTCAACTGATCCCGGCCGTGCCCCGCAGCTATCTATGGTCAGCGTTGACACCGGGTTTCTGCCGGAAATATCTGCCCAGCATATCCCTCCTGTTTTCTTCGGCTGCAGGTCGCGGGGCGGCTCCTTCGAGGTCGCCCCTGCATTTTTTCGGAGGGAATGGACAGGAGCGGGGGATGCAAACGATGGGCGGTTTCGACGCCCTTACACTCGGGAACGAGCATTCACTCTCGATCGGTTTAGCGGTAGGCCCCCTCCAGCTGCTCCAAAATCAAGGTTTTTACATGTTGCATCCTATTTCATTGTAATCTCTCTTGAAGAGACTAAGACCAAATCAAATGCAATCCGCTCTTCCCCGATATGGCCCACTCGAGACCCGGCTCTTGAGCTGGGCGCAGATGCGTGGCGTCGAGCGGGCAACCGGCGCCGAGATCACCAAGGCACTGCGGCTCGACCGCGCACAGTGCATGCGTCTGTTGGATCGGATGAACCGCAAGGGAATGCTGGTGCAACTCCAGCGCGGGCTGTATCTGCTTCCCGCCAAGCTGCCTCCCGGTGGCAAGTGGACGCCGCCACCTGCGGTGATCTTGCGCAACTTGTTCGAGGCCAAAGACGGAGACTGGCAGGAAACCGGGCCATCCGCATTCCATTTTCATGGGCTCACCGGGCAGATCCCGAATACCACGACCATCTACAACACCCGATATTCCCGCCGCACGAACATCGCCGGCTTGGGGATCGAAATGATCAAAGTGGCTCCGGCCCGGCTCGGCTTGGCGAGCGATGCATCCGGGCGGAGGGTCGGCACCCTCGGGCGGGTCGTCATGGATGCGGTGTTCGACCTCGCCCGCTTCGGGACGCTACCGAAGGCCTACCTCTGGATCCGCGAGCGAAAGGACGATCAAGCATTTCTCAAGGACTTGGTGCAGAGCGCCATCAAGCACGGCGATGCACCCGTCCGCCGCCGAATCGGATGTGTTCTGGAAATGCTGGGCTGCGATGCCAAGCGCATCGCTGCACTCAAAAAGAGCATCCCGCCGTTCAAATCCTTCATCCCGTTGGCTCCCTCGGATTCCCGGCAGGGCAGCACCAACAAGACATGGGGAATCATCCTCAACCAAACCGGCTGGCTGCATGGCTGAATCCACTCATCCCATTCTCGATTGGGCGGAGCGGCCGAAGGAACTCCGCGCCGCGGTGGAATTCACCGCCGCTCAAACCGGCTTCGTGCCTGCTCTCATCGAGAAGGATTATTCATTAGGGTCATCATTAGGGTCAGTCCTTGGATTTTAAGAAAATGACTGAAATCCAAGGACTGACCCTAATAACGCACGCGCTCTACTCTTGCGTCTTGCGTCTTGAAGTCTTGAGTCTCCTCCCATTCCAGCACCACAACCCGTGCTGCGCTGGGTTATGGAAAGCGGAGCAACTTGGATTTCAAGTTCGTCGGGAGAGCCATCTCAGATCTCGTGCACCGGCAGTGCTGCGCATTCCTCGCGGACTTTTTCGGCCAGCGGGGTCGACAGATAGCGCTCGGTCGACGAGCAGCCGATGGTGACGATGCGCCCACCCTTGAATTCGGGACGCTTTGCCACCTGGATCGCGGCCCAGACGTTGGCACCTGTCGAGATGCCCGCCGGGAGTCCTTCCTGCTGGGCCAGGGCTTGCGCCGTGGCGAAGGCATCATCGTTGGTCACTTGGATGACCTCATCGACGATCGCGACATTGAGGTTCTTCGGGATGAAGCCGGCGCCGATGCCTTGGATCATGTGCGGGCCCGGCTGACCGCCGGAGATCACCGGACTGGCGGCGGGTTCGACTGCGAAGGTTTTCATTCCGCAGCGTGCCTTGATCACTTCGGACACGCCGGTGAGCGTGCCACCGGTGCCGACACCGGCGACGAACGCGTCGATGTTCCCCTCGGTGTCGCGCCAGATCTCTTCGGCGGTCGTCTCGCGATGCACCTGCGGGTTGGCCGGGTTGTCGAACTGGCCGGGACCGAATGCGCCGGGGGTTTCCTCGAGCAGTTGCTTCGCTTTGGCGATCGCACCGCCCATGCCGCGGGCGCGCGGCGTGAGCACGATCTCCGCGCCGAGCAATCGCAGCAGGACGCGGCGCTCGATCGACATGCTCTCGGGCATGGTGAGGATGCAGCGGTAGCCCTTGGCCCGCGCGACAAACGCCAGCGCGATGCCGGTGTTGCCGGAGGTCGGCTCGATGATGAGCCCGCCCGGCTTGAGCAGGCCGTCGCGTTCGGCGGCCTCGATCATCGCCTTGCCGATGCGGTCCTTGACGCTGAACAGCGGATTGAAAAACTCCGCCTTCACGCAGATCTCGGCATCGAGACCTTGCGTCACGTGGTTGAGGCGGATGAGCGGGGTGTTGCCGACGGTGGCAACCATGTCGGTGGCGATGGGCATGGCGGTTGGGGGTGGGTTGGAGTGGAGAACAGGGGATTCTTAAGGCACACAGGAGGCCGGGTTCAAATCTGGAAATCCGTGGCACCCGAGTCGAGGTGCAGGCCGCATTCGTAGTTGCGGCCGTCGAAGCGGGTCGCCTCGCGTCCGCCCTCGCCCAGCGGACGCGTGCTGTGCCAGTCGCCGGTGGTGATGTAGCCTTGCGCGGCGAGCGGATGCGGCGGCAGTCCGTGCTCGCGCAGGTAGTGGTCGACCTGGGCGTCGGCCCAATCGAGGATCGGATAGGCCTTGATCGTGCGCTTCTGCCGTTCGGCGAACCCGCGGGCGCCGCGGCTGTCCGATTGCGAGCGACGCAGGCCGCTCATCCACACGTCCGCTCCGGTCTCGCGCAACGCGCGGTTCATCGGCTCGATCTTGGTGAGCATCGCGTAGCGCGCGGCCCCTTCCCCGCCCTGCTCCCACAGGTTTCCCCAAAGCGCCTGCATGCGCGCGGCCGAGACCGACGGTTGATAAACGCGGATGTCGAGCCCGAGCTGCGTGACGAGCTGCTCGGCATACTGATAGGTCTCGGGAAAGAGAAAGCCGGTGTCGATGAAGACCACGGGGATTTCCGGCGCGTGCTCGCGGATCAGGTGGAGCATCACCGCGCTCTGGATGCCGAAGCTCGTCGAAGCGACCAGGCGGCTGCCGAACCGCTCGTGCAGCAGGCGGATGCGCGCACCTGCGCGCAGCGGCGCAAGCCCGGCGGAAATCGCGTCGATTTCGTCGATCGCAGCCGTCGCGTCGATGACGGGTGCCGGAGCCGGAATCGCCTCAACGTTTCGCATGTGCCTCCTCCTTGAGATTGAGGTGGAAGTCGCGTCCCTGCACGGTTGCGTTGACGTATCCCGCGCGGATGCAGAAGTCGCCGAAGCGTTCGCCGTCCGCGCGTTCGCGGGCGTAGTGTGCGATCACCGGCGCGAGCAGGTCTTTGAGTTGCGAGGATGGGACGCTCTCGCGGTAGAGTTTCGAGAGCCGCTGACCGGCGAATCCGCCGCCGAGGTAGACGTTGTATTTTCCGGGTGCCCTGCCGACGAAGGCGATTTCGGCGATGTACGGCCGCGCACAGCCGTTGGGGCAGCCGGTCATGCGGATGGTGATCGCGTCGTGGCGCAGGCCGTTCTCCTCGATGACCTCCTCGAGTTCGGTGAGGAGATCCGGCAGGTAGCGTTCGGCCTCGGCCAGTGACAACCCGCAGGTGGGCAGTGCGACGCAGGCGAGCGAGTTGAGCCGCAGCGCGCTGCGCTGGTGACTGTCGCGAATGCCGTATTCTGCGAGCAGCGCCTCGATCCGCGGGCGGTTTTCCGGGCTGACGTTGGCGATGATCAGGTTCTGGTTGGGCGTGAGGCGGAAGTCGCCGTCGTGCACCTTGGCGATCTCGCGCAATCCGGTGCGCAGCGGATAGTCCGCGGTGTCGAGCACGCGCCCGCCTTGGACGAACAAGGTGAAATGCGAACGACCGTTGGCGTCGTCGACCCAGCCGTAGCGGTCGCCGTTGCTCTCGAAGACGAAGGGCCGCGCGGGCTCCAGCGGCCGATCGAGCGACTCGTTGAGCTTGGCGAGGATCCAGTCCGGCCCGTGGTCGTCGACGGTGTACTTGAAGCGCGCGTGCTTGCGGTCCGTGCGGTCGCCGAAGTCGCGCTGCAGGACCACCACCTTCTCGGCGACCTCGACCGCTTGGTCGGCCGGGCAGAAACCGATCACATCGGCGAGCCGCGGGTAGGTTTTCTCGTTATTGTGGCTCGAGCCCATTCCGCCGCCGACGGCGACGTTGAATCCGGCGAGCCTGCCTTCCTCGACGATGGCAATGAACGACAGGCAGTTGGCGAAGACATCGACGTCGTTGGACGGCGGCACCGCGATGGTGATCTTGAACTTCCGCGGCAGGTAAGTGCGGCCGTAGACCGGCTCCTCTTCTTGCTCGCTCGATTCGATCTTCTCGCCGTCGAGCCAGATCTCGTGGTAGGCGCGGGTCTGCGGCGTGAGGTGGTCGGAGATCGCCTGGGCGGCCTGGAGGACTTCGGCATGCACCTCCGACAGGAACGGATTCGGATTGCACATCACGTTGCGGTTCACGTCGCCGCAAGCGGCGATGGTGTCCATCGCGGTGCGGTTGATCTCGCGGATCGTCCGCTTGAGGTTGCTCTTGATCACGCCGTGGAGCTGGAACGCCTGACGGGTGGTGAGCTTGATCGTGCCGTTGGCATAGTCGGCGGACATGCGGTCGACTTCGAGCCACTGCGCGGGAGTGGCGACGCCGCCCGGCACGCGGATGCGGATCATGAACGAGTACGCTTTCTCGAGCTTGTGCTGCTTGCGCTGCGCCCGCAGGTCGCGGTCGTCCTGCTGGTACGTGCCGTGGAACTTGAGCAGCTGCTGGTCCTGTTCGGACATCGAGCCGGTGCTGAGGTCGAGCAATCCTTCGGCGATCGTGCCGCGTAGGTAATGGCTGTCGCTCTTGATGTGTTCGTTGGCGGAGAGTTTCGGTTCGGTGGACATGGTGGAGGAATCAGTGGGCTGGTGGGTGTGGAAACATCCGGAAGGGCCTCAGTAGACGTCTCGCTGGTACCGCTTGGCATGCTTCATTTCATCCAGCCGGGCCTCGGCGGCGTCGCGCGTCATGCCGCCCTGCTGCTCGAGAATCGTGACCAGCGCGTCATGCACGTCGGCCGCCATCCGCGAGGCATCGCCGCAGACGTAGAAGTGCGCCCCCTCTTCGAGCCAGGCGTGGAGTTCACGCGCATGCTCGAGCATCCGGTGTTGCACGTAGAGTTTCTCCGGCTGGTCGCGCGAGAAGGCGACGTCGAGCCGCGCGAGCGTGCCGCGCTTGAGGTGGTCCTGCCATTCGAGTTGGTACAGGAAGTCGTGCAAGTAGTGCTGATCACCGAAAAACAGCCAGCTTTTGCCGGCTGCGCCCGTCGCGGCGCGGTGTTCGATGAAGGCGCGGAACGGCGCGATCCCGGTGCCGGGTCCAACGAGGATGATCGGAACGGACGGATCCTCGGGCAGACGGAAATTCTTGTTGGGCTGGACGAACACGGGAACGCGGTCGCCAGCACCGACTTGATCGGCGAGAAAGGTCGAGCACACACCCTTGCGCTCCACGCCGTGCGAACGATAACGAACCGCCCCCACCGTGAGGTGCACTTCGCCCGGATGGGCCAGCGGACTCGAGGCAATCGAGTACAAACGCGGCGGCAATTTGCGGAACAACCCCGCCAGCGCTTCGGCCGCCAACCCGTCGGGCGCGAAGTCGCGCACGGCATCGACGATCTGCCGCCCATCGACATACGCTTTCAACGATTCCTTCGCCTCGTCGGCGAGCATCGCCGACAACGCCTCTGATCCGGTCGCCGCGGCGAGCTTGCCCAACACGTTGCGCGTCAGCCCAGTGATGTCGAAGTCCTCGCGCAACGCCTCGCCCAGCGGCTTGACGCCGACGTTGCGGACATCGACCGACTCGGAGCCGCCGAGCCCGGCCGCGCGCAGCAGCGACTCCACCACGTCGGGCGCATTCACCGGCTGCACCGCCAGCGCATCGCCCACCTCGTAGCCCATGCCCGAGCCCTCCAATGACAGCTCGATGTGCCAGGTCTCCTTGGCCGAGCCCTTGCCGTTGAGCAGCACCTCCTTGAGCACCGGTGCCGGAAACGGGTGCTTCTTGCCGTATCCCACAGCCGCTACCGACCCATCGGAGTCTGTCACAGGCGGATTGAACATAACATTAGCATTTTGATAAACATTGTAAGGTTTCCGCCCGGACAGTGACCGCTGCCTACGGGGTTGGCAAGAAATTTCAGTGTCCGGCAGGAAAGTCGCGACGATTCGGGCAAATCGGTGGATGCTCCGATGTGTGACCGAATCGTCACCGACGCATCATTCATCCGGCGGCGGATCCCCCCACGATGGGTGGCCGATGCAGCGCATTCTCATCATCGAGGACGAACCGGACATCGCGGAGTTGATCGGCTTCAACCTGCGGCGTGCGGGCTACGAGGTGCTGACGAGCCACGACGGCATCGAGGGCACCGAGGCGGCGTTGCGCGAGCGGCCGGATCTGATCGTGCTCGACATCATGCTGCCCGGCCGGGACGGCTACGGCGTGTTTCGCGAACTGCGGCGCGATCCGCGCGGCGTTTCGATCCCGGTGATCCTGCTCACCGCGCGGGCGCAGACCGAAGACCGCATCCAGGGGCTTGAAGCCGGTGCCGACGATTACCTCACCAAGCCGTTCAGCCCGAAGGAGCTGTTGTTGCGGGTCAAGGCGGTGCTCAAGCGCAGCGAGGCACCGACCGCGGTGGCCGACTTCATCCTCGGTCCGTTCCGCTTCGACCGCAACTCGCTGCGTTTTTACGTGGATGGCGAACCGGTCGAGCTGACCGCCACGGAGTTCCGCCTGATGTTGTTCCTGAGTGAGCGCGCCGGGCAGACCCAGGAGCGCAACGACCTGTTGCGCACGATCTGGGGATACAGCGACAGCACGCACAGCCGGACGCTCGACACCCACATGAAGCGCCTGCGGCAGAAACTCGGCGATCATGGATCGTGGATTGAAACCGTGCGCGGAACCGGATACCGGGTCATGAACAGCGACCCATGAACATCACCGAACTCCTGCTTGCGGCCGCCGCGTTGGTCCTGGCCGTCACCGCCGCCGTCACGGGCGGCAGGCTCAGGCAGGCACGCCGCAAGGCCCGAACCGATGAACACGAATGGAAATCCAGAGTCGCGCGCGACGTTGCGGAAGCCCGCGACGAGCGCGCGCGCCTGCTCGACGCGCTGGGTGATGCCTTCCTGCTTGCCGACGCATCGGGTGTCGTGCGCGTGCACAACGCCGCGGCCGCCACGCTCTTCGGTGGACGTTCGCTCGACGACCGCCCGTTGCGTGAGATCCTCCTCGACCCGCGGCTCTCACGGGTTGCCCTCGACTGCATCGCCAGCGGCAACGCGGGCCAGGCGCTGGTCGTGCTGTCGCAGCAGACCTCGCCGCGCGGCGACTATGAGACGCGCGGACACAACGCGTGGTTCATCGACGCCGCGCGCCTGCCGGGCTCGTCCGGCGCCGAACCGCTCACCCGAATCCTGATCCGCGACGTGACCGCCGAACACCAGATCGAACAAATCCGCAAGGACTTCGTGGCCAACGCGTCGCACGAGCTGCGCACGCCGATGGCCATCATCAACGGCTACCTCGAAAACCTGCTCGACGACGACATGCTCGACGATCCGGCCTGCGCCCGGCGCTTCCTCGAAGTGATGCGCAAGCATGCCCAGCGGATTTCACGCATCGTCGAGGACATGCTGGTGATCTCGAAACTCGAGTCCGGCGAGGCCGGTGCGCTCAAGGTCGAACCGTTCCCGTTGCATGCCTGCGCCAACGACGTGCTCGAGCGGCTGGAACCGATGATCCACTCGCAAGGGGCCGACGTCGGCCTGCGGATGCCGGAGACGCCGGTCGTGATTCACGGCGACCGCTTTTACTGGACCCAAGTGTTGTTCAACTTGGTCGAAAACGCGCTCAAGCAGAACCCGCATGCCGGACTGCGCATCGAGATCGGCTGCGAAACAGAGGACGACCGGATCCGCGTGTGGGTGAGCGACAACGGCATCGGCATTCCGAGTGCCGACCTCCCGCACATCTTCCGCCGCTTCTACCGAGTCGAGAAACATCACTCGCAGAGCGAGATCAAGGGCACCGGCCTCGGCTTGTCGATCGTGCGCCGGGCCGTCGAAGCGCACGGCGGCACCATCGGCGTGACCTCCACTCCCGGCGAACTCACGCGCTTTCTCATCAGCGTGCCGCAACACGGGCCCGCAGAGGGAAACCTCCGCGCCGCGTCGTGAACTGCCCGACAAACGCGCGCCGGCTCATCCGTCGAGCAGGGCATGCCGCGTGAACAGCGACACCACCGGGATGCCGCGCGCCTCGATCGCCTGCCTGCCACCCTCCTCGCGATCCACCAACACCAGACAAAACGCCACCTTGCCGCCTTCACGCTCGATCGCATCAACCGCCTTGAGCGTCGATCCGCCGGTGGTGATCACATCATCGACCACCACCACCGTGTCGCCAGCGTGGAAATTCCCCTCGATCTGCCGGCCCGCCCCGTGCCCTTTGGGTTCCTTGCGCACCGTGAACACCTGGAGCGCCTCATCGGGATGCAGCGAGGCCGAGGTCATCCCCACCGCCAGCGCGATCGGGTCGGCCCCGAGCGTCATGCCGCCGATCGCAGCAACCTGGAGCCGCTCGGAGTGGATCTTCGATCGCACCGCATGCCAGCCGAGGTCACCGATGAGCCGCGCGCCGAACGGATCGAGCGAGGTCATGCGGCAGTCGATGTAAAGATCGCTGCGCTTGCCGGAGGCGAGAACGAACTCACCGGTGCGCACGGATTTATCAAGCAACAGTCGTTTCAAAGCGGCGGTGCCGGGAAGCATGCGGCGATGCTGGGGTGATCCGCCCCGCATGGCAATCCGAAGCCGACCCCTCCGGGCTTTCATCTTTACTTGTGCGGCCGCGCGGCCTGAGATCGGCGCGATGTCGATCGCGCGAAGATGGGTCGTGCTCCTCGGATGGCTCGCGTGGCAAGCGCTTGCGGCGCAGCCGCCGGCCGACGCGGATGCCGCGATGGTCCAAGCCGTGCCGCCACCCGATGCGGCCGCATCACCCGCGGAACCCGGACTCGGCGAGTTGCCGGATTTCGTCACCATCGACAACTTCGGCAAAGGCGCGATCAGCGGCGATCTGACGACCGGCGTGCGATTCGAAGGACCGGGCGTGAAGGTCACCGGCGACAACGGGTTGGAAATCTTCGCCAACTCGATGCTGTGGGATCCGGCTCAAAAGACGCTGACCTTCGACGGCAACGTCAGCGTCTACCGCCCGCAAGGCCTGCAGCGCGGCCAACGCGCCGTCTATTTCTACGAACGCAAGCACCTCGACACCACCGGCCTGCGCGCGCTGATGGATCCGATCCTGCTCGAGTCGGGGACCTTCGAGATGTCGGACCACGACGGCCGCGCGGTGTACACCGGCTACAACGCCGGTGTGACGACCCACGACGAGCAAAACCCGGATTTCTGGGTGCGCGCCAAGAAGATCGTCGTCTTTCCCGATGAGAAAGTCGTCTTTCACAACCTCACCGTCCGCGCGGGCGACACGCCGGTGTTCTGGTTTCCCTACCTGAGCCAGCCGCTCAAGGCCGATCTCGGCTATCGCTTTGTGCCCGGCGCGCGGTCGAACTGGGGGCCGTTCCTCCTCAACACCTACGGCATCATGCTCGGCGGCCAGCGCGATCCCGACACCGGCGAAAACCGCGACGCCTGGCTGCTCTCGCGCTGGCGCTTCGACGTGCTCGCCGCACGCGGCATCGGCACCGGCGTCGATCTCGTCGACACCCGCAAGGCCGACCGCGAACTCAACAGCGGACTGAGCCTCTACTACCTCAACGACCTCGATCCGCAGAAATCGCGATCCGGCATCCCGCGCGGAGTCGTCAACGAGGACCGCTACCGCATCCAGTTGAAACGACGCGACGAACCCGGCTGGGGATCATCCGACGCCTGGCGGATCGACACCAACCTCACCTTCCTCAGCGACGAGCACTTCCTCGGCGACTTCGACCCGCGGCGCTACAGCACCGACCCGGAGCCGGACAACACGCTGGGCATTTACCGCCGCGACGACCGATCGCTGCTCTCGATCCTTGGCCGCGTGCGCATCAACGATTTCTACCACGCCGACACCCGGCTGCCGGAAATCACCTACGATCAATCGCGCGGAAACTTTTTCGGCCTGCCCGTCATGCACGAGGGCACCACCTCCGCCGGATGGATCGGCGAGCAAGCGCCGGATGTCACGCAACGCTCGGTGATCAACCCGTTGATGAACCTCACCTCGGGAGATCCCAACGCCACCGAACTGATCAACCAGCTCGACGGCTATCAGCGACGGCTCGCCGAAAGCCTGGTCGCCCTGCCACTGGGCGACCCGCGGCGGGAGGCGATCCGCACCCAACTCGCCGACAGCCAGTATGCGCGCTTCCGCACGTATCACCAATGGTCCGCGCCGGTCACGGTGATGGACGTCGTGCATCTGGCACCCGAAGCCGGCGCGGGATACTCAAACTACTTCGCAATCGACGGACAGGACGATGATCTCGATCGCAGCCACGTCCATGTCGGGATGGAGGCCTCGCTCAAGTTCAGCAAGGACGGTCCCACCCGCAACCACGGGCTCGGGCTCGACGGCATCCGCCACGTCGTCCAGCCCTACAGCCGATGGTCATGGGTCACCACCGACGATTTCGAACCGGGCGATCCCGGGGTCGACCGCCTCAGCCCCACCACCCGTCCGCGCCCGCTCGATCCGATGCGTTTCACTGCCGTCGATGAAATGAACAGTTGGAACGTGCTGCGGTTCGGCACGCGCAACCGGTGGATCACCCGCCGCGACCAGCGCAGCCACGAGTGGCTCTACCTCGACACCTACATCGACGCATTCCTCGACGATCCTGAGGAAGCGCGGGACTACTCCGGGTTGTACAACGACCTGCGCTGGCAGCCGGTTCCCTGGATCTCGTTCGGTCTCGAAAGCCAGTTGCCGATCAGCGGCGACAGCGCCGACTTCAGCGAGTGGCGCAACTACCTGCGCTTCATGCCCGATGAAACCTGGACCATCTCGCTGGGCTACAACCACCTCTCCGGACACCCGCTCTTCGTTGATTCGAACCGCTTGCACCTCCAACTCTACAAGCACCTCAACGAGGACTGGGGCGTCGGCACCCGCCACACGTTCGAGATGGACGACGGCGTGATGGAGGAACAACGCTACACCCTGCACCGCGATCTGGGCAACTGGGTCGCCGCCATGGGCGTCAGCGCACGCGACAACCGGTTCGAGGAGGAATACGGACTCGTCTTCACCCTCACCCTCAAGGATTTCCCCTCGGTGTCCTTGCCTTTCGACATCGAAGCGCCATAGTGCGCGCGATGACAGCCGACACCACCCCCGATTTCCTCACGGCCCTGCGCCGCCGCTACGCAACCAAGCAGTTCGACGCCGCGAAATCCATCCCCGCCGACACCTGGCGGGCGCTTGAGGAATCGCTCGTGCTCACGCCGTCCTCCTTCGGCCTGCAACCGTGGAAATTCATCGTCGTCACCCACCCGGATCTGCGCACCCAACTGCGCGAGGTCTCGTGGAATCAACCGCAATGCACCGACGCCTCGCACTTCGTCGTGCTCGCCGCCCGCAACGGGCTCGAGCAAGCCGACATCGACCGCTGGATCCATCGCATGACCACCGTGCAGGGAGGCAGTCCCGCCGACGCCGCGCCGCTCCAGTCGATGATCGAGGGGTTTGTCTCGTCGATGACTCGCGAACAACGCCATGCGTGGAATGTCAAACAAGTGTACATCGCGCTCGGCCAACTGATGACCACCGCGGCCATCGCCGGAGTGGACAGCTGCCCGATGGAAGGCATCGATCCGGCGGCCTACGACCGCATCCTCGGTCTCGACGGCAGCGGCTATGCCACCGCGGTCGCCTGCGCGCTCGGCTATCGCTCGGCCAACGACAAGTACGCCTCCACGCCCAAAGCCAGATTCCCGCATGAAGAAGTGGTGATGCACCTGTGAGGATCGGATTCATCACGAAACGCGCGATCCGCCGGACGGTAAGAGATGCTGTATCTTCTCTGCGCGTTCCTCCTCAACGGCGACAGCAAGGATGTCTTTCCTCCGACACAAGCGAGGCTGGAGAACCGCACGCAGCACGCGTCACTTCGCGCCCGCGTCGTCTGGCGGCTTGATCTCAAGCTCCTTCCACACGTCCTGCATCAGCCGCATGGCGATCTTTCCGGTGAGTTCTTTTTCGCGCACCATGCCATCGACGCCGACGTGGATCGCCGGCACGTTGCCCATCGGCCCGCTCATGTCGCCCGCGCGCACGAACATGCGGCGACGCAGTTCCTTGACGCACAGTTCGACGTTGGCCAGCTCCCACTCCTGGCCAAGCTTGAGTTCGCGGCTCACGGCTCGCAGCACCTCGGGATCATCGAGCACTTCACGTAGGCGTTCGGCGAGGTCTTTCTGTTTGGCCTCGGTGATCTCCGGATTGAGCGGCAGAGGCACCCACACCGGATGCGGCCGGTTTTTGCGGATGTTCATGTAAACAAGGCCCGCCCCGCCGACGAGCAGGCCAAGCACGATTGCCGCAAGGATGATCAACCGTTGCATGAAAGCGGTTTATCATCCATCGGTGGGGGTCTCCAAGCCCCAATTCGATGGAATACCCCGCCACCCGCGCCACGGCCGAAACCCTGCCCAACGGGCTGGTCCTCATCCTCGACCCGGACGCGACCGCTCCGGTCGTGAGCACCCAGCTCTGGGTGGGCACCGGCAGCATCCATGAGGACCGGTTGCTCGGGGCAGGCGTTTCGCATTTCCTCGAGCACATGGTGTTCAAAGGCACGCGCGACCACGACGCCGACGAGCTTGCCGCGGTGGTGCAGGCGGCGGGCGGACACTGGAATGCCTACACGACCTTCGACCGCACGGTGTACTACATCGACGGCCCCTCCTCGTCGATGCCGACGTTCCTGCGCTGCCTCACCGGGCTGGTGTTCCATCCGGTGATTCCCGTATCGGAATTCGCCAAGGAAAAGGACATCATCGGCCGTGAGATCGACATGGGGCTCGACGATCCCGACGAGGCGCTGATGCGTCTGCTCTTCGCCAGCACCTTCCAACACGATCCGCGACGCCAACCGGTCATCGGCCACCGCCATCTGCTTGAGGCGCTGGAGCACGCCGACCTGCTGCGTTACCATCGCGACCGCTACACCACCGATCGTTGTTTTCTCGTCATCTCCGGCGACTTCGACCCGCAACAGGCACGCGACCTCGTCTCGGCGCTCACCGATGATTGCAAACCATCCGGCGGACGCGAACCGCTCGTCGCGATCGACGCGCCGCAGCTTGGTCCGCGCCGCACACGCGGCACCTTCGCCGTCACCACCAGCCGCCTGTCGCTGGCATGGAAGATCCCGCCGCTCGAAGACGCGGCGACACCGGCATTCGAAGTGCTCGCCGCAATTCTCGGTCGCGGCAGGTCGTCGCGCCTCTACCGCACGCTGCGCGAGGAAACGCCGCTGGCGCTGGAAATCTCGGCCTATGCATGGAACACCAGCGGACGCGAGGGACTGCTGGGCATCTCGGCGGAGGCGCTCGTCAAACACCGCGATGCGCTCGCCGCAGCGATGATCCGCTCGCCGCTCGATCTCGACGACGCATGGCTCGACGCCGACATCGCGAAAGCCAAGCGCCAGATCGCAGCGTCGCAATTCGGCATGCTCACCACGGCATCGGCCCGCGCGGGTGATCTCGCGATAAATTGGCACGAAACACGCGACCTCGATTTCACCCGCCGCCATCTCGCGGCGATCCAGGCCGTCGGCCGCGACGACGTGCTCGCCGCCGCCGCCACACTCGACGAAGCGCGCTCGACCCTGGCCGTGCTCGATCCGCACGAAGCCGCCGCACCACGCGGGTCGGCCGCGGCGCGGAATCCGCGCGGCGCGATCGAGAACCGCGTGCTGCCCAACGGCATCACCCTCGCACTCGTGCCCGATCGCCGCGTGCCGCTCGTCCACATGTGCGCGGCCATCCGTTGCGGACTTCCGGAAGAAACGCCAGCGACCAATGGCATCGGCCAGTTGCTCGCCTCAACGCTCACGCGTGGCACCACCAGCCGCGGACCCGCGGAAATCGCGCGGTTGCTCGAATCCCTCGGCGCATCCGTATCCGCCATCGCCGGCAACCAAACCCTGCTCGTCCAAGGCAGCGGACTCAGTGCCGATGCCGATGCGCTGGTCTCCGTCTTTTGCGAGACACTGGTCGCCCCCGCGTTCGACGCGGATGTGATCGGCCGCGAAAAGGCCAGCCAGCTCGCCGTGCTCGACGAATCGCTTCAGGACCCGCTGCAACTGGCGATCCGCACGCTGCGCCATGCGGCATTCCAAGGTGCCGGCTACGCGCTGGATTCGCTCGGCAGCACCGCGTCGATCACCTCCCTCGACCGCGACTCGCTCGCAAACCACCACCGCCGGCACCTGCACCACCGCAATCTGACGCTCGCCGTCACCGGCGACTTCGATCCCGACGCGATCGCCGACCGGCTTTCGCAAGGGCTTGATTCACTTCCCGGCGGTGAGCGACCCGATTCTCCCGCAAGTCTGCTCGGACACGGCATCGAATGCGGCGCGCGGCTTCCGAAAAAACAAGCCGTGCTCGCGATCGGCTTTCACAGCGCGTCGGCGACCTCGCCCGACCGCCATGCGCTGGCGATGATCCACGCCCACGCCTGCGACATGGCGGGCCCGTTGTTCAGCCACCTGCGCGAGGATCTCGGCCTCGCGTATCAGGTCGGCGCCACGCAGTTCCTCGGTCACGACACCGGACTCTTCACGTTCTACATCGCCACCGCGCCCGACCAGGCCGCGCTGGCCCGCGACGAGCTGCTGCGCGAAATCCGTTCGATCGCCTGCGACGGCATCCCCGACGACGCGTTCGAACGCGTGCGCTCGACCATGCTCAGCGGGCTGGCCATCCGCCAGCAATCACTCGCCCAGACGTCGCGCACGATGGCCCTCGACACAATGCTTGGTCTGCCCGCCGACGAGCAGCTCCGCCTCGCCGAGACCTACCACACGCTCACGCCGCAGGCCGTGCGCGATACCGCCGCCCGCCTCTTCGGCACCGATCCCTGCATCGCCACGATCCTGCCCGACTCGTGACCCCGAGCCACCCTCACGCGCGACCGCGTAATCTGGCCGGTCCGGTTTTTTCACTTGCAAATTAGCCAAAGCTAATTTATTCAGCCATAGTTGATTCATGAACCGATTCGGCCGAGGCAGGCGTGAGAACCAGAGGATCCGCACCGAGGACGCGCTCAAGCATCTGCTTGACTGCGATGAGTCCGGTCGGCGGGCCACCGTCGAGAGTCTGGCGGGCGCGATGGGTCTTACGCGCGGTCGTGCGGCGGCGTTGCTCGGCGTGCTGCGTGCGGAGGGTCTGGCACTTGCCGAGGGCGACGGGCACCGGTTGACGGCGGACGGTCGGCGCGATGCATTGCAGGTGGTGCGCAAGCACCGGCTGTATGAAACATGGCTGGCACGGGAAACCACGGTGCCACCCGAGCGATGGCACGCCGAAGCGCAAAAGGCCGAACACCATCTCGACACATCGGCGGTCGATGAACTTGCACGCAAGCTCGGTCATCCGCGCTTTGATCCGCACGGCGATCCGATCCCGACGCGCGAAGGCGAGCTGCCGCGGCGTCCGCGCGCATCGCTCGCGTCGTGGCCGGAGAACGCGCCCGCGGTGATCGAGCATCTCGAGGACGAACCGGCCGCTTGCTTCCGTGAAGCGGAGAAACTCGGACTAGCACCGGGGACGCGCATCGACGAACCGCGACATGGCGGCTACGGTTCGATCCACTGCCGGGTCGAGGGCCGCCACATCGAGGTGCCCGCGGCGGTGGCCGTGCTGGTCCATGTCCGCGCTCCGGAGCGCGACGAGCAAGCACCCGAGGACGTCTTCCGTTTGTCCGAGCTGCCGGTGGGCGGGGCCGCGGTGGTCCACGCGCTCGCACCATCGTGCACCGGCCTCGAACGCAAGCGCTTGCTCGATCTCGGACTGGTTCCGGACACGGCGATCCGCTGCGAATTCGCCAGCCCGTTCGGCAGCCCGCGCAGCTACGACGTGCGCGGCGCGCTCATCGCCCTGCGCCGCAACCAGGCCGAACGCATCCTCGTCCGCCCCGCATCATGAACCGGCAAGCACCACACACGCCCGGCGAAGCCTGCGTCACCTGCCCGTCGCGCCTCGGCACACTGCGGCGGCTCGGCCTGCAAATCGGTGAGAGCGACCACGTGGTCGCGCTGGCCGGCAACCCGAATACCGGCAAGACCACCGTGTTCAACGCGCTCACCGGACTGCGCATGCACACCGGCAACTGGCCGGGCAAGACGATCTCGCGCGCCGAGGGTGGCTTCACCTACGACGACAAGCGCTATCGCATCGTCGATCTGCCGGGCACCTACTCGCTGCTCTCGGCCTCGCCGGACGAGGAAGTGGCGCGCTCGTTCCTGCTCTTCGGCCGACCCGACGTGACGGTGATCGTGATCGACGCAACCTGCATCGAACGCAACCTCAACCTCGCGTTGCAAATCCTCCAGATCACCCGTCGCGCCGTGGTCTGCCTCAATCTGATGGACGAAGCGCGCGCACACGGAATGTCGGTCGATGTGCGCCAGCTCGCGCGCGACCTCGGCGTTCCGGTCGTGCCGTGCGCGGCGCGATCGGGCGAAGGCATTCCGGAACTGCTCGCGGAATTGTCTCGCGTCGCGACCAGCGCCGGACAACCCGCGCCGCGCAAGCTCCCACTGGAAATCGCGGGACTGCGCCAGGCGCTCGACGAGATCGAGTCGCGACTCGCCGACGTGTTCCCGCAACTCGCACAACCGCGCTGGGTCGCGCTGCGCTTGCTTGAAGGCGACCGCGAGATCATCGACGCCGTCCGCGACGGCGCGATCGGCTCGGTAGGCGATGCCGCGGATCCCGCCGACAACGACAGTGCCCGCGCGCATACCGCGCCGCTCCACACAGCCGACTCATCCACCTCGTCGCGCGACGACCTGCTGCGGCGTGCGGGCGAACTGCGCTGGCAACTGCCGCCCGACCTTCACGACCGCATCGCCGAGTCGATCCATGGTGAGGCCGCGCGCATCGCCGCAAGAGCGGTGACCCGCGGCGACCACTCGCGCCGTCTCGCCTGGCAACAGAAGCTCGACCGCCTCCTCACCCATCCGTGGACCGCGTTTCCCATCATGGTCCTCGTGCTCGGGGTGATCCTCTGGCTCACGATCGTCGGAGCGAACGTCCCCTCCGCGATGCTCGCCTCGCTGCTGGTCGATCAAGGACACGCCCTGCTCTCCGGATGGGCCGAAGCGCTCGGTGCACCCGCATGGCTCAAAGGGCTGGTCGTCGACGGCATGTACCTTGCCACCGCATGGGTCGTGAGCGTGATGCTGCCGCCGATGGCGATCTTCTTTCCGTGTTTCACCCTGCTGGAGGACTTCGGGTTTCTTCCACGCGTCGCCTTCAATCTCGACCGGTTGTTTCAAAAAGTCGGCGCACACGGCAAGCAGGCGCTCACCATGGCGATGGGGCTGGGCTGCAACGCGGCCGGCGTGGTCGCCACGCGCATCATCGATTCCCCGCGCGAACGCCTCATCGCCATTCTCACCAACAACTTCTCGCTCTGCAACGGCCGCTGGCCCACCCAGATCCTGATGGCCGGCGTGTTCATCGGCACGCTCGCGCCCGAAGCATGGCGCGGCAGCATCGCCGCACTCTCAGTGCTCGCCGTCGCCCTGCTCGGCTTCGGATTCGCGATGCTCACGTCGTGGCTGCTCGCCCGCACCGTGCTGCGCGGCGAGGCCACCTCGTTCAGCCTCGAACTCCCGCCCTACCGGCCTCCGGCCTTCTGGAGGACACTCGCCACCTCGCTAGTCGACCGCACGCTCATCGTCCTCTGGCGCGCCGTCGTGTTCGCACTGCCGGCCGGCGCGGCGATCTGGCTTTGCGCCAACGTGCAGGTGGCCGACCGCAGTCTCGCCGCCTGGTTTGTCGAAGCGGCCGACCCGCTGGCCTGGACGATGGGACTCACCGGCGTCGTGCTGCTCGCCTACATCGTCGCGATCCCCGCCAACGAAATCGTCGTGCCAACCATCCTGATGCTTACCGTGCTCGTCGCCGGCCTCGACGGCGGAGCAGGCACCGGCGTGATGTTCGAAACCGATCCGGCCTCGGTGCGCGCGATTCTCGAAGCGGGCGGATGGACCACGCTCACCGCCGTCTGCCTCATGCTCTTCAGCCTCTGCCACAACCCGTGCTCGACCACGCTGTACACGATCCACAGGGAAACCGGCAGTTGGAAATGGACCACCGTCGCCGCCCTGCTACCGCTGGCTGTCGGATTCCTGCTCTGCTCGTTGGTCGCCTCCGTCTGGAGGGCGTTGGCGTGACCAGGCCGCCACCGCGTCACGATTCGGAAAATCGTCGAACATCCGCCAACATCCGGGTTGCGAAAGACCGCCGCATGTGGCTTGTTCCCGGCGCACCGGACCATGGCCACCACCCAGCCACCCCTGCGCGACGGGATCTTCCCACGCCTCCTCATCCGGCGTGAACTCGAACGCGTCGAATCCTCGATCCGCGCGCAAATCCACGCCTTCGATCCCGCGGTCGAACCCTACGTCGGCTACATCTGCGACACCCCAGGCAAACGCATCCGCCCCGCGCTCTCCATCCTCGTCGGCGGCGCCTGCGGCGGCGTCAGTGACGACCACATCAAGCTCGGCGTCATCGTCGAGCTGATCCACATGGCCACGCTGGTCCACGACGACATCATCGACGGCGCGGAAACCCGCCGCATGGAACCGACCGCCAACGCCAAGTGGGGCAACTCGCTCTCGGTGCTGCTCGGCGACGCGTTGTTCTCGCACGCGCTCACCCTCGCCACCGACTTCGACAGCATCGACATCTGCCGCAGGGTCGGCCGCGCCGCGCGCGACGTCTGCCAAGGCGAAATCATCCAAACCCAGCGCCGCTTCGATCTCACCTTCACCAAGGAGGACTACTTCAAGGTGATCGGCATGAAGACCGGGGCGCTCTTCGCCATCGCCGCCGGAATCGCCGCCACCCTCTCCGGCCTCGACGAGGAATCGGCGGAGCGACTGCACGCGTATGGCATGAAACTCGGCACCGCCTACCAGATCTACGACGACTGCCTCGACCTCGTCGGCTCCGAAGACCGCGTCGGCAAGACCCTGCGCACCGATCTCCTCAAGGGCAAACTCACCCTGCCCATCCTCAACCTGCTCGAGACCGCCTCCGAGTCGCAACGCATCAAGCTCAACCGGCGCATCCTCAACCAGGAACCGCTCGACCTGCCGGTGCTGCTCGGCATCGCCGAATACGCAGGCGCCGTCGAAAGCGCGGTCGACACCGCCCTGCGCCTCATCGACGAATGCCGCGATGCGCTCGACCTCCTCGCTCCGTCGCCCTACCGCAACGCCCTCGACCAAATCGGCGGCTACCTCGCCGGCCTGCTACAACAATGCAGGAAGTGAGCGGAAGCGGTGGTGAATGTTGGATGTTGGATGTTGAATGGAGCAAGGCGGGGTCCGGGATCGTTGCTTGCACGTCTCGATCGCCAGAGCTGCGCGCGGGTCTCTTTCTTCCCGGAGGACGGGCATCCTTGCCTGTCGTGGATGTGGGCGAGACGCCCACGCTCCTTGAAGTGCTTCGCACGACTCTTCCTCGTTCCACCACCCGCCCCGCGGGACGCGGGGCGATGCCGGCAGGATGCCGACGCTCCCCGGTGCTGCGCGCGCGGATCATTCGCTTTGCCAACGATCACGGGCAAGCTGCCCGTGCCCCCCCTTGTGGATTGCACTTTCCCTCTTCTTTCCCAATTACCAATCCCCCATCTCCAATCTCTTTTTCCTATTCACTTGAACCTTCACACTTCATCCGCCTCGATCTTGAGGTCGCCGTTGGCATCGAGCGCCTCGAAGCGGTCCTCGCGTTCGTCCTCGCCGAGATCGCGAAAGCGCGGGATCACGCTGAATTCTTCGAAGTCCACCGCACCGTCGCCGTTGCGGTCGTGTTCGCGGACCAGTCGGGCGCGATCGGGGGCCGCGGCCTCCTTCTCCTTCCCCGCGCCTTCGCCTTTTTTTCCTTTGCGCGCTGGCGCGGATTTCCCCTCCGGCCGGTCCTTGGCGTCGATGACGCCGTCGCCATTGGTATCGAGTCGGCGGAACATTTTTTCCTGACGCTCGGGCGGCAGTTTTCCGGACATCGGGCCCTTCCTGAACTCCTCGAGGCTCACGCCGCCGCTGCGGTCGGTATCGAGTTCCTTGAAGCGGCGAAATGCGGGTGCCGCGCCATGGGCGCGATCGGCCGAAAGTTCGCCACGCGAGAGCTTGCCATCGGCATCCTTGTCGAGGCGTGAGAACAGGGCGTCGCGCTTCTCGGCGGGCAGCTTGGCGATGCGGGGCAGCGTCGCGAACTCGTCGGCAGCGAGCGCACCATCGCCGTTGCGATCCGCCATGCGAAAGCCCTCGTCGCGCTGGGGTGCTTGATCGCGGCGAACCTCAGCCGCGCCGGGTTGCGGATCGGCGGCGATGGCCGGCATGGCGACCAAGCCAAGGGCGGACAGGCAAAGAAGGGTTGTTCTCATGGGCGGATTGGTGTTGGATTTTTCCGGATGATCGGGAGCTGATGGATGAAACCCCGCAGGTGGCGGAAGGTTTCGCCGCGATTCCCGGCCCCAACCCAACCTCCGCCCTCCATGCACATCCGTGAGATCCTCGCGGCCAGGTCGCCGTCGTTTTCCTTCGAATTCTTTCCGCCGCGGGCGGAAAAGGGCTGGGAGGAACTCTACGAGACGATTCGCGAACTCGAGCCGCTGCGGCCGTCGTTTGTCTCGATCACCTACGGGGCCGGGGGCACGACGCGCGGGCTCACCCACGATCTGGTGGTGAGGATCCGGCAAACCACATCGATCCCGCCGGTGCCGCACCTCACCTGCGTGGGTCACAGCGAAGACGAGGTGCGCGGGATCCTCCAGCGCTACGCCGATGCCGGAGTCGCCAACATCCTCGCGTTGCGCGGCGATCCGCCACGCGACCAGCCGGACTTCGATTGGAGCCGCGGCGGGTTCCGCCATGCTGCCGATTTGGTGCGCTGCATCCGCCGCTTCAACGAATCGGGTGCCCATCCGCTGCGCGGCGGGTTCGGCATCGGTGTGGCGGGATTCCCCGAAGGCCACCCGGGCACACCCAACCGGATGATGGAACTCGAATTCCTCAAAGCGAAGGTCGACGAGGGAGCGGACTACATCTGCACCCAGTTGTTTTTCGACAACCACGACTTCCTGGATTTCCGCGACCGTTGCCGGCTGGCGGGCATCGATGTGCCGATCCTCGCCGGCATCATGCCCGTGACGACGCGGCAGGGCATGGCGCGCATGGCGGAACTGGCGGCCGGCGCGCGCTATCCGGCGAAGCTGCTGCGCGCGCTCGATCGCGCCGGCTCGGATGCCGCGGCATTTGAACGCATCGGCATCCACTATGCGGCCGAACAATGCGCCAATCTGCTCGACCACGGCGTCGATGGCATTCATTTCTACACGCTCAACAAGAGCCGCGCGACTCTGGAGATTTTTCAAAGCATCGGCCTCGCGTCGTGCGGAGGCTGAGTCGTCCTCAACGCTTGCCCTGCACGGAAAGCTCCTCGGCCAGTCGCAGGGTCACCTCGTGAATCGCCCCTTCAACCGGCACATCGATCGGGATCCCGCCTTTGGCCGGATCGACGGGATACATCTCCTGGAGCCTGGGTGCCCGCTCGAAGCTGTCGGCAGGCACCGTCATCACCAGCCTTCCCTCGTACCTCATCATGCCCTGCATGCGAACGGCGGCCTGATCGCCAAGTGAACGCGATGCCGAGTTTTCCGCAAGCCGTTCGAAAAGCGTGGCCGAGGCACCGGAATCTTCCGCGCCCTCCTTGCCGCGCTTTGCCGCCAACGCCGCCTTGCGCAGGTTGAAATCCACTCCCAGCCTGCCGATGGTTTCCAGCTCGGCATCAGCGGCGGAACGACCAAAACCACCGGGTCCCGCTGGCCCGGCTTGGTTGACGGTGCGCCTCACTTCCTCGTCGGTGGGCGGACGCACGTTGAACGCGCCTTCGAGCGTTAACGGGTCGGCGGACTTCAGCCGGATGTCCGAGAGCGCGAGCTTGCCGCCATGGGTGCGCATTTGGAAGGCACCTTCGTTGAAATCAATGCGGTGATAGTTGCGCGAGTAGTCGATGATCGAAAGTGCCTTGAGCAGATGCACGCGGTCGCGTAAGGAAATGCGGTCGGTGCCGTCGAGCACGATCTGGCCGTCGAATCCCAGCCCGTCGGCGCTGTTGGTGGATCCGAACACACGGAGATCACCGGAAATCGTTCCTTCGATCAGTGGTCGGAGGATTTCCGGCAGCACTGAGTGCAAGGCGAGGTTGCGGATGCGCGCCGTGCCGCTCACTTCCGGCCGCTCACCCGCCGACAGCCGCAATCCGGCGAGATCGACGGAGCCGCTGCCGTGGGAAAATTCCGCCTCTTCCAGATGCAGTCCGTCGGGGTCGCAGACCGCCACCAGGTTGACGATCCCGAGATCGCCGAGCCAGTTTTGCGAGAATTTGCCTCCGCGCAGTTGGATGCGCCAACCATTGCCGAGGCGCGTCATGCGCAGTTCGCTCGACTCGACGCCACCGCGGGTGCGCTCGGAGAACCCCCAACGGATCGTGGCATCCTTCACCTCGATCGTGTCGATGCGCAGGTCATCGGATTGATGGAAGAACGTGTTGGCAAACGCAGCGGCCGACTCCGGGTCATCGGCACCGGCGCGCAGGTCGAGGTCGAGCCGCACCACCGAGACGATGCCCGGCTCCCACACACCGATGAGTCCGTCGAGCAGTCCCATCCTGCAGCGGATGTTGCGCAGTTCGAGCGTGTCAAAAAATGTGCCGGGTCCGCCTTCGGCACCGATCTTGGCAATTTCGAGCTGGCTCTGGACACGGGCAAGACCGTTGATGGCAAGTTCGTTCGCGCCAATGGCCTGCTCGAGGCCGACACGCATCGACTCACGCATCGCAGGAGAGTCGGTGCGCTTGACCAAGTAGACCCAGAACCCGATGCCGACCAGCAGAAGAAAAGCGAACACACGCGCCGCTAGGCGCAGCAGGTGGTAGGCCGCCCGGCCCGTCATGCCGCGGCCAGACAACGAATAACGGGCCTGGAACCAGAATCCCTGGCTTGAGATCCACTGACTGAGCCTTTCGTTGAAATTCTGGATCTGCTCGGCCTCCATGGGATCGGTGAAATTTCAGCGCAAGGATGAATTCCACGAATTCGCGGCGGATACCAGCAAAATTCCCTCGCTCCGGCCTTGCGAATGCCCTACGACGCGCGCGTGGAATCCACCGATTACCGGGTGCGCCTTGAAATTTTCGAAGGTCCGCTCGATTTGTTGCTGCACCTCATCCGCAAGGACGAGGTCGATATCCACGCCATTTCCATCGAGCGGATCACCCGGCAGTATCTGGAGTACATCGACACGTTCCGGCTGCTCAACATCGACCTGGCTTCCGAATTCATCGTGATGGCGGCCAACCTGATGTATCTCAAAAGCCGCACGCTGCTGCCGCGCACCGAGCAACCGCCAGACGAGGAGGCGGAGGAGGACGACCCGCGCTGGGAGCTGATCCGCCAGTTGGTGGAATACAAAAAATTCAAGGATGCCGCCGGATTTCTCCTGGAACGCGAACTCGACCAACAAGGACGCTTCGCCCACCAACCGGATCCGGGAGAACGTCCGGAGGAGCCCGCGGCCCCGCTCGCCGAAGTCTCGATCTTCGAGCTGATCCGCGCGTTTCAGAACGTGCTCAGACGCTTCGAGACCACCCACGAGATCGGGGACATCGTCGACGACCGCTTCACCGTCAGCGACAAGATCGACCTCCTGCTGGAAGTCTTCCGCCCGGGTGAATCGCGGCGTTTCGAGAACCTCTTTGAACAGGCGGACGGCAAGGCCGAGGTGATCGTCACGTTCCTCGCGCTGCTCGAGCTGATGAAGCTCAACCAGTTCGTTGTCCGGCAGGACCACCTGCTGGGGAGCATCGTCATCGAGCGCCGACTCGCCACGGCGGTTCCCGGTGAAACAGCCGCGTCGGAGGCCTGAAACGCACCTCGCCCGGCCTCAGCCGAGACGGAAGACGATGCGCGCCTTGCTCAGGTCGTAGGGCGACATCTCCATGCGCACGCGGTCGCCGACGACCAGGCGGATGAAGCGCTTGCGCATCTTGCCGGAGATGTGGGCGAGCACCTCGTGGCCGCTGGCGAGCTTGACGCGGAACATGGTTCCGGCAAGCACGGCTGAGATCTCTCCCTCGACATCGACCGCTTTGTTTTCGTCGTCCTTGGCAGCGCGCTTGGGCGGCGGATCGTAGCGGTTGCGGCGGCCCCGGGATGGCCGGGGTCCTTTGTTGGGAGGGCGTTGGGACATGCGATGGGGTGGGCACCGGCCCGCTCATCAGAGGGCGGACCGCTTGCCGCCACGGGTGATAGTCGATCGTCCGACGGGCGGCAACCCCGAATCTCCGACCGCGGCAATCGCCGGGCGGATCGTGTCGGGCTTCAAGCCGCTTGCAAACCCGGAGTCCAACCTCCAAGTTCCTCCCCCGCGGCCGCAGTGGTCATCCCGGGCGCGGCCGACACTTCCCAGCCATGTCCGAGATCACCGAAAAAGACCTGCCCGCCAATCTCAAGCCGCTCTGGCTCAAGGCGCTCACCGCCGTGCAGTCGGCCAACCACGGATACGCCATCACCCTGCTGCAGAGCGTGATGACGGAAAGTCCCGGATTCGTCGACGGCCGCAAACTGCTGCGCAAGTGTGCGCTGCAACTCACCGGTGGTGCCAAGAAGAAGTCCGGCCTCTTCGGCATCCAAGCCGGCGGCATGGGCGTGATGAAGCTCCAGTCGCAGGCGAAGAAAGACCCGGTGGCAACGCTTGCGCTCATTGAAAAAGAGCTGGAGAAGGATCCACTCAACGATCAGATCAACGAATTGCTGTTTGATCTGTGCGTGAAATCCGGGATGTTCGAGACTGCGGCATTCGCGTTGGAGACCATCCGCCGCGGCAAGCCGGAGAACGCGAAGTTGATGCACAAGCTGGCCGGCTTCTATCTCGAGCGCGACCAGCCGCAGGCCGCGGCGGAAGTGTACAACGACATCATCAAGCACCACCCGACGGATGGCGCGGCGATCAAGGGCGCGAAGGATGCCGCCGCCCGCGCATCGATGCAGAAACAACGATGGGACGAAAACGCCGACATGCGCAGCCTCATGCGCGATGCGTCGCAATTCGAGGAGCTTGAGAAGGCGTCGCGCACCGGTCTCACCCGTGAGCAGCTCGAGGAACGCCGCGACCGGACGATCGAGAAGTACAATGCCGATCCGAATCATTTGGCGACCGTCAAAGAGCTCGCCGGATTGTACGAGCAGCTCGAGGACTGGCAGCACGCCCATACGTTCTACCAGTGGGCGCACACCCTCAGCAACGGCGACGTCGCGCTCGCCACCAAGGCCTCCGCCATGCACGACCGTGCGATGGAGGCGGAACTCAAGTCACTCGAGGCGGCGGTCGCCGCCGATCCATCGAACCAGGAGCTGCAGGCGCAACTCGACTCGCGGCGCTCAGAGCGCCGGGCCGAACAGGTGCAGGAAGCGCAGCGACGGGTCGACCAGAATCCCACCGATCCCCAACTGCGCTTCGAACTCGGCAGCGCGCTCTATCATGCCGGCGATTTCAGCTCGGCCATCCCGCATCTCCAGCAAGCCACGCGAAACCCGCACATCCGCACCAAAGTGCTGCTCCTGCTCGGGCGCACGTTCAAGGCCAAGGGGATGTTCGACTTGTCGATCAAGCAGTTGTCCGACGCGCTGGCCGACCTGCACGCGATGGACAACGTCAAGAAAGAGGTCCTCTTTGAAAAAGGCCTGATCCACGAGGAGATGGGCGACCGGACCGCGGCGCTCGATTGCTTCAAGCAGATTTACGAAGTCGATTACGGCTATCGTGACGTCGCCAAGCGCGTCGAGTCGTCCTACACCTCGTGAGGCCGGTGCGGACGCGGGTCATGGCATCATCGTGATGCGATGGCGGTGATAGCGGTCGCTGGGACGGAAGAGCCATCCGGGATTCCGATCGAGCAACTCGTAGCCGGTGAGCAGAAACTCCGGCAGGATCTGATTGCTGTTCGGATCGTAGGCTTCGCGGCCGGTAAATCGGCCGCGGATCCGGTACTCGAAGTTGTGGTCGAAAGCGTAACGCGCACCGGACGGACCGTCTTCGGGCAGGCGATCGGGCGCTTTGAGACGGTCCTCGCGCATCATCACCAGCTTGGCCGTGCTCCACGGCTTGCGCGGTTCGCGCAGATACCCCCAGAAGCGGGTTTTTTCAACAAAGTACCGCCTGCCATAGTAGAAGTCCCCGTCGGGCTCCGAGGCGATCTTTGCCTCACGCTCCTCGACAGTCGGACCGCCCAGATTGCCACGCGGCGTCGTCGCGCACTGGCACAACATCAGGGCGAACAACGCAAGACCCGTGAGTCGCAAGGATCGGAAGCTCATGCAGCGAAGCTAGGCGTCCATCGATGCACCGGCAAGCATTCGAGCACGACTTGCCAATCACTCAACGATCCCATCAAACGGCCGATCGGTGAGGATCCAGTCCTCGGCAAGCACTTGCACGATCTCGAACTGCCGCAATTCCGCCTCCTCCGGTCGGCGGATCCGCAGCACCGCGCGCGGCAGCGCACCGGCCGAACCGCGCGCCGACACCTGGCGCATGATCCGGTCCAGCGCGATGGCCTGCGGAGTTCCCACCGGAACATACCCGTACACCGGGACTTCCTGATCCGCGGATGCCATTGCCAGACAAATCCATTGCGTTTCATCCTGAAAGCGCCCGTTGAAATAGTTGTCCGGCGAGAAGACCACACGCACCACCGCCTCTTGAAACCCGGGGTCCTTGAGGATCTCCGGCCAAGCCGGAGTGCAGACTCTCGCCAGGGAATCAAAATCCACCCGCCAGGTTCCCTGATCGTCGGGCGTGAGCAGGGCCAAACGCTGATTGGAATCCGCAACGATCATCACGCCTTCGATCAGCAAGCCGTTCGCGTCGAGGCTGCCCAACCAACGGCATTCAAATCCGTCAGGATGCCCGTCGCGGAACGACCGGAGGAAATCAAGCATTTGATCGCGCGGAGTCGTGCCGACGCGGAAGTGAGTGGCAATCCCCGCATCATCCTCCACACGCATCGCCTGCTCGACCAAGGCAATCGCCACTCCCGGTGAAGGCGATGGGAATTTGGAAGCGATGCGCTCCGGTCCCGCACGACCAGCCTTCGGCGGCGCAACGGCCTTCCGCGGACCGGACTCACGTGTGTTGCGCATCCAGGAACTTACGAAAAACCCGACCACTCCCAACGTGACCACCACCAGCATCACCGACCAAGTGATCACGATCCTGCGCCGCAACGCATGGTCACGCTTGATTCGGCGATGTCGGCTCCGACCATGCGATGAAGCTCTGCGACGGAGGCTTTTGCGATCACCACCGGACACCGACGTCTTGCGCATGCGCACGACCGGGCCCAGCGATGGCTCGTCTCCCGGCGCGCGGGAAATTCGACCGGAGCGGACCGATCGTTGATAGTTGGTTGGCTTCAATTCACCGCATTTCTAGGACGAGGACAACCGCTTGGCAAGCACACCGCATTCGGTTGGACACGCGCCGGGTCCTGCGGAAGACTGGCCCACCAAAAACATCCCATCCGCCAGCCATGCACCCGTTCCTCGCTCCCGATTTCCACATCCGATGGTCCACCCTCGTTCCCGAGGTTGTCGAACCCGACATCCGCCACGCGCTGCAGCTCGCCCGGGCGGCCATCGACGCCATTTGCAGACAGAATCCGGATTCCGCCACCTACGAGTCGACCTTCCACGCGCTCGAGTGCGCGACCGAGGAACTCGACCGCGGATGGGGACGGCTGCAGCACCTCGACTCGGTGGCGGACACACCCGCGCAGCGCGACGCCCTCAACCGGATGCTCCCGGAAGTGGCGGAATTCCACGCGTCGATCCCGCTCAACGGCCGACTCTGGTCGGTGCTCAAGGCCTATGCCGAAAGCGACGAGGCCGCCGGTCTCGACAGTGTGAGGAAACGGTTCGTCGCGGAAACCCTGGCCGACTTCCGCCAAGCCGGCGCAGATTTGCCCGAAGAACAAAAACAGCGCATCGCCGGGATCGAGTCGGAGTTGTCGAAGCTCACCAAGGCCTACCTCGAACACGTGCTCGACTCGACCAACGCATGGGAACTCGTGATCAGCGACGAGGCCCGCATCGACGGTCTGCCGGACTCCGCCAAGGCCGCCGCACTGGCCAATGCCAAAGCGAAGGGCGTCGCCACCGACGCCAGGCCCGCATGGCGGTTCACCTTGCAGTTCCCCTCGATGTATCCCGTGCTCCAGCACGTGCACGACGAGGCGCTGCGCCGCGAAGTGTGGGAAGCCTCGGTCAAAGTTGGTGCCGAAGGATCGCACGACAACACGCCGCTCGTCTGGCGCATCCTCGAGCTGCGCGCGGAGAAGGCGGCGCTGCTTGGACACGACCACTTCGCCGATCTCGTCCTGCTGCGCCGCATGGCTGGCTCGGGTGGGTCGGCCCTCGGGTTTGTCGAAGACCTCCACCGCCGGGTGAAGCCGGCATTCGAAGCGGATTACCGCCAGCTCGTCAGCTACAAGGCACAAGCCACCGGAGTGCCCGCCGACGATCTCCAGCCGTGGGACGTGGCCTACTGGTCGGAACGCCAGCGCAGGGAACATTACGATTTCGATGACGAGACGCTGCGACCGTACCTCCCGGTCGACGGAGTCATGTCGGGCATGTTCGAGATTTCCTCGCTGCTCTTCGGCATCACCATCACGCGCAGGGAAACCGTCCATCAAGCAGCCGGATCGGCACCGGATCCCTCGACCGCAGCCGACGCTGTCGAAGTGTGGCACCCGGAAGTCTCGTTCTATGAAATCCACGACAAGGACACCGGCAGGCACCTCGGATCGTTCTACGCCGACTGGCACCCGCGCGAATCCAAACGCGGCGGCGCGTGGATGAACTCGCTGCACGTCGGCGCGCCGGGCGAACCCCATCTCGCGCTGATCATCGGCAACATGAGCCCGCCGGTCGACGGCCGCGCCGCACTGCTCACCCATCGCGAGGCGGAGACGATTTTCCACGAGTTCGGTCACCTGCTGCACGGCCTGCTCAGCGACGTGCCGGTCCGGTCGCTTGCGGGAACGAACGTGCCGCGCGACTTCGTCGAACTGCCATCGCAATTCATGGAGAATTTCTGTTGGGACCGCCGGTCGCTCGACTTTTTCGCACGCCACCATGAAACCGACGAACCCATTCCAGAGGAACTCTACGCCCGCATGCTTGCCGCGAGGAACTATCAGAGCGGCATGGGCTTCATGCGCCAGCTCGCGCTCGCCCGCATCGACCTGGAATTCCACATCCACCTGGCGAAATGGCGGGATCGCGATCTGGACGAGGCCGACCGCGAGATCCTCGCCGACTACGTCGCGCAACTCAAGACGCGCGCGCCGTCGATGCTGCGCCGCTTCATTCACCTGTTCCAAGGGCCGGTCGGCTACGCCGCAGGCTACTACTCGTACAAGTGGTCGGAGGTGCTCGACGCCGATGCCTTCACCCGCTTCCGCGACCACGGCGTGCTCCACCCCGAATCCGGCCGCCGGTTCCGCGAACACATCCTCAGCAAGGGAAATTCCGCGCCGGTCGACGAACTCTACCGCCGCTTCATGGGCCGCGACCCCGAACTCGAGCCGCTGCTGCTGCGAGCGGGCCTCGCGGGAACCACCGCGGCTTGAGAAAAAGACACTCCCGTCCCCAGCCCTTTCCTCCTTGCAGGTCCCGCCGGGGAGGCTAAGCTTTTGTCGAATCCAGGAGGTGATCCCTTCTGTGATTCATCCATCCGGGAGTCATCCCATTCATCCCAATCCATCCATCCCATGAAAACCAACATCCGTAACCCGCGCGGCTTCACCCTGGTGGAGCTGCTTGTCGTCATCGTCATCATCGCCGCCCTCGCCGGCCTCACCGCCCCCATGGTGATCCGCCAGCGCAAGAAGGCGGATCAGACTGAGGCCATCAGTAATGCCCGTCAGATTGGATTCGCTCTTCTGGAATTCGAAAATTCCTACGGTCGATTCCCCGATTCCTCAACTGCGGAGGAAGTCCGCCTCAACACGGAGACCACCCTGCCCTTGGGCACGCGCAGCTCCAACGACTATTTCCGCCAGCTGATTGCATCGGAGATCTGCCAATCGGAGACCATGTTCTATGCAAAAACCACCTACACCAAAAAGCCGGACAACGTCTACAACACGGCCCAAAAGGCGCTGGACCGTGGAGAGGTTGGTTTTGGCTACATCATGAACAACGAAGGTGGCGGCGAACAGGGATTCAGCACCGCGGGAAATCCGTCACGCCCCGTCGCGGCAGCTCCGCTCGCCTACCCGTTCTCGAATGGCAAGTTCGATCCAGACATGTACGACCTGAAAGCCGTCGTTCTTCGCGTCGACAATTCGGTGCAGTCGCTTCCCGTCCTGAGATCCAACCAGCTTGCCCAACTCGGCGGAGGCAAAAACCTGCTCCAACGAGGAAGCGACACGGTCTGGGGCGAGGGCGCCAACCCCGTGATGATCAACCCCGAACCGATCACCGGTGGCTCGCGTGTCCAAACCGAAGGCAGCAAGCTGGAAACCCAACCAGGCATGTAAGGCATGTCAAGGCAGTGACCCCTCACCCCTCACCGGAAGCCCCACTCGGGCTTCCGGTTTTTTGTTGCACCGCTGGCGGTACTCGGCGAGGGATGGGCCATCCGCCGTCTCATGAATTCCGCAGACCCAATGTCGGCAGACAGCGCAACCCAGGATTCCCAACCTTCTCGCGCCTTCCTGCCCTATCCGGTCTCGACGCTCAGCCCACCGATCATTCCCAACGACCTCACCTCGTTCAAATCGCGCGGCATTTCCGAGGTCGAGCGGGACTTGCAGCAGAAGCTCACCGAGATTCGCGAAGAATACCTCCGCGCCGTCGATCACTTCAACTGGAACAAGCTCGTCTACGAATCGGAAATCCGCTTCGAGCCGGTGGTCGGCGGCACCTACCACCTCTACGAAACCCGCAGCGGTCGGGCGCTCTCGATGATCTCGCCCGAACAATGGCCGCAGCGCCACCTCGCGACCGTGCGCCTGAACGTCGACCGCCAGTGGCAGGTGATCAACACCGGCAACGACATCGATCCACGCGCGCTCTTCGGCACGTGCTGAACGCCGGGTTGCTCACACACGCGGATCCTCACGCTGCATCGCGGGCGGCAGCTTGGGATTCGAGAACGCGATCACCACACCGACATCCGCCGCATGAGGCGCGCCAAGCCGCCGCCTCACCTCAATCGGCGGAAACAGGTGCGTCAACAGCAGGCGTCGGCTGACCCAGAACAGCACGATTGCACCAAGCGAGACCAGCACGGCGAACACCGGCCATGGACGCTCGGCAAGCCACAACGCGTGCCGCTTCGCTTCGGCCACGATCTGCTCCCATTCCGGGTTTGATGTTGCGGCATCCTCGCTCCGTGGCACTAGGGCATCCGGGGCGGCGACCTTGCCGGAATCGAGCAAGCGCTCCATCGAACAAACGCGCACGACGAGCATGTCGATGAAGGCCTCCAACTGCCGGTTCGGGCGCTCTTGCTCCAATGCCACAGCCACGCACCCTTTCAGCATCGCGGCAAGCAATCCAGGGGCGACGCTTCGACCGATCCGCGGACTCACATGCATCCGCGCCAGCTCGGGGGCACCCAGAACATAGTACACCACCACCGATGGAGGATCCGCGGCGAATGCCCGGCCGACGAATTCGCCCACGGCGGCTTCGGCAGGCGGAGACTGGCCGTCGGCGAGCAGATAAACATGGACGTCCACCTGCGAATCGGCCGCATGGGCGTCGAGCACGCGCAGAAACTCGTTGCGATGGTGCTCGGCAAGCAATTGTTGCGGGTCGATCAGATGAACCGATGGACGCTTGCCGAGATATTCCTTGAGCAGCCCGGGCGGCAATCCGCCGCCGGTCGCGGATACGGAGGGATCCGCAAGGACGGACAAAGACGCCGCGAACCACCCGGCAAACAACAGGACCAACAGGCGTTTCATCATGATGGTGTGCTGCCGTTGGGTTGTTCCATGGGTGGACCAGCCATCGCGCGGCGCGCCTGACGCCCGCGCCTGACCAGAATGCCTTCGAGATGGTTCCACACCTTGACGATGCCCTCGGCATGCCGCCCTTCGAGCCAGTATCCATGCGCGCGTGCGAGACATTCGAACAGGTCTTCCTCGCGCAACCGCCCATCGAGCAGATAACCGTGCGCCATCGTCGCCATGCGCGACCTGGGATCCAGCACCAGCAGCACGCAGGCGTCGTTGTTCCTGCCCTTGGGCACGTCCTCGAACACCGCACGGTTGATCAGCCAGAAAGCGAACTGCCGCAGATCGGCGGCCGCACCCACCGGGCCGATGTGCACCGCCGCGAACAACTGCGGAAACCGCCGGGAAACGCGCGCCATCGCGGCACGCACCGCCGCGTGCCCGCTGCGGTCCAGGGCACCGGCCTCGTCATCAAGCGAAGGCACCCGCACCGGACCCGCTCCATATCGAAGATCGGCATCAGCGATCAAAAATCCACAATGAGGACATGACTCCGCCCCACGGTGGATTCGCTGGATGCAGCGCGGGCATTTCATCGGAACGGACGAATCCGCGGGTACGATGCGACACGCTGTCCGTCAAAACAAAAGATCAGAAAACCCATCACTTCTTGGATGCAGGGCGACGCGAAGCCGCTCAACGATCATCGATCATACCGGATAACCACCGTGGATGAACCCCTGCAACTGCAGGATCGTGTGCTCCTGGGCCTCCATCACCCAACTGACCAGGTCGCCGATCGACACCAGACCGACCAGACCGCCGTGCTTGTCGACCACCGGCAGATGGCGGATCCGGTGGCGGGTCATCAACTGCATGCAGATGCCGATGCCATCCTCCTGCCGCACCGTGATCGGCGGCCGACCAAGGATCTCAGCGACCCGCGTGTCGCGCGAAGTGCGACCGCACAACACCACTTTGCGGCTGTAGTCGCGTTCGGAAACCACGCCCACCACACTGCCGTTCGCATCCAACACGATCAGCGCTCCGATATCCTTCTCCCCCATCAGGCGCACCGCCTCGTACACGGTCTGCTCGAGCGAGGCGGTCCAGACTTGGTCGCCCTTTTTGCGCAGAATGTCCCGAACCGTGCCCTGAATTTCCATGGTTTGACGTGATTGCATCCTGCATCTTGCGGATTCGATGGCTCCGGGTCAAGACGACACTGAGAATCGCTGAAAATCCCAAGCCCATGATCGAAACCGACACCAGATCCCAGCGCCGTCTTGCGGGTCAGCCCCAAGCCACATAAGGTCGCCCCATGCCCGGCACGGTCCGCACCCGCTTCTTCCACACAGGCAGTCCAGCCAATCCGGTGCCGCTGCGGCTGGGCGGCACACTGCCCGGAGCGACGCTCGCCTACGAGACCTGGGGCGAACTGAATGCCGATGGCACCAACGCCGTGCTGCTGTTCCATGCCTTGTCGGGTTCCCACCATGCAGCGGGCACCAATCCGTCCATCGACGGCGTTGGCGCGTTGTGGACCGGAGAAATGCACCAAGGCTGGTGGACCCCCATGATCGGGCCAGGCAAGGCGCTGGACACCGACCGCCACTTCATCATCTGCGCGAACTACCTCGGCGGCTGCTACGGCAGCACCGGACCCGCTTCAGCTGATCCCGCGACCGGCCTGCCATGGGGATCGCGCTTTCCCGCGGTGACCGCGGCCGACCAGGTCGAACTCTCGGCGCGTTTGCTCGACCATCTCGGCATCGGACAACTCCACGCCGTCGTCGGCCCGTCGGTGGGCGGCCTGCTCGCGCTGACCTTCGCCACACGCCATCCACAACGCGTCCGCAACGTCGTCGCGATCGCCTCAGGCTACAGGACGACGGTGCTCAACCGGCTGATCTTGTTCGAACAGATCCTCGCGATCGAGAACGATCCGCATTTCAATGGAGGCGATTATTACGGCGGACCCGCGCCGCTCTACGGTCTGGCATTGGCCCGGATGATCTCGCACAAGACCTTCGTTCACCTCGACTCGATCGAGCGTCGCGCGCGGCGCGACGTGATCCAGCCGGACGACGTGCTCGCCTGGTACCGCGTGCGCGACCAGTTTCAAAGCTACATGCTGCACCAGGGGAAGAAGTTCGTGAGCCGCTTCGATGCCAACACCTATCTGCGGATCATCGACCTGTGGTCGCGCTACGACGCGGCGTCCGAAGGCGATGCGCAAAGCGCTGCGGAACTGTTCGAGCGCTGCCGCAGCCACAACCAGCGGTGGCTGGTGTTCTCCATCGATTCGGATTTCTGCTTCTACCCGGAGGAGCAGGCGGAGCTGGTCTCACTGCTGCAGCAATCGCGCACCGACGTGATGCACATCACCGTTCACTCCGACAACGGACACGACTCGTTTCTCCTCGAGCCGACGCTCTACACGCCGCACATCTCGTGGCTGCTGGGCGGTTGAGAAACCGCACCACGCCCGGCTCATCCTTTTTTCCCGGGCTTGCGCTCCATCTGGCGCTTGATCGGATTCATCTCCTGGACACCGGCGGCATCAAGCCACTGGCGCACCGCGAGACGAAGGACGGCGGATCGGGAAATCGACATTTGCTGCGCGATGAAATCAACGCGATTCTGAAGATCTTCGGGAAGTCTGACTGGTATGGGGTCCATCTGGCGGGGCGGAAATGTCGTTTCCAACCACGTTCGATTCAACCGCCAATTCGCATCCAGCTGCATTCCATGCAGCCGCGATCGCGTGATGGTAATCAATCAAATGACCAAAGTAGAGTAACGTCTGACAATCATGGATAGTATGATCTCAACATCAGATAACACACCGGTCCGGTGGCGGCGACATAAAGCCACATCGGAAACACCCAGCGTGCGAGACGGCGATGCGTTTCAAAGCGGTTTGTCAACGCCGCGATGAACGTGAGCAGGATGAACGGCAAGCTCACCGCCGCGAGAACGATGTGCGAGAACAAGAGGACGAGATAGATCGCGCGCGTGCGGCCCACCGCCACAAGTTCCGCCGCATCCACCGTGCCGTCGAGATCGGCATCGCCGAAGCGCACTTCGTCCGAGGTGAAGTGATACGCGACATAACCAAGCAGGAACACCACCGAGAGAGCCATCGCCGTGAGCATCAGGCCGCGGTGCAACGCCAACCGGCCGCGACGCACCGCCACCAGCGCCGCGACAAGCACGATCGCCGCGGTCGCATTGACGATCGCATGGAACGGCGGAAGGAACGAAAGGTCGACCCCCGCGGGCAGCGCAATCCTCACCTGGCGCATCAACCCGACGAGCGCAAGCACTGCGGCGGTGACGACCCATGCGGCGATGCCGAGCGTTCTTGCGAGTCGCTCGCGCGGCGGACGCGCGAGCCATGCGGGTTGCTGGCCGGGATTCATGGGGCGGGCGTTTCGGTTGAGGAAAGTTCGGTGCGGATACGTGCGACAAGGTCGGTCTTCAGACGCTCGTAAAGTCCGGGATCGAGCCGCTTCGCCTCGTCGGAGCGGGCGTCGGCGAGCGGCCACTTGCCGACCACGCGGAACCCGCGGTCGACCAGCAGGAAGCCGAGATCATGGGCGTAGCGGCCGTTCGCCTCGATGTCTCGCGGATCACTGCGCTCGCGCACGCCGAAGAATTTCAACTCCTGCTCGAGATACGCATGGGTGGCCGCGGCATCACCCGCGTTGAGAAACCACCAGTCGCTCACATTCGCTCCAAGCGCGGTGGCGTAATCCGCGAGGCGCGCGCGATCATCGTTTTCCGGATCCACCGTGATGCAGACGATGTGGAAATCCGGATGATCGCGAAACTCATCATACAGCTTGCGCAACTCTTCGCCGTTGCGCACGGCGCAGTGCGGGCAGACGGCGAAAAACTCGGCGGCGATCCACACCTTTCCCCTGAGGTCGGAAAGCCTCACGCGCGCACCGTCCTGGCGGACCGCCTCAAGATCGCGCGTGATCGGAAACCAATGCGGAGGCGTGGCGCGTCCGGCGGCGACGATCGTGGCGAGATCCGGCTCGGGCAGCCTCGAGCGCAGATGAAACGCCACCGCGAGAATCCCGAGGCACAACACGGTAACGACAGTGTAGAAGAGGGTGATGGTGGTGCGGCGATTCATTGGAAATCCGGGGTTTCGGCGATCAGGATGTCAATCGTGTCGGACAACAACACTTCAAGCTGGGTCTCGTTGCTGAGTCCCGTGCCCGTCTTCACACCGCGGGCATCCCATTCCGCAGCCTGGTCGAAATCGAACACGGCGACGTAAGGCGGACCACCCCGCTTCTGCGGCACAACCGCGCGACGCAGATGGCCAGCGCGGTCGATCAACATCACGGAAGTGTCGTACACCCAGCGTCCGTCTTCCTCGTGCGGATGCCGCGACGACTTCAGCTCGCTCTTGATGAACTTGTGCAGCGTGGCCGCCTCGTTGGTCGCCACCCACCACTGCGGCAGCCGCATGCCCTGGGCCTCCGCCAACCCGTGAAGCCGCCCGGCGGCCTCGGCAGGATCGGCAGGCGGATCAATCACCAACGTCACCAGACGGAAGCCTTCGTTGCCCGCATGGCTCGCGGCCAGCCGTTGCATCACGGCAAGACTGCGCCGGGCGGCGTCCGAGTCCCGCAGACTCAACGCGTGGACCACCCAGACCTTGCCTCGCAGATCAAACAAATCGGCGGTGCTTCCATCCTGCCGCAGCACCCGCAGGTCGCGCTCCTTGCGGATGCGGTGAACCACCGACGGGCGGGTGTCGTCGGCACGATCAATCGCCCGGTTTTGGTAGGCCTTGAGCACCAGGATGCCGCCAACCACCATGATGGCGACGAGGATCCAAGCCGTGCGACGAAGGCGCTTCGGGTCACGCTCGGCGGGCTGAAGGTCCGAGGGCAGGGTCATTGCGGGCGCAAGGTAAACGGGATGCGCCGGATGGCAAGCGGGACGCGGTGGATCAGCCGCGTTCGTCGGGCGCGACGTAGGCCCGACGGGTGGCACCGGTGTAAATCTGTCGCGGGCGCGAGATCTTGCCCTGCTTGTCCTCCATCACCTCCTTGTAGTTGGCGATCCAGCCGGGCATGCGGCCGATGGCAAACAGAACGGTGAACATCTCGGTGGGAATGCCGATCGCGCGCATGATGATGCCGCTATAGAAATCGACATTCGGATACAATTTCCGCGAAACGAAATAATCGTCGTGCAGCGCGGTTTCCTCGAGCTTCTTGGCGATGTCGAGCAATGGATCCGCCTTGTGCAACCGGGCGAGCACCAGGTCGCACTGCTGCTTGATGATGAGCGCCCGGGGATCGAAATTCTTGTACACCCGATGGCCGAAACCCATCAGGCGGCGGTTGCCCGACTTGTTCTTCACCTGCTCAAGGAAGCGGGTGCCGTCGTCACCCTCGGCGTGGATCTCGGTCAGCATCTCCAGCACCGCCTGATTGGCGCCGCCGTGAAGCGGACCCCAGAGCGCACTCACCCCGGCCGCCGCGGAGGCATAGAGGCTGGCACGACTCGACGCGACCATGCGCACGGTCGATGTCGAACAGTTCTGCTCGTGATCGGCGTGCAGCACGAAAATGACGTCGAGCGCACGCACCACCTCGGGAGACGGCAGGCGCACCTCGCGCCCGTCGGGCGAAAACATCATCCGCAGGAAATTCTCGGTGTAGCCCAGCGACGGATCAGGCTCGATCCACGGCAGGCCTTGGGACCGACGATGGTCGAGAGCCGCAATCGTCGCCGTCTGGCCGATCAACCGCGCGGCATGCGTGTCGAAGTCCTCGATCCGGCGCGAAAGAATTTCCGGATGATGCGTCGAGGCGGCGTGAATCATCGCGCCGAGCACCGCCATCGGGTGCGCATCGGCCGGGAAACTCTCGAAATGCCCGCGGGCGGACGGAGCAAGCGCGGCATGCTCGGCAATCCGGCGGGAAAAGGCGTCGAGCGCCACGGCATCGGGCAGTTCGCCATGAATCACCAAATACGAGGTCTCGAGAAAATGACTCCGCTCGGCAAGCTCGGCGATGTCATATCCCCGATAGCGCAGGATCCCCTGCTCGCCGTCGATGAAAGTTATCGCGCTTTCGCAGGAACCGGTGTTGCCATACCCGGGATCCAATGTGATCGCCCCGGTCTTCGAACGAAGCGTGGCAATGTCGATGCCCAGCTCGCCCTCCGAACCGACGATGGCGGGAAGCTCGATGCTGGTGCCGTCGATGGTCAACTGGGCGGTACGGGACATGGCTTGAATCAGGTGCGGAATGGGGAAAATCGAAAAACAGCGGACAGCCGCCTGCGGGGCGGGATTCTCGGACTCCGACAGGGTGACGTCAAGTCACTCGCCCGAATCGGCGTAGGATCCGAGCAGTTTGACCATCGAACCCTGCCCGCGCAGGGCATCAATCGCCTCGGCAACGGCGGAATCCTCGCAGTGTCCGGCCAGATCGATGTGAAACACGTACTCCCAGTCGCGCTCACGAGCCGGACGCGACTCGATCCGCGACAAATTGACCTGCAACCGGTCGAAGGCCGACAACGCACGGGCCAACGCCCCCGGTCGATTGTCGATCGCAAAAATCAGCGAGGTGCGGTCGCACCCGGTCGGCGGACAGGTCTTCTCACCAATCACCAGGAACCGCGTGGTGTTAATCGCCCGGTCCTGAATCGATGAGGCATGCACCTCGAGGCCATGCAGCGCTGCAGCGGCCGATCCGGCCACGGCAGCCGCCCCTTCGTCAGCACGCTCGCGCGCAATCCGCGCCGCCTCGCCGGCGGAGGCGCACTCGACAAGGACCACTTGCGGCAAATGCATCCTCAGCCAGCTCCGACACTGGGCAAGCGCCTGCGGATGCGAATGCACCGTGCGAATGCGCTCCATCGGAACAGCCGACACCAGACAGTGGTCGATGCGCAGCAGGATTTGCGCGCAAATCCGCAGTGGCGAGTCAATGAACAGGTCAAGCGTGCGGCCAATCGTGCCCTCGGAGGAATGCTCAACCGCCACCACACCGTAATCCGCGACACGACGTTCGACGTGGTCGAACACATCGGCATCGTCAGGCAAGGCCAGATACTCGACCGAGCTGCCGAATTTTTTCCGCGCGGCTTGATGCGTCCAGGCACCCTCCGGCCCGAGACAGGCAATGCGCAAGTGATCCTCCAGCGACAATGCCGCGGACATGATCTCGCGGTAAATCGCGCGAATCGACCTCTCATCAAGCCGCCCGCGATTCATTTCCACCAGCCGACGCAACATCGACTCCTCACGGTCGGGCGCGTAGATCTGCAATCCGTCGCGCTTTTTGACCAACCCAACCTCATGAACCAGGTCGGCACGGCGGTTGAGCAACCCGAGCAGCTCCCGGTCGATCGCATCAATCCGCCGGCGGATGTCGTCGAGATTCACGGTTCGGCCGGGTTCGGGTCTGCCAACTCGCCGTCGCCGGATGCCGCGGCGGCGGCCGGACTGCCCAGCGCGCTCAACACCAACTGCTGCTCGACCTCGGATGCCTCCGGCACCACGGGCTCGGGCAGACTCATCTTGCGCAACTCGACGGCGTTGGGCAGGTCGTCGATCGAACGGATTCCGAAGTGATCGAAAAACACCTCGGTGGTCTCATAAAGCAACGGACGACCCGGCAGCTCGGCGCGCCCGCCAATCCGGATCAAATCGCGGTCGAGCAACTTCTGGATCATCCCGTCGCAGTTCACGCCGCGCACCGCCTCAATCGCGGCCTTGGTGATCGGCTGACGATACGCGACAATCGCCAACGTCTCCATCGCGGGCCCGCTCAGACGCTCGGGCTTGCGCCCCGGAAAGAGCTGGCGGACGAAATCGGCGTACTCCGCGCGTGTGTACAGTTTCCATCCCTTCGGCCGCTCAAGCAGCGTGAAGGCACGCCCTTCCTCGAGATACACCTGGTTCAAGCGGGAAATGGCTTCAATCACTTGGGCACCGTCGGTGGCCGCCAGCCCGACAAGCCACTCCGGCAGCGCCGCCGGCTCATGGCCATCCTCGATCTCACGCCTCGCGACGTCCTCGGCTTCGGCTACCCGCGACCTGACCAGCCGCGCGATCTCCTCCGCTTCGAGCGGATCCTGTGACGCGATGAGAATGGCTTCCACAATGGCGCTCAATTGCATGGCGGGGCGCACGATAAAAAGTCGGCATGGCATTGCAAGCGCACGCATGCCCGGCCGCCATCCGGGATTTTCGCGGATCGCGAACTTTCGCCTTGCTGGATTGCGAAACAAGGGCTAACCCACCGCGCTCCAACGGCCCAGTCACCCCGCCCCCCAGGAAACCGCCACGGTCGATCATTCGCTTTCCATTTCTTCCCCTCCCCGCGCCATGGCTGCCAAAAATCACAAGCCTCAACCGAAATCCAAAACGGCGAAGCCCAAGGCCAAGCCCGCTGCCAAATCAACCCCGGCGAAAAAAACCGCCGCCAAGCCGAAGCCAAAGCATCCAGCCGCGAAACCCGCGGCGAAAAAACCAGCCGCGAAAAAAACGGTCGCCCGGCCCCCGGCTCCAACCAAAGGCCCCAAACCCGCAGTAAAAACAGCCGCCGCAAAAAAAGGCGGCGCGAAAAAACCGATCGCAGCAGCCGCTAAGAAACCTTTACCGCCCAAAAAAGCCTCGACCAAGCCTCCGGTTTCGAAAAAACAATCCCCTGCTAAACCGCCGGCAAAACAGGCAAAAACCACCGCCAAGGCCACGACACCCAAAACCGTCGCCCGCAAACCGGAAGCATCCACTGCCAAAGTCCCGACAACCCCCAAAGGCGGCAGCCACAGCCCGGCCTTCATTCTAAAGCAACGTCAAAAACTCCTCGACCTGCGCGACTCGCTCGTCGACTCCATGTCCGGCATCTCGCGCGACACCATCCGCAACGCACCGGAGGGATCCGAAGCCTCGGGCAGCGGTCAACACCAAGGGGACGCCGGCAGCGATGCGTACGACCGCGATTTCGCCCTCTCGGTTCTCGCCAAGGAACAGGACGCCCTCTACGAAATCGAACAAGCGCTGCGCCGCATCCAGGCGGGAAGTTATGGCATCTGCGAAATCTCCCATAAGAAAATCCCCCAAGCCAGACTCGAAGCCATCCCCTTCGCCCGTCTCACCGTGGAATGCCAAGCTCAATGGGAAAAAGACTACGGAAACCGGAGGTTCCGCTCCTCCAACGAAGTCGGCTTCAGTGGTGGCAATTACTCCGAGGATGACGATTCCGAATCGGTTTCGCTTGACGAGGACGACGATTGACCCATCATCCGCGCCCCCGATTTCTTTCCCATGCCACGCGAGATCATCATCCTTGAATGCACCGAGGCCAAGGCCGAGGGCAAACCGACGTCGCGCTACGTCACCACCCGCAACAAGAAAAGCCTGCGCACTCCCGGCCGCCTTGAGAAGGTGAAGTTCAATCCATTCCTCAAGCGCCGCACCCTCCACCGCGAACTCCGCTGATCCCCGCCATGTCCGAGCCCAAAACCGTCCAGCGACGCATCAATTTCCGCAAGGCGAACCGGCAAATGCCGCGCCGCCGCCACGATATCCCCGCCGATCAAGTGGTGTGCACCAATCCCGAACTCCTCAGCCGCTTCACTTCCGAGACTGGCAAGATCCTGCCACGCCGCGTCACCGGCGTCTCGGCAAAACTCCACCGCAAAATCACCAACGCAATCAAACAGTCGCGCGCGGTCAATCTGTTGCCCTGAGCCAACCGCTTTCCCATTATCCCCCTCACAACACGCCGACTCCGCACACCCGCGGGTCGGCGTTTTTCGTGCTCACCATTACAAAACATTACAAAATGTCTGTCACTATGTGGTCACTATGTCTGATTATGGTGTGGTCCGGGTTCCCTAGGGTAATATCTCAGGGATTTCAGGGACTTGTTGGGTTTTAGTTCCTTGCCACCAACCCATCGGCAGTCCGTTCGAGACGTTGGCACGTGCTTCACGCCGATTCATTGCCGGTAAACGGCTGTTACTTTGCCGATCCGCCCGCGGCCTATGCCCGCCGACACCCTCGCCGACACCCTTGAATCCCTCGCTCATCCGCCACTCGTCCGCCTCGCATTCAGCCCATGGCCAATTCGGGCCCTACTTCAGGTGCCATGCAGGTCATCACGAGCACCCCACTCCGAACTTCCAACCCCACCACTCCGTCACCCGATCACCCGTTGTTTCAGGATACCACAGCATTCGTTCACACCCGCAGCCGCAACGCACGCATG
>Ga0169931_10001010_pt1 | contig 46601 bp, 50 predicted proteins | sample Kivu_15m_20L_FD_129675 | JGI IMG/M metagenome (GOLD analysis project Ga0169931, IMG submission 129675) | Freshwater microbial communities from Lake Kivu, Western Province, Rwanda to study Microbial Dark Matter (Phase II) - Kivu_15m_20L... | ecosystem: Environmental > Aquatic > Freshwater > Lake... | reverse complement strand
TGTTGTTGTCACCGCTCATCGCTCGGGCGATGCAGGCCGCCGTGAGTCGGCGTCGTGAGACTCTCGCCGACATCTCGGCGTGTCAGATGACGCGCTACCCACCGGGCCTCATCTCGGCACTCGAGAAGTTGAAGGCTGACACCACGGCCACACATTCGGCATCTATGGCGACCGCCCACATGTGGATCGAACAGCCGTTGTCCGGTGTTCGCGACGAGGGACGCCTGGGTTGGTTCCATCGAATGTTCGACACCCACCCGCCACTCGACGAACGCATCGCACTGCTCAAGGAACTGTGATGAAGCCGATCATGATCCCGAGCACCACTCGTCTCGTCGCACTCATCGTGTCGTCGTTGTTCGTCCTCGCCGCGTGCGGCGGGGGAGAAGGTGCGAGCGTGACCGTCGCCGCCGAGACGGCGCCCGCATCGTCGGTCGTCGAGACGACATCACCCGTCACCACACTTCCCGCATCGACCTCACCCGCGAGCACGACCGCGGGCCCGATCGAACTTCCGACCTTCCCGCTCACCGGACTGCCGATCACCGATACGGGCTGGATCGACCGACCGGCTCTGATCGCCAAGATCGACAACGCGCCGGGCGCCTGGCCGCAGTCGGGACTGGTCGCAGCCGACATCGTGTACGAAGAGAACGTCGAGTCGTGGACTCGCCTCGCCGCGGTGTTCCACTCGCAGGGCGCCGATCCGGTCGGCCCCATTCGTTCGGGTCGCACCCAGGACATCAGTCTGGGCACCAGCCTCGACCGTCCGTTGCTCGTGTGGAGTGGTGGCAACAGCACTGTGACGAGTCTCATCGACAAATCCGACCTCGTGAACATGAGCGTCGGTGAGGCCGGTCCGAACGGCGGCTACTTCCGCTCGTCCGACAAGCGCGCGCCGCACAATCTCTTCGCCAAGACGTCGGCCATCTGGGCCGCCGAGGAAGGTCGCGGTGGTCGACCCACACCTCAGTTCGCCTACCGATCGACGTCCGATCCGGTTCCTGGAACGCCGGTGACGGGCGTCAAGGTGAACATGGACGGCAACATGCGGTCGTCGTGGGAATGGGACGACCGCTCCGGGTTGTACGTGCGCAGCCACCAAGACGACCCGCACGTGGAAGCCGACGGCACCCGCGTCTCCACCCACAACGTCGTGATCCTCGTGTGCGAGTACAAGACCAGCGTGGCCGACTCGCGCAGCCCCGAAGCCCAGACCACCGGTGACGGTGTCGCCTGGGTGTTCACCGGCGGATCGATGGTGACCGGCACATGGTCGCGGGCCGACAAGAACTCCGGCTGGACGCTCACGGCCGACGACGGCACCCAGATCGCGCTCACTCCCGGCCGAACCTGGGTTCAACTGATCCGCAAGGGTCAAGCGGCCGAGGTTCCCGCCGGCCAGGCCATCGCCGACGTCGACTGGCCGTGACGCCCGGCCCGTCAATCGATCACTCGGCCCGTTCGACCCGCCGTTAGCCTGACCGTATGTCTTCGTCTCCGGTCACCGGTTCGTTCCCGGTCAAGCGCGGTCTCGCCGAAATGCTGAAGGGCGGCGTCATCATGGACGTCGTCACCCCCGAGCAGGCCAAGATCGCCGAGGATGCCGGGGCGTGTGCCGTCATGGCCCTCGAGCGTGTTCCGGCCGACATTCGCAAGGATGGCGGTGTCGCTCGTATGAGCGATCCCGAAATGATCGATGGCATCAAGAAGGTCGTCTCGATTCCGGTGATGGCCAAGGCCCGCATCGGTCATTTCGTCGAAGCGCAAATCCTCCAGTCGCTGGGTGTCGACTTCGTCGACGAGAGTGAAGTGCTCACTCCGGCCGACGAAGCACATCACATCGACAAGTACAAGTTCGCGGTTCCGTTCGTCTGCGGTGCCACCAACCTCGGTGAAGCGCTGCGTCGTATCTCCGAAGGTGCGGCCATGATTCGCTCGAAGGGCGAAGCCGGAACCGGCAACGTCGTGGAAGCCGTTCGGCACTTGCGTTCGATTCTCGGCGACATTCGCCGCATCGGCACCGCCGATTCGGCCGAGTTGTTCGACTGGGCCAAGAAATTGCAGGCGCCACTTCCGCTCGTTCAGGAAATCGCCCAGACCGGCAAGTTGCCGGTTCCGTTGTTCTGCGCGGGTGGCCTGGCCACACCGGCCGATGCGGCGTTGGCGATGCAATTGGGCGCCGAAGCGGTGTTCGTCGGTTCGGGAATCTTCAAGAGTGAAACGCCGGCAGTGCGTGCCAAGGCCATCGTCGAGGCCACCACTCACTTCGACAACCCCGACATCCTCGCCAAGGTCAGCCGTGGATTGGGTGCACCCATGACCGGCATCGGCATGGACGAGATCAACCAGCGATACGCGGAGCGCGGCTGGTGACGAGGCCCCCAGGCCATGGCGCGTATCGGTGTCCTGGCTCTTCAGGGTGCGTTCGCGGCTCACGCTGAGAAGTTCATTGCTCTCGGCGCCGACGTCGTCGAGGTTCGTCGTCCCGAGCACCTGACCGGACTCGATGGTCTGGTGTTGCCCGGTGGTGAGAGCACCACGATGAGCAACTTGCTCACGTCATCGGGTCTGGTGGGCCCACTCGCCGACGCGATCGATTCGGGTCTCGCGGTGTTCGGAACCTGCGCGGGAATGATTCTGTTGTCTTCGAACATTCTCGACGGCCGCGACGACCAGATCTCGTTCTCGGCCATCGCCGCCACGGTTCGTCGCAACGCCTACGGCCGCCAAGTCGACTCGTTCGAATGCGATCTGTCGGTCACCTCCCTCGACACTCCGTTCCACGCGATCTTCATTCGCGCACCAGCCATCGAGACGTTGGGGAGTGGCGTCGAGGTTCTCGCTTCTTGGAATGACGCACCCGTTCTCATCCGTTCGGGTCGCATCATGGCGGCGTCCTTCCATCCCGAATTGACCCCCGATTCGCGTATCCATCGTTTGTTTCTCGATCTCGTCGAGTCCCAACTAGCCGTGAGGTGAACCGTGTCCGGACACTCCAAATGGGCAACCATCAAACACAAGAAGGGTGCGGCCGACAAGGCGCGCGGCAAACTCTTCGCCAAGATCGCTCGTCAGCTCGAAGTGGCCGCCCGCGAAGGTGGCGGAGATCCATCCACGAATGCGTCGCTACGTACCGTCGTGCAGAAGGCCAAGGCGGCGCAGATGACCAACGACGCCATCGACCGCGCGATCAAACGCGGATCGGGTGTCAATGACGGAGGCACCTACGAGTCGATCGTGTACGAGGGGTACGCCCCCGGTGGCGTGGCTCTCATGGTCGAGACACTCACCGACAATCGCAATCGCACCGGCGGCGAGATTCGCAACATCTTCTCCAAGTTGGGCGGTTCGATGGCCGAGCCGGGTGCGGTGGGCTGGCAATTCAGCCGCCGCGGCGTGATCATTCTCGATGGAGCGGCCACCGAGGACGACGTCATGATGGCCGCTCTCGACGCCGGGGCTGACGACATCACCCGCGACGGATCCTCGTGGCGCATCCTCACCGAGCCGTCGGTGGTCTACGACGTCAAAGCCGCGCTCGAGTCGGCCGGTCTCAGCGTCCAGTCAGCCGACTCCACGATGGTTTCGTCGACCCAAATCGAAGTCACCGATGCCGAAACGGCTCGCAAGATCCTGAAGATCATGGAGGCACTCGAGGACAACGACGACGTCCAGGACGTGTTCTCCAATTTCGACATCTCCGATGACATGTTGGAGAGCGTCGGCTGATACGACTCATTACTCTCGACGAAAGGCGAATCATGGCTCTCGGTGTCGGCGATCAGGCTCCTGACTTCACACTTCCCGGTACGGGAGGTCGCTCGTATTCGTTGTCCGAATACCGCGGCCGTCCGGTCGTCGTGGTCTTCTATCCCGGCGACGACACACCGGTGTGCACCAAGCAGCTGAACTCGTACAACGACGAGTTGGCCCAGTTCGAGAACCTCGACGCGGTCGTGCTGGCGATCTCGGCTCAAGACGTGTCGAGCCACGAGAAGTTCGCCGACAAGCACGGCTTCCGCTTTCCGCTGCTCGCCGACGTCGACAAGAAGGTCGCCGGTTCGTACGGCGTGCTCGGCCCGCTCGGGTTCATGCGTCGCAGCGTGTTCGTGGTGGATGCCGGCGGAACCGTGCGCTACGCCCATCGGGCCCTGGCCGGCCTCACGTTCCGGTCGGTCGACGAATTGACCGCCGCCCTGACGTCAGCGGGCTGACGGGCTGACGTTCTGACGTGACGTCAGCGGGCTGACGTTCTGACGTGACGTCAGCGGGCTGACGTTCTGACGTGACGTCAGCGGGCTGACGTTCTGACCCGGCGACCCGAATAGCCGAAGCCCCCGGGATCGGCCGGGTAGGATCGTACGCATGTTCGTAGGTCGCCGAGTGCTGGGCATCGACCCTGGTCTGACCCGGTGCGGCTATGCGGTCATCGAAGCCCACGCGACCCCGAAGGCGGTGTCCCTCGGTGTCTTGCGCACCGACCCGCACGAAGCTCTCCCCGAACGTCTCCGACGTCTTCACGACGATCTGCTGGCCCTCTTGCACGAGTTCCAGCCGCATGCGGTGGCCGTCGAGCAGGTGTTCTTCCAGAACAACACCCGCACCGCCATGGGTGTGGCCCAGGTGAGTGGCTTGGCTCTCGCCGAGGCCCAGCGTTTCGGCTGCGACGTCGTCCAGTTCACGCCCACCCAGGTGAAGGACTCGGTGGCCGGGTGGGGTGGGGCCGACAAGAACCAGGTGCAGATCATGGTGCAAAAGCGCCTCGGACTGAATTCGCCGCCCCGTCCCGCTGATGCGGCCGACGCGGCCGCTCTGGCCCTGTGTTACCTGGCGATCGCACCCACGCGCGAACGGGTTCGCGCCGCTCTCGGGGGTCAGCCGTGATCGGGAGTCTGCGCGGAACCGTGGTCGAGCGCATGGCCGACGGCTTAGCCCTCGTCGAGGTCGGGGGAGTCGGCTATCTCGTGCACGTCACACCGCGCACGTTGGCCGAACTCGAGCCCACATCGCCCGCGTTCTTGTACGTGCACCATCACATTCGCGAGGATGCGCAGACCTTGTTCGGCTTTCTGCAACGCGACGAGCGAGCCGCGTTCGGCGTGCTCATCGCAACTCATGGCATCGGTCCGTCGATGGCCATGTCGATTCTGTCCACTCACACGCCACGAGCCCTGGTCGACATCGTCGCGTCGTCCGACATCGCAGCGCTCACGCTCGTTCCCGGGGTCGGCAAGAAGACTGCCGAGCGTCTCCTCGTCGAACTCAAGAACCGTCTCGACGTTCCGGTGATCGACGAACCGTCTGACCCGGGTGAGACGACGTCGGTGGGTGACGTGCGCACCGCACTGCTCGGTCTCGGATACACCGACTCGGAAGTTCGCGAGGCTCTCCGCGACATCGACACCTCCACTCACACTGACGCAGCCGACATCTTGCGGTCGGCACTGGCCAATCTCGGAGCCCGTCGTGCGGGATGAATTCCTCGATCCCTCCGGCGACCGCCTCGACGCCAACGATGCACTCGACGAAGTCGGATTGCGTCCGCGTCGTCTCGACGAATTCGTCGGCCAACGCGAACTGAAGGAGAAGTTGTCGATCGTTCTGCAGGCCGCCCGCGCTCGCGGTGAAGCCGTCGACCATCTCTTGTTCGCCGGGCCTCCCGGACTCGGCAAGACCACGCTGTCGGTCATCATCGCGGCCGAAATGGGAACGCGTCTTCACGTCACGTCGGGGCCGGCACTCGAGCGAGCCGGCGACTTGGCGGCGATCCTCACCAAACTCGAACCGGGTGACGTCCTGTTCATCGACGAAATCCATCGCCTGAGCCGAACCGTCGAAGAAATCTTGTATCCCGCGATGGAGGACTTCCAGATCGACATCGTGGTCGGCAAGGGCCCGGCGGCGTCGAGCATTCGTCTCACCTTGCCCCGCTTCACCTTGGTGGGGGCGACCACGCGTACTGGCATGATCACCGGTCCGCTCCGCGATCGATTCGGCCTGGTGGCTCGACTCGAGTACTACGACACCGACGAACTCACGTTGATCGTCAGTCGAGCGGCTTCCATTCTCGGTTTCGACATCGACGCAACCGGATCACACGAGATCGCCCGTCGCAGCCGCGGCACTCCGCGAATCGCCAATCGTTTACTGCGTCGCGTTCGTGACTTCGCCGAAGTGGGTGGACTCGTCAAGATCGACGGCGACACCGCCGACCGCGGCCTGGCCGTGTTCGGCGTCGACGGGGCCGGACTCGACAAGTCCGACCGGCAATTGCTGTCGGCGATCTGCCAACAGTTCTCCGGTGGCCCCGTCGGCCTCTCGACTCTGGCCATTGCTGTGGGCGAACAACCCGAGACGGTCGAAGACGTCTACGAACCGTTCCTGATCCAGCGCGGATTCCTCGCTCGCACTCCGCGCGGACGTGTCGCACTGGCGTCGGCATGGCAACACCTCGGTCTTCCGCTGCCCGACGGAGGGCCGCCCGCTCTCTTCTGATGCACATCGACGACTTCGATTACCACCTCCCCGAATCGCGAATCGCCCAGACCCCGCTCGAGCCACGCGACGCGGCACGTCTTCTGGTCGATCATCGCCATTCGATCGAGCACACCGTCGTGCGCGAGTTTCCTCGTTTCTTCGAGCCCGGCGACGTGATGGTGGTCAACGACACGCGTGTTCTGCCGGCTCGGTTGCACGTCCAACGATCGAGTGGAGGTCGAGTCGAGCTCCTCCTGCTCGAGGCATTGACCGACGATCGCTCGCGCTGGGAGGCGATGGTCAAGCCAGGAGGCCGACTCAAACCCGGCGAAACCTTGCACGATCGCGACGGTCGGCCCGCCGCCACCTTCGACGGTCGCTCGCGCAACGACGACACGTTCGAGATCACACTGCATCCGTCCGCCACGGCGGGGGAGTCCGTCGACGATCTGCTCGAACGTCTCGGCGAAGTTCCGCTTCCGCCGTACATCACCGCTCGACTCGACGAGCCGAACCGGTACCAGACCGTGTACGCGCGTCGCGCCGCCTCGGCCGCCGCACCCACGGCCGGACTCCACTTCACTCCCGAACTACTCGCCGCCATCGAATCTCTCGGTGTCGAGATTCTGCGCGTGGAATTGATCGTGGGCCGCGACACGTTCACACCCATCAGTACCGACGATCCGGCCCAGCATCGAATGCACAGCGAGTGGTATTCGGTTCGGCCCGAGGTACTCGAGCGCTGCCTTCGAGCACGACGTGTTCTCGCCGTCGGCACCACGTCGGTACGCAGCCTCGAGTCGGCCGCCACCACCGAACGGCTGGAAGGCCGGACGAATCTGTTCATTCGTCAGGGCTACGAGTGGAAGGTGGTCGATCGCCTCATGACCAACTTCCACCTTCCTCGCACCACCTTGCTCCTCATGATCGACGCGTTCGTCGGTCCGCGTTGGCGTCACCTGTACGACGAAGCCCTCGCCCGCGAGTACCGTTTCTTGTCGTTCGGCGATGCCATGCTGTTGACCCGCTGATGCATCCGGTTCGATTCACTCCTCTTTCCCTCGACGGCGCCGCCCGCATCGGTACGGCGCAAACCGCTCGCGGCACCTATCGCACACCGTGCTTCATGCCCGTCGGCACGCGGGGCGCCATCAAGTACCTGAGCGCGGTCGACTACGAGTCACTCGGCGCCGAGATCGTCCTCGGCAACACGTATCACCTCATGTTGCGCCCGGGCGCCGACACGGTCGAGAGGTTCGGGGGTCTCGGCAAGTTCGCGGGTTGGCGCGGACTCACGCTCACCGATTCGGGCGGATTCCAGATCTTCTCTCTCGAGCCCAAGGTGGACGACGACGGCGTCACGTTCCGCTCCACCTACGACGGAAGTTCGCATCGATTCACTCCCGAACTGGCCGTCGAGGTTCAGCAGAAGTTGGGTGCCGACATCCAGATGGTGCTCGACGTGTGCCCGCCTTTGCCGTCTCCACCCGACGTCGTGCGGCTCGCTCTCGAACGAACGTCGGCGTGGGCTCAGCGCGCACGTGGCCATCACACGCGAACCGACCAGGCCTTGTTCGGCATCGTGCAAGGCGGTATCAGCCCCGCCCTGCGTCGTGAGAGTGCCGAACGGACGGTTGCGCTCGAATTCGACGGATACGGCATCGGCGGTCTCTCGGTGGGCGAAACTCGCGACGAGATGCTGCCGGCTCTGGCGGCGGCTCTCGAAGTCATTCCGACCGATCGTCCGCGTTATCTCATGGGTGTCGGAGATCCGGCATCTCTCGTCGAAGCCATCGCCCTCGGTGTCGACCAGTTCGACTGTGTGATGCAGACCCGACTGGGTCGACACGGGACGGCGTTCACCGATCAGGGCCGCCTGAACGTCAAGAACGCCCGCTTCGCCCTCGATGAATCACCCCTCGACGATGCCTGCCCGTGCGATGTCTGCGCGCGTCACACTCGCGGCTATCTCCGCCACCTCTTCCAGGTCAACGAACCCACGGCCTCACGCCTGGTGTCGCTCCACAACATCGCCTGGACTTTCCACCTGATGAACCGTGCTCGATCGGCCATCGAGTCGGGCACTTTCGACGTTCTGCGCCGTTCGGTGCTCGCGACCTGGGGCTGAACCGGGCGAATCCGGCCTGGTTCCGGGGCCGGGCACTAACATTCCACAGGTTGCCTTTCGAACGGACGGACATGCTCAACGCACTTCTCGCATCCAACGACTCCACCCAGAACTCGGGTGGAAGTTTCGTGTTCACCCTGGTCTTCATGGCCCTCATCGGCTTCGCCATGTACTTCTTGATGATCCGGCCGCAGCGGCGCCGGATGCGCGAGACAGCCAACATGCAGAAGTCGATCGGCGAGGGTGACGAAATCCTGACCAATTCGGGGATGTACGGGTTCGTCAATGCCATGGATGGCGACGTGGTGTGGCTCGAGATCGCCGAGAACGTCGAGATCCGCGTGTCTCGCGCCGCAATCGCTCGCAAGGTGAACCCCAGCGCCGAACCGGCCGGTGGTCCCGAATCAGCCGCGACGGAAGAGTGACGCGGTGAGTCGTCGTCTCGCCACGTCGTTGGCGATCTTCGTGTCCGTGGTGGCTCTGGCCCTCGGCGCAACATTCGCCGCTGGCAACGAGCCCTCGCTCGGCCTCGACCTCCAAGGCGGTGTGTCGGTCACTCAAGAACCGGTGGGTGACTACAACTCCGAATCGCTCGATGTCGCCGTCGAGCGCATTCGTGAGCGCGTCGACTCGCTCGGTGTGGCCGAACCCGAGATCATTCGCCAAGGCGACGCGATCGTCGTCAACTTGCCCGGCGTCGAGAATCAGGACGAAGCCATCCGTCTCGTCCAGGTGACCGGCGAGGTCTTGTTGCGGCCGGTGTTGGCCGCCACACCGATCACGTCGAACGAGAACCCACCCGCGAGCGTTCCGGCTGCCGATCCGGGCGCATCGTCCACGATCGCTCCCACCGATTCCGGTGCGTCCACGACGATCGCGGCCCCGCCGATCTCTCTCACCTTGGCCCCGCCCGCGACGGCGACGCCGGGCCCGTCTCGTCGTCCGATGGGCACGCCCACCACGACGATCCCCGGCACGACGCTCGCTCCGGCACCTTCCGACTCGTCCACATCGGTGCCCGCCGAGACCACGACGACCGTCGCCGCTGATGCGTCGGCGTCCTCCACCTCCGTCGTCGCCACCGAACCGACGGTCGATCCGAATCTGGCCGGTGGCGATCCGAGCGATCCGACTGCGACGGTCATCGCCCGGAACGCCGATGGCAGCGAGATCTACCAACTCGGGCCGGCATTCGCGAGCGGTGAAGTCTTCAACAGCGACGCTCAGGCCGACATCATTCAGGGTGGCTGGGGAGTGCGCGTCACCCTGAAGGGTGGTGCCGCCGGCGCCGACCTCTGGAACGTCGGTGCGTCGCAATGCTTCAGCGGGGGAGCCACCTGTCCCACCCGTCGTATGGCCATCGTTCTCGACGGTGTGGTGCAATCCGCCCCCACCGTCAACCAGCCGTCGTTCAGCGGCGGAGTCGACATCACCGGCAGCTTCTCCGAGTCGGAGGCCAAGGATCTTGCTCGCGTTCTGAAGAGCGGCGCCCTTCCGGTTCGTCTCGAGGTTCAGGCCGTGCAGATCGTGTCGCCGACCCTCGGCGACGATTCGCTGCAGGCCGCGATCATCGCCGGTCTCATCGGTGTGGCTCTGGTGCTGCTGTTCATGATCTTCTACTACCGCACTCTGGCCCTGGTGGTCGTGGGCGGCCTCTTGGTGTCGGGCGCCATTCAATGGAGCGTCATCTCGCTCTTGTCGAAGACGAACGGCTTGGCGCTCAGCCTGTCGGGAGCGGCCGGCATCATCGTGTCGATCGGTGTCACGGTCGACTCGTACGTGGTGTTCTTCGAGAAACTGAAAGATGAAGTACGGGCCGGTCGCACCATGCGCAACTCGGCTGAACGAAGCTTCAAGTCGGCCTGGCGTACCATCATTGCCGCCGACATCGTCTCGCTCATCGGTGCGTTCACCCTGTGGTACCTGACCGTCGGGTCGGTGCGCGGCTTCGCGTTCTTCCTGGGTCTGTCCACGCTGTGCGACGTCGTGGTGGCCTGGTTCTTCACCCGGCCCACCATGCTCCTCATCGCCCGAGGTCGGCGCTTCGGAGGCGGCCGAGCCCTGGGGGTCGATTCGTCCTCGAGTGGAGTCGCCAATCCCGTGGGAGGTGCGGCATGAGTGACGTCGTCGTTTCCAAGTCCCTGTGGGGCCGCCTGTACAACGGTCAGACTTCGTTCGATTTCTACGGTAAGCGTCGTCGCGGTTTCGGTCTGTCGCTGGCCCTCATCGTGATCTCGCTGGTCTCGTTCTTCACTCGCGGCGTCAATTTGGGTATCGACTTCGAGGGCGGCGTGGCCTGGCAGGTTCCGGCCAGCGCGACCATGGACGTCGACGCCGCCCGCTCCGTTCTCGACGGTAATGGAGTCGAAACCTCGAGCGCCAAGATCCAGACCCTCACGTCGGGTACCGAAGAGTTCATTCGTATCCAAGTGGGCGACGAGCCCACCGAGGTGCGAACAGCGGTTCAGAATCAACTCGCCGAAACGGCTGGCGTCTCCGTCGACGAGGTGTCGATCAGTTCCGTGAGTTCTTCCTGGGGTCGTACCATCACCGAGAAGGCCGTGCGAGCTCTCATCATCTTCTTGGTGCTGGTCTCGCTGTACATCGCGTGGCGTTTCGAATGGCGTATGGCCCTGTCGGCCATTCTCGCCATGATGCACGACGTGTTGGTGAGCGTGGGCATCTACTCGCTCACGGGTTTCGAGGTCACGCCGGCCACCATCGTGGCGTTCCTGACCATTCTCGGCTTCTCGCTGTACGACACCATCGTGGTGTTCGACAAAGTGCAGGACAACGTGAAGCGTTTCAGCGGCACTCGGGTGCCCGTCGCCGACATCGTCAACGTGTCGGCGAACCAGGTGCTCATGCGTTCGCTGAACACGAGTATCGCGGCCATCCTGCCGGTGCTCTCGCTTCTGGTCCTCGGTAGCGGAGTTTTCGGAGCCATCGCCCTGCGCGAGTTCTCACTGGCTCTTCTGGTGGGCGTCACCACCGGTGCCTACTCGTCGGTCTTCATCGCCACACCGTTGTACGCGATCTTCAAGGAACGCGAGCCGAAGTTCGCGTCGCTGCGCGGTTCCCACGTCACCGGGGCCGCACTCCAGCAGATGGTCGTGACCGGCTTGCCGTCGGGCAACCGTGCGGTGAAGCGGGTGGAGGCATCCTCCGGTGAAGTGCAGACCACCGATGTCTCGGCCTCGGCCGTGCTCACACACCCCCCGCGACCACGCAAGAAGCGTCGTCGGTAGATTGCTGACATGAGTTCGACGTCGCTGGCGGATCACATTCGGGCGATTCCCGACTACCCGAAGCCCGGGGTCACGTTCCGCGACATCACACCGCTCCTCGGTCACGGCCCGACCCTGGCCGCGGCCGTCGATCAGATGGCCGAACGGTTCGCCGCCGAGCGAGTCGACCGCGTCATCGGCATCGAGGCTCGTGGCTTCATTCTCGGCGCTCCGGTGGCCGTGTCGCTGGGTGCCGGTTTCGTCCCGGTCCGCAAGGCCGGCAAGTTGCCCTGGGCCGTCGTGCGCGAGGAGTACCAACTCGAGTACGGCACCGACAAGCTCGAGATCCATCGCGATGCGATCCACCCCGACGAACGGGTGGTCGTGATCGACGACGTGTTGGCGACCGGCGGAACCGCGGCCGCGACGTGTCGACTCGTCGAAACTCTCGGGGCCACCATCGTCGGTCTCGGAATGCTCATCGAACTGAAGGCGTTGAACGGCCGCTCCGTTCTCGGTCAGCGGCGGATCGAATCACTGCTCGAGTTCTGATGATGGACGCACCGGAGGCCCCATGTCGACGGTGACCCGCCTTCTGCCCTGGCGACGCCACCAGAGCACACCTGACGACGAACTCTTCCAGGTTCTGTCGTCGTACCGTCGGCGACACCCCAAGGCCAATACGGCGCTCATGGCCAAGGCGTACGAAGTCGCGCGCGTCGCTCACCAGAGTCAGACCCGCAAGAGTGGCGAGGGTTACATCAATCACCCGCTCGCCGTGGCCAAGATCGTCGCCGACATCGGCCTCGACGACACCACCATCGCCGCCGCACTCCTTCACGACGCAGTCGAGGACACCGAGATCACTGTGGCGGACGTCGATCGTGAGTTCGGCGCCGAGGTCGCAGCCATCGTCGACGGCGTCACCAAACTCGAACGCATTCAGTTCGACTCCAAGGAAGCTCAGCAGGCGGCGACCATGCGCAAGATGCTGGTGGCGATGGCCAAGGACCTGCGCGTCCTCATCATCAAGTTGGCCGATCGTCTCCACAACATGCGCACCATCGCCTCCATGCCACTCGAGAAGCAGCAACGCATCGCCAACGAGACCCTCGAGATCTACGCGCCCTTGGCCCACCGCCTCGGCATGAGCGGCCTCAAGCAACAGCTCGAAGATCTGGCCTTCGCATCGCTGTATCCGAAGCGATACGCCGAACTCGATCACCTCGTGATCACCCGCAGCCCCGAGCGCGACATCTATCTGGCCAAGGCCATGGCCGACGTCCGCAGTCAGTTGAGCGACCTCAATATCACGGCCGATGTGACGGGACGCGGCAAGCACCTCTGGAGCATCTACGAAAAGATGATCCAGAAGGGCAAGGAGTTCGACGAGATCTTCGACATCGTCGCCATTCGCGTGGTCGTCGACTCGGTGAAGGATTGTTACGCGGCTCTGGGCTGCATTCACGGACACTGGAAGCCGGTCGTGGGTCGCTTCAAGGACTACGTGGCGATGCCCAAGTTCAACCTCTACCAGAGCCTCCACACCACCGTGATCGGCCCGGGGGGCAAACCGCTCGAGATCCAGATTCGTACGCGCGAGATGCACCAGCGGGCCGAGTGGGGAGTCGCGGCCCACTGGGCGTACAAAGCCGGCGACGAAACGCCCGACATCGACTGGCTCAATCGCATCATCGACTGGCAGAGCGAGATCGCCGATCCGGCTCAGTTCATGGAGAGCCTGAAGACCGACCTCGATCAGGACGAGATCTTCGTGTTCACTCCGAAAGGTCGCGTGATCGCGCTGCCGCTCGGAGCCTGTCCGGTCGACTTCGCCTACTGCGTGCACACCGAAATCGGCAACACCTGCATAGGCGCCCGCGTCAACGGACGACTGGTTCCGCTCACCCATGAATTGAAGTCGGGCGACACCTGCGAGATCTTCACCTCCAAAGTCGAGACCGCCGCACCGTCGAAGGATTGGCTCGACTTCGTTTCGTCACCCAAGGCTCGCAACAAGATCCGGCAGTGGTACTCGCGCGAGCGTCGCGACGACCTGATCGAGTTGGGTCGCGAGGCATTCGAGAACGAATTCCGGCTCGAACGCCTGCCCATCTCGCACGTGATGGAGAGCGAGTTCTTCCAAGAAGAGGCGGTGTCGCACGGCTACGCCGACGTCGAGTCTCTTCTCGCCGCCGTTGGTGACGGCCAACTCGGCGCCAAGGCGATCTCGCAACGGGTGGCCCATCGCTTCAAGAGCGAGGGGGCCGAAGAGCGCCTCACCATGTCGGTCTTGTATCCCAACGAGTTACGACGCGGCGGGACCCAAACAGGTGTCCACGTCGAGGGTTTCGACGACGTTCTCGTGCGGTTGTCCAAGTGTTGTACGCCGGTTCCCGGTGACGACATCATCGGCTTTCTCACCCGAGGCCGTGGCGTGAGCGTTCATCGAACCGACTGCGCCAATGCCGCCTCATTGGCCCACGATCAGTCGGCGCGACTCGTCGATGTCGAATGGGACGGGTCGGCCACCGGGCGCGTGTTCCGAGCCGGTGTGGAGGTGGTGGCACTCGATCGCAGTCGACTCCTGCGCGACGTGGCCAACGCACTGTCCGAACAGCACGTGAACATCGTGGCCTGCAGCACGCACACCGGCAGCGACCGCATCGCCAAGATGCGATTCGAGTTCGAACTGGCCGACCCCAGCCACCTCGACAGCGTGATTCGCACCATCAAGAAGATCGACGCGGTCTACGACGCGTACCGCGTGGTTCAAAAGACCGCCGCCAACTGACGGCTCACGACCGCGTTTAATGGTCTCCGGGCCCCTCCGGGCCGACCGGTAGCCTCGTGGGGTGCCCGAATTCCAGACCAGCCCCGGGATGCGCGACATCCTGGCTCCCGAATCGGCCCGCTGGCGTCGATTCGTGCAGATCTTCGCCGACACGGTCGAAGCCGCTGGCTACGAGCAGATCATTCCTCCGCTTCTCGAGGACATCGGCGTCTTCAGTCGGGTGGGCGAGGCCACCGATGTGGTCACCAAGGAGATGTACGACTTCGTCGACAAGGGTGAGCGCCACGTGGCCCTGCGCCCGGAGCAAACGGCCAGTGTGTGCCGCGCGTACGTGCAGCACCGACCCACCCTGCCGTGGAAGGCCTGGTACAGCGGGCCGAACTTCCGCTACGAGAAGCCGCAACGCGGGCGCTATCGACAGTTCGATCAAGTGGGGATCGAAGTCCTCGGTCCCACCGACCCGGCCGTCGACGTCGAAGTCATCGCCCTCGGATGGCGCTTCTTCCAATCGCTCGGCCTGCAAAAGGTGACACTGCGCCTCAACAGCCTGGGTGAACCGGCCGACCGCCAGCGTTACACCGAGGCACTGCGTCAACACTTCACCGCCCGTTCCTCCGAACTGGCCGACGAGACACGTGCGACACTCGCTCGCAATCCACTGCGCGTTCTCGATTCGAAACGCTCCGAAGACGCCGACGTGTTGAAGTCGGCACCTCGAATCGACGACTTCTACAGCCCGGCCGCGTCCGAACACTTCGCCCAGGTGCGAGCCGGACTCGACGCGCTCGACATTCCGTACACCCGCGACGAACGCCTCGTGCGCGGACTCGACTACTACCGATTCACGACGTTCGAGTACGCCGGCGGGACTCTCGACTCGGCGCAGAACGCGCTCGGAGGAGGGGGGCGCTACAACGGTCTCGTCGAAGACCTCGGTGGACCGGCCACGCCCGGGATCGGTTTCGCACTCGGTCTCGATCGCACCTTGCTCGCCTGCGACGACGAAGGCGTCTTCTCGGCCGCCCCGTCCGTGGTCGACGTCTTCGTGATCGACACGACCGGCGGACTCGAAGCCACCGTGCTCACCGATCAATTCCGCGCGGCCGGATTGCGCGCCGATCGCGCCTACGACAATCGATCGATGAAGAGCCAGATGAAGGCAGCCGACCGCAGCAATGCACGAGTCGCCGTGATCATCGGCACCGACGAACGTGCGAACCAGCAAGCCGTGGTCCGACCCATGAACGGCGGCGAGCAGTTCACCGTGACCCGATCGACTCTTCTCGACAGCGTGCTGCGCGCCGTGCGCGCCGAATCATCTCCCACCCCCAAGGAAAGCCAATGAGCGTCAACCCCTCCCAGACCAGTTTGCGAACTCACCTGTGCGGTGAATTGCGGGCGGCCCACATCGGTCAGACGGTGAGCCTGTGCGGCTGGATCGCCAAGCGCCGCGAACACGGAGACAAATTGGCCTTCGTCGACCTGCGCGACCATTCGGGCATCGTGCAGTGCGTCATCGACGACGGAGTCGACCTGCGCAGCGAGTACGTGGCCCGAATCACCGGAACCGTGCGGGCCCGACCGACTGGCACGGTCAACGCCAATCTGGCCACCGGCGAGATCGAGATCGGCGACTGCACCGTCGAAGTTCTGCGCTCGGCCGATCCGCCCCCGTTCCCGATCGACGCCCGCGCCGACGACGTCGACGAGAACGTTCGGTTGCAGTACCGCTACCTCGACATCCGCCGCGAGCGCATGCAGCGCAACATTCGCGTGCGGGCCAAGGTCAACTCGGCCGTGCGCGCCGCCATGGAACGCCAGGGTTTCGTGGAAGTGGAAACTCCGATGCTCGTTCCGTCCACACCGGAAGGCGCCCGTGAGTTCCTCGTGCCGTCGCGCAAGGAACCCGGTTCGTTCTACGCGTTGCCGCAGAGCCCGCAGCTCTACAAGCAACTGCTCATGGTTGCGGGGATCGATCGCTATTACCAGATGGCGCGTTGTCTGCGCGACGAAGACTTGCGCGCCGATCGCCAGTACGAGTTCATGCAGCTCGACGCCGAGATGAGCTTCGTGACGCAGGACGACGTACTCGAGGCGATCAGCGAAGCCGTGTTGTCAGCCGCCGAAGCCGTGACCGGCGAACGTCCGGCCACGATCGATCGCATCACGTGGCGTGAAGCCATGGATCGCTACGGCGTCGACAAACCCGATCTGCGCTTCGGCATGGAACTCGTCGAGCTCACGTCCATCTTCACCGGAACCGAGTTCAAGGCTTTCGCCGGTGCCGCGTCGATCAAGGGCATCTGTGCTCCGGGTCGGGCCGAAGAATTCGGACGCAACAAGCTCGATGCGCTCACCGACAGGGCCAAGAAGGTAGGGGCCAAGGGTCTCGTGTGGCTGAAGGTCGGTGCAGATGGCAGTCTCGATTCGCCGGTGGCCAAGTTCTTGTCGGCATCCGAGCAGTCGGCTCTCGTCACGGCCGTGGCGGCCAAGCCCGGTGATCTCGTGCTGATCGTGGCCGACGAGTGGATGACCACCTGCGAAGTTCTCGGTCAACTTCGCAACGATCTCGGTCGGCCGCCCGTGCACCAAGGGCCGTACCGCTACGTCTGGGTCGTCGAGTTCCCGTTGTTCGTGGGCATCGACAAAGAATCCGGTCGCCCGAAGCCCGGACACCACCCGTTCTGTCGTCCGCACCCCGACGATCTCGACAAGTTCGAGACCGATCCGTTGTCGGTGCGCGCGATGGCCTACGACCTCGTGCTGAACGGCTGGGAACTCGGTTCGGGTTCGATCCGTATCCATGAACCCGAGATGCAGCGCAAGGTGTTCACGGCTCTCGGCATCTCCGACGAGGAAGCCAACCGCAAGTTCGGCTTCTTCCTGAAGCCGTTCACGTTCGGCGCACCGCCGCACGGTGGCTTCGCGTTCGGCCTCGACCGTTTGGTTGCCATCCTCGCCGGCGAAGAGAACATCCGCGAGGTCATCGCCTTCCCCAAGACGCAGAGCGGCCAGGACCCGATGACCAATGCGCCCACTCGCGCCGAGGCCAAGCAACTCGAGGAACTCGGAATCCGAACCCTTCCGCCGAAGGTCTGATCCGTGTCGATCGCGGAGCGATGAGCTCGCAGTCCTTCCGGGCCGGCGTGGTGATCGTCATTCGGCGCGACGACGGGCGCTTACTGGCGTTCGAGCGCAAACATCCGCGGGGCGCATGGCAGCTGCCCCAGGGCGGCATCGACGTGGGTGAAGAGCCCATCGACGCTGCCTGGCGGGAGATGGAAGAAGAGACCGGCCTCGATCGCTCCCATGTCCGCCTGGTCGATCAACTCCCGGACTGGATCGCGTACGAGTGGCCCGACGAGATCAGGGGGGACGATCCGGTGCGCGGTCAGATCCAACGATGGTTCCTCTTCGGCGTGATTCCCGATCCCCACGACGACGGACACCTCCATCACGTCCAGCCGCGACCGGACGATCACGAGTTCGTGTCATGGACATGGATGACACCTCAAGAACTGGTCGACTGCGTGATCGACTGGCGTCGGCCCGCGTATCAACGCGCCTTCACGCGCTTACTGCCATGAACGACGATCTCTTCTCGGCGGCGGCTCGTGATCGCCTGCGTGATCGCGCACCGTTGGCCGCTCGTTTGCGTCCGAAGTCGATCGACGACGTCGTGGGTCAGGACCATTTGGTCGGACCCGGTCAGCCACTTCGTCGTCTCGTGGCAGCCGACCGCCTCACCAGCATTCTCCTCTGGGGTCCACCCGGCACGGGCAAGACCACCTTGGCTCTCGCCATCGCCGGATCGACCGCACGGGCGTTCGAGCAACTGTCGGCGGTGACCGCCGGAGTTCGTGACGTTCGTGAAGTCATCGATCGTGCGCGCGAGCGTCTCGGACTGCACGACCAAGGAACGATTCTGTTCCTCGACGAAATTCATCGATTCTCCAAGTCGCAACAGGACGCTCTCTTGCCGGCCGTCGAAGACGGGACCGTCACCCTCATCGGGGCCACGACCGAGAATCCATTCTTCGAAGTGAACGCACCGCTGCGATCACGAAGCACACTGTTTCGTCTCGAACCGCTCACGAAGGCGGCCGCTCGAACTCTCGTGGTGCGCGGACTCTCCGCACTGTCCACCAGTGGAAGCGACGACGCCATCGATCTCCTGGTCGATCGATCGGCTGGCGACGGGCGACAAGTCCTCACGTCGCTCGAGGTGGCCGCAGCGTTGGCTCATCCGAACCCGGTCGAGCTGATGCACGTCGAACAGGCACTCAGTACCAGCGCCCTGCGCTACGGCCGCGACGACCACTACGACGTGACGAGCGCGTTCATCAAGAGCATGCGGGGGAGCGACCCGCAGGCGGCGATCTACTACTTGGCCCGCATGCTCGAAGCCGGTGAGGACGCCCGCTTCATCGCCCGACGCATGGTGATCCTGGCCAGCGAGGACATCGGACTGGCCGACCCGCAGGCGCTCCAGGTCGCCGTGGCGGCCGCCCACGCCGTCGAACACGTGGGGCTTCCCGAAGCGCAGTTGAACCTGGCCCAGGCCGCCTTGCACCTCGCTCGCGCTCCGAAGAGCAATTCGGTTGCCACCGCCATCTGGACCGCCCGGGCCGATGTGCGCAACGGTGCGGTGGCCGAGGTACCCGCCCACCTGCGCGACGCCCACTACCAGGGGGCCGCGACTCTGGGCCATGGTGTGGAGTACCACTACACCCACGACGATCCGAGCCGCCACCAGGAGTTCTTGCCGGCGGCTCTGGCCGATCGAGTCTGGTACCGACCGAGTGGGCATGGCGCCGACCGGTCCGAGCACGACACAATGGACTCATGACCGCCGGTGAACTCGCCATCGTTCTGGCCACCGTGCTGTGCGCCGTCGGATTCGCGGCCCTCGTGGTCGTGCTGCTGCGCGTGCACGACACGTTGCGCGCCATTCGCCACGAGGTCGACGCCTTGCGCCAGGAGACGCGCCCCCTCATCGCCGATCTGCGTGAATCCACCGACGACGCTCGCGATGTGATGCACGAAGCCCAGCGAGACTTGGCTCGATTCGATCGCGTGCTCGGTTCGGCCGAGGCCATCAGTGGAGCGGTGTCGGGAAGTGGTCGAATGGCTCGAACTGCGCTGTCGACACCGGTCATCAAGGTGGCCGCCATCGCCTCGGGTACGTCGCGGGCCGCCAAGCGCCTCACTCGCCGGCAACGCCGAACCGAACGTCGCGGCTCTGCTCGTGGTGATGCCGGTCGTGGTGATACCGGTCGTCGTGACAACCGTCGTCGTCGTCGTACGGCATCCACCGTCGTCCCATGGAAGAAGGGCGCATGATCAAGCGGTTCGTGTGGTTCGTGAGCGGAATCGTCACCGGTGTGGCCGGCGTGGTCTTCGCCGGTCGACGGGTGAAGAAGAAGGTCGAGACGTTGGCCCCAGTCAAGGTCGTCAAAGACGCGCGAACCAAGGTGCGTGATCGCCTCACCGACGTGAGCGACGCGGTGCGCGAGGGACGCGAGGCCATGCACACCAAAGAAGCCGAGTTGCGCGCTCGTCTGGACGGCCGCCTCGAACCACTGACCGACGCCGACGACCCGATCCGTTCCGACGATTCGTTGCTCGTCGACGGTGAACCCGTCGAGCCCGGTCGTGTCGTGGTGCTGCGCCAGTTCGATCCGGGCTTCGTGGCTCAGCGTCGTCGCCGATGACCCGACGGGCCGACGACTTCCACGCCGAGCTGGCCCGCGGAGTCGCCGACATCCACCGCAACCCGGTCGAAGTCGCGTTGTTCGACCACGACGCTTCCACCATCAGCGGACGAGCCGGTGTCGTGGTCTATCCGACCTCAGCCGATGAAGTGATCCACGTGGTGCGTACGTGTCATCGACACGACCGGCCCTTCGTCGCCCGCGGAGCCGGTACCGGTCTCGCCGGTGGCGCGACACCGCTCGACGGGGCCGTCGTGATCTGCCTCACCAAGATGAATCGCGTGTTGTCGGTCGACCCGATCAATCGGTTCGCGTGGGTCGAGCCGGGCGTTCTGAATCTCGACCTCTCACGGCAGATGACGGCCCTCGGCCACGACCTCCACTTCGCCCCCGATCCGAGCAGCCAGCAGAGCTGCACCGTGGGGGGCAACGTGGCCAACAACTCGGGTGGCCCGCACTGTTTGGCCGATGGCGTCACGTCGGCCCACGTCCTGGGCCTCGAAGTGGTCCTGAGCGACGGCCAGGTGGTCGTTCTGGGCGGTGAAGAACCCGAACCGGACGGTTTCGATCTGCGCGGTGCCTTCGTCGGCAGCGAGGGCATGTTCGGTATCGCCACCAAGGTGTGCGTGCGACTCACGCAGAATCCTCCGACTGTGCGCACGATGTTGCTCGACTTCACATCCGTGCGTGACGGGGCCGACACCGTGAGTGCGATCATCGCGTCAGGAATGGTTCCGGCCGCCCTCGAGATGATGGACGCACTCTGCATCAAAGCCGTCGAGGAGTACGTTCACGCCGGTTTGCCGCTCGACGCGGCCGCCGTACTGTTGGTGGAGGTCACCGGCCTTGTCTCCGACGTGACTGCGCAAGCCGAACGAGTGGCCGAGATCGGTCGCCGACATCACGCGCGAACCGTGCGAGTGGCCCGCGACGAAGCGGAGCGAGCGCTGTTGTGGAAGGGCCGCAAGACCGCGTTCGGAGCGGTGGCGCGAATCAAGCCGAACTACTACCTCCACGACACCGTGGTTCCGAGGCGGCACCTGCCCGACGTGCTCGACGAGATCTACCGCATCGTCGACCGACACGAACTGCTCGTGTTGAACGTGTTCCACGCCGGCGACGGCAACCTTCATCCGCTCCTGGTCTTCGACAAACGCGAACCCGGAATCCTCGAACGTGTCCACGCCGCGGGCGAGGAAATCGTGAAGGCCAGTGTGGCGGCTGGCGGTGTGCTGTCGGGAGAGCACGGCATCGGCCTGGAGAAGCGCGACTACATGTCGCTCATGTTCTCCGAGATCGACCTGGCCGCCCAGGCGGCGGTTCGCTGCGCGTTCGATCCGAGTGGTCTGGCCAACCCGTTCAAGGTGCTGCCCAGTCCAGCGTCGTGTGGCGATGTTCAACACGTACCCGAGGGTGCATGGATCTGACCGAGTTCGCCGAACAAGTCGGCCCGTCAGGTCGAGTGTCGGTGCGCGGACGTTCCACTCGGACGGTGAGGCGCGTCGACGGTGTCACCATCGATCGCGTCGTGTCGGCCCCGCGCGGAATCGTCGAGTACCACCCCGACGAGATGACCATCACATGTGGTGCGGGCACGACACTGGGCGAGGTTCGTCAGATCACAGCCGATCGTGGTCAGTTCGTCGCGCTGCCCGGCTCGGGAACCGTGGGCGGGGCCCTGGCCGTCGGACGATCCGGTATCGATCGCTTGGGCGTGGGACCGGTCCGCGACACGCTCCTGCAGGCCGCCTTCGTGAATCATCGCGGGCAACTCGTGAACGTGGGCGGTCCCACCGTCAAGAACGTGAGTGGCTTCGACGTGGCCCGACTGCTGGTGGGATCGTTCGGTCGTCTCGGTTTCATCGCCCAGGTGATCTTGCGTACGCGGCCGATTCCGACTGCTTCGTCGTGGTTCGTCGTCGACGCCGATTGGACCCGCGTCACCGAACTTCAGTCGGCGTTGTACCGTCCGGCTGCTCTGCTCTGGAACGGGCAGCGCGTGGCCATCCGACTGGACGGACATCCCGACGACATCGTCGCGAACGCCGCTCGCTTCGGTCTCACAGCCCTCGACGGGCCGCCGATCGACGCTGACGGCACGCTCCACCGCTGGTCGGTCGCACCGACCGATGTGCCGGCCGTGATCGGATCCGCGGGTCAACAGGTGTGGGCCGAAGTCGGAGTGGGCATCGTTCACCATGTGGTGCCCCAACCCGATCGACGCGCCACGCTGAACCACATCGAGGTTCGACTCGTCGACGAATTCGATCCGCAACGCCGTCTGAATCCGGACGTGGTCTTTCCGCAGTGAGTCAGGGAGCGGCCGCGGCCCAGGCCGCCGACACCGTCTCGTCACCGATCACGTCGACCGCGTCGCTTCGCCGTCCCCACGCGTAGAGGAAGAGCGCCGACGCCGGTCCACGCCAAGCAGCGTCGCCCTTGGCGTGCTCGTGGGTGGTGACGATGGAGTCGTCGACTTTGCGAACGAGCCATTCACCGTCACCATCGGTGCAGTGGAGGTGCAGCGAACCACTCGGTTTCGGTTTCGACGACGCCGGCAACATCACCTGGAAGAACTCGTCGATGCCGGCCATCGCGAGTTCGCGGTCGATCTCGAAGGCTTCACGCCGCGCCCTGTGGATGTCGGCCAGATGGACCGCCGACTCGAAGGCCAAACGTCGGTGGTAGAAGCCCACGGTGTGGTCGGCCGTCCACGACCATTGAGAGTCGGTGACCGGACGATCACGAAGCGTCGTGAGAACCTCGTCGAGTCGAGCCGCGAACCATTCGGAGAGCGACCCTTCGGCAGGGGCCTTCTGGTCGGGGCGCGGAGGGCCGAACGCGGTGGCGTGCGTTCCGACGAGATTGCTCATCATCGCGTACACCGATCCCATGTGTCCGAGTAGACGGCGCGCGTTCCAACCGGGGCAATCGGGAATCTCGAGAGCAGGCTCGGTTTCGGCTCGGGCCCGAAGGGCTTCGGCCATGTGTTCGACGACGTCCAGATGATCGAGAGCCATGTGGGAAGAGTAGACCGAATACTCTGAAGCCGTGTCGATCGACGAGGACCTCAACACCTGCGTCGGTTGCGGTTTGTGCCTTCCGCACTGTCCCACGTTTCGCATCTCAGGAGAAGAGGCCCTCTCGCCGCGCGGACGCATCGCCATCATGCGCTCGGTCGAGTCGGGTGCGATCGCCGTCGACGACGACGTGGCTCACTTCCTCAACACCTGCATCCAATGTCGGGGCTGCGAACCCGCGTGTCCGAGCGGCGTGCCCTACGGGCGCCTCATCGAACACACCAAACAGCGCTTGGCCACCGACCCACGGGTCGCCAACTCGACGGTGCCACGCTGGCTACGACTTGGTCTCGGCGTCTTACCTCGTCATCGCCTCGTACTCGTCGGGTCACGCGTTCTCGCGGTCGCCCGTCGAATGCACCTGGTGCCCCGTCGTCTCGACCCGGGTCCGATTCCGGTACGCAACGGACCGGCGCTGCGAGCCACGTCGACCACACCCGACGTGTGGATCTTCACCGGGTGCGTGATGGACGCCTGGCAACGTCGAACCCACCGATCGACGGCTCGTATCGTCTCCAGCCTGGGTGCATCGTTCGGCGTGTCGGGCGGAGCGTGCTGCGGTGCACTACACACCCACGCCGGCCTCGACAGTCGCGGCCTGGCTCACCGCACGATGCGTTCGATGCCGGGGAAAGCTCCGATTCTCGTGAACTCAGCTGGTTGCGGTGCCGCCCTGAAGGACTACGGGCACCTTCTCGACTCCGACGAGGCGCGCGCGTTCTCGACTCGGGTCCTCGACGTACACGAGTGGCTGGCCCCGCAAGTGCACGAGTTACCGCGACCGACCCGACGTGACCAGGTAGTCATTCAGGACCCCTGTCACCTTCGCCACGTGCAACGTACTCACGGAGCCGTTCGCGAATGTCTGGCGCCATTCGCCGACCTGATCGAAATCGCCGACGACGGACTGTGCTGCGGGGCCGGGGGAGCGTACGCCTTGTTGCAGCCCACGATGGCCCGCGAAGCCCGTTCTCGTAAGGTGGCCGCCATCGAAGCGGTCGCCGGCCGGGGCACAGTCGTCGCCTCGGCCAATCCCGGCTGTTCGCAGCATTTGCTGGCGGCCGGTCTCGACGTGCGACACCCCGTCGACATCATTGCGGCCACACTCGACTCGAGCACCTGAATCACCGACATGGAACACGACGGAAATGTGAACGATCAGATCGATGCATCAACGCGACGGCGACTCGCCGAGATCGCTGCTCAACTCGAATCGATCAGTGCGTCACTCGACGAGATCTCGTTCGACGTTCTGCGCGAGGCCAGCGAGCGCAAGTCGTCCCGACCCGACATCGACCGCACCATCACCCAGGCCCGACGGGCGATCGAGAAGGCGTCGCGGCTCCTCCAATCCGACTGATCGGTTCAGAGTTCGGCCGACTTGGCCGAGAGCGCACCGAGGAGTTCGTCGAAACTCTTCTGGAACGCGGTCACTCCTTCACGTTCGAGGCGGGCGGCCACGTCGTCGAGATCGACCAAGCGACCGATCGCGTCCCAGGTCGCGCGGGCTTCGTCGATGCCGCTGTCGATGGTGCGGGCCACCCGACCATGATCGATGAACGCATCGACCGTCGTGTCGGGAAGAGTGTTCACGGTGTCGGGGCCGATCAGTTCGTCGACGTACAACGTGTCGGGGTACGACGGGTTCTTGGTGCTGGTCGACGCCCACAGCGGACGCTGAACCGCGGCGCCGGCCGTCTTCAACGAATTCCAACGCGATCCGCTGAACGTTCGGGTGAACTTGTCGTAGGCCAGGCGAGCCTGCGCCACCGCGGCCCGACCCCGCAACGCCAACGCCTCGGCCGTGCCGACTTCGTCAAGGAGGCGATCGATTTCGGTGTCGACGCGACTGATGAAGAACGAGGCCACGCTCGCGACACCCGACGGCGACCCGCCGGCTCGAAGGCGATCGTCGACACCGTCGATGTAGGCCTCCATCACCTTCTGATAGCGATCGAGACCGAAGATCAGCGTCACGTTCACATTGCGACCGTCGGCGATCATCGAGCGAATGGCCGGGAGACCTTCCTCCGTGGCCGGGATCTTGATCATGAGGTTGGGGCGGTCGATCCGCTGCCACAGTTCACGACCGGCCTGCAGCGTTCCTCCCGACTCGTGAGCGAGGTTCGGGTCGACTTCCACCGACACGAATCCGTCGGCTCCGTTCGACGACGAATACAGCGGAGCGAAGACGTCGAGCGCACCGCGAATGTCGGAAACCACCATCTCCCAGTACGACTCGGAGATCGACCGCTGAGCCTTCACCAGTTCGCGGAACTGGGAGTCGTAGTCGTTCGAACCCTGGATCGCCTTCTGGAGGATCGTCGGGTTGGACGTGAGACCGCGGATGCCCTTGTCGATCCAGTGTTGCAACTCACCGCTGGTGAGATAACTCCTCTTCAGATTGTCGAGCCACGGACTTTGGCCTTGCTCGGACGACAGTCGAAAGAGGTTGGTCATCTACCTAGCGTGACACAAGCGAGCGCACGGCCGCGGCTACGGCCTCGGCGTTCATACCCAACTGAGCCAAGGCCACGTTGCCCGGCGCACTGGCTCCGAAACGATCGATTCCGAGACACCGATCGGCGTACCGCTCCCAGCCCAGAGTGGTTCCGGCCTCCACCGACACGGTCGGCAGGTCGGGGCGCAGCACCGCGTCGGCACCGGAACGGTTGGTGCGACGCCACGATTCGAATCGGTCCCACGAGGGCATCGAGACGACCGAAACCGCGATGCCGTCCGACGCCAAGGCGCGGGCGGCTTCCACGGCGATGGACACTTCACTTCCGGTGGCCACGATCTGAGCGGCCGGTGTGCCGGTGGCGGAATGCACCACACCCGCACCGCGATCGACCGCCGACCCGTCGGTGAGAACCGGGAGGTTCTGGCGGCTGAGGACCAAAACCGTGGGTCCGTCGTGCTCGAGAGCGACGCGCACCGCCGCCGACGTTTCGTTCGCGTCGGCGGGCCGGATGATCTGCAGATCGGGGATGGCGCGCAAGGCCGCCAGGTGTTCGATCGGCTGATGAGTCGGGCCGTCTTCACCCACTCCGACCGAATCGTGGCTGAACACGAAGATGCACTTCGCTCGCGACAGCGCGGCCAGTCGAACCGGGGGCTTCATGTAGTCGAAGAAGACGAAGAATGTTCCGCCGGCCGGAACGGCACCGCCGTGGAGAGCCAGGCCCACCATGATCGATCCCATCGCGTGTTCGCGCACGCCGTAATAGATCTGTCGACCCTCGGGCGTAGTCGCCGACATGGGCGACGCCGCCGACAACTTCGCTCCGGTGTTGCCGGTGAGGTCGGCCGCACCGGCGACCAAAGCCGGAAATCCATCGGCGACCGCATCGAAAGCCTTCTGCACGGCCACGCGCGTGGCGATCTGCTGCCCTTCGTCGAAGCGCGGCAAAGCGTCGGCCCATCCGGCGCGACCCGACGACCACGTCGCACCCCAGTCGACCCGCGCCGCCGAGGAAGACAACCGCTGCTGCCACGCCTCGCGCTGCACTCGACCACGAGCCGCGAGACCGCGACATTCGCTTACGATCGCATCGGGGGCCCAGAACGGCTCGTCGGGAACACCCATCACGGCTTTCGTGCGCGACACGTGCTCGGCCGTGAACGGATTGCCGTGCGCCTCGTGCTTGTCAGTCCAGTCGGGCGACGGTGTTCCGACTCGCGTGCGCAGGACGAGCAATTTCGGTCGATCGTCGTCGGAATCACGCGCATCGACGAGGGCTCGTTCGAGAGCGTCGACGTCTTCGCCGATCTCGCCGAGTTGCCGAACCGACCAGCCGTACGAACTGAATCGAGCGACCACGTCGTCGGAGCAGGTGAGCGAGGTTCCGCCGTCGATCGTGATCTTGTTGTCGTCGAACACGACGACCAGGCGGCCCAGTCGCTGATGACCGGCGAACGACGCCGCCTCGTGGCTCACACCTTCCATCAAGCAACCGTCACCGGCGATCACCCACGTGTGGTGGTTGCACAGATCGGCTCCGAAACGAGCCCGCAGATTGCGCTCGGCCAACGCCAGACCCACCGCATTGGCCAGACCCTGGCCGAGGGGACCGGTGGTGACTTCGACACCAGCGGTGTGGCCGCGTTCTGGATGACCCGGTGTGGCCGACCCCCATTGGCGGAACGCCTTCAGATCACTCATCTCCAGGCCGTAACCGTTCAGGTACAACAGGGCGTACTGGAGAATCGACGCGTGGCCCGCCGACAGAACGAAGCGGTCGCGATCGGGCCACAACGGATCACTCGGATCGTGTTTCATGACCCGGCTGTACAGGACGTGTCCGAGTGGAGCCAGGGCCATGGCGGTGCCCTGATGGCCGCTCTTGGCAGCCAGCGGAGCGTCCATCGCCAAACCGCGGATGATGTTGACGGCCTGGCGATCGAGTTCGGTTGGCACGAGAGCCGACTGTAATCGGAGACGGGTCAGGCCGGCGGAAGCAGCGTGAACGGCACGATGTGCCACGGACCGCGGTCGACGCGACAGTGCGCGAAGATCTGGCCGTACTCGGCGAACTCGAGGTCACCCTTCACCAGGCGATAGGTGAACTTTCCGGGCTCGACCGTGAACGGACTCACGTTGCGAGCCACTTGCTCGTCGGTCTCGAGGCGGCCCCGCCGAAACACGACTTCGAACACTCCCGACCCGTCCTGATCGGGAGCGCAGTAGATGAGTGCCACCAGATGGGGATCGATCGTGACCGGCACCGGTGACGGCGACGCCATCGAGAACATGGCTCCGGTGATGTCGATCCGTGTACTCGGGCCGGGTGCCTGGCGCATCTGGAAGTTCTCGACGAAGAGGGCCGACACGATCTGCATGTGGCCACGGTAATTCCGTCAGCGGACTCGAGACCCTTCGAGCCATACGGCCACCACCCGCATTTCGCCATCGAGTGCGACCAGATCGGCGCGTCGTCGTGACTCGATCGCACCCCGATCGTCGAGACCCATGAGACGAGCCGGTGTCCGAGAGGCCGCGAGGAGAGCGACCTCGGCCGGAACACCCGCATCGACGCACACCCGCACCGCGCGGTCGAGGGTCAGATTCGTGCCGGCCAACGTGCCGTCGGGCAGACGGGGCGCACCATCGCGAACGTCGACGCCGACACGAGATGTCGGGCTGTCCGTCGGGCTGTCCGGGTCGTCCGCCCAGCCGACACTGTCCGACACGAGGGCGATGCGGTCGGCGGCCGTTCGGAACGCCAGCGCGATCACGTCGGGATGAACGTGCACTCCGTCGGCGATCAGACCGAGCGTCAACGCATCGTCGAGCAGGGCCCAGGTGGCCAGACCGGGATCTCGATGCTCAACCCCCGACATGGCATTGAAGAGATGCGTCACCGCAGAGGCTCCGGCCGATCGCGCCAGCGCGAACTCCACATCGGAGGGGCGCGCGTGTCCGAGCGAACAGCGAACTCCACGCGATGTCAACGACGCGATCGCCTGACTCGACCCGCGACTCTCGGGCGCGATGGTCATCATCGACACGACCGACGACAGCGAGTCGACGAACTCGAGATCGACGTCGATGATGTGATCGCGCCGATGGGCCCCCGGGGCCCGACCGAGGAACGGGCCTTCCAGATGCACTCCGACGCGGTCGGCTCCCGAACGAGGAGTGGTCGCCAGGAACTCCAGAGCGTCGCGGTAGCGATCGAGCGGTGCGGTCACGAGAGTCGGTTGCCACGCCGTCACTCCGTGATCGAGCAGACGCTCCGACAGACGAGCGATCGCCGCGTCGTCGCGTGCGCGTGCGGCGCGCCACACGTCGACGTCGTCGTAACCGTTCACTTGGAGATCGACGAAGCCCGCACAGAGATAGTCGAACGTCTCCACGTCTGCTGGCGCCGAACCGAGGTCGACCGATTCGATCGTGTTTCCGAACGAGACGACGCCCCCAGCCGAGTGACCGACGATCGTTCGAGCGGCGACCCGCATCAGGCCACGCGCGGAGACGTGAACCGAACCTTGGCCAACCGCACGAGCGCGAGGCCTCGAATGCACCACCAGCCCGGATCGATCTCGTACCAGCGGTGCGACAACTTCGCCGACGTCGGAGCCGCGTGGTGGTTGTTGTGCAGACCTTCACCCGCGGTGAAGAACGCCAGCCACTGCAGGTTGCCCGCTCGATTGGCGTAGGGGCGACGGCCGAAGTGGTGGCCGATTCCGTTCACGGCCGCCGAACCCGAGATGTAGAGCACGGTGTGTCCGACGGCCACGATGGCGCCCGTGAGAGGACCGAGAACCACCACGAGGACCGCGACTCCGATGCCGAGACCGAGGAGGGATCGATCGAAGAGCCAACGATCCAAACGATCGGACGGCAGATCGCGCGCGTAGCGCAGGGTGTCGGCGTCTCGTGCGGCCTTTCGATACAACGCCACATTGGTCAGTTGAACTCGACCCCAGCCGAGGAGCACGGGGGAGTGCGGATCGCCCTCCACATCGGTGTAGGCGTGATGCTTGCGATGCACGGCCACCCACTCACGGGGCTTGATCCCGGTGCTGACCCAGACCAAAAGGCGGAACGCGAAGCGGGCCGGTCCGCGCAGGGTGAGTGCGCGGTGGGCCAACGCGCGATGCAGATACACGGTGGTGACGATGTTGGCAATCGTCATGGCGGCGAGTGAGCCGACGATCGAAGACACGAGCAACCTCATGAGCGGACCGTACCACCCTCCGTTGGTGCTCTGGTTTCCGATCGGTTGTGCCAAAGTGACGAGAGTGAGAACGGACACCGAATGACCGCTCGAGCCGAAAGATTCGAAGAACTCGACGACGAATCGAAGGCGCGCTGGGCAAAGTTCGGTCGCGGCGAGCGGATCTACTTCATCCAGCACGTCGGCATCGAGGTCGAAGAAGTCCGCTTCGACTACTGCCGGATGCGGCTGCCCTTCCGCCCCGAGCTCGAACAGCCGATGGGTGTCGTCCATGGGGGAGCGATTGCGACCCTCCTCGACGTGGTGGTCGTTCCGGCCATCGGCTCGCGCTACGGAGCCGACGTCGGATACTCGACCGTCGACATGCACGTGCAGTATCTGTCGGCTCTCGTGAAGGAAGACGCGGTGGCCGAAGGGTGGATCGTGAAGCGAGGCCGCTCGGTGGTCTTCTGTGAAGCCGAGATCATCGGTGCGACTTCCGGCAAGTCGATCGCCCGCTCGGTGCTCACTTACAACGTGTCGCCGGCTCGCCCCATGGGCGTCTGACGTTCAGGGCTGACTTTCCGAGAAATTCGCGTCGAGCAACGCCGCCACGAACTCGTCGGTCACCCGAGGGGCGTCACCGTTCACGAGAACGACGAGGATCGTTCCGTCCCCGAATCGCAGAGCGACGCTACGCACCGACTCGATGGTTCCGGTATGACCCCACGTTCCGTCGGGGAAGATCCGAATACCGAGACCGTAGGTCCACGAGCCATCGTCGACACCTCGCGACGTTGGCGAGGTCATCATCCTCGACGATCGCTGCGACAAGAGAGGCCTTGGTCCATCGGGATCGACCGCGGCGAGAAGTTCGGCCACCGACCGGGCCGATATCACCCACGCCCCGGCTGGACCGAGGAGTTCCATGTAGTTGCGTCCCGGACGCACGTAATGCCGAGCATCGCCACGCGACCACGAATCGGTGGCAACGATCTCGGCATCGCCCAGTCCGAGCGGGCTCAACACCTCGGCCTCGGCCACCTCGACGTACGAACGTCCGGTGATCATCTCGATGACTCGACCCAACAGGACGAAGTTCGCATTCGAGTATTCGAACGACGAGCCCGGATCCGACTCGAGAGTTCCGCCGAGCAAACTCCCCACCACATCGTTCGGACTCGAGGTCGGCGACGCGAAGTAGAGATCGGGGTTCGACGCGAATCCACTCAGGTGAGAAAGAAGATGTCGCGTTGTGATCGCCCTCATGCGCGGATCGCCCAGAGGCCAGCCGGTCGCCGACGAGAGTTCTTCGAGAATCGGACGGTCGAGATCGAGTGATCCGGCTTCCACCAATCGGAGCACGGTCAGGGCCGTGAGCACCTTCGAGATGCTGGCGATCCGAAAGCGTGCCGACACCGTGAGATCGCCCCGGCGCGATCGAACCCACTCGTGGACCACCTGTCCGCTCCGCCAGACCACCACGGACACATCGGACGAACTGGCCGTCCACTCGTCGATGATGCGATCGAAGCGGGTCGCATCGGCCGTGGTCGGCGGTGGGGGTGTGGGCTCGGGCGGAACCGTGCCCATCGTGCTGGTGCTCGACGATCTCGTGCTCGACGTGCTGGTGCTCGTTGTGCTGGTACTCGACGGGCTGATATTGGTCGTGCTCGTGCTGGTCGGCACCACGACCGGTGTACTCGTTCCACAGGCGACACAGAGCAGTACGGTGGCGATCGTGTGCGGACGTTTCACATCGCTCACCCTTCCCCACGAACTGGCGGCCATCTTCGCCACGGCCGAGCCATCACCGAGCCTCTTCGACGAATTCCGACCCAACTACAACGTGGCGCCCACCACGCGTGTCGCCGCTGTCGCCAACGATAGTGAGGGTCACCGACGACTCGGACGGTTCCAGTGGGGTCTGGTACCGCACTGGTCGAAAGATCCGAGCGGATCGGCTCGCCTCATCAACGCCCGCAGCGAGACCGTGTTCGACAAGCCATCGTTCCGTTCATCGGCCTCTTCGCGACGATGCATCGTGCCGATGGACGGCTTCTACGAATGGCGAACCGTCTACGACACGCCCCGACCGGCGAAGTCACCCAAGGAACCCGTGTACGTGACTCGTTCGGACGGCCAGCCCTTGGCCGTGGCCGGCCTGTGGGCGTCGTGGCGCGACCCCGCGGTAGGAGAAGACGCGGCCTGGTTGCACACGTGCTGCATCGTGACCACCGCCGCGAACGACACGATGGCACCCATTCACGATCGCATGCCGGTCATCCTCGAACCCGATGATTGGTTGACCTGGCTCGACGTCGACCACAGCGACCGTGACGAACTGAACGCGTTGATGACGCCGGCCGAGATGGGCGTGGTGCGCGTGATCGACGTGGCCCCGATCGTCAACTCGATCCGCAACAACGGACCCGAGTTGATCGCGCCCATCGCCCGCTGAGGTGACCGGTCGTTCGGTCACTCAGCCACTTCGCGGCGACCGGCCGCGCGCAACACGCCGCGAATCTTTTCCGCGGCCGCTTCGAGGTCGCTCCGCTCGACCGAGGACGCCGCATTGGCGAACGACAAGTCGGCCATGCTCGAGGTCGGAATCACGTGTAGGTGAGTGTGCGGCACTTCGTATCCGGCGATGATCAATCCGACTCGCTCACAGGCGAAGGCGTTCATCTGTGCTTTGCCAATCTCGTACGCGACGTCGAACAAGTGTCTCGACAGCTCCGACGAGCAATCGACCCAATGATCGATCTCGTCACGCGGAACCACGAGTACGTGTCCGTCGGCGATCGGGTTGATGGTCATGAACGCGACACAGCGATCGTCCTTCCACACGAACGTTCCCGGAATTCGACCTTCGATGATCAGCGAGAACACCGTCGCCATCAGACCCATCCACCCGACGCGGCGAAAACGTCGCCGATGCAGTACGACGACTCCGGGCCGGCGAGGAATCGAACCACCTCGGCCAACTCTTCGGGTCGACCCATCCGTCCGATGGGAATCTGCGCGGTGATCCCGGCGATCGACATCGGATCCATGGGAGCGAGCAACGGAGTATCGACCCAACCCGGAGCAACGGCGTTGACCCGGATACCGAACGGTGCGACCTCTTGAGCGGTCGACTTGGTGAGTGCCACGATTCCGGCCTTGGCCGCACAGTAGTGAGGTGCACCCGCGGCCGGCCGCAGTCCCATGATCGACGACACGTTGATGATCGAGCCCGATCGGCGCGGCATCATGTGTCGCAGGGCGGCCCGTGTTCCGTAGAACGTGCCGTGCAGATGAATGCGAACCATGAGGTCCCATTCGTCGTCGGACATTCCGAGCGTCACATCGAGCGGCTCGAGTTCGTCGATCCGGCCCTCGGCTCTCTTCACCGCATTGGCGAAGGCTTTCTCGTCGCGTTCGGGCGCTCGTGGCGGCGCGATACCCGCATTGTTGATCAACACATCGAGTCGACCGTGATGAGCCGCCACTCGATCGACCGCCGCATCGAAGGCGACCGAGTCGGTCACGTCGAACACCGCAGCCTCGCCGCCCACTTCGCTTGCCACCCGGCCGGCGGCCGCTTCGTCCCGATCGCCCACCACCACATGTGCACCATCGGCCGCCAGGCGCCGGGAGAACTGGGCTCCCAACCCCGAGCCACCCCCGGTCACGACGACGATCATTCCGTTCAGATCACTGGCCCCCATGGCGTGAACCATAGAGCCGACCACACCCGGCTGGGTACTGTCGATCCATGACCCAGCAGCCGGACGAGCCGGAACGTCACGATTCGGGACGTCACGATTCGGGACGTCACCATTCGGAACGTCACGATTCGGGACGTCCCGATTCAGGCTCGGGAGGTTCGGTCTGGTCGGGTGTGGCCACCTGGCCCAACCTGATCACTCTTCTGCGACTGTGCTGCCTGCCCATCTTCTTGTGGCTCCTGTTCGGCCGGGACGACCGTCAAGCGGCTGCCTGGCTTCTCGGAGCCCTGGGCGCCACCGATTGGGTCGACGGTTGGGTGGCTCGCCGCTTCAACCAGGTGAGCGAATTCGGCAAGATGTTCGACCCCACGGCCGACCGGTTGCTGTTCGTCGTCGCCCTCGTCGCGATCATGATCGACGGTTCGGCCCCGTGGTGGTTCTGCTTGGCCGCGCTCGTGCGCGAGGTGATCTTCGGGGGAGTCGTCGCGGTCCTCACACTCTTCTTCGACATGGAACGCTTCGACGTCACCTACTTGGGCAAGTGGGCCACCTTCATACTCATGTTCACGTTTCCGGGGTTCGTGATGGGCGAGAGCGACATCGTGATCGACGAGTTCTTCACCGTCGCCTCGTGGATCATCGGGCCGATCGGTCTGGCGCTCAGCTACTACACCGCGTTGGCGTACGTACCGACGATCCGGCGGAGCCTGGCTGGTCGTTGAGCATCCGCCGAATCACTGATCGTCCGTCGGGCCGCCGCCGACTAGATTGACCGTCATGGGTGTTCACGAGGGGCTGCTCTACTCGAGCGATCACGAATGGGTGAAGGTCACCGACCGGATCGCCCGCATCGGCATCACCGATTTCGCTCAAGACGCATTGGGTGACGTGGTGTACATCGAAGCACCCGAAGTCGATCGTGCCGTCGTGATGGGCGAGTCGTTCAGCGAGGTCGAGTCCACCAAGTCGGTATCCGATATCTACGCACCGGTGAGTGGAACCGTGGTCTCCATCAACGACGAGTTGATCGCCGATCCGAGTCTCATCAACACCGAGCCCTACGGTCGCGGCTGGATCTGCGAGATCCGCATGGATTCCGACGACGTGTCGCATCTGCTCGCCGCGGCGGCGTACTCACAGTTGATCGGCGGCTGAGGTGGCCGCGTTCTGCCCGCAGTGCGGCGCCCGCAACGCCGACGACGCCGGGCGATGCTCGTCGTGCAATACGACGCTGATCACCGACAGCGATCGCACGCAAGCGTTGTCGCGGGCCGACATCTTCGGGCCCGATTCCGACGACGGAACAACGCTCCGCACCCATGCGGCCGCCACGCTCATGGTGCGCACGGGTCCGCAAGCAGGAGATCGCTTCACCTTGAGCGGGACTCCCACCCGTCTCGGACGTCACCCCGACAGCGATGTCAGCCTCGACGACATCTCGGTGTCGCGTCGCCACGCCGAGATCGAACGTCACGGAGTCGAGTACGTGCTACGCGACGTCGGATCGCTCAACGGCACCTACGTCAACCAACGCCGTGTCGATTCGGTCGTCCTTCAGCAAGGTGACGAAATCCTGGTCGGCCGCTTCCGCTTGCTGTTCATCGCTCCGTCGGAGTCGGCGTGAACTCTCGTTCGACCGCTGAGCGCCCGTATCTCTCTATCGGCGAGGTGCTCGGTCTTCTTCTCGAGGAGTTTCCCGACGTCACGATTTCGAAGATTCGATTCCTCGAGAGTCAAGGCCTGATCGTCCCCGAACGCACGGCTTCGGGATACCGCAAGTTCTACGACGACGACGTCGAACGACTCCGTTTCATCCTGCGCGAGCAACGCGAGAACTTCCTGCCTTTGCGCGTGATCAAGGATCGACTCGACACCCCGCCGCATGGCGTCGGACGAACCAGCACCGAGAGCGACCGCGAAACGGTCGTCGAAGCGTTGGTCGAGGCCGCTCCGGCTCACCCCAGCACGCGCAGCAACAAGTCAGCCGCGGTCATCACCGACAAGACCCCCAAGCGGCCGGCCCCGCCCGATCCGTCCGACTCGATCGGGCGTCCGGCCACCTACACCCGGGCCGAGATCCTCCAAACGAGTGGCCTCGACGAAGCCACCCTGGCCGAACTCGAGTCGTTCGGACTCGTCACGCCCCGCGCCGACGGGCGTTCGGTGGGCGGCCAGCCTCTCTTCGACGAGCACGACTTGGCCCTGGCCGAGGTGACCCGAGGCTTCGCCGACGCCGGACTCGACGTACGCCACCTGAAGGCCTGGAAGATCGCGGCCGAACGCGAGGCCGGTCTGTTCGAACAACGGGTCCTGCCGATTCTGCGTCGCCGCGCACCTGATTCTCGTTCCGAAGCCAACGCGCTGCTCGACGACCTCACCGAATTGGGTGGGCGTCTCCGGGCCATTTTGTTGGCTCGGTCACTCGGGTCGTTGCGCGATCCACGCTGACCGAAAACCGGGATACTCTCGGCATCGTGATCGCGCTCGAACTCATCGGTGTTCGCCTGGAAATGCCCGGGCGCGTGCACGTGGTGTTCCTGCGCGAACGCGAGGGCGAGCGGCGAGTTCTTCCGATCTACATCGGCGAACCCGAAGCCGGCAGCATTCAAATCGGCATGTCGGGCAAGGTTCCTCCGCGTCCTCTCACTCATGATCTCCTGGTCGACGTACTCGGCTCGCTCGGCGCCGATCTCGACAAGGTCGTCATCACCGACGTGAGCGAAGGGACGTTCTTCGCCGAACTGCACCTCAAGTCGCGCCAGGGACCCCTCACCATCTCGGCTCGCCCGTCCGACGCGATCGCCATCGCGGTTCGGGCCGGTTGCGGCATCTACGTCGACGATTCGGTCATGGACACCGCGGGACGCATCGCCCAGTTCGACGACGATGACGACGATGACGACGATGACGAATCCGGGCAGATCCCCGGCGAGGTCGATGAGCTCGTCGACGAGTTCCGCGACTTCATCGACAGCATCAAGCCCGAAGACTTCGCCCCGTAGACCCCTCGTCGACCGGTGAAGGTTGACGGTCGGGGAGGCCGGCCGTACCCTGCTACACCGTTGTAATTCCACCGAGGGGGTTTCGTGAGCGACAAGACGTTTTCAGGAACGCAGGCCGCCGACATCGTCGGAATCTCGTACCGCCAGCTCGACTACTGGGCGCGCACCGACCTCGTCCGCCCCGCCGTGAACGACGCGAAGGGGAGTGGCACGCGACGCCACTACAGCTACCGCAATCTGCTCGAACTGCGCATGGTCAAGAGCCTGCTCGATGCCGGCATTCGGCTCGAGTCGGTACGTGACGTCTTCGCCTATCTCCGCAGTCACGTCGACGAAGACATCACATCGGCTCACCTCGTGATCGAAGGGGCCAGTGTGATCTTGTGCCATGGCGACGAACTCATCGACGTGGTCCGTCGGGGTCAGGGAGTTCTCAACCTGTTGCCTCTCGCGCAGGTGAAGGATCAAGTCGACGACAAGATCGTCGCTCTGTACCCCGATCTCGCTTTGCGTCGCGTCGGCTGACGTGAGCGAACTGCGCTCCTCGCCACTCGACGCCGACCACCGCGCCCTCGGCGCCAAGATGACGCCGTTCGGCGGCTGGGACATGCCACTGCAGTATTCGTCGGGAACCATCGCCGAACACGGGGCCTGCCGCCGCGACGCGGTCGTGTTCGACGTCTCACACCTCGGAACGGTACGAGTGATCGACGGGTTCGAGGCTCTTCAACGAGCTCTCACCAACGACCTCCACAAAGTCGGCCCGGGTCGCGCGCAGTACACCCACTTGCTCGATACGACCGATGGTTCGGTTCTCGACGACATCATCGTGTGGTGGCATCCCGATGGCCACACCTTCGACGTGATGCCCAACGCGTCGAACACGTCGCGCGTGGTGGAAGCCATCGGCGCAACCGACATCACCTCGACGCGGGCTGTGCTCGCGATTCAAGGCCCGAACGCCCGCACCACACTCTCGTCCGTCTTTCCCGAGGCCGCGGCCGTGAAGCGCTTCCACGTGCAAACGCTGTCATGGAACGGCGTTGACTGCGTGGTGGCCGGAACCGGCTACACCGGCGAACCCGGCGTGGAGATCGCCGTACCGCGCGAGGCCGCCAGCGCTCTCTGGAAGGCCGTCGTCGGAGCCGACATCACACCGGCCGGACTCGGTGCTCGCGACACCCTGCGACTCGAGGCCGGCCTTCCTCTGCACGGCCACGAACTCGGAACCGGAATCACCAGCCTGCAGGCCGGACTCGAATGGGTCGTGGCGTGGAACAAAGGTGACTTCCGAGGACGCGCCGCCCTGGCCGCCGAGAAGGAGCGAGGAGTTCATCGCATCCTGCGCGGCATCGCCACCGAAGGTCGCCGTCCGCCACGGGCCGACTGCGCCGTCCTGAGCGGCGATCGAGTCGTGGGCACGGTCACGAGCGGAAACTTCTCGCCGATTCTCGGCCACGGCATCGCGCTGGCCTTCGTCGAACCCTCGGTGTCGATCGGTGACGCGGTGTCGATCGACGTGCGTGGATCGATGCTCGCGGGTCGCGTCGTTCAGACACCCTTCGTGTCGTAACGCGTCATTTGTTCGGCTTCACACGCGTCATTTGTTCGGCTTCACACGCGTCACTTGTTCGGCTTGACACGCATCACTTGTTCGGCTTGACGCCGAAGAGCCCGCCGGCTGATTCGGCGAAAGCGGCCAAGGGCGACAAACGTCCGGCCAAGTCGCCCAGCGTCGACACGGCCTTGGCCACGTCACCGGGCAACGAACCCACCTGTCCGAGCACACCGTCCACTCGCTTGATCGTCGACCGCGCTTGCTTCACACCGGCTTGAACCTGCGGAAGGATCGCGCGTATCGGAGCCTCGATGTCGTCGAGCAGCGAGTTCACGCGGCGAGCCGCGGTGTTCAGTTCGCGCATGGTGTCGTTGAAATTGGCCAGAGTCTGCACGAGCTCACCCGTGAGAGTCACCATGGTCTCGACCGCCTTGCCGGCCATGGCCACCGGGTTGATCCCGCCGAGGAGTGACATCACGTCGCCCAGACCATGGTTGTTCTGTTGGCTGCTCATGGCGCCAACCTACCGATCGGCGTACGAACTCAACGGTTCGCAGGTGCACACCAGGTTGCGGTCACCGTAGGCGGCATCGATCCGGCTCACCGGCGTGCGGTACGACGACCGACCAGCCCCCACCTCACGGGAATACGAACGGGTCCAGTCACCCACGAGGTCGGCCAGCGTGTGAGGAGCATGGCGAAGCGGGCTGTCGTCCACCGCGATTCGACCGGATTCCACCTCGTCGATCTCGGCACGAATGGCGATCATCGCGTCGCAGAAGCGATCGAGCTCGGCCCGCGTCTCGCTCTCGGTGGGTTCGATCATCAGCGTGCCGGCCACCGGGAAGCTCATGGTGGGGGCGTGGAACCCGTGGTCCATCAAACGCTTGGCGATGTCGTCCACACTGACGCCGGTCGCCTTGGTGATCGGACGAATGTCGATGATGCACTCGTGGGCCACGAACCCCTCGCGTCCGGTGTACAGAACGGGGAAGTGCGGTGCCAGACGCCGCGCCACGTAATTGGCGTTGACGATGGCCATTTCGGTCGCGCGACGCAAACCGTCCGGACCCATCAGTCGGATGTACGCCCACGGAATCGGCAAGATGCCAGCCGACCCGACCGGCGCCGCCGAGACCGCACCGACCTCGGCCGAGTCGTCGTGCGGGTGACCAGGCAGGAACGGTGCGAGATGGGCGCGCACGCCGACCGGCCCCACACCGGGGCCACCACCACCGTGCGGAATGCAGAACGTCTTGTGCAGGTTCAGATGACTCACGTCGGCTCCGAACTCACCGGGTCGAGCCGTGCCCACCAGAGCGTTGAGATTCGCGCCGTCGACGTACACCTGGCCACCCACTTCATGCACCAGACGGCAGAGTTCGACGATGCCGTCTTCGAACACACCGTGCGTGGAGGGATAGGTGACCATGATCGCCGCGACTTTCGAACCATGCGTGTCGATGTGACGCCGCAGATCGTCGAGATCGACGTTGCCGTGGTCGTCGCACGCCACCACGACCACGCGCATTCCGGCCATCACCGCACTGGCGGCGTTGGTTCCGTGCGCACTCGACGGAATGAGGCACACGTTTCGATCGGTCTCACCACGGCTCCGGTGATACGCGCGGATGGCGAGCAGGCCGGCCAGTTCACCTTGGCTTCCGGCGTTCGGCTGCAAGCTCACCGCGTCGTAGCCCGTGATCTCGCACAGCCACTGCTCGAGTTGTGTCACGAGTTGGTGATAGCCCTCCGACTCGTCGGCCGGCGCGAACGGGTGGATGTCGGCGAAACCCGACCAGGTGATGGGTTCCATCTCCGTGGTCGCGTTCAACTTCATCGTGCACGAACCGAGCGGAATCATCGTGCGATCGAGAGCCAGATCGCGGTCGGCCAGTCGACGCAGGTACCGCAACATCTCGTGCTCGGTATGGAACGAGTTGAACGCCGGAGCGGTGAGGATCTCGTCGGAACGCAGAAGTTCGCAGGGCAGACCAACGAGGCGGGCGTCGAATCGACTCAATTCGACGTCAGGATTCAGTCCGTCGACGTCGACCCCGAGAGCGCGAAGCAACGCGCACACCTCCGGCAACGTGGTCGCTTCGTCGACCGTGATGCCGAACGTCGAGGCGTCGATCTGGCGCAGATCGAACCCGGCGCGCCGAGCCGCCGCTCCGGCTGCACCCGTCGAGTCGACGAACGTGATCGTGTCGAACCACGTGTCGTGGACGAGCGAGTAGCCACCGTCTTCGAGAGCGGCGGCGATCACTCCGGCCAGACGATTCACTCGTTCGGCGATCAGGCGCAGTCCGCGTGGACCGTGCCAACTGGCGTACAAACCGGCGATGTTGGCCAAGAGGGCCTGGGCGGTACAGATGTTGCTGGTGGCCTTCTCGCGTCGGATGTGCTGTTCACGCGTCTGCAAGGCCAGGCGTAGGGCCGGACGACCGGCGGCATCGGTGCTCACACCAACCAGACGACCGGGCAGGGTTCGTGCGTGGTTCTCACGGGTGGCCATGAACGCCGCGTGCGGGCCGCCGAAACCCATCGGCACTCCGAAGCGTTGCGCCGAGCCGATCGCGATGTCGGCGCCGAGACTGCCGGGCGAGGCCAACAACACACAGGCCAACGGATCGGTGGCGACGACGGCAATGGCACCGTTGGCATGCAGTTCGTCGATCGTGCCGCGCCAGTCGGCCACACGACCAGTCGACGTCGGGTACGACAACAGTGCGCCGTACACCGAGGACGGGTCGAGCGGATCACCCACCACCAACTCGATACCGAGCGGCACCGCGCGAGTGCGCATCACGTTGATCGTCTGCGGATGGGTGTCGGCGTCCACGTAGAAACGGTCCGATGACGACTTTCCGATGCGCTTGGCCATCGTCATCGCTTCGGCGGCCGCCGTGGCTTCGTCGAGCAACGACGCATTGGCCACCGGCAGTCCGGTGAGATCGACGACCATCGTCTGGAAGTTGAGCAACGTCTCCAGACGGCCCTGGCTGATCTCGGGCTGATACGGCGTGTACGACGTGTACCAGGCCGGATTTTCAAAGACGTTGCGCTTGATCACCGGGGGAGTGATGGTCTGCGCGTAACCGAGACCGATGAACGAGCGACGCGCGCGGTTCAGCGCCGCTAGCGCTTTCAGTTCGGCCGTCACGTCGGGTTCGCTGATCGCTGCGGGCAGCGCGAGCGGCGTGCGACGCAGGATCGAGTTCGGAATGGTCCGCTCGATGAGTTCGTCGACCGAGTTCGCGCCGATCACGGCGAGCATGTCGGTCATTTCGTCATGACGAATTCCGATGTGTCGCTCGTGGAACGACGGAGCGAAGAGCGAGGAGAGTGCTGACGACAACGTGGTCGGGTTCATGGAAGCCTTTCGTCGGTTGCTTCCCCCGCTGTCTCTCCGCCGAGGCGGACCTGAGAGTTTCGGCGCCGCAGCGCCTTTCCCCGTCGGTGCGGCGAACCGCTTTCCAGCGTTGTCTCACCCATCCGGTCCGGTTGCCTGAGAGATTCCGGGGTGGTTGCTCCTTCGGCGCCCCGGTGCTGGCGGCACCGTTGCTCTCCCGGTGGGTTCAACGACATCCGCACCGTACATCGCGGCCGGCGAGTGGATGGGGACCGGCCGACCCGTTTGGGGCATAGTGACCAACATGACGACTTCGACCGCCCTCGACACCGCCCGTCGTATCGCCGCACCCGTCGGCATGCTCGGCGGCGGCTTCATGCTCGACCCGTCCGTCCTCGGCGCCGGCAAGGAGGCTGGCTACCCGAACGGCTTCGTGTACTACGTGGTGGGACGGGGTGGTGTGCTCGGTGACGTGCACGCCGACGTGGTGGTGAGCGCCTTCGGCTTCTTCGCGCCCGATCTGGTGTCGAAGATGTGGAACTCGCAGGTCGAGAGTCCGCGCGCGGCCGCCGATCGCTACACCGCCGGATGTCAGGAATGGGGGAGGACTCGTTTGGCCGGCTGGACCGGCGCGACTCGCCTGGCCGAGTTGCTGTCGACCGTCGTCGACCGAGCCGACCCGACCGGACTGGCCCTCTTCGCGGGCTGGCGCGCCCAAGCCCGGCCTTCCGACGCCGAGGGACGCTGCTACCAATTGCTCCACGTGTTGCGCGAACTTCGCGGCTGCGTCCACATCGTGGCCGTGCTGGCCAGTGGCCTGAGCCCGTTGCAGGCGGTGCTGTCGAACCCGACCGGCGGACCCGAAACCGCTCAACGATTCGGCTGGGCCGGCGATCTGCCGAACGTCGATCGCGCGTCATTCGACACCGCTGAGAACCTCACCAACACCTTGATGGCCGGGCACCTGTCGGTGCTCGATGCCAACGAACTCGCCGAACTGGGCGATCTCGTCGCGGCCGCCTCGTCGCTCGTGTTCGGAAACTGACGTCGCGTCAGCGCGCGGCTTTGACCGCCTCGTAGTCGGCGATCGCGGTGAGTTGCGCGCCCAACGTCGCATCGACCCAACGTGACCCAGCACCCACCACGCGGTCGTAACTCGCCTGCGCGGCCGACAGCTGATCGTTGAAGTACGGCATGACGCGTTCGGCAACCAACTCGTACGAGCGGAGCGTCTGGTGCCAATCGGCCAAGTCGGCGCCGAGGAACATGTAGCAACCGAAACCACCGGTCTTGTCGAGCAGTCGTTCGATCTGCGCGATGGCCATCTCGGGAGTACCGATCACCATGCGACCCGAATCGTTGGCCTCGTCGACCCACTCGTCGAAGTCTTCGGGCGGCGGCGGAGCACTCGGGTCGCCAACCGGGATGATGTGACTCAAGTAGTCCCAGACCCAACGCAATCCGTAACGACAATTCTCACGCGCCTGCTTCTCGGTCTCGGCGATGTGCATCGGACCCATGAGACGCGCCTTCGAGCGATCGACGGTGTGTCCGTGAAGGGAAGCCTCGTCCTCCCACACCTTGAGGTTGTAGTCGAGCACTTGGAACGCGGCCGGCTCGGTGGCGGCGATCGACAGCAGACCCACGCCATACTTGCCGGCCAACTTCGAACCCGACGGCGACATCGAGGATGCGACCACGATGTCGAAGTCGCTGTACGGCCTCATCTGCAACACCGCTTCGTTGCACGTGTACCAATCGGTCGACTCGGTGACGGTCTCACCACGGAACAGTCGCATGATCACGTCGAGTGACTGCTCCATGCGCGGACGCTGCGTCATCGGGTCGATGCCGAGCATGTACGCGTCGGACGTGAGTTGACCCGGTCCGGCGCCGAACATCATGCGACCGCGAGTCAGGTGGTCGAGCATGACGATGCGATCGGCCAACATGAACGGGTGGTGGTAGGGCAACGACGAGACGCCCGTACCCAACTTGATGTGCTTGGTTCGTTCGGCTGCGGCCGCGATGAACACTTCGGGTGAGGCGATCAGCTCGGAGCCGGCCGAATGGTGCTCGCCGATCCAGGCCTCGTGGTAGCCGAGGCGGTCGAGGTGCTCGACCAGTTGAAGGTTGCGGTGCAGAGCCAAAGTCGGGTTGATCCCGGTCTTGTGCATGGGCGGCATGAAGATTCCGAAGCGCAGACTCATGCCCTTCATGTTGGCACGGTCGTGCCAGACGACCATTCAGTCGATACTTCGGTCGACTGGTCAGTCGATACTTCGGTCGACTGGTCAGTCGATACTTCGGTCGACTGGTCAGTCGACTGTTCCGTAGGCGCCAGCCGAGCCGGTGCTCGCCGCCGATGCCGCCTCGCTCGCCGCGGCGGCCAGATCGGCCACGAAATCGTCGATCACCTGGTCGTGCACCGCGTTCACGGTGCAATGCAGCGATGGGGGAGGGGATTGCCGATCGACGTACCAGCCCTTGGTGGCCAGCGAATCGGCGATCGCGAAGGGGTCGACCCGATCGGACCCGAACGACAAGAGGGTCGAATCGGGACGGGCCCGCAGAACGAGATCGGGATGGGCGTCGACCGCGTCGGCCAGCTGCAACGCGGCCCGGCGCGCGCGCATCGTGAGGTCGCGGTAACCGTCGTCGCCCAGGTAGCGCAGCACCGCCCAGGCGGCGGCCATGGGTCCGCCGCTCTTGGTGCCGAGGATGCCCGACGAGCCGTACAGACCGCCCAGCCAGTTGTCGGTCACGAACGTCTGCAGAGCGCGCAACGCCTTCGTGCGGTACACGACGACCGACGCACCCTTCGACGTGTAGCCGTACTTGTGGAGATCGACCGACATGCTCGTGACACCCGGGACCGCGAAGTTCCAGGGCGCGACAGTCTCACCAGCCCGCTCAAGGAAGTGGAGTGTGACTCCACCCATGCACGCGTCCACGTGACACAGCAAGTCACGAGACTGCGCAAGCGATGCGATGGCCGGAATCGGATCGATCACACCTTGCGGGTACTGCGGCGCCGAGCCCACGAGCATCACGGTGTTCTCGTCGATGAGCGACTCCATGGCCGCGACGTCGGCGCGCCAATCGTCGCGTACCGGCGCGCGACGTGCTTCGACTCCGAAGTAGTAGCAACCCTTCTCGAACGCCGCGTGTGCTGACGCCGGCATCACGACGTTGGGGGAGGAGACTCCGCGTTCGCGACGACCGAACTCGCGCGACGCTTTCACCGCGAGCAAGATCGATTCGGTACCGCCGCTCGTCATGAACCCAGCGGCGCTGTCGGGCGCCGAGAGCCATCCGCTCACCGTCGACACCACATCGGATTGAAAGCGACGCAGACTCGGAAACGCATCGACGTTCAACCCGTTGGCCGAGCCGTACATCGCGAACGCCTCGTCGGCCACCCGTTGAACGTCGGGTCCGGCGTAGTAGGCGAGCGAGAACGCCCGTCCGTTCTTCCAGGCGATGTCGTCGGCACCCAGTGCGGCCACGTCGCCGAGAACGTCATCGATACGGCTCATGTCTCCACCGTAGATGCCGTCGATCGTCGTGAACGGCGACGACGTCCATGGCGAACGAGCGAACGACGCCCACTAACGTCGTGCCATGGCCCCCAACAACAAACCAGTCATCACCGTGCCCGCTGGCGATCCGCCTTTCGAACTCGTGATCGAGGACGTGACGGTGGGCGACGGCAAAGAGGCCACCACCGGGAGCCGGCCGGTCATGCATTACGTGGGTGTCTCGTGGAGCACCGGACGCGAGTTCGACGCCTCGTGGGATCGGGGCGACACCTTCGACTTCCGCCTGGGTGCCGGTGAAGTGATCGGGGGATGGGACCGTGGGGTGGCCGGGATGCGCGTCGGGGGCCGGCGTCGCCTCACCATCCCGCCGCATCTCGGCTACGGAGCGCGCGGTGCCGGTGGCGTGATCAAGCCCAACGAAACGCTGATCTTCGTCGTCGATCTGCTCGACGTTCGCTGACGTTCGGCGCGACCAGGGGAGAGCCCTGTTGCGGTCGTCGGCGGATTCGACCTGGTCGTGGACGAGATCGAAATGACATAACGGAGATTATGGGCAGTTATGGGCAACCGAATCCCGGACCCGGTCATTGACCGAATGGTTTGAGCGTTCGCTCCTGCAACGGCCGGGCCGCCTCGAGCAGCCACTCCAACGACTCGCGCAACGACGACGCCGTCGACTTGGCGCTCAACTCCTTCTCCGTGTCGGCGATCGCACACGTGAGGACGTACAGATCGTCGTACAGCGCATCGAGTTCGGCTCGCGCCACCACCAACTCGTTCTCGCTCAGCTGTAACTCCTGGGCCCGTTGACGACCCACCCAGTCCCATTGCCGACAGGCCTGCCCGCAGAACTCCTTCTTGCGGCCCGGTCCGGTCTGCTTGGGCAGGACCCGTCGGCAGTACCGACAGCGCGGACCCGTCTCGCGCTTGACTGATTTCGTCATGACGAAATGATGGTCGATACACGGGTGCCGACCGCGGATGGTCGCAAACACCGTTCGGTGGCCAGCGTCGTCCGACAGACTGACGCCGTGCCCACTGCACCCGTTCATCGCTTCGCGAGCGACAACAACGCCGGCGTTCACCCGGCGATTCTCGACGCCATTGCTCGCGCCAACGCCGGACACGCCACCGCATATGGCGACGACGAGTGGACGGCGCGGGCCAACGGGCTCTTCGACGAACTCTTCGGCCGCCCGGTCGACACGTACATGGTGTGGGGCGGCACCGGCGCCAATGTTCTCGCGCTGGCCACCATGCTCTCCCCCGCTGGTGCGGTGGTGTGCACCGACTCGTCGCACATCAACGTCGACGAGACCGGCGCGCCCGAGCGAGTACTCGGCGCG
>Ga0169931_10001009_pt1 | contig 46612 bp, 37 predicted proteins | sample Kivu_15m_20L_FD_129675 | JGI IMG/M metagenome (GOLD analysis project Ga0169931, IMG submission 129675) | Freshwater microbial communities from Lake Kivu, Western Province, Rwanda to study Microbial Dark Matter (Phase II) - Kivu_15m_20L... | ecosystem: Environmental > Aquatic > Freshwater > Lake... | reverse complement strand
GTTAAACTTCTGCGTAGTGTTCCTGTTGACGTTCCACAAAAGTTTGTACGCGATAACGATAAATCCTCATATTTTCGTCTGCCCACTCCTTATCACTACTGTTAACAAATAAATGCACTAAGGGTTCACTAGCATCTGGTAATACTAGTACCCAACTGTCATCATAAGATTGACAAATTTTTACTCCATCAATCAATTCTAGGTTGTGTGCAGGATGGGTTTCCACTAGATAACGCATTAAAGCTCCTTTGGCAATCCAAGGACAACGAATGGTATAACTCTTGTGAATCACTCGCGGTAACTCTCCCCGCACAGCAGTCAAGGAACGCTCTTGAATTGTTAACATTTCAATCAATTTGGCAATGCAAAACATGGAATCAAATCCAGGATGTAATTGGGGGAAAATAAAACCGGTTTCTCCACTACCACCTAATACTACATGGGAATTTTTTTGACAAGCTTCCATTAAAGCTGTGGGGTTGGCTTTGGTGCGAATTACTCTACCGTCATGACGACGTGCTACCTGTTCCACTGCACTCGAAGCATGTACTGGTACAACTACGGAACTTCGAGGATTAGCTGTTAACATCATTTCTACCATTAATGCTGTCAGCATTTCTCCACGCACGGGATAACCAGACTCATCCACTAAAATTAGTTGTTCCCCATTTGCAGACACCTGTACACCAAAGTTCGCTTTCACCGCTTCTACTACATGACCTAATTGAGTTAATAGCCCCTCTTTGGTTGTTATGGTCATTGATGTTTTATTTACACTGGCATTTAAAACTACTGCATCCGCACCAAATTTATCCAGCAGTTGGGGTAGGACAGCACCGGAAATAGCATAAACATAGTCGATAACAATCTTGGCTCGACTATTACGTAAAGTTTCTACATTTAAAAGATTTTCAAAAGCTGTACAATAATAATCTATGACCTGACTAGGATAGGACACATCTCCAATTTCATGACTTTGTGCCCTTCGCATGTCCTCTTTAAAATAAGCTCCTTCAATTTTCTTTTCCTGAGCTTTAGTAATATTAATTCCTTTACCATCCATAAACTCAATCAGGATATAATCAGGACGGTCTGGGTGCACTCGCACATGAATCCCACCAACTAAAGCCATTTTGGGAATTACGGTTCTAGCAATGGGAATTGCAGTGGAGTCAAGATTTTGAATATCTACCCCTACAGACATTAATCCAGCAATCAGAGAACGGGTGACCATACGCGAGACGGTGCGCTGATCACGGGAAACGCTGACTATGGAACCCGGTTTTAAGGTGGAACCATAAGCTACACCCAGTTTCACAGCAAATTCTGGACTAATATCAATGTTTGCTAAACCTTGTACCCCTCGCTGACCAAATAAGTTTCGTTGAGCGGTGTTTCCCCATATCAAATTGATGTTTAAAACAGCACCAGATTCAATCTTTTTACTCGGCCAAACCCGAATCCCCGGATTAATTTGTGCCTCTTCTCCCACCGTAGACAAGGAACCCACAATAGCAGCTTCCATTACATGGGCACGACGGTCTACCCTAGTACCACGGGAAATAACACAAGCAGATAGTTCTGCTTCTTCCCCAATAATCGCTCCATTCCAGACTATGGGACGTTTTAAATTCGCATCTGCACCAATGGTTACGTTATCACCAATTACTGTGCCATCTTCAATTTTTACCCTGGCCCCAATTCGGCAATTATTACCAATAATAGTGGGACTCTCAATTTTTGCTGTGGGGTCAATATAAGTATTTTGACCTATCCATAGGGAGGGAGAAACTTCCCTATAGGCAATCTCTAATTTCACTTTCCTCCTTAGAGCATCATATTGTGCTTCTCTGTAGGCATCTAAGTGACCTACATCACACCAGTAGCCTCGGTCAATATAACCATAAATGGGTTCATTTTTCTCTAATAGCAAGGGAAATAGGTCTTTTGAAAAATCAGACTCCGTATTTTCTGGTAGGTATTCTAAAACTTCTGGTTCTAAAACATAAATGCCTGTATTAACCGTGTCGGAAAAAACTTCCCCTGTGGAAGGTTTTTCTAAAAATCTTCTGATGTGACCTTCCTCATCTGTAATTACCACTCCAAATTCAATTGGGTTGGGAACACGGGTTAATATTAAAGTGGCTTTGGAGTTTTTTTGCTTATGAAACTCAATGGCTGCTTTTAAATCAAAATCTGTAATGCTATCACCGCTTATTACTAAAAATGTTTCGTCTAATAGTTCAGCTACGTTCTTAACACAACCCGCTGTACCTAGAGCTTGTTCTTCTTCAATTGCATAGGTAATTTGCACCCCAAAATCACTACCGTCTTGAAAATATTCCCGAATTACGTCTGGTAGGTAGTGTAATGTGGCAATTATTTCTGTAATTTCATTTTCTCGAAGAAGATGAATAATATGTTCGGCAATTGGTCTGTTCAAGATGGGAACCATTGGTTTGGGTAAATCACAGGTTAGAGGACGTAGTCTTGTCCCTGAACCACCTGCCATTAGCACTGCACGCATAAATCCTCCTGTATACTAGCTGAATTGCATATAGATTCGTTATAAAATATGGCTCTTCTAGTCTCCTATTAATTTTGACCTTTGAGGAACTTCCACAAGAAACATCTTATGAAAGTTCAGCAAATTTACTTATGTGCTCCTCAAAATTGTATGATTGACATCCTCCTCAGCAAGTATCTACTAGGTGGGTATCATGGCTCGCCTCGGCTATACACCAGACCATTATACAATGATTATCTTGCTGAGGATCCAGTTGGACTGGGATTCTTTGTGTTCTCGTAGCAAATTTCTTAAAATTTTTGTCCTTTTACTCTTGACAATGGCTCAAACAGGTGGTAATATGGATTCTATGAATCCATATTACCAGTGCAGGTCACTCGGAGATGTGAGAAGATGAAATTAGTGATTATTGGACTTTGCTCTATTTATTTGGTTTTCGCTTGGCGGTTCTGGTTTGGTTTTGAAAGAACACATTTCACTCAAGGATTTTTCAATCGCTTAAAATTTAGTTTTCTGTGGCCAGTGTTTTACCTGACCAACTCCTCCTTTAGGCGCAATTTTAAAAGAGCACTCAAACGATAAAGTTTTTGAATATTTGGTTTAAAAAGCTTGAATCCACTCTTTAACTATATACTCTGTCCAAATACCATTTTTCCAATAAGGGTCAGCTTCTATGAGTTGACTCACAGCATTTTCGCTCTCAGCTTCATAAATACCAAAGACCTTAGTAATATCCTTGGTGGGACCTATGGTGATTAGTATTCCCGCCTCCTTTTGTTTTGCCAGTCCCTCTAGGTGTGCTTGACGATAGGGTTCTCGTTTGGTTAAAACCTCTTCGCAATAACTACCCCACATAATATATTTTGCCATGATCTTCTTCCTCTGATATTTGTAGTTGTTAAGCTTAATCTGCTTCCTAGAGATTTAACTCCTTAAAGTAACACCGAATTTTTCTACTAGGGATTCTCGAATTTTATGGTGTACTGGTTCAACCTCATTATCAGTCAAAGTGTGGTCAACCGCACGATAAACTAACCGAAAAGCTAAACTTCTTTGTCCTATGGGGACATTTTCACCTCTGTATTCGTCAAAGACCTCTACAGACTCTAACAACCCCTTACCAGCTTTAGTAATTACTTTTTCAATCTCCCCAACCTTAACTTTTACAGATGCGAAAAACGCCAAATCGCGATCGCTTGCGGGATAGGTAGAATAGGGTTTAAATTTAGGAGTCAATAGTTCATCATTATCCAGGGTAGTGAGTAAGGTATCCAAATCTAATTGGAAGACATAAACTGCATCTGGTAAACTCTTTTCTCGTCTGAGTTGGGGATGAACTTGTCCAAAAGTTCCCAGTCTTGCTCCTCCTAACCATAAGGAAGCTGTCCTTCCGGGATGTAACCGTCTATCTCGATTTTCCGGTTGAAATTCTACCTCCAGTCCTAGTTGTTGAAAGACGTTTTCTAAAATACCTTTTGCTGCGAACCAGGTCATGGGATTTTCTTTTCCCCCATTGAACCATCTACCGACGGTGGTATCACCTCCCATAATTCCTGCAATGACTTGAGATTCTTCTAGTCCTTCTTCTTCTCTGGAGAAAATGGTGCCAATTTCAAAACCATTTAACGCCCCATTTCCTTGCTGTAGATTATATTCAAAAGCATCAATTAAACCAGAAATTAAATCGGTTCTCAGGGCTGAATATTCGGCAAATAAAGGATTGTTTAAAAGAATTTGCCTGTCTTCACCGGGTTTGACTAAGGAGTAGTGCATTAACTCTGTTAAACCCTCTGCTCTTAAATAACTGCGTAATTTTCGTAGTAGTTCCTGGTCTAAGGGTAAATAACCCGGTTCAGTTTTTTCTGGTAGAGTATCAACGAAGTTATCATAACCGTAAAGTCGGGCAATTTCCTCAATTAAATCAATTTCCCTTTCTAAATCGGAATGGCGATAGGATGGTACTTTTACTTGCCAACTACCATCTTGATTGTCATTTAGTTCGCATCCTAAAGCTGTGAGGATCTTTTCCACATCTACTGCTTTTAACTCTCCCGTTTCTACACCCAAATCAATGGGACCTAACACTTGATTAATTCTCTCTAATCGCAAAATAATAGGATGATTCTTTAGAGCATTATCAGGACGGTAATCAGCAATTTCTTGATGAACAACTTTAGCATCTGCTAACTCCTGCATGAGAGATAAAGCTCGATCAGAAGCTGTTGCTAATTCTGCCCAGTTGACTCCTCTTTCGTATCTTCCTGATGCTTCACTTCTTAAACCCACACTGCGAGAGGAACGACGAATAGCTACTGAGTTGAATAGTGCAGCTTCTAAAAATAAACTGGTTGTACCTGGATGAATTTCTGTTTCTTCACCACCCATAACTCCTGCTAGAGCTACAGGTTGATTGTTAGCAGTAATTAATAAGTTCTGAGTAGATAAGTTGCGGGTTTGTCCATCTAGGGTTTGGAGAGTTTCTCCACCTTGAGCAAATCTCACCCCAATAGTTACATCTGTTCCCTGACCTACCTGCTCTAATCTTTGTTTATCAAAGGCGTGTAGAGGTTGTCCTCTTTCTAATAACACATAGTTTGTAATATCTACTATGTTATTAATTGGACGTACACCCGCAGCAGTTAAACGTTTTTGCAACCATTCAGGAGAAGGGGCAATTTTTACATTTTCTATTAGGGTACCAATATATAGAGGACAAGCGTGCTGTTCAGAAATTTTCACCCGGATTTTTTGCCCTGTGCTGGGGGTAATTTCTACTCCTGTTAGTTGAGGAAGGGATAGCTTTCCACCCGTTAATGCTGCAATTTCCCTGGCAATCCCTACCATGGATAAAGCATCTGCACGATTAGCGGTAGCTGTGACATCTAAAATCACATCGTCCAAACCTAGAAGGGGACCTACCTCCCTACCCAGGGTTAAACCCTCTTCTCTAAAAATATGAATCCCGTCTATCTCTGTGGGTAAACCCAATTCTTTTAATGAACAAATCATCCCATTGGAGGGTACACCTCTGAGCTTGGTCGGTTTGATTTTTAAATCAATATTGGGTAAATAAGTCCCCTTGGTCGCAACTGGTACATAAATATCAGCACATACATTTGATGCGCCACAAACAATATTAAGTGTTTCCTCGCCGCCTATATCTACTGTACAAACACTTAATTTATCCGCGTTTGGATGCTGTTCCCGTTTTAGAACTTTTCCTACGACAACTCCATTCGCCCAAGTGCGACGATCCTCTATACCCTCTACCTCAAACCCCGCCATTGTTAGGGTATGAGCTAGTTCTTCCGGAGTTAGTTTAATTTCTACGAGTTCCCGTAACCAATTGAAAGAGATACGCATTGTCGTTGTGTTTGGATTTGGCCTTTTCTATCTTACCATTTTTGTATTTGGGGTACTACTATTTCTACCCTTTCGCACCACCGATAAAATACAATAGTGCCATGCGCACAGCTACACCACTGGTCACCTGATCTTGAATTAGGCTGAATTTTGGATCGTCCATTAAATCTGAACTGATTTCCACACCCCTATTCACTGGACCTGGATGTAGTACTTTTACTTGAGATTTACAAGCTTTTAATCTTTGCCTGGTAATGCCAAATAGTTGATGATACTCTCTTAAACTGGGCAACAGGTTACCAGTCATCCTCTCTTTTTGCAACCTCAAAGTCATGACAAAGTCAGCATCCTCTAAAGCTGGATCTAATTGCCAATGGATGAATAAATTCTGGGAATTTTCCCGTGATCCTACATATTCACTAAAGTATTTGGGTAATAAGGTTGGTGGTGCTGCTAGATGTACTTGGGCACCACTGGTGGTCAAACTCCAAATATTAGACCGGGCAACCCGTGAGTGTAAAATGTCACCTACAATAGCAATCTTTTTACCTGCTAAAGATGCAATTTTGGGTTGTTCTGGATCAATTAAACTACAAATTGTGAATAAATCTAATAGTCCTTGGGAGGGATGTTCATGTTGGCCATCACCAGCATTTAATACACTAACTTTTACACCTAAACGATCCATTTCCCGGGCGATCGCCTGTGGTACTCCTGCTTCTTTATGGCGAATTACCATAATATCTGTACCCATGGCTAAATAGGTTTTAGCCGTATCTAAAATTGTTTCTCCCTTGGTCATAGAGGAACTAGCACTAGAGAAATTTAGAGTATCTGCACTTAGCCTTTTAGCAGCTATTTCAAAACTACTTCTGGTGCGGGTGGAAGGTTCAAAAAAGAGATTGGCTACCACTTGTCCTTGTAAAGTTGGGACTTTTTTAGTTCGTCGTGATAACACTTCTTTAAATGAAGCTGCTGTTTGTAAAACAGCATTGTATTCATCTACAGTAAAATCAGCTAGAGAAAGAATATGATGACGATTCCAATTATTTGCGGGCGTTGACATGTTAAACTGAAAATGATACTGCCTAATAGCTTAAATTAAATACTTTCAAAGCAAGGGAAATCATGCTCAAGAAGGTTAAAAAACCAATAGTATCCAACATAGTTGTCACCAAGGGACCACTCATTAAAGCTGGATCTAATTTTAGCCTTTGTAATCCCATAGGTAATAAAGTCCCCAAACTCACAGCAATCATAGTGTTGGTGGCCATTACTATTCCAGCAATTAAAGCTACCCACTTTTCATCGGGTTTTGCCCAAATCAAAGAAAGTAGAACCATGGTTGAACCCAAAGCTAAGGCGGTTCCCAGACCCGCTATTAGTTCCTTCCGCAAAATTTTCCCAGCATCCTTTGTAGTCACCTCCCCTACACCTAAACCCCGAATTGTCACGGTTAAAGCCTGAATACCCACCGTCCCCCCAGTATTAGAAAATATGGGCATAATCACCGCTAAAACTGGGACTGCGGCAATTACCTGTTGAAAAGGAGCGATCGCACTAGCTGCACCAATATACAATGCCATAATACCCAATAACCAGGGTAAGCGTTTGCGAATGGTCAAATGGGGTGGGGATAAAGCCTCTTCATCGCCACTTACCGCTGCCAATTTTTGAATATCCTCCGTGGCCTCCTCTTGTAAAATATCAACCACATCATCAATAGTAATAATTCCTACCAATCTATCCTCCCGATCTACCACGGGTATGGCAATTAGATCATAACGCTGCATGATTCGCGCCACTTCTTCTTGGGGAGTTTCTGTAGTCACTTTCACTACTTGGGAACTAGCAATATCCCTGATGAAAACTTCTGGAAAGGTGAATAACAACTGACGCAAAGAGACTACACTCACTAACTTACGGTTGTCATCGGTCACATAAGCATAGTAAATAGTTTCTTTATCTTCATCTTGAAGACGAATTTTACTTAATGCTTCCCCCACTGTTAACCCTTGACGCAACCGCACATACTCTGTGGTCATTACCCTACCTGCAGTACCTTCGGGATATCCCAGAATTGTCGCAGTTGCTTGTCTTTGTTCTGGACTAAGTTGTTGTAATAGTCTTTTAACCACCCCTGCAGGTAATTCATCAAATAAATACGCCCTCTCATCAGGACTCATTTCTTCTACCAGATGTACCACCTGAACATCATGTAAGGAATTAATCAATTCCTCCTGCACATCCGTAGGTAAGTACTCAAAAACATCAATGGCCTGATTTTTATTCAACAACCTAAAGGCGATCGCCCTTTGTTGTTCTGGCAATTCTGAAATATACTCTCCTACGTCTACAGGTTGCAGACTATTCAAATCATATTTGAGTTTATTTAGGTCAGCAACATCCAAAGCGTTGCGAACATCTTGTGTTAGCACGATTCACCTCCTTATGTCCCCCCCTACAGCGGGAGACAATCTCGCCAACTTAGGAGAGGATACTACTGCCATCTGGTGGACTTTTGTCCATAAAATTTCAACAATTTAATAGCGATATTTCATCAAAGAAATGCTAACTTATCATCCTAACTCATAATGGTATTGATAGGTAAGATCATCTTTTTTGTCTTTGTGTGGGGGAGAGCGGGGAGAAGTCAAAGCTTATGCCATTAATATCAATAGGAAGGGGTAACACTGTGGATGTTATCCCCACTTTTGCCCAAGCATGGGTCATGGCTTGAACTACTTTAGGGGAGTGCGCGCTGTCTGTTAGAGCTAATAAGGTTGGACCTGCTCCACTAATTACCATACCATAAGCACCAGCTTCTATCACAGCACTTTCCACATCATCATAACCGGGAATTAGAGATTGACGGTAGGGTTGATGCAATTTGTCTTTTAAGGCAGCTTGTAACCATTCTTTCTGATTGCTAGATAGGGCCTGCAACAACAAACCAAAATGGGAAGTATTAAAAATTGCATCGTCACGACTAATTTCTATCGGCAAAACTTTGCGGGCTTGGGATGTTGATAATTCAAAATCGGGGATGGCTACTACTGGTATAATCTCAGGATGCCAATGCACTGGACAAATTTCCCAACCTCTGCTGCTAGTGGCTGCTAGCTGACATCCCCCCAAAAAGGCAGGAACAACGTTATCCGGGTGACCCTCCATTTCAATGGCTAATTTGATTACTTCCTCTGGAGATAGGGGTGAATCAGCTAGAATGTTACCCCCCACTAGTCCCCCCACTATGGCCGTGGCCGAACTACCTAAACCCCTGGCTAGGGGAATACCTAAATTAATCTCAATTTCCACGCCTGGGGGTGTTTTATTTATACGCTCATACAGCTTAACAAATGCTTGATAAATTAAATTACTGCTATCAGTTTGAACCTTTTCTGCTTCCTTACCATGAACCTTAATACACAACTTAGAATCACTTAGGGTAAACTTAAATTCATTGTACAATTGCAGTGCTGCGCCAATACAGTCAAAACCAGGGCCTAGGTTGGCAGTGGTAGCTGGGACTTTAACAATAACATGAGAAATTATGGACATGGAAATAAATGAGAAGACTTTAAGCCATCACCCAAATGCTTTGATTCTTAGATTGAAGCACAAAATGGCAAGGATAAGATTAATAGATGGTAATATTTTTCTATGGATGCGTACCGCAAAAAATTATCGGAAATAGTTAAAACATTGTTACAAAATTTTGTACAATGTCATCATCAAACAAATGAGTATTTTTCCCTATTGACATGATGGCGGATAATTTTCCTTGGTTGACGACGATTATCGTCCTCCCCCTGCTGGCAGCCTGCCTAATACCCTTAATACCAGATAAGGACGGTAAAACGGTTCGCTGGTATGCGTTAGGTGTAGCTATTGCCGATTTTGCGTTGATTTGTTATGCTTTTTGGATAAACTATAATTCAGTTGATACGGGTTTTCAACTAGTAGAGAGTTATAATTGGATGCCCACCCTAGGACTGAAGTGGGCAGTAGCAGTAGATGGTATTTCTGCACCTTTGGTACTGTTGGCGGGGTTTGTGACCACCCTTTCTATGTTTTCTGCTTGGCAAGTAGACCGTAGACCGCGCCTATTTTACTCCTTGATGTTGGTGTTATATGCAGCACAAATAGGAGTGTTTGTCGCTAAGGACTTGCTGTTATTCTTCATCATGTGGGAAGTGGAACTAATTCCCGTATATCTATTAGTTTCTATTTGGGGTGGTCAAAGAAGACGTTACGCTGCTACAAAGTTTATCATATACACCGCAGCTGCTTCCATATTTATCCTCATAGCTGCTCTGGCCATGGGTTTATACGGTGGAGATAATCTCAGTTTTGATGTTAGCGACCTAGCTACCAAAAACTACCCTCTTACCCTACAATTACTGCTGTATGCAGGACTGTTTATTGCTTTTGGAGTCAAGTTAGCAATTTTCCCCCTACATACCTGGTTACCAGATGCACATGGTGAAGCATCTTCTCCTGTGTCAATGATTTTGGCAGGAGTGCTGCTGAAAATGGGTGGTTATGGATTAATTCGCCTTAACATGGAATTATTACCGGATGCTCACATTTATTTTGCACCAGTAATAGCAGTTCTAGGTGTGGTGAATATTATCTATGGTGCATTAAACTCCTTTGCCCAAACGAATATGAAACGACGTTTGGCTTTCTCATCCATTTCTCACATGGGTTTTGTCCTCCTCGGTTTGGCTTCCTTTACCGATTTGGGTATGAATGGAGCAATGCTACAAATGCTCTCCCATGGATTAATTGCCTCCGTTCTCTTCTTTTTAGCTGGTGTTACTTATGACCGTACTCATACCATGGTAATGAAGGATATGGGCGGTGTTGGTCAAGCTATGCCCGTAGTATTTGCATTGTTTACCATGGGTGCGATGGCTTCTCTAGCTTTACCGGGAATGAGTGGTTTTGTGGGAGAGCTTTCCGTATTTGTGGGCGTAACCACTAGTGATGTTTATACATCCACTTTCTGTACAGTGACAGTTTTCCTCGCAGCTGTGGGTGTTATTCTTACACCGATTTATCTGCTTTCCATGTTACGTCAGGTATTTTATGGTAAAGATGCAGCTTTGACATGCGATATCACTAGTGCGGGAGTGGAGAATCAGGAAGACGAAGGAACGGCCTGTTTTGGTACTGATTGTCTTTTACCTAATCAGTCAATTTACAGTGATGCCAAACCTAGGGAAGTGTTTATAGCAGGTTGTTTCCTGGTATTAATTATTGGCATTGGTTTATATCCCAAGGTATTTATGCAAATGTATGATGCTAAAACCGTGGCTGTCAATGCCCATATTCGTCAATCTTATACTGTTATCTCCCAAAGTTCTCCCAGTATTTACGCCTTGGCAAATCTCAGGTAGTAGAACCTTTACAACCCCCGTCCTAAAAGTTGCTATAGTTGATTATGGACTCCTGCATTTTCTCGACAACTTTTTCGACGGGTATTACCCCTAGTTCACCAGATGCACGGGTGCGAATACTCAGAGAATTACTTTCTACCTCTTTAGCACCTACTACCGCCATCACGGGTATTTTATCTTTCTCCCCATTGCGGATTAATTTGGCCAGGCGATCGCCACTTAGGTCTGCTTGGGCTCTAATTCCCAGCTCTGTCATTTTCCCAGCTATTTCTTTGGTGAACTCAATTTGTTGTTCACCAACTGGTAGGAGTCGAATTTGTATTGGTGCTAACCAGAGAGGAAAATCCCCTGCATATTCTTCAATTAAAATGCCAATCAGTCTTTCTAGGGAACCAAAGGGAGCTCGGTGAATCATAACTGGGCGTTTTCGTGACCCATCCTCTGCTACATATTCTAGGTCAAACCTTTCCGGTAGATTGTAGTCCACCTGTACTGTTCCCAATTGCCATTCTCTTTCTAAAACATCGCTGAAGATAAAGTCCAGTTTTGGACCATAAAAAGCTGCTTCCCCTATACCCTCAAAGTGATCCATTCCCAACTGCTGCACCGCACGACGAATTGCTCCCTCTGCTTTATCCCAAACTTCGTCCCCACCAATGTATTTATCACTGGTCGGATCTCTAAAACTCAATCTCGCTTTAAAATTTTTCAGTTGTAAACTTCTAAATACGGTCAAAATTAAATCCACAACGTTTAAAAACTCTTCATCTAATTGCTCTGGTGTGACAAATAAATGGGAATCGTCCACGGTAAAACCTCGCACCCGGGTTAAACCTCCTAACTCACCGGACTGCTCATAACGGTAAACTGTGCCAAATTCTGCCAATCGCATGGGTAATTCTCGGTAAGAACGCAGTTCACTTTTATATATTTGAATATGAAATGGGCAGTTCATGGGCTTGAGGACAAAACCCTGATCTAGGGCTTTTGATTCTTCATTTTCCGCCATCATGGGAAACATATCTTCTTTGTATTTTTGCCAGTGTCCCGATGTTTTAAATAAATCTACCCTGGCAATATGGGGGGTAACCACTGGTAAATAACCCCTTTTTAACTGTTCTTTTTTCAGGAAATCTTCTAAGATGCTTCTCAATAAGGTACCTTTGGGGGTCCATAAGGGTAACCCTGGACCTACAGGGTCAGAGAAAATAAATAAACCCAATTCTTTACCAATTTTACGATGGTCACGTCTTAAAGCTTCTTCTTTGCGACGTTTATATTCTCCTAGCTGTTCGGGGGTTTGCCATGCGGTGGCATAAATACGCTGCAATTGGGCTTTAGTTTCATCACCACGCCAGTAAGCACCTGCAACGCTTTCTAGTTCAATAGCTTTGGGATTGATATCCTTAGTGTTTTCCAGATGGGGACCTGCACATAAATCCCACCATTCATCCCCTAAGTGATAAATAGTGATTGGCTCTTGTTTAATATCCGCCAAAATCTCTAATTTATATGGCTCCTGAATTTTTTCAATCCGTTTTTTGGCTTCCTCTCGACTCACTTCTTCCCGTATCACAGGTAATTTACGGTTAATAATCTTCACCATTTCCTTTTGAATGGCTTTTAAATCTTTATCGCTAAAGGGTTCTGGGTTATCAAAGTCATAGTAAAAACCATTCTCAATCCACGGACCTATGGTCACTTGCGCCTTAGGAAACAGCTTTTGTACTGCCATGGCCATGATATGGGAAGCAGTATGGCGAATTTTTTTTAAGATCTCTGATTCGCTAGTCTTGGGTAAATAAATTTTTTCCGCTGGTTTTTCTAGATTTTGAGCTTCTTGATTTGACGACATTGGCTGTTGGTAGCTTTAAATTAATGTTTACAGAACTAGTTTTGATAAGAAATATCCTATATAGATACTTTACAGCTAAGTAGGGAGGCACAATTACTTGTAGGATGGGTTAAGCCTAACCCATGCGGGCGTTGGGTTTCATGCTTCAACCCAACCTACGTTCATCTTATATTTAATTCCACCCACCCACTTATTGGGCGTAACTGTTGATTCTCCTAATTTACCAAAATATCCGCTGAGGGGAAGCTCTCTTGTTCTATTTTTTCTTTGAGAAAATTTACAAATTGTAAATTTTTATGAATAGAGTTAATATAAGAATGACTTTTAGAAATATACTTTTCATATATGCCAGAATCTAACCTTTCGGCCTCCCAACTGCTACAATCACTCCTAGAACCACTTTTAGAGGATTTTGAATATTGGTTTGCCCGCTCCCAGCAATTGTTGGAAAATGAGAAAATCTCATTTATGACTGAACAGGAACAGTCTGATTTACTTGACCGAGTTAAACAAGCACAACTGGAGGTAAATACATCCAAAATGCTATTTAATGCTACCGGTAAACAGGTGGGACTAGATATGGCAACTTTAGCCCCTTGGCATCAACTTTTAGGTGAGTGCTGGAGGGTAGGGATGCGCTATCGTCAAATAAAATAACACCAAAATTTCAGGTTTAGAATCTTAACATTGTTTTCATAAAAAAATAATGTGTCCCATGCTACGTTGGTGCTAATGCCTTTGAGAATATCAGCACATAGACTATTTTACTTTTCTTACTTTTGCCAATTACAGGTGAGAAAAGTTTAAGGAATTATAGCCGTAGCTACCCGGGCGAAGGTAAGCCAGAATGCCTATCCAGCAATCAGTTTCAGCTATAGTCTATGGCGTTCTGGCTCAATACATACAATATAAAACTTTAAAATTTGTTATCTTAGTGGAGGATAAGTTGATGTTACACCTACTGTACATTGTAGCTTTTACGGCTTTAGCATTTATTGCTGTCAGTAATTTAATTAGAAACCTGATTATGTTCAGTTTTGACCGTTCTTATCCTCCCAAAATGGGGGGTAATCAAAGTGGTTTTGGTTATTATGGAACCAAGTCCATACCCCATCCGGAGTTATTGGATGATTCGGGTAATTTAATTAAGGAACCACTTTTAGTAATGCGTTCTATTAATATAGAGGATGCACGTCAGCATTTGGATGCGTTGTATGAGTCTTCCCCTGGCAAAAAAATTGAGAGTTCGGAAGATGCTTAGTTATAGGTTATAGTTAGATGTTTTTCAAAGATTAGAAACTATTTAAAACTAAGTAAAGGCTTACCCTAGAGTAAGCCCTTATTCAGTTAAATTAACCAAAACCTAGGCAAAAGCAAAGTTACTGGCAGTAAGTGTGCTAGTATTTATTCCGGTTAGGGTGGCTACTTTATTCCCATCGATGATAATGTCGCTATTGGTTAGGGTCAGATTATTAAAACCAAAGTTGCTTCCTTGACCACTAATACCTAAAACGTCAGTACCTATCTGGAAGTCCACAATGGTGTTGGCAACGTTTTTGTTGTCAACACTGGGGATATTACCGGTAGTAATCCAGAATTGGTCTGCACCAGCACCACCGGAAATTAAATTCCCTCCACCCTCGGTAACAAAGAATTTATCCTCTCCATCGCCACCTAAGGCCCGACCATTAGTACCCAGATAAAACACATCATTACCAGATCCACCAGAAATGCGATAGTCTTTGGCATCCGTGGCGAATATTTCATCATTCCCACTACCACCAAAAATGCGATCGCCATTATTTACGTATATAATGTCTTTTCCGCTACCTGAGTGTACTGTATTATTGCCTGCGTAGGGGTTGGTGACACCCAGGGTATCCACTTTGTCGTCTCCAGCACCAGTGAAAATTATATCATTAATGCCATCGGTTCCTTGTGGAACAGACACATTATCAACACCGGGAGTGCCAAAAACCAATTGAGAGCTTTCAGCGATGGTCGCAGCTAGACCTAGACGAGCATCCAGGGCGAGAGGTTTGTCCAACTCTAGCACAACGATTTCATTATTGTCAATGAGGGGAGGACGACCAATGGAGAAAGGATAATTGTTATCATTAGCCACAATAATGGTTTTATTATCCCATACCACCACATCTTCAATGGTTTGAAATGGCATGTTATAGGTTTTATTACCATCACTGTTGAGATCATTGGGGTCTTGGATATCCAGTAAGTTTGCTACTTCTTCCTTGGGAACAAAACCTTGAGCATTGACCTGACTAAAATCCACCTTGAATATCTTTTTAAACGCTGCGCCAGTGCCCTGATTATTGTCCCTTTCAATTACCAAGAACTCTTTGTTATTTATAGGTGTGAAATCACCAATAGCATTGCTAGGACTGGCTAATTGATAAAGTCCTACTAAACCGGTGTAAGTTTCTGTTGCTACATCAAATTTGTAGATTCTGACGGAACCAGCAGGATCTCCTACCACCGTACCTTCCAACATGGGATAGACTGTTTGACGGTCTGGACTAAAAGCCATACCTTCAAATCCCTGGGAACGGTTGAGATTAGCAGTAACTAAATCACCATAGTAGGGTTGATTGGGATTGAAGTAGACTGGGGAGTCAGCAAAATAGGGTGAGTTCAAGTTATTGTTGGGGTTGGCGTAACCTGTTCCCGCTAGATAGTTGTTAACTATTACGGATGTTCCTGTTTTGGGGAAATCAGTAAAGAAACCATCTACTCCTAAATTCACAAATTTACGTACTTCTGCTCCTGGATCTCCCTTATAGTCAGCAGAAAGGAAAAACCCATCATTTCTTAGGGTGTAAAGATGAACTAATAGTCCCGCTTGATGAGCATCTTGAATGAGAGTTGTTGGTGCGCCCAGGGTGCGGTCTGCATCACTGATTTGACCATCTCCATTTAAATCATCCGGTTGACCATCTTTATTATTGTCTACGGTGGTCATAGGAACTATGCGCTGTTTATTTGGTCCTATGCCTTTTGCATACTGAGCAATTTCTTTTAACCCAGTAGGTGTAGAAAGGTCACTATAGGTACGAGTGTCTCCACTGACAACAAAATCGTAGGGTCTACCGGATCCACCAAATAATTGCACCAATGGGATATCAACACTCGCACCAGGCATAATTGTGTTTTTCAATTCCTTGAGGTTACTGACTTCAAAGGATTGAATGAAGACACGACTAGCATCAGTAAAGTTCTCGGTTTTGAGGGTATTTACCAATAATTGACTGGTGTTAAAACCTTGTTGCTGGAAGAATGTAGGATGTTTGGTTTCTGGGTAAATACCAATCTTGCGTCCAGTTTCCAATTCTACCTGTTTCACCAGGTCAATTACCTCTTTGAGAGTGGGAACCTTCAACCCATCTTGATCAAAGGCGGTACTACGGAGGGAAGGAAGACGCTCAATAGCATTTAGTTCTTTGATTTCTGCTAGGGTAAAGTCTTCTGCGAACCATCCACCCACGTTGCGACCATCTAAGTTTTTGACTTTTAGGCGATCTTGGAATTTGTCCCGTAGATGAACGTCTGTGCTGGTATCTGTGAGATTGATTTCTGGTTTACCACCCACAAGTTTAATTGTGCCATCAGTGTTGAGGTTCACAACCGCCAACATTGGTTCATGACGGGCAATTAAAACATTATCTTTGGTAACAACCAAGTCTGGTTCAATGAAATCTGCACCCTGGGCGATCGCCAATTTATAACTAGCTAGGGTATGTTCTGGACGCTCTCCGCTACTACCCCGGTGACCAATGACAATAGGTTTTTGACCATTGAGAGTATCAAAGTTAGGTTTAGACAGAACAGTGGGATTTTGGGGGGATCTTACTTGGTTGGTGGTAATTTGGTCTCTCACCAAATCTCCTGTTCCTGGGAAGTCGGTAAAGTAACCATCTACACCCAAACTGATAAATTGACGATATTCCAATTCCGGATTGTTATTGTAGTCCGATGCCAAAAAGCGACTTTCATTGCGGAAGGTGTAAGGATGAACTAACAGTCCCACTTTGTGAGCATCGCTAACCACACTGGTAGGTGGCAAGGTTACCTTGTCACTGTCATTGATGACCCCATCATTGTTGAGATCATCTGGTTTTCCATCATTGTTCTTATCTACGGTTTTAACAGAAATAATCTGGCGCTTCCACGGTCCAATGCCATCAGCGTATTTGGCAATTTCTGCTAAACCTGCTGGAGTCAGGAGATCACCATAAGTGCGAGTGTCTCCCTTGACTGTAAAATCATAGGGACGGGCGTAGGCATCTTTATCATATATAAGTGTGCCATCATCAGCCACGCCCGAATCAGTTAGCTGCACTAGGGGAATATTAACACCTCTTGCTGGCATGATGTTATTATTCAAGTCCTGGAGATTACTAACTTCAAAGGATTGAATGAAAATGCGTGCTGGATCAGTAAAGCTCTTGCTTTTGAGGGTGTCAATTAGTTTTTCTTCTAAAGATAAACCCAGATTGTCGTGGTAGGTGGGATGTTTAGTTTCTGGGTAAATACCAATTTTCTTGCCCGTTTGTGCTTCTACTTCCTTGACTAAATCAATAATGTCGCCCAGGGTAGGGATTTCCAATAACCCATTAAACACCTGGTCACGGTAACCCTGAGGCATAACTGCTCTAAGAGTTTTAATTTCCGCTAAGGTAAAGTCAGAAGCAAAGAAGCCTTCTTCTTCTACTCCATCCACCACAACCTTTTTCTTGCGACTGGCAAATTCAGGACGATTGGCTACATCAGTAGTATTAATCAAATTGGGTTCGTGACGAGCAATTAAGACCCCATCCCTGGTAGAGACTAAATCTGGTTCAATGAAGTCAGCACCTCTTAAAATTGCCAGTCTATATGCTTCAATGGTATGTTCTGGTAATTCACCACTAGCACCTCTATGACCAATAACAATGGGTTTCTGACCGTTGAGAGTGTTTAGTTTGACCAGATTGGGGGTACTAATGGGCGCATCCAATAAAACTCCATTGCTGTCAAAGTGTAGCAGGTAAGTACCAAACTCATCACCTATCCAAATATCCCCTTTAGCATCAATAACAAAGGATTCTACGTCAAAATCCGCTCCTGTGAGTTGTCGTTCAGGAGTGTTTTGATTCACAATGGAAAAGGGAATCAGGCGGTTAGGATCTGAAAGTTGAATGAAGTTCTCTACCCCAACCTTAGCATTACCATTTTCAACCCCAGTAAAATTAGGGTCTAGTTGGTAGATGCGCAGGAGGAAGTCCGCACTGTTGTTTTTAGCACCAAAACCATTGTCCGCTAAAAACCAAAATCGGGACCCACTGGTGTTAGGAGCAAATTGCACCCCGCTAAAGCCTTGTACAGGTTGACCAGAAAAAGGCGTAGTACGTCCATTGGTGGGATTGGTGACAGCAGCACCGGATTTTGGACCAGCAGCAAACGTATCAGCAGGAAGAACAGCAAAACCTTTGAGTGTTACCATATTGGGAATTTGGGTAAAGAAAAATTAAGTTAGTATTCCCAATACAATTTATTGGTAGAAAGTTAAGATACCATTGTCTCGAGAGTAAGTCTATTTTAAATATTGATTAAGTTATTGATTAATTAGGATTGAGGAGGAGAATTTTTTGAGTTTTGTCAAGATTTAACAGTTACCAAACTTACTTGATCAGTTTTTGGATTAGGATCTGGGGAAGTGCTTTCTCATGGTCTAAATTGGACGTTTAAGAATATTCATGAGCATCTCGACTTCCGTGCTGAGTGATTTGCTACAGTCACTATCTCACCTACGTCCCCAGTTATATTTTAAGGCTTCACTAACCGCACTTTCCCATGCGATGGAAGACCAGATTTTGGGGACTACCTTGGGTGAACCACTAATTATTGCCAGTTTCCAGCGGGAACGGTTTTATCGTCAGGAAGCTCATCGCTATGAGCGTCTTGCTGAGCGTAGTAGTCAAGTATATGTATTGTCTGCACTAGAAACTGGGTTTACTAGTAGTTCAGGATCTTATGAAAAGGTTGCTTTTGCACCAGAGGATGCTCTAAGTAAAGAGTGGCATTTGGTTGTAATTGCAGATAATTATGCTACCTGTTTAGTGTGTCGAGAAAGTGTTAAATCGGTTGTTAAAAGTCAGCAAGTACCAGAGACGAGTTCTGTCCTGGATATGGATACCTCAAGAAGATTTGAGGGAATTTGGACAGCTGACAGGGCTGTGAGTATTAAAGCAGCGGATTTATTATTAAGCAGAATTGTGGCCTATCGTCCTGATTTGAAGGACAAGGTGGTTGATGTACGTAAACGGTTTAATATTAAAGAGTTCACAAAATCCAGTCAGAGAAAGAAGATAGGGGGAAGGCAAATTGATACGGATCCTTTTGTCCGACGATTAGTAACTTATTTACAGGCCAGTCAGTATAAGTTACATAAGGCCTACCGCTCTCTTACTGTTCAAGCGAGGAAAGAAAGACTGGTTAATTCTATTAGTATGGCTATTAGGCGCTCCCTGGATCCAAAGCAAATTTTGCAAGTCGCTGCGCAGGAATTGGGAGATCATTTAGCAGCGGGTCGTTGTTTGATTTATCGTGCCCAGTCTGGTGATGTGAGGGCAAATATTGAACATGAATTTTTGGATCAGGGTTTATCATCGGTTTTAGGACAAACCTGGGATTTACAACGTCACTCTCTATTTCAAGAAATTGTGGATAAACAGGAAGGAGTATGTGTGGGTGATGCGACAACGGATCCACGAGTTAAAGATTCTCCTTACTTGTCCTCCATAGCAGACAAATTTAATATTCGTTCTTGGTTGATGGAACCTGTATTATTTCAGGGGAGATTGCTGGGTATTGTGGAACTACACTATTGTTATTTTCCTACCTACGATTGGCAACCAGGAGAGCTAGATTTAGTCAAGGCGATCGCAACTCAAGTGGGTTCAGCTTTAATTCAAGCCGAATCATTTACTAACTTAGAAGAGCTAAATAAACAACTAGAGGCTTTAGACCGAACTCGCAGCAATCTAATTGCTATTACTGGACATGAGTTGCGAACTCCCCTTTCTACGATTCAAGTGTGTTTAGAAAGTTTGGCCACCGAGCCAGATATGCCCGCCGACTTACGGCAAGTAATGTTAAATACAGCTCTTGCAGACTCAGAGAGAATGCGTAAACTAGTGCAAGACTTCCTGACCCTTTCTAATTTGGAAAGTGGGAATGTGGAATGGCATACGGAGTCTTTAATTCTCAAGGAGTGTGTAGATTTAGCATTAAGTCGCATGCGTATAAGATCTAACAAAGAAAAATCTCCCCAGGTGAGCAGTGAGATTCCCATAAATTTACCCTTGGTGAAAGCGGATGGAGATTGGTTAGTGGAAGTATTAGCCAAACTGATAGATAATGCCTATAAATTCACTTCCCCCTCGGGAAAGATTACAATTAAAGCGAAACAGAATCGTAGTGACCAAGTATTGGTTACTGTAGGTGATACAGGTCGAGGCATTGATCCGGATGCGTTAGAAATAGTATTTGACCGGTTTTATCAAGAGGAGGGAGCCTTGAGGCGAACTACTGGAGGAACGGGATTGGGTTTAGCGATTTGTCGTCAAATAGTTAATGCTTGGGGGGGAAGAATTTGGGCTGAGTCGGAGGGTAAAGATAAGGGAAGCCAATTTCACTTTACTATTCCCATTATGCGGGGGAAGATAGAAAAAAAGCAGTCCAAGGTTAATACGAGAATATCATCACCCAGGTAGTTCTTTTTCCCTAGCTACTGGATAAAGATTTGCAAATTTTCCTTCCCCCAGATTTGAGAAAGTGTTACAGTGTGTGAAATAATCGCAATATGGGATAAGTTAGGGTGTTAATATGCCCTAAAAACGTTGAGAGAAAACCCTAATCCTATGGCAACTCTAACTGGACAAACCCCCCTATTTGGCGGTAGTACTGGCGGACTACTTAAAAAAGCAGAAGTAGAGGAAAAGTACGCTATTACCTGGACAAGTCCCAAAGAGCAAGTTTTTGAAATGCCCACCGGTGGTGCAGCAACTATGCGCACAGGCGAGAACTTGCTTTATATTGCCCGCAAAGAGTATGGCATTGCTTTGGGTGCCCAACTCCGCAAGTTCAAAATAACCGACTACAAGGTTTACCGGATTCTCCCCAGTGGGGAAACTACTCTGATTCACCCCGCAGATGGTGTGTTCCCAGAAAAGGTAAATAAAGGTCGGGAAATGGTACGCCATGTACCCCGCAGAATTGGTGAGAACCCCAGTGCTGCAGCACTTAAGTTTAGTGGTAAAGCTACCCACGACGCCTAGGATCTGTTGGCGCTAGTTGATAATGGGTAATTGGTAATGTAACAGTCTTTACTAGTTACCCATTTGAATTTATAAGTATATAAAACTTTAACCTATGATTTTTCCCGATTTTCAGGAATTTATACAATTAGCTCAACAGGGTAATTTCGTGCCGGTTTATCAAGAATGGGTTGCCGATCTGGATACCCCTGTTTCCGCTTGGTACAAGGTTTGTGCAGGTCAACCCTATAGCTTTTTGCTGGAGTCGGTGGAAGGTGGGGAAAAGGTGGGGCGTTATAGTTTATTGGGTTGTGACCCTCTTTGGATTTTGGAAGCAAGGGGAGACCACACTACTCAGATCTATCGAGATGGAAGACGACGGGTTTTTCAGGGGGATCCCTTTAGGGTTTTGGCTGACTGTTTGGCACCCTATCATCCGGTGAAATTACCGGAGTTGCCTTCGGGAATTGGCGGTTTATTCGGGTTTTGGGGTTATGAACTTATTAATTGGATTGAACCAACAGTACCTATACATAGTCAGGATGATCGCTATATTCCTGATGGACTGTGGATGCAAGTAGACCATTTGTTAATATTTGACCAGGTAAAACGCAAAATTTGGGCGATCGCCTATGCTGATGTCAGGGAAGGTGTGGAAGAGAGTTACCAAAAAGCATGCAATTGTATTAAACAAATGGTAGAGAAATTATCTTTACCATTAACGAAGGAAAATACTCAATTAACCTGGAAATCACCACAGAATAGACCCAAGGTGGATATTAAAGAGTACAGCAGCAATTTTACCCGGGAGCAATTTTGTGCCAGTGTGGAAAAAGCAAAGGAGCATATTAGAGCTGGGGATATCTTCCAAGTGGTAATTTCCCAAAGATTAGGGACAGAATATCGGGGGAATCCCTTTGAGTTATATCGTTCCCTACGTCAAATTAACCCTTCACCTTACATGGCATTTTTTAACTTTGACGATTGGCAGATCATTGGTTCTAGTCCAGAGGTAATGGTCAAAGCAGACAGAGATGATGAGGAAGGGGGGATAATCGCCACGGTGAGACCACTTGCTGGAACAAGACCCAGGGGTAAAACCACCAAGGAGGATGGGGAATTAGCAGCGGATTTATTAGCAGATCCCAAGGAAGTTGCTGAACACATTATGTTGGTGGATCTGGGACGTAATGATTTAGGAAGGGTTTGCCAAAATGGCACGGTTAAGGTGGATGAACTAATGATTGTTGAACGTTATTCCCATGTGATGCACATAGTTAGTAATGTGGTAGGTAAATTGGCGAAAGATAAAACCGCTTGGGATTTATTAAAAGCCTGTTTCCCCGCAGGGACAGTTAGTGGAGCACCAAAAATTCGGGCTATGCAAATCATTAACCAGTTAGAACCAACTCGCAGGGGAGTCTATTCAGGAGTATATGGCTATTATGACTTTGAAGGACAATTAAATACTGCTATATCTATTAGAACTATGGTACTAAAGGATGGGACTGTTAGCGTTCAAGCGGGTGCAGGACTAGTTGCGGACTCCCAACCAGAGAAAGAATATGAGGAAACTTTAAATAAGGCTAGGGGTTTATTAGAAGCAATTAGATGCTTGAAAGAGATTACCTAGTTACCTAGTTCAGCACGGGTCTTGACTCTACAATTCCCAGCAAGACCCCCATTAAACTCTCTAAATCATCTGGAATACGATACAACGAGATATCCTGGAAAATTTGTTGTTGCATTTTCTCTAACCGACCAAAACGCCAAGCATCACCAATGGTTACACAACCATAAAAAACATCGCCTGGTTCCACCTGGGAAATGGCAATTAATTCCACCGCCAACTGGGTAAAACCTCTGGTCAAATCGTCATTTTTAGCCTCAACCACCAGTAAACCAAGATTTCCCTTGAGAAAATAATCTAAATTGCCTTTTAACCAGTTATTCACGAATAGTGGGTATTCAATTCTGACCTGACACTGACAATAACGGGCCACTTCTAACAATGTAGGAGCTACTAAAACCTCTCGCCGTGCTGTTTCACTACTTAAACTTGCTAAGGTTAAATATTCCTCAATCCTTTGTTTTAACTCTTGTAGTCTTTCTAAACAACGATTACTTTTAGGTAAGTTAATATGTCTCCTTAACAGGTTATATCCTAATTCGGCTAGAATCTCATCAGCTTCATAGCACATTTCAAAATAAGACCTAAAGGTGTAGGATTGATTCTCTTGCAGAATTTTTCTACCAGCCATATTTAACTCAATTAACTCACAAAAGTGGTAAGAAAGCGGGCTAACCAGTTTGTGGTTAACCCGTTTATGCTTTGGGAACGCGCAGATAATTAATTATTGATTAATTATTGCAACACTAACTTAACATTAGCATTCTGCAAACCACGCTGTTTTACTTCGGCTAGGGTTTTGTTAACCGCGTATTTTTGGTTAATAGAGTTAATCAGCTCAGTCTGGTTGTGCTTCTTAGCAACGCCCCATAAATCAGCAATGAGGTCGAAAGAACCATCGCTATTACGAGACCAACCTAAATCGTACTCGCCTTCTAATACCGCAACAATGTCCGAACGTACACGCTGACCATTATAACCACGTACATCAGCCTCAGTTTTTACAGTAATACCTAGGTCGCTTAGGGAAGCTTTGAGAATTTCGGCATCAGTAATCTTAGTACGCAGAGTGCTAAAATGAGACATTTGGGTTTCCTCCAATAAGAAGATTGATGAGAAAAACGACAACGGTTTCTTTTTCACCAAAGCCGCATTAATCTAGGATTAATTGGGAAGCGGCTTAACTCGTAACCCGTTAGCCCGTGGACTAACCTTTCCCCTCTGGTTTACAGAGGAAAGCTTTTAAAACTCCAATCGCTGATACTCAGCTACGGAGGATGCTGCTGGTCTAGCACGCTGTCTGGCCCAGTCCCTTAAGGCTGTGACCTGTTCTTGCATCGTTCTTGACAACGGCAATGTAGACTTCAATGCAGCAATAATATCTAATTGGGTGAACTCCCGATCCTGAGCAAAGGCCTCATACATGGCTGCAATTATTGCCTGCTCTATTTCAGCACCGGAAAAACCATCGGACATCTTGGCTAGTTGCTCTAGGTCAAATCTAGCAATTTCTTCTCTTCTTTTGGTTAGGTGAATCCTAAAGATATCCTGACGTTCTTCCGGTGTGGGTAAGTCCACAAAGAAAATTTCATCAAAGCGACCTTTTCTTAAAAACTCTCCTGGCAACCTTTCTACTCGGTTAGCTGTTGCCATAACAAATACTGGAGATTTTTTCTCCTGCATCCAGGTCAAGAAGGAACCAAAAATTCTACTTGATGTCCCTCCATCAGAATCGCTAGACCCCGTACTACCTGCAAAGGATTTATCCAGTTCGTCTATGAATAAAATAGTTGGGGAAATAGATTCTGCTGTTTTTAAAGCATTACGCAAGTTCGCCTCGCTTCGACCCACCATGGAGCCATCATAAACTCTCCCCATGTCCAATCTTAAAATTGGCAATCCCCATAACCTGGAGGTGGTTTTGGCTATCAGTGACTTCCCGCAGCCAGGAACTCCTAAAATTAACATCCCTTTCGGTTGTGGTAATCCATACTCCCTCGCCCTCTCTGTAAAGGCGTTGGACCTCTGTTTTAGCCACTTCTTTAATTCCTCTAACCCACCTACCGCTTCGATAGTTTCATCTTCTTCAATGTATTCTAAAATGCCATTACGGCGAATTAGCTGTTTCTTTTCTGATAAAACTATATCAACTTCATCTTCCGTCAGCCTCCCACTCGTTACCTGGGCCTTTCGATATACTTTCTCGGCTTCGTCCTTGGTCAGTCCTAAGGCCGCTCTCAGTAGTTTCTCCCTAGCTTCGGTTGTTAAACGCCGCCCCCTATTCTGCTCCTGGTGGGCAGTGAGAACTTTACTTAACTCGGTCATGTCTGGCAGTTGGAAGTCAATAACAACAACCTCTTTCTCCAATTCTATCGGTACTTGTTGCATCGGAGACATTAAAATAATGTTCTTTTGCATACCTTTAAAACTGGCGATCGCATCCCGCAGGGATCTAGTTGTTGCCGGAGCATCAATAAAAGGATGTAAATCTTTAAAAATAAATATACCAGGTTCTTTCTGTCTAATTGCCCACTCAATAGCCGCCTCTGGTGACACGGTGTTGTGCTGGTTTGTACTCCTGGCCTGTCCGTATTCCACAATACCATGGGTTACAGTCCATACGTAAACCCGACGTTGGGATTTTAACGACTGGGCCATCGTATAAATTGCCTGCTCTGCCCGTTCTTCCTCGGAGGTCACAAGGTAGATTAAAGGGTATTGAGCTTGAATAAGTATGTTTAGCTCTTCTTTCATATCTATCGACCTACTTGAGACCTTATAGAAACACTACAGTTATAGTTATCAGAACAACAACGGAAAGGGTTAAAAGTTTCCACTCATCCATTCATAATTTTTAACTAGCAAGGTACTAATTCTTCCTCAGTCCTGGGATGGGTTTGACTTTCAATACACAGGTCATCTTGTCCAATAATTCCCGGTTGGCGACCCAAGGCTATTAATTCCCCATCCTTTAAAACTAATGAACTTAGACAACTGGGACAGGGATAAACTCTGTGGGTTCCTCCGTAAATTGACTCTTCCAGTTCAGCTATCACCTCTGAATGAGCTAGATAGAAACTGATTGCTCGCTCTGCTAACCCTGACATCGTTTCTGAGTCCATAACTGAGCGAATCTTGAGCTTTCTGTGTAATTCGGGCGATAAGTGCAACGTTACTTTTTGTTTTGTTTCCTGCTTTGTGTGCATATTACTATTCAACTGTCCTACCCGGGTATGTAAACTACCTTATCTCTTATTTTTTTTCTTGTCAAGCCATCAAACCAGTTTAACGCCTATTTTGTTACATTTCTTAACAATGTTCATTTTGGGGAAATTAATGGGGTGGGGAATTCATAGCGCAGGATACAAAAATCTGATAGATTTAGCTATCAGCGAGTAAAAACTGGTAAAGATGAAAGTCCTGGTTATTGGTGGCGACGGATATTGCGGTTGGGCAACAGCTCTGTACCTTTCTAATAGAGGTCATGAAGTTGGAATTTTAGACAGTTTGGTGCGTCGGCACTGGGATAATACGCTTGGTGTTGAGACTCTAACCCCAATTGCACCAATTCAACAGCGTCTCCAGCGGTGGCAAGATTTGACGGGTAAATCCATCGACTTGTTTATTGGCGATATTACCGACTATGGTTTTTTGCACAAGGCGTTGCATGAATTTGAGCCAGAAGCAATAGTACATTTTGGTGAACAGCGTTCAGCACCATTTTCCATGATTGACCGTGAACATGCTGTGCTCACCCAGGTCAACAACGTAGTTGGCACATTGAATCTGCTCTATATCATGAGAGAAGACTTTCCCGATTGCCATCTAGTGAAATTAGGAACCATGGGTGAATATGGAACACCCAATATTGATATTGAGGAAGGCTATATTACCATTGAACATAATGGGCGTAAAGACACCTTACCCTATCCCAAGCAACCCGGTTCCATGTATCATTTAAGTAAGGTTCATGACAGTCACAACATTCACTTTGCTTGCCGAATTTGGGGTTTGCGTGCAACGGACCTAAATCAGGGCATTGTCTACGGTGTGATTACTGAGGAAACCGGATTAGATGAGCTGTTAATTAACCGCCTTGATTATGATGGGGTATTTGGCACAGCACTGAATCGCTTTTGTATTCAAGCTGCTGTGGGTCATCCCCTGACGGTTTATGGTAAAGGTGGACAAACTCGGGGCTTTTTAGACATTCGCGACACAGTGCGATGTATTGAATTAGCCATTGTCAATCCCGCCCAACCTGGAGAATTTCGTGTGTTTAACCAATTCACAGAATTGTTTAGCGTTGGTGATTTGGCCTTAATGGTGAAAAAAGCCAGTTATGCCATGGGACTAAACGTAGAAATTGATCACATTGACAATCCCAGAATTGAGAAGGAAGAACATTACTTCAATGCCAAAAACACCAAATTATTAGACTTGGGCTTACAACCCCACTATCTATCAGATTCCCTACTGGATTCTTTGTTAAACTTTGCTGTTAAATATAAAGGGCGAGTTGATAACAAACAAATTTTGCCCAAGGTCTCTTGGCACAGGAAATAACTGATACCTTGCCACTAGGCACAAAAAAACAAAGCTAGGATGGACAAGGTTGGGGGTAGAGTCCAAAAATTCTATAATACATGATATTAAGATATAAATGTTGAGAATACTGACAGTATCCCCCACCTATTTTATGAAAATTGCCCTATTCACCGAAACTTTTTTACCCAAGGTTGATGGCATTGTCACCCGTCTATCTCACACAGTTGACCATCTGCAACGAGATGGACATCAGGTTATGGTGTTTTGTCCGGAAGGAGGTATTAAAGAATATAAAGGAGCAAAAGTGTATGGAGTTAGTGGTTTTCCCTTACCCCTTTATCCAGAGTTAAAATTAGCACTGCCTCGTCCTGCTATTGGTCATGTATTACAACAGTTTGCTCCCGATCTAATTCATGTGGTAAATCCAGCAGTTTTAGGGCTATCAGGTATTTTGCACAGTAAATTGCACAAAATCCCTTTAGTAGCCTCCTATCATACACATCTGCCTCAGTATTTACAACATTACGGACTAAGCGTACTAGAAGGGCTACTATGGGAGTTACTCAAGACTGCTCACAATCAAGCGGATTTAAATCTGTGCACCTCCACAGCCATGATTGAGGAGTTGGCGGCCCATGGAATAGAAAGGCTGGATTTGTGGCAACCGGGGGTAGATACAGAACTCTTCCATCCTGATTTAGCCAGTCAGGAAATGCGCTCCTATCTATCCCAAGGTCATCCAGATAGTCCTCTGCTATTGTATGTAGGTCGCCTTTCAGCAGAGAAAGAGATCGAACAAATTAAACCCATTTTAGAAGCCATTCCCCATGGACGTTTAGCCCTAGTGGGGGATGGACCCCATCGACAAAATTTACAAAATCACTTTGCCCACACTAATACCCATTTTGTGGGTTACCTCAAAGGTCAACAATTGGCCTCAGCCTTTGCTAGTGCCGATGTGTTTGTTTTTCCCTCCCGTACGGAAACCCTGGGATTAGTATTATTAGAAGCCATGGCTGCGGGTTGTCCAGTAATCGCTGCTCGTTCTGGGGGGATTCCCGATGTTGTAACTGACGGTGTCGATGGTTATCTTTTTGACCCCAATGCCCCTATTCAACAAGCTATTGACCTCACAATTAAGTTGTTAAGAGAAAAACAGGAGATTGCCGCTATGCGTAGTAATGCCCGTAAGAAGGCAGAGCAAATGGGTTGGTCTGCTGCTGTAAGACAACTACAAGAGTACTATCAGAGAACATTAAATTAAGCATCAGATTCACTTTCCGGTGGGAAACTTTTACCTATTCTGAGTTGTTTCTTAGAGCGTTTTAATTGTTTCCATAGAGACTTGATTTGTTCATAAGCATCCTCAGGAGGAAGTTTACCACCGGTTTCTAAGTTACAAATATAACTAACTCTCTGAGCAAACTCCTGGAGATTGGCATTAAAAACCAGATTTTCAGGTTGTACATGACCATAGTAGCGACCACGGGGATAGAGGAAGTCATCTTTTTTGTCCACTATTTTTTTCTCCATATACTTAATTAATCCCATGCTTTCTCAAACAAAATGACGGACAAAGGCTCTTATGCGTATTTTTTTTGGTAAGAAAATGCTAAACGTTAAACCAAGATTATGACAAATTTTTTTAGTTATTGGTTAGATTGGTTAATTAGTTTAGTTAATTTGGCGTATAACCAAATCAGATCATAAAATAGTTAAGCTCAAAAACATAGCTCTGGGAAAATAATCTACCACCATGTCTGTTAACATTAATAACAAGCTATACGAAGGTAAAGCCAAAATCATCTACACCACAGAAGACCCACAGGTTTTATTGGCTGAGTTTAAAGACGATGCAACCGCATTTAATGCGAAAAAACGAGGTAGTATCCAGGGGAAAGGCAGTATAAACTGCACCATTTCCAGTAAATTGTTTTTCCGCATGGCACAGGAGGGTATAGAAAACCATTTTATTGACAGTCCAGGTGCTGGACAAATGAGGGTAAAAGCCTTGAAAATTTTGCCATTGGAAGTAGTAGTGAGAAATATTGCAGCTGGGAGTCTTTGTCAACAGACGGGAATAGAGTTAGGCACAGTATTGGAAAGACCTCTAGTGGAATTTTACTATAAGGACGACAAACTAGGGGATCCCCTGCTGACCAGGGAGCGCCTTTCGTTGCTGAAATTAGCCACGGAGGAACAAGTAGGGCAAATTATCCATCTAGCATTACAAATCAACACTTTTCTCCAGGATTTATGGCAACAGTGTAGTATCACTTTAGTGGACTTCAAACTCGAATTTGGTTTAGACCAGCAACATAAACTGTTGTTAGCGGACGAAATTAGTCCTGATACCTGTCGTTTATGGGATATGTCAGAAGTAGATCCTATTCATCGCGTCCTAGATAAAGACAGATTTCGTCGAGACTTGGGTAAGGTGGAAGATGCCTACCAAGAAGTTTTGACCAGACTGCTAAAAGTTATACCTTAGGTTAACCCAGAACTTAACAAGAGCTAGTAATGACTAAATTAAATTGTGTGTGGTGGTTAAAAGATGAGTAAAAAACATTTATCTCCTGTGTTTTTGGTAACGGTAGCTATAGCTGCCAGCTTGGAAAGTTCCTTGAGTGCTAGTGGACAAACGCCTAGTCAATCTCAACAGTTACTAGATGGAGTCAATACTAAAGCAAGCCAGTTATTATCTAGTAGTCTATATAGTGTTAAAGGTAAAACTTTCATTGGCCAAACAGCACCAGCAGATCCTAATAGCAATGGAAATGCAGTAGATAATAATCAACCAGCTAATCCTAATAATACAGAACAACCAGCAGAACCTAGAGTATTGATTTCAGAAGTGGTGGTCAAGTCATCGGTTGGACAACTTCCATCGGAAATAGAAACCCAAGTTTACCAGGTTATTCGTACTAAAGCAGGACAAACGACAACCCGCTCACAATTACAAGAGGATATTAACGGAATCTTTGCCATTGGGTTTTTTACTAATGTACAAGCATTTCCTGAAGACACGCCATCAGGTGTTAAAGTAACTTTTGTGGTCAGTCTTAATCCCGTACTTACCAAAGTAGAAGTAGACGCTAATCCCGGTGCTGGAGTAGCTTCCGTTATACCTGCTGCAACTGTGGATAAAATCTTTAGTCAGCAATATGGTAAAGTAATTAACCTACGTGATTTGCGAGCTGCGATCGGGCAATTAACCAAAGAGTATCAAGACAAGGGTTACGTACTGGCCAACTTAATAGCAGCTCCCAAAGTTTCTGAAACAGGAGTGATCACCTTACAAGTAGCTGAGGGAATAGTAGAAAATGTCCAGGTTGCTTTTCGTAATAAGGAAGGCCAAGATGTGGACGAGAAAGGTCGACCCATTCGGGGAAGAACAAAAGACTATATTATCAAGCGGGAAATGCAATTAAAACCCGGTCAAGTGTTCAACCGCAATATCGTCCAAAAAGACCTACAAAGGGTTTTTGGACTCGGTTTATTTGATGATATTAATGTCTCCCTTAACCCGGGAACAGACCCTAGTAAAGTTGTTGTTGTAGTAAATGTGACTGAGCGCAATAGTGGTTCCATCGCCGTAGGGGGAGGTATTAGTTCTGCCAGTGGATTATTTGGTACTATTAGCTACCAAGAACAAAATCTATCAGGTAGAAACCAAAAGCTAGGATCGGAACTGCAAATTGGACAACGAGAACTCTTATTTGACTTGCGATTTAGTGATCCTTGGATTGACGGCGATCCCTATCGTACTTCCTACACAACCAATGTTTTCCGCCGTCGTTCCATTTCTTTGGTGTTTGAAGGTAAAGACAGCAACATAAAAACCTTTAACCTTGATAATACTACTGATGTAAATAGTCAGGCAACCCCCCGCATTGCCCGCTTGGGCGGCGGAGTTTCTTTTGGTCGTCCCCTTTCTACCAATTTATACGAGAATCCAGAATGGTTTGCCTCCCTAGGGTTGCAATATCAAAGGATTTCTAGTCGCGATGGCAATGGTAATATTAGACCCCAAGGGGCAATTTTTGATGACAGTGGCAATCCACTCAGCCCAACTATTCCTCTCACCCAGTCCCCCACCGGTGAAGATGATTTGTTCTTATTACAACTCAGCGCCCAAAGCGATCGCCGGAACAATGCAGTGCAACCAACCAAGGGTTCTTATCTGCGTGTAGGACTGGATCAATCTGTACCTATAGGGCAAGGTAGTATACTAATGTCTAGGGTAAAGGCCAACTACAGTCAATACGTACCCATAAAACTTCTGGGATCTAAAAATCCAGAAACCCTTGCTTTTAACCTGCAAGGGGGTACAATATTAGGTGATTTACCACCTTATGAAGCCTTTAGCCTGGGGGGAAGTAATTCCGTGAGGGGTTACGATGAGGGTAAGTTAGCAGCGGGACGTACTTATGTCCAAGCGTCAGCAGAATATCGTTTCCCCATATTCTCAGTAGTTGGCGGGTCTCTATTTTTTGATTGTGGTAGTGATCTGGGCAGTGCTACCAGAGCAGCTGAAATCCTCAATAAGAATGGGAGCGGTTATGGTTATGGCTTGGGATTGCGTATTCAGTCACCACTGGGTCCTATTCGCATTGACTATGGTATAAGTGATAAAGGTGATAGCCGTATCAACTTTGGCATAGGGGAAAGGTTCTAATAATGCTATAACTAGTTACGTTGGAATTAAATAAATCAATGTCTTGTCTGAGTGTATCTATCGCCCGTTTAGTTAATAGTGGACCGAATAACTTTGCCGTTTGGGTAGTGAAAGCTCCCTATCCCAGCGGTTACGTTTTGCGTGACTGTATTTTTCCACCTCAACTTGCTGAAATTTGGATAGAATGGCAGCAAATGTTTGGTGGTTTTGTAGACACCCATCACCTGGGGAAGGGATTAGTTGGGTCTGGGATGGGACAAACCACTGGTTCCTATAGTAATCGGTTAATGCAATCTTTAGGGATCAGTTTATGGCGTTGGCTATTTGATGGAGAAATTCTGAGCAGTCTAGAGCGCAGTCGTGGTCTAGCTATGGGAAACAATAAAAAATTGCGGTTGCAATTGGAAGTTCGTGAACCCGATTTGATTGGTTTACCATGGGAAATTATGCAACCGGAAGCGGGTCATTCAGCAGTCTCCCTCAACCAAGAGGTTTTGTTTAGTCGCACTATCAATCAGGTTGAACCAATAGCAAATTTATCAGCAGATTCCTCTTTAAACGTGTTGTTGGTTTTGGGGTACAATGGCAATTTAGAATTGGAAAAAGAGGCTACCATTCTGGAGAAAATCCTCCTAGAATCTGGTTCTCCTGCTGGGTATTACATATCAAACTGTTTGGTCAAAAAGCTATTACAACCTACACCAAAGCAGTTAATACAAGAACTGGAAACTAAGGCGTATAATGTAATTTTTTATGCAGGTCATGGTTTGCCCAATCCTGATGGCGGGTTGTTGTATTTGACAGAAGAACAGTCCCTTAATGGCATAGAACTGGGTCAAGTGTTAGCTCGTAGTAAAGTTAAACTAGCAGTATTCAATGCCTGCTGGGGTGCCCAACCAGCAGTTCGTGATAAAGCAATACCTACTAGTAGTTTGGCAGAAGTTTTAATTCGTCATGGTGTGCCCGCAGTTTTAGCCATGCGTGACCAAATTGCTGATGAGGAAAGTCGTAGTTTTATTCAGGGGTTTACTCAGGCATTGCGCATGGGTGAAGCGATTGATGCAGCTGTAGCAGTGGCTAGACAAAAGTTATTAGCTATTTACAAGTTTAATCAGCCAGCATGGACTTTACCGGTTCTCTATCTACACCCAGATTTTTCAGGTCAGTTGATTAAAAGTGTTGATGAGGGAATTACAGAATTGCCAGATCTAAGTACTGGAATAAATGTTCCCCAGTCTAGTGCTGTTTTGCGCTCACTTTCCCCCCAGGGTCAAAGTTGCACCTTGCGTTCTGATGTGACTCGCATTGGTCGCACTAAGGATAATGATCTTGTAATTCCTCAAGGTTATGTTTCTAAGCACCATGCAGAAATACTTTGTAGAACCGTACTGGATGGTTTTCAACCAGTTGTTACTTACTATTTACAAGATTGCTCTACCTACGGAACAACTTGGTATTTAAATGATTATGGTTGGCAACGGGTTTTACGGGAGGAGGTGGTGTTAACATCGGGAATGAAGTTAAAGTTTGGCAGTGCGAAGGGGGAAACATGGGAGTTTCTGATTTTTGATGATTAGGGGAGATTGTTTTTGTTGTTTTTACGGAAATTCCTAGCTGCTAACTGTAGCTCCCTATAATACCAATTATGCGGATGAAGTTTGAGGCCCAATATGACTGATAATACAGGTGATTTAGATAATCAGAAACCTTTCCTTCCCTCCGTGGATTGGGAATTGTTGACAGCAATATTAGAACCGGAAGATGAAACTTATCCTTGGAATCTCGCAACTGATCAAGCAGATGATTATTTTCAAAAACTAGCAGCACCACTCCACTGTGACCCACTGTTGATGGAAAGTCTCGACCAGCAAGGGGAAAATTTCTATAATTCTCTTGACCAGATCTGGACTCAGGTTTATAACTCTAAAGCTGACCGTGATGAAAGACCACGCACTACCCTAAATGATATTTTTGGTACGTTTGTTCCCTCCCACTGGCTTGATCAGATTATGGAAGCAGCAAAGAAAACTTTCTATGATATGGAACATTCTACCAGTGAGAAGATTGTGGGTTGTGTTCAATCTTTGTTACCTAATTGGGATATGGAAGACCTATTAGTTTTGGCACGTCCTATTGCTTACTCCATGAGAAGTGATTCACAGGAGAAATCAGACCACAACTTATCAAATCGCAATTGGACTGAATTATCAGAGATAGAACGGGCAAAGATTTGTTTAGTAGTGGCTGACTATGCCTTAAAAGCAGTTTCTACCCAAGCAGCAGAAAATGGGGAGTAGTATTTATTTGGGATCCAGAAACCGGGTGGCAAAATTATGCGATCGCGTAGGTGATAATACTCGAGCTTTGAGGATAGCAGCCATCAAAAAAGCATAGGACAAAACACCTACAATTACTAATAGTAGGGCATTAATGGAACCGGTAGCATTCCAGAGAGCGTGGAGAGCGGAGGCGGTGAAATAACCAACACCCAGGATTTGCCAACTCATGCGGGGTTTGAGGGTGGCCAAACCGATGAAATAGCCCAAATATCCACTATAGGCCATGTGTCCAGCTACGGAACCCAAAATCCGGGGGATAAGTAACTGTAAACCGATCAGTTGACCAGTACCTACTCCCGACTGCTGGCTAATATTTTGGGTGATTACTGGAACATATTGGCCAAGGGTTTCTAATAAAGTAAACCCTACTGCTGATGCAGTCCCCAGGAGAATGCCATCTAGTGGTTCCCCAACCCCAATCCTTTCCCTCCAGGGGGATGGTAGGGATTTGCCTAAAAAATAGGCGCCTATTACCGGTAGGGCCTTGAGTAGTTCCTCCATTAACCCAGCTCCGAAAAACATTCTGATCAATAATTCTGTGAATGTGTCACTACCGGAGGGTGATATACTACCAGGGAGAATTTCTCGAAAAACAAATATAAATAAATCTAATAGTGGACTGACTAAAATCAACATGGTACTGAGGGCCATAGCCATAAGTATCCACCATGGTTTTTGTTTGCCACAAAGTTGATAAACGAAATAATAAGCAGCTGAGCCAATATAAGAACCGACAATTACTTGATTAGCTTGGGGATAACCTACAGTAGCAAACATTAACACGACAAAAATAACTGTTAGTATTCCTGGTATAAGATATGCTTTGCGGGTTAAGTCCTTACCTGTGGAAATTATAGGAAATAACTGGGTGAAACTAACTCCATCATGCTTTGATTGTTGTTGAGTTGTCTTTCCTGGTACTATAACTGTAGCTGGGTTAACTGGCACATTTCTAGAAACAGGTATGGTTTCACATTCAAAGACAAATTGAGGACCATCATAACCCAAAGAAATGCGATCGCCATGTTGTAGCTCTTGAGGTCCCCGCAGTAGTTGTCCATTGAGAAAAGTGCCATTAGCGCTGTTTAAATCACAAACAGTCCAGGTGAACTTACTTTCTGGAGAGAGGGGACGAACAACCGCATGACGACGGGAGACCATTCTATAGGTTATAGCGTCCAAGACAACCTGACAACCGGGGTCACGTCCCATGACCATTTCCCGATGGGAAAGCAGTGGGTAGCGGGATTCTGGACTAGAAACCGCTTCACTAGACACCAGTCTCAAAAATGCATTCTGTCTTGGGTTTTTGCCTATCATTTACTTAGCGGTTGATGAGAAGGTTGTTGGCTTATTCATTTAGTTATCAGCGAACCTGTGGGCGGATCCAAATGAAATTCCGCCATTGCTCTAGGAAAATTTTTATTTTCATGACTGGGGAGACTTAACTTGACCAGTACAAACCTTTGTAACGGAGTTAAATCTTGCCACTGCTCCAGGGCGATCATAGCACCTATGGTCTCTAATTTTTCAATAAGTTGTTTAGGTAGAGTGGTAGAATCTAGCCATGGGGGATGGGGATCTGTGGGAAGCAAAGAGGGATAGGTTCCTGTGTATTTAAAAACTAATTCCCTTAAATAGTTTTGGTAGTTTTCTATTTCCCCTGGTGTGAAGCAGGGTAATGTAACTAGATTATCACGTTCTGAGAGACTAATCTGATGCCAATGAGCCAATTTTAGTTTAATTCCACATGTATCCAGCTTATAACGGACTATCATGGGTATACAACGAAGGGTGGCTAGAAAATCAGCTTCAAATTGAAAAAACTCGGTAGACATAACAGCAAATTTAGGATCCTCAATTCCGGGGTAAAGGGAGTGGAGAAGTTAGTGAAGTCTTGTTATCCAACTAACTTTTACGACGACTTTGGATAATTAGATAGCTAATAGATAGAGCTAGTATGGCAATTCCCAACCCAATGATATCAATTCCTGTCACTTTTTCCAAGTCTAAGATAATGATTTTTCTAGCAACAGCAATTAAAGAAGTAATAATCACTAATTCTACTTGAAAAACATGCTTTTGCAGGTAGGCTGTAATATTTTCTAAAATTTCTAAAGCAATGAGAATATTTAAAAACAAACCGAATATCTTAAATAAAATGGTGTTAAACTTGCCGTAGGGAGCATCAAATAACTCTTTAAGCAGAAAAACTGTTAGGTCCGCAATGGCCACAAGAATTACGACCACCATTAAAATAGAAAGAACCTTAGAAACTATCACCACAATATTTTCAATCAAGTGCATGAAATTATCATCACTGGTGAAAGTTTTCAGTTGCCTAAAAAACCTTTTCATTGGATTTACGATACCCCATCAAGTCAACAAATCACCCAGTATTTTACCACTGGATAGCACTTTCTCTAAGATTGAATGGGAATTATGGGAATTAACTGTACAGCACAGGCTTTCAATTCTGGCTGAAAAGAATCCGGACAAGACGCGGAATGAGTAAGAGCATTAGCTTCAGAATTTTCTGCCCATAGTTTACCCCAATGCATAGGGACAAAAACAGTACCAGGGGAGATAGTCAAAGTGATTTTAGCGGGAAATTCCGCTGCACCACGACGGGAACGAACCATCACCAACTGATGATCAGCAAGCTGTAGCTTGAGCGCATCACGGGGATGAATTTCCAAAAAAGGCTCAGGGTGCATTTGACAAATCTTATCAATTCTACCTGTGCGTGTTTGAGTATGCCAATGACCATATAATCTTCCTGAAGTGAGAATAAAGGGATATTCAGGGTCTGGAGGTTCAGCTAAACCCCTAGAAAAACAAGCTGCAAACTGGGCTTTACCATCATGAGTATGAAAACGTAAATCTGTATATAATCGTTTAACTTCCTGATAATTATCTTGAGAAAAAGGCCAATGAGTTGGGCCATTAGCAGTTAAAAACTCATGACTTAAACCCGACATATCACAGGGACGATGAAGAGTTAATTGGACAAATTCGCGATAAACCTCACTAGAATCGTGAAAATTAAACTGATGTGAAAAACCCAACCTCCTACCAACTTCAGCGAAGATTTCCCAATCAGACTTAGCCAATTGTGGAGGATTTTTAAAAGCAGAAGATAGGGTAATTCGACGTTCCGAATTAGTCATCACCCCAGTTTTTTCACCCCATTGAGCAGCGGGTAATAAAAGATGAGCATAGTTAGCAGTTTCCGTGGGATAATAGGCATCCTGATAAATAGTAAAAGGGGATTGTAACAATGCTTTTTTAGTTCTTTCTAAATCTGGCATACTTACAGCTGGATTAGTTGCTGCTATCCATAATAGCTGCACATTACCAGACTCTAAAGCCATAATCATTTCCCACACATTTAACCCAGGAATAGGTGAAATTGTACCTGGTTTTAAACCCCAAAATTCCTCCACTTCTAACCGATGTTGTGGATTTTTAATTAATCTGTATCCGGGCAATAAATGTGCTAAACCACCCGCTTCCCTACCACCCATAGCATTAGGTTGACCCGTTAAAGAAAAAGGACCTGCACCTGGTTTTCCCACCTGTCCTGTGAGGAGATGTAAATCAATAATACTCCTTACCTTAGCAGTCCCTTCAGAAGATTGGTTCACCCCCATTGACCATAAAGAAAGCACAGATTGGGCTTGACCCCAATATTTAGCAGCGGTTTCTAAATCTGCCAAAGAAATACCACATCGACTGGTAACAAGATCCGGAGAATAATAATTAATGACTTGGATATAATCTGCAAAATTGCTAGTATAATTATCCACAAAATTTACATCCCAAGAATTCCATTTCACCAATAGATGGGCAATACCATTCAACAAATCAATATCAGTACCTGGAACAATGGCTAAATGTAAATCAGCTGTTTTAGCGGTGGGGGTGGAACGGGGGTCAACCACCACCATTTTCACGTGAGGATTTTTCTTATGATATTTAGATAATCGGTTAAAAATAATAGGGTGACATTCTGCAGTATTAGTACCTATTAAAAAAACGCAGTCAGTTAATTCCAAATCGTCATAACAGCAAGGAGGGCCATCAGCACCAAAACTTTGGAGATATCCAGATACCGCACTAGACATACAAAGACGGGAATTAGCATCGAAGTTATTAGTTCCTAAACAACCTTTAAGTAATTTTTGGGCAATGTAATAATCTTCAGTTTGAAACTGTCCAGAACCGTACATACAGATAGATTCTGGACCGTGAGAAACTAAAGTTTGTTGAATATAATTTGTAATGATAGTGAAGGCTTCCTCCCAGGAAATCAAGCGAAAATCTTGTGTTAAAGATTCTCGAAACATGGGATATTGCAATCTATTTTTATAGATTGCTTCCGCAACAGTTGCACCTTTAACACATACCATTCCTTGACTAGAAGGATGAGATTTATCTCCACGAACACGCCAATTAGTAGTTTCACCCGTATTATCTGTAGTGAAACTTGGAGGTTGGGTAGGGGGAGAGACTTCCAGTCCACAACCCACACCACAATAGGGACAAAGTGTTTTGATAAATTCGGTCATATTGGTAGATAAAGATCCATAAACTACTCTTCAATATGAGCGCAACGACGATAGAGAAAATCCAGAGCGTAGTTCCTCAAATGATAATATTCTGTACTTTCCATAATCTGACGACGCTGACGAGGACGAGAAAAAGGAATATCTAATATTTCACCAATATTAGCAGCAGGTCCATTTGTCATCATGACCAATTTATCAGCTAGAAAAAGGGCTTCATCAATATCATGGGTAATCATTAACACAGTAACTTGATGATCCGACCAAATTTGCAGTAGTTCCTCTTGTAATTCTTCCTTAGTAATTGCATCCAAAGCGCCAAAAGGTTCATCCAAAATCAGAACTTGAGGACGAATAGCCAAAGCACGAGCAATAGCCACCCTTTGTTTCATACCTCCTGATATTTGATGGGGTTTCTTTTGAGCAGCTTCCGTTAGTCCTACCATACCTAAATGTTCTCTGACTATAGACCGTTTTTCAGTCTGACTTTTATGAGGAAATACAGAGTCAACAGCAAGATAAACATTTTCAAAAACACTTAGCCAGGGAAGTAGACAATAGTTTTGAAAAACCATCATCCGGTCTGGTCCTGGTTCAGTAATAGGTTGACCTTGCAACCAGACCATACCATTGGTAGGTTGATTAAATCCAGAAATCATATTTAACAGTGTGGATTTACCACAACCCGAATGTCCAATGAAACAAATAAATTCTCCTTCTTGGACTTTGAGACTAATGTTATCCAAAACAGTATATGGTCCCTCGGAGGTGGGGTAAATTTTGTTCACACCGTCAATGAATAGGAAGTCCCGTGATTTTTGGTGAGACTGTGGATTACCTAAAGCTTGAAGCTGAGTATTTTTGGGGAGATTCAATGTGGTCATGACTTTCATCCTTTAATTTAGTTAATTCAGTGTTAATGCAGTGCGGAAGGAACCCTGAGTGGATGGCCGTCACTAAACCAGAGCTTCTTCAACTCGCACCTGAGATTTAATGGCTAAACCTGTGAGATATTCTAGGGGTTGAGAGGGATTAAATGTTTTACCATCAAATAACTGAATGGATTCTTCCCTACCAATATCCAAAATGCCCACTTCTCTTGCAGCTACACCAAAAATATCTGGACGACAAACTCGGTCAATTATTTCTACCCAGTTTTTAGGGAAAGCAATAAAACCCCACCGAGCTAATTGGGTAAGGATCCAGAGCATTTCATGACGGTTGGGATAGTTGGCTTGATGTAGATAAAACTGATGGGAAGTTTGAGAATGTCGATGATAGTTACTTTGATAACTTTCTAATAATTCAGAGCGTAAATTTACATGATGATCACCTATATATTGAGGTTGAGAAATCAGACTAATAATTTCTGACTCATTACGAATATCATCGCAATATTCACAAGCTGCTAGGAGCGATTTAACTAATGCCAAATGTGTTTGAGGATATTGTTGAGACCAATCTTCTGTGACTCCTAGTATTTTATCTACATGTCCCTGCCAAATATCCGAAGTTGGCAACATAATAAACCCCAGATCTTGCTCAACAGCACAGGTATTCCAGGGTTCACTAACACAATAACCATCAACTTTTCTTTCCTGGATAAAATCAACCATTTCATCCGGTGGAATTACTATTAATCTGACATCCTGATCTGGTTCAATACCACTTGCTGCTAACCAATAACGCAATAACAAATTTTGCATTGATGCTGGATGAACAACTCCCAAAGTGTAAGTTTTATCAAGATCAGTGTTGACTGTTTTTTCTAGATCTGCAGCATTTCTTACACCATTTGCCCATAGTTCTTGACTTAAAGTAATAGCACTACCGTTGCGAGACAGAGTCATTGCTGTTACCATAGGAGTTGGTGTTTTTCCCATAGCACCTAGAGTCATAGCTAATGGCATACCAGCAACCATTTGAGCAGCATCCAGTTTACCACTAGCTACACTTTGGGCAATATCTTGCCAATTTTTTTCAGGTATTAGGTTCACCTGTAAACCACATTCTGCGAAGAAACCTTTTTCTTGGGCAATGATTAAAGGTGCAGCTTGGGTGATAGGAAGATAACCGATTTGTAAGTGAACTTTTTCTAGTTGATTGGTGGAAATCAGGACTGGTGATATGGTTTGCTTTTGACGCTGTTTTGCCAGTTTTTGTTGATTGAGAAAGTAGATCATTTGATTCCGCAGATTGTAATAACTGGGATGTTCTACAACCTCTAATCTTTGGCGAGGACGGGGAATAGATACTTCTAAAATTTGTCCAATGTGTGCTTCTGGTCCATTAGTTAACATGACTATTCGGTCACTTAATAATAGTGCTTCATCCACGTCATGGGTTACCATCACACAGGTAATTTTATGTTCATTACAAATTTTCATTAATTGCTCTTGCAAATTACCCCTGGTTAGAGCATCCAAAGCACCAAAAGGTTCATCCAACAATAACAATTTTGGTCTGGTAGCTAAAGCACGAGCAATGGCCACTCGTTGTTTCATCCCCCCAGATAATTGACCGGGAAGTTTTTTAGCAGCACGACGTAACCCTACTAAGTCAATATGTTCTGCAATGATTTTCTGGCGTTCTCCTAGAGACAGATCCTGATGGACCTCATCTACTGCTAAAGCAATATTTCCCTCAACTGTTAACCAGGGAAGTAAGGAGTAATTTTGAAAAATTACCATTCTATCTGGACCAGGTTCTCTCACTTCTCGACCTTCTAAGGTCACTCCACCAATAGTGGCTTGATCTAGACCAGCAATAATATTCAAAAGAGTGGATTTACCACAGCCAGAATGACCGATGAGAGAAATAAATTCTCCTTGATTAACCTTTAACTCAATATTTTTCAAAGCAATATATTTACCACCATACGGGAGGTTGAATATTTTATCTACATGGTCAATTTCTACAAAGGTGTTCATGGTCTTCTGGTGATTATGGTAAAAGTTATTTTTGTTCTTTTTGTACAATCTTATCAGCTATAAAAGCCACTGTTCTATCTAACATCAGTCCCACTATTCCCACATAGATTAGGGCGACAATAATCTCGCTCAAATTGGTATCCGTGGTAGTATTATAGGCATCCCAAATAAATGAACCTATACCCACACCACCTACCAACATTTCTGCAGCTACAATAGCCAACCAAGATAACCCAATACCAATTCTCAGTCCAGTAAAGATATAAGGAACCGTAGCTGGGAAAACTATTTTTAAAAAATATTTGCCCTGACGTAAACGCAAAACGCGAGCCACATTCACATAGTCTTGGGGAATATTTTGTACTCCCACAGTTGTATTGATTAAAATTGGCCAAATTGAAGTGATAAAAATCACAAAAATCGCCGAAGGATTGGCTTGTTGAAAAGCTGCTAAGGAAATAGGTAACCAAGCTAGGGGTGGAATAGTTCTTAGTACCTGGAAAATAGGGTCTACCGCATTATATAAAAATCTATTGGCACCAATTAATATACCCAGAAAAACACCCACAATGGTAGCTAGAGAAAACCCCAACCCCACTCTCCCTAGACTGGTCAAAATCTGCCAACCTAAGCCCTTATCGCTATCACCATTGTCAAAAAATGGCTTAATGATAAAGGGATCCCAAGTTTCAACAAAAGTTTCTAAAGGACCTGGTAATTGAAATCCGGGAATGGAACAGAGTAATTGCCACAACATCAAAAATATAACCAGTCCACATAGTGGTGGTAATACCTTATGCACTAAAAATTTGTTAATTGTTTTAATTGCTTTTTGTCGTTTAGTGCTAACTTTCTGATTTGTTACCCCCACGGCCATTTTCTTCTTGCTCCTTATTGTGGAAATTGGTCTTGTGATTTTGTGTCTCCCATAACTCCCGCACCCCATATCAGAATTGCTCGCGGACTAGACCTTTTTAATGGGTAAACTGTTTAAATATTCTTCTGGTTTTTCTGGGTCAAACTTCACCCCATCAAAAAATGTTTCTACCCCTCGCGATGAACTAGTAGGAATTTCCGCTGCAGGAACTCCTAAAGCTGTGGCCGCTTTTTTCCACAAATCTTCTCGATTTACCTGATCAACAATGGTTTTAACATCCGTATCTCGGGGTAAATAACCCCAACGAATATCCTCGGTCAAAAACCAAATATCATGGCTCTTGTAGGGGTAGGAAGCATTATCAGCCCAGAATTTCATTCGATAGGCAAAATTTTCTACCTTGCGACCATCCCCATAGTCAATATTTCCCTTAGACCGTTCTAAAATATCACCAACTGCAACATTAAAGTATTTTCTATCAGCACATATTTCACACATTTCTGCTTTATTTTCATTTTTTTCACACCATTGTTGTGCTTCTAAAACCCCCATTAATAACGCTTGTGCTGCATTGGGATTTTGATCAACCCAATCTTTCCTCATGGTGAAGGCTTTTTCTGGATGATCCTTCCACATTTCTCCGGTTACTAAAGCTGAGTAACCCAATTTTTGACTAACCAATTGGGCATTCCACGGTTCACCCACACAAAAAGCATCCACCGTACCCACCTTCATATTGGCCACCATTTGTGGTGGTGGAACTGGTTCCAATATAACATCTTGGTCGGGATTAATCCCACCAGCAGCTAACCAATATCGCATCCATAAATCGTGGGTACCTCCAGGGAAGGTAATGGCAAATTTAATGGGTTTTTGCGCGGATTTAGCTTGCTTTGCTGCTTCTTTAAGGACTTTGTTATCTAAGCCAAGTTTTATCTGTTTGAATTTTTCAGCTACGGAAATGGCCTGACCATTAGTATTTAGCCTCGCCAATATGTACATGGGTACTTTATCATTAATGGTTATCAAATATGGCATGGGACTGAGAATATGTGCACCGTCAATACCACCCCCTGATGAACCAATTTTCAGGTTGTCACGAGTCACCGGCCAAGATTTTTGCTTACTAATCTCCACATCTGTCATGCCATATTTGGCAAAAAAACCCTTTTCTTTAGCAATAATTAGGGGAGCTGAATCCGTTAGAGCGATAAATCCCAATTTGGCCTTAGTGGTTTCTACTTTAGCTGTATTAGCTGTATTACTAATTTGGGTTGAGGAGTTTGTTTCTGACCCGGAGTTGTCAGATGAACAACCATGTGCTACAATAGCCATCGCTGCTGTTACACCAGATGTAATCAGAAATTTTCTGCGAGAAATATTGCTCATTTTAACTCTCTTTAATTCTTTGCTACTTGTGAATGTGGTCTGATTTGGGATACTGTTTGTTCGCGCACTTTTGCCCCAAACTGTTTTAGCAGAATATCTTTCAATATCGGTTGCAGGTCTTCACAAGCAACACTTTTCTGAATACAGGTTCCTAACCTAGCATCTTTGCCAACTTTTCCACCCATGTAAATGTCAACGCCTTCCAACGTTTGCCCATTTTTTCGCACTTTGGTTCCCATTAGTCCAATATCCGCCACTTGGGGTTGTCCACAGGAGTTTGGACACCCTGTCCAGTGAATACGTACGGGCTTTGATAGGATTAATTCCTGTTCCAACGCCTCAGTCATGGCTATGGCTCGTTTCTTAGTTTCTATGAGGGCAAAATTGCAAAACTGGGCCCCAGTGCAGGAGACAACCGATCGCATTAATAAACCAGGACTGACACTGAATTTTTTCAATATGGGTTCGGTTAGAAGTGTGTTTAATGCGGAATCATGAATATTGGGAATGATGGCATTCTGCTCAACCGTAAACCTTATTTCTCCGCTACCATAAACTTCTGCTAGTCTGGCCAGTTCAAACATGTCATCCGCACTTAGTCTCCCCACGGGAATGTTTAATCCCACATAATTTAACCCCGGTTGTTTTTGGGGGTAAACGCCAATGTGATCTCGTTTTTCCCAATCTATTTCATCTTTGGGCGCTGCGGTTTGCAAGCTTTTTCCCCATTGTTTTTCCACTTCGTCCCGGAATTTTTCTAACCCCCATTCATCAATTAACCACATTAATCGAGCTTTTTGCCGGTTCAAACGTAACCCGTGGTCTCGAAATATCTCTACTATGGCTTTAGATAGGCTAACTACTTCTTCTGGTTTTACCCAAACATTTAAGGGAATAGCAGCTTCACAGCGTTTACCCGAGAAAAATCCACCAACTAAAACGTTAAAACCAAATCCTGCTTTAAATGCTGGTACAAATGCCAAATCGTTGATTTCTGCATGAATGGAATTATCTTTTCCTCCAGTCACTGCAATATTAAACTTACGAGGAAGATTGGTAAACTCTGGATTACCTTCCCCCCCATTAGTTAGCAGGTCCTGTATTTGCTGTACCAATTCTCTGGTGTCATACAACTCGTTGGCATCTAAACCCGCCAGGGGATCACCAGTAATATTACGTACATTATCCATACCAGACTGAATACTGGTCAGCCCAACTTTGTGAAATTTGTTAAAGATATCAGGAATATCTGAAAAATCTATGCCACGAAGTTGTATATTTTGTCTAGTAGTGATGTCCGCGCTACCTTCCCTATCGTAACGCCGTATCACTTCAGCTAAAACACACATTTGAGTGCTAGTGAGAATACCATTAGGTATCCGCATTCGCATCATAAACTTACCGGGAGTCACTGGACGAAAAAACACACCCAACCATTTTAGGCGATGGTTGAGGTCGTTTTCTTCCATGGCTTCCCAACCCTGACGAGCAAATTCGCTGATTTCTTGTTTGACTAGTAGTCCGTCCTTTTCAGCTTTTAATTTCTCGAACTTATTGAGCTTTTCGCTACCTGTTTCTGTCATAGGTTTTTGGGGAACAGGATGTGGTTGATTATGGTTCCGTGTTCTTAAATCGTGCCAACTACCCACCGAAAAACAACTGATCGTAGTTCTCTGGTAGGGGTTGTAACAATTTCGATATTGATAACCTAGGGCAAATTTCGGGAAGGATTCGTATACTCAGTTACGGAATTCTCAGAAATTCTCGGCCGTTGTGCAAATTTTGCATTGATTATCGGCATTTTTTACATAGGAGATGATTTATGAAAAGACGCGAGTTTTTCCAGTGGGTGGGTTTAAGTTTATTAGCTAGTTCTTTACCTGTAGCATTTGCCGCTTTGACATCAGATGATGATACCTTAGCATCACCAGCACCAAACAAAGCGGCTAAAGACTGGCAGAAAATCGGAAGTGTTGCCCAATTGGATAAAAATGGCCAACTACTAGTGGAGAATTCGCCTATAGGGGCGGTTTTAGTGGTGGGAACATCTAAAAAACCAAAGAACTTAGGCTCTTGCGTAGATTTTATGGAGAGAAAGTAAATTAACAGAAATTAATAGTTGACAATTTTTAGAATCGAGGGCTGAAATACAATAGACACAAAAGTTTACAGATTTTTATGTATGTCT
>Ga0169931_10001008_pt1 | contig 46616 bp, 34 predicted proteins | sample Kivu_15m_20L_FD_129675 | JGI IMG/M metagenome (GOLD analysis project Ga0169931, IMG submission 129675) | Freshwater microbial communities from Lake Kivu, Western Province, Rwanda to study Microbial Dark Matter (Phase II) - Kivu_15m_20L... | ecosystem: Environmental > Aquatic > Freshwater > Lake... | reverse complement strand
TCTTTCTTATCAGCCTTTTATTTTCAATATTCTTCAATCTTTAAATCCCTTTTTCATAAGATTTATGTTTGTGGATGTGCCTGTATGGCTAGATAAAACCTCTAGCCGAAGCCTTTGATTGATTGTCTTTCAGGTACATGCTTTTATACGCAGAAACCATGAGCTTAGGTCTATCATCAACGTAAATGTTTGAATTTCCTCTTGATTTAACAGAAGAACGGTTCAGGCAGTGAGCCATCTGGTTTTGCATACACATGTATTTGAAGCTTCGACTGGAAGGATCATAGTTACTCTTCATCAATATATCAAATACAACTCAACATGTATCATCATTCAATAATCATAAAAAACTATTTTTTTAAAAAATCAAGTAAGCGTTAACAGAATTTTTATGATACAGTCAAATAGGCTGTATAACTATAGAAAAAAGATTATTGAGACGTAAAGAATGATTTTTTAATAATAAGATTGAAGATAATCACTATTCTATTTTTTCATAAATGCATGGAAAATGCCTGCCCCACTCGTCGAAGTCGAGTCCGTATCCGACAATGAATCTTCCGCATTCAAACCCGTGAAACCTTAAATCAACCAAAGGTTATTTTCCAGGTCTCTTTACTAGTACTGCGATGTCAATTCTTTTAGGCTCAAATGCTTCAAAAGCTTTGACTATCTATTTAAGCGTATGCCCAGTGTCGTGTATGTCTTAGATGATCAATATCGATTTATTTTTGAACTTTTCAGGCTTAATCTGATTCTAGAATACCAATTTACCCGTCGATTGCAAGCCTGAGTAAGACTTGCACTGTATGAATTCATTCTGATGTTCGATTTCGATGCTTCTTACAAGATCAGAGTAGAATACAAACGATCCTTTGAGAACGCATACGGCAACCACATCTAAGTTTTCTTAAGTTTCCTTGAGAGAGTTGTAGTAAGCTGTAATCTATTAGCCGAGTCGACCCACAACTGAGCGAAGCTCGTTTTCAGTATAAGAAATCTTAAAATTTAGGCCTTTGTGGCTAACTGTCTCCATGTTGAAAATAATTCTTTAATTATATTCAAATTTAGAGCTGTTTACTTTTAAACTACATAGCTTATTACAAAAACTCAATCAAATAAGCTTTTTTAATAAATATTAAAAATGTTTTCGTAAAAAAGAAGACTCAGATATCACACAATTATCAGTTTTTGGAAAATCTGGTCATTTTTTTATCGTCTTTCATTGACTTTCTATTAATCGATAGTTTTTAAAGGTCATACTCAAGCTTTAATCTGTTTGTTTGTTTTGCCCTTTCTATTTACATTATGCGATCTAATATTTTGTTGGAACTTCTGACAGAACTGCCTTTGCCCAGAGAAGGAAACATAGATAGACCAGTTCCACGATGATAAGTGCTGCTCTGATGACTAAGTGCCTCATCAGTTCTGGTGCCTAAACTTTTTATATCCTCTTTTTTAGTGTCTCTTTTTCTATTATGACCCTGACTAAAAATCGGGTGGATGATCTCTGAAGAACGCTACATGGCAGTTTCGCTTTGATCTATCGTTTTATAGTGCGAATTCGGCTGCATTTTGCCTATAAAACTATCTGAAAGTATATCATTTTTTTGTATTTAAAGTTGTTGCTTAAGGTGCGAATTCTCCTTTTTAAGTTTTTAAATAACATTTGCATCGATGATTTACTTAAGTTTACTGTTTTATATTTGCAAATGTTTGTATCTCTATCTGATTTCCATGTCTGAAGGTATATTGCCTCCTCGCATTTTCAGCATGTCTCTTAGATAGCTAATCTATCTCTATAAGTTACGCATTTAAGGATTGTCTGAATACATCTTAGCGACTACTTAGCCTTTTATTTGTCTGGCCCTCTCCAGAAATCTCAAAGTGTTCAGAGACTATTCAAGGCAGCTCAGTTTGGGCGTTATAGTTGCTATTATGGCTGTGTTCGTGTTGCCTCCCAAAGAATCTTGTAGCAAACGAGTGAGCTTAGATTATCTATAAGGAGGCACGGCCTTGCTTGAGGACAAAGAGGAAATCACTTTGCCAAGAGTTGTTAGCGAAAGATTGATGTTTCGCAACTAATCGTAGTGCTGAGCCGAAATAGACTAATTTTTATGGATTTTTTAAGAACCAGCGAGATCACACAAGTTGATTTTCATTCGCTAAATACATACATAAGTACCCTATATGATTTTTTCGAAGGAAAAACTTCCTCGATGAGAAGCGTAAAAATGGTATGCGATCTGCTACTTTTTATATTCATATGAGTCTGCCTAACAACTCTGTTTCTTTCTCCTCGCCTCATGAGCTACAGGCACTGCTCAGGATTGTCTACGACTATTTAGTTGAGTCCTTCGACATATATGCCATCTTGTTTGTTTTAATGTACGACCAGTTTTTGATCTTTTGCCAATTTAGGGTCATTTTAAAGCAAATCTGCCATTTGTTAGTTGTATATTTGCAAAAAAGAGCAGTAAATTTTTATGTGTTTTCTTCTTTGAGTTATCATTTCTGAAAAAAGAAGGTGAATAACTCGAGGGATGATGCCTGCATAGTTTTCATCTTGCTATATGCTTCTCAAAAAGGTAGACTGTTATTTTCTGTCGCCTTGCTGAAAATCGTTTTAGCGGCGAATGATGTTGCTCCAATCGCTGCCAAACATAGTGTGGGTTTTGCCACTGCCTGTCTGGCCGTAAGTCAATAAACTTATGTTAAATCCATTCATAGTCTGCCTTATCAACGGCTCAACCACCTCGAACAGCTGTCTCTGAGTGGTCTAATGCCCTAAGCCCATTTATATCGTCTATATTCTGCGCGAGCCATTAATATCTATTTTCAATGTGGTCTATATGTCGCCATCAGTACCCTGTTTTCTTGCGTAATAACTTATTTTTCTGACTAATGTGTCAGCATAGGTCGTATACGGACGATTGTTACTATTTTTTGTTTAGGAGGTTATACCGGCTGCTGGCTGCCTTACATCAATAATATTTATATTCTATCTCACCAAGAGAAAAACATCTTTATACATATTATGCTTCAAAAATAGCTTCAAATACCCTGTTTAACATCTATTATAGAAATTCTTTAGCCATAATTATATATAAAGATCCCAAAAGCTAAGATGCTAGCGATTAAGAATCTTTTTCGTAATTTTTCAACTAAGCTAAATCCGAGGTTACTAGATCGAATAGATGACTACTAAATCACACATCTACTAGGAAAAGGGTCATCTTCTCGGGTTTTTCATGGCATTCATTTACTTTCTGAATAGCGAGTCTCCATCAAAATATTCAAAAAATCTATTCCAAAAGATCAAGTGTAAAAAGAGATAGAAATCAACGTCAAAATGCTATAAAACCTACCTGAAGATCACAAAAATATTAAGTTTCTTCACTTGCTTAGCACTATTTACGACAAAAACACCGAAGTCTATACACTAATTTATAGATTTAATCATGGAGTGACTTTAGGATAAATGATTACAGGGTTCACGCATTAACAGAGCCTCAAAATGATGTTTACCCTGGCAAACACTTTGAAATATGTGCATTCGCTTGGGTATATCCATCGAGATATTAAACCGGCTAACGTTTTAGTCACACCTTAAGGAGCCAAACTATTCGACTTCGGATTAGTTAAAGACGTGCCTTAATAAGGTCTTAAAATTAATAATTTTGGCACTAAGTGCTATAAGTGCCCTTAGGTAGTTTACAGAATGTAAAAATACGATCAAAAAGCAGATATTTGGGGTCTCGGCATAATATTCGCATAACTTTTGTTAAAAAAGAAGCATATTCTGAGGTATTAGACAGATCAGTATATGCTTGGACAGATGGCTTCTTTCTGTGGACTACACGAAGAAGATATGCAGTGTATACCTGAGCAGTTTCATTTGTACGCTAAAACTGTCCGAAGCTATTCTTGGCTTCATATGGCTTCAGAACTAAAAATTGACAAATCTCTAGCCTAACTAGTCAATAGAATGCTTCATATAAACCCTTCGAAGCGTCCTAAGCTCGACGAAATCGTAAGTCATAAAGTTTTTTCAAATATTGCATGAAAAATATTTTATATTTGATGATTTGTGTATAAGATAGTCTGTTTTAATTTAAAAAAGATTCATAATTACCTTAAATAATAAATATGAAATCTTCTTAGTACTAGCGATAGATGCTGTATCAGTAGGACGACGACCTGGCAGACTACGACCAGATAGTCGAGGATTAAGTATACAAAGATGTGATGAGCTTTAAGCCCTTAGTAACTGATGATGCCGCTTAGCTGCTTTAATAGAAAAAGCAATAAAAAGCGCCAAAAAAATAATTAACATAATAGTAAAAACTAGCAAGATAACTAAAACTAAAAAATGCAAGAAAATATTTTTAAGTAGTCAAATCGACTTATCTTCAACAAATATGCGAATCTCTAAAAGAATTAAAATTCTATTAGAATTAAAGATAAAATTTTTTAAGTCAGTGGATGTCGCTTCTCACTCCTGCATTATTAAGCCAATACATATAATTTAAACAAACCCAGCCCTTGGCATTAAAAATATAGCATTTGTTGCAATTTTTAAGAGAAGCAAAGTAACATATGAAGATGGCTTGTCCTTTATAGTTATACAATCCAGCTCAGCTTGTGCTATCAGTGTGTTAAGATCTGGGTTTAGTTTGCAGAAAAATACATTTTTTCGACGTCGAAACGTTTGTAGAATAGCTGTTTTATAAGTTGCGTTATCAAATGAACGAAAAGGGCAGAAAAAAGCAAAATAAACAAAGCAAAACTCAACAACTGCTTAAAATTCACTTGTAAAAAAAGATATAAGAACAGCTTTAAAACGATTCTAGTCATTCTTACCTTCATTTCTAGGATTTTGAGTTTGACCCTAATGATATGAAAAAATCAAGTCAGGCAACTCAAGTTCACTAGTAATCTTCCAGAACCGAGAACAGATTTGTTGCCAAAAGAGAGCACAACTTTATCAGAAAGAAAAACTATCGAAATTCTTACTTTCAGATGTTCTGCCCGAGTGAGTCTAAGTGGAAGTTTTTTAACTGCTAGATTCTTTAGTTTTAAGAAATAGATCAGTTCAAAAACTTTGTGCTGGAGGGTAAATTCATAATAGGTTTTTATGGAATTAGACTAATTCATTTTAAAAAATAGTTTATGCCCCTTTTGGCTCTTAGACCTACTCACAACTTTGTCATAGATGATCTCACTATGTACTTTTACGACAATATGAAATCTTTGACTGCCAGACGCAAGAGAATCGGAGTCAGAGGCATCATGCGACAGATATTTAATATGACTAAGAATCAACAACACAGCTTTTTGCTTACTAACTATGATGCTTTCATAGAATAAAGCAATCAAAAAATATAATCAGATTACTTTTTATAGATTTTTCCGAAAAATAAGCAATAGATGTTAGCTCATTAGTACTATACAGTGCCCTCAATGATACCTCAGTACATGATCATAGATCCTAAGGCCAAACCCGTGGCTGGCTTAGAGTTTCAAGAAGAAAAAGTATACTTAAGGAAAGATCTGATAGGAGTCAAGTCAAAGTTAGGCTGGATAGACTACTGCAGACAAGTTAAAGACTCATAGCTTCCAGTCAAAAAAACTGAAAACAAAAGTAAAAATCAGACATAGCTGTTCGTCTATGAACAAACAGAACCATTTAAACTCAGAGTAGATCCTTAAACGGGAGATTTCGTGTCTGACGACTAGCATAACAACATCTACGTGCCTCCCAAATTCGTACCTTAAGAAAAATTTATCATAATAGACAAAAAGATAAGCTACGTTTGTAACAAAGCTAAACTCCGATGTGTGCAGCTCGTTCAAGGTTTTAATATCAATGTGGGTCGAATTTTGCCGAATTATATTGGATACTTAGTGTATCGCTAAGACGCTTAGCTTATATAGCAATTATGGGAATAAAGGCAGTAAAAACTGTTGTAGGGCAAAGACAAGAATAGAGAAAAGGAGCTAATCTCGATGTGGAACAAACTCTTCAAGAAAATAGAGCTGGCTTAATGGAGCAGAATGTTCAGTAAAAATTGATAAGTTATACTATTTATGATTTATTATGTTGCTATTGCTATTGATGCGGTAAAAAAAGACTAAGTTTAAATGATTGATAGACGTAGTTTATCGCTTTATAAATACACTTAAAGCATTTAGAATCCTTAGGTTGAAAGAACGTTACATGTTTTTTTGACACTATATTATTTTTATGTCAAGAATTTACTTTTCGCCAGTAATTCCAAGAAGAAGCCTTATAACCATCTCGTCGCCAACTAGATCCAAAAAGATTTAGTTTCCTTCCAAGAAAAAATATAAGTTTGATTGCTCTTTCGCAATAACACCTCATCCCGACAAGATCGCTAAAGGAGGCGAAGATGCTGCCTATGTTTCTGAGAACTTCCTGATAGTAGCTGATGGGGTTTCTGGATGGAGCGAGATGGGAGTCGATGCAGGGGCTTACGCCAGGACTCTTGTGAATAACGTCAAATAACTTGTATAGACTTCAAGCAAAGCTTTTTTCATTAAAAATCCTAGAGAACTGGCAGTCAAAGCAGTAAGGATGACCAATGTTCCAGGTTCAGCCACACTTTCCATTATGACACTTGATCCGATCTTCGGCTTAGTGCGAAGCTATCACATTGGTGACTCTATTTATGGAATATTTCTAGGAAACGACAGGGTCATTGTCGGCTAGGAGCAGTGTAAAGCCTTTAACACTCCGTTTCAGGTCAACTCTGGAGATTAAATGCGCCCTCAGTATTTTTTAGGAGAACCCATTCAGTCTGATTTACTTTTCGGAATTACTTCTCAGTTTAGCTACGATCAGATGAAAAAAGGATTCATAGTTTTGGGTAGTGATGGACTCTGGGACAACGTGCATTTGAAAGACATTTCGATGGGTCTTTTTCGAGATGAAAACGCCAGTTTAACCGACAAAGTGACCGATTTGATGTAAGTCACAAAGCACTTTAGTCAACTTAACAATTATGCTTCCCCATTCTATCTGAAGGCTTGCAGATATAACTTTTTGACATAAAAACAAGGCAAATTAGACGACATAACGATCGTAATTGCTAAAGTTGTTCAATAATGAAAACTTGATTAGATTTATTTATGCTTTTTAGCACAAATTACTAGTTAATCAATCATGTGAACGGTAGATAATTATAAGATTGGATGAGGCTGATATCATATTAGGTTTTAGCGCACTTGAGGGGTGTCATTGTCATTAAGAATCTTTTTTCTTTCCTAGCGCCTCTACTCTTCATCGTACTGTTATTGTAACTTTTTGCTCCACCCAAAATGCAAAGCGATATAAATGATGCCCGAAATAAACAAAGTAAGAGCTGCGATCCAAGCGAAAACTTACGAGTTGTGCAAAAACCAGAAGGCTGTTGAAGAAAGACTTAATGATACGATCATTACTAGATGCTGAAAATGCCTCGACCAAGCATCGATTTCAGGAAAGCTACCTTTTTTAAAATAAATTTGATCTTTAGTTCGGCACCTATCAGCACTATCCCGAAAACTCTATGTCGTTTCATTCTTACCCGATGAAGAAGGGACATGGTATCAGGAATACTTCAAAGGTTAGCCAGCTGGGTACGTTTAGTATAGAGAACACGCTTATGACTATCAAGAAAATTCTGAAGAAGTGTAGAAATACCCAGTCAGAACGTTCATAATTCTGATGAAGGTGAAAATGCCTTTAGCTCCCATAAATATGATACGATATATTATAAAACTATTTAAATCATTAGCGTATTATTTTTACACGATACATAAAAAGCTTATTCTGAATATATTTGTTTTTTTTTGACGATTTCAGGAATTTCAAGTGAATTCTTGTTTGATTTTATGATTTTTCTTTTATAATTAAATAGGTTGAATCTATGTCTTGTGGCAAAATAGACGATCTCTAGGACTTAGCCGCCAACATTTTTGATTTCGACTAGTAACAGCCCAGACAGAAGAAGCGCTAGAGGGTGGTCAAAAAACAGAAAAAAAATAAGTCGACTGACAATTCAACAATCTAGCCAGTCCCAGAATAGGAACCAGAAGTCAACCTTTAATATCGTAAAATGGTTTTAAATTAGTATAGAAAGCTCCAGGCACCCACTCTATCTTCGTGAAGACTTTCGGGTGCTCGCACAACATCTCAGACAGCTAGTTTATGATAGGTCAACTAGCTGAATACGGATACAAAATCGTTGACAATGCTGATCAGGCTGATCTAGTGCTCATCAATAGCTGTACTGTGGTCAATCCTTCGCAAGATGCTTTCATTAACATGGTCTGCAGGGCCAAAAAAATTAAAAAACCTTTAGTAGTTGCAGGCTGCGTGCCCCAAGGCGATACTACGATACCATAGCTGACTTAGGTGAGCGCCGTGGGAGTTACCCAGATTGACAGAATAGTCTAAGTCGTGTAGTAGACACTTAAAGGACATAAGGTCCAACTTATGAGCAAAAAAGCCCTTCCTTCTTTAGATTTACCTAAAATTCGAAAAAACAAGGATATTGAGATGTATTTTTTGTTTTACAAAGCATTCCTATAAACGCGGGATGTCTAGGAGCTTGCACGTATTGCAAAACTGTATTTGCTAGAGGAAAACTACTATCATACGCTCCAGATGCTATAACTAACCGATTGAGAACAGTTGTCAACGAAGGAGTTAAATAAATTTGGCTGACCTCGGAAGATACAGGAGCTTATGGTCGAGACATCAACACCAATATTTCGTAACTGCTCATATCGCTCTGTGAATAGCTTACCAACCATCAAAGAATAATGATGAGAGTAAAGTATAGCTTATATAGATAGGAATGACCAATCCCCCATATATGCTTGATCAGCTGAGCTCAATCGCCCATTTTCTTAATCATCCACGAGTTTTTTCATTTATACACATTCCGGTTCAGGCTGGCCACAACAACGTGCTTTAAAAGATGAATCGCTAATACACTGTCGAGGAATTTAGACAAGTAGTCGACTACTTCCTGGAGCATGTACCTGGTGTAACGATTGCTACTGACATCATTTGCGGATTTGCCTAAGGTATTTCTTTTTTTACATAGAAACTGATTAATAATTTGAAGGCAGTCTGGAGCTGATCGACTAATATAAATTCCGAGTTGTGAACATCAACCAGTTTTACTTGAGGCCAGGCACTCCTGCTGCTAATCTTAAGCAATTGCCCTCAACTGTAGTCAAAAGTCGTTCTAGCAAACTCAGTTAGCTGTTCCGTTCCTACAACAAGCATGACTATATGATTGGTAGAGAGTAACGCGTTTGGATAAACGAGACTGAAGTGCACAAGGGCAGCACTTACTTGGTTGGACACACAAAAAACTACACAAAAGTCATAATTCCTTATAATGAAGCCCTTCTTTAGTATTTCAAATATTATGAAGCAAGGAAGTCATGATGAAGATCACCCAGGCCTTTGACTGGCATATATAAGGAGAAATAATCAATTAAAATCCTTAAGATCTGCCTATAGATGCGGCCTATGTCGCCAATATGAAGAGAGATGTGATCGAAGAGAGAGAAAGGATAAAGAATAGAAAAGAGATAAAAATAATGAAGATGAAGGAGAAAAAAGCTAAATTAAGACAGTAAATGGAATAAAAATAAAATAGTGTCCCTCAGTAGAAGAAATCTTGCGGAAGCTAAGAAGGTTCTTGCTCTAAGTAATAGCAAAACAGTTCTTGTTGCTCCAAAGGAACATAGTAAAAAGTTTTAGGCTGTAGCTAGCCTTGTCAAAACGGACCTTGTGAGAACGGTCCATGCTCTTCAAAAAAATAGTCTCAGGCCGATTCTTTTTAAAGTTTAAAGTTAGAATCAAACATCAAGGTGAGTCCTCTTTAGGCGAATCACATCAATATCGAGCCTGAAATACCAAAAATTAGCACTCCTGTCAAAACTACACAGAGTGTTAGCACATTAGTGTAACAATCTTCAAAACTTTACCTTTATCTATCACTGGTATTCCTGGCTATCGGGTTCGCACTTATTTTGATTGAATGACCTTTGCTGCTTCCTGTTTTGATCTTAAACTATTGCATAACATTTGTTATAAATATACATAAAGCTATTTTATCAACAAGTTTCAATGATTCATTTGTCCCGAAGCATCAAATTGTCCACCTACAGCTTTTCAAATCTTTTCAATTTAGCCAAACAAATTTAAATCAATCGCGAACTGTCCCACAAAAAGTTTCAATTATGCAATCAACTCTCTTTTTCTAATCCATCGTCTTCACAGCCGAGATAGACCTTGTAGAAAAATTAAGTAATTTGATGGTGATTTCAGATTGAAACTAGAATACTAAAGTGCATTTCTGAAAGTAATTTGATAGATTTGGAGGTATTCAGATTCACGGATGATGTCAGAAAGGTATACTACCTGGACTAGTTCGATGTGACTTAGCTAGTCTGTTCGATTTAATAAGAATTCGGCACTGTTTTCGACCTAAATATATTTGAATCAGTGACAAGTTTGGATGTGCTGGTCGATGAACTAATCAACGATAAGACCATCCTATGATTGTGATATACTAGATAACTAAATGACTAAAAAATGTTAAAAAAAAAAATTACAAATATTTTTAAGAGCCATATATTAGAGGCTTCATACTTATGGTAAAATTTCATCTAAATAAATGATTATCCTAAATAATGATTAATCTCCGTTTCCTGTTAGTTCTGGTGGCGCTGAGTCTCGCTCACGCACAAATAACTACAGTTGCTATAGTGGCAACTAACGACATTCATGGGACTGCTCTGCCTACCAATCTCTTGCGTTCTGACACTCAGTAAAATTACACATACGGGGGACTTGAGTATATGGCAACTCTTATTCAAACCATCAAAAATTAGTACCCTGGCCACACCCTCTATCTGGATGCCGGAGACCAGTTCCAAGGCGGAATTTAATCTTCGCCCTTGATCAGCAGTGGCAAGATAATGACCGACTACTTCGATGCAGTTTAAACTGACGGCAGTGCAGTCGGCAACCACTAGTTCGACTTTGGACCTTAGCTGCTGTTTCCCTACATGAGATCGAGAGAAAGCGTGTCGTTAGCTGCAAATTTGAGGTCAGAAACAGGCAAACAAGAGTTTCTGCCTCAACAAAAAAATTCAAAGATGTACGAATTTAAAAGCGGTATAAGAATAGGAGTGATCGGAATAAGCACTACTTAGACCCCTTCAACCACCAGCGCGTTTGCTGATGGTAAATTTCCAAAATACAAATTTTAAGAATACAAGGATATAGTGATTGAAGAGAGCGCGAAGCTGAGAAAGGCAGGAGCTAATGCAGTTTTGGTTAATGCACACATCGGTAACGGCTGTAAAATAGGTAACAAGTATGGTCGATGGAAATAGGACACTGTGCAGCCGCCTTGTGGAGACGATAAAGATGAAGTCACTACTCTAATCAACTAGCTACCTCAGGGCACCATCGACGGCTTTATACAAGGTCACAGACACGTTTTTGCACATCATTTCATTAAGGGAGTGCCTTACATGGGTACCATCAACGGAGGGTACTACTTTAACGTACTTTACTTGCAATTCGATCGCACCAGAAAAATAATCCATAAGGAAATTTAGGGTCCCATTCCAGTCTGTGAAAAGGTTTTTGCTAACTACGGCACCTGTGAGTATTTGGACAAATAAAAAATAAAAAATGCAGGACCATTAGTTCCTTACAGATTCCATAATAAATAGGTTCATTCTCATCCCAGAGTTAAAGCTATATACTAGCAGTAGTGGTTACCGAAAATGAAGGAATTTTTAGTTCCACTTGCCACCAGCGAAGTGCTTCTTGCACCCTCACGTGATCCATAGACAGAACTAGGTAATCTCATCACTAGTCTGATGCGCACAGCTGTTCCCTCTGCTGACTTTGTATTAATTAATTCGGGAGGACTCAGGACAATCTGGCTCCCTGGATTCATTCAGTACCAACACTTCTACAACATGTTTCCCTTCACTAATTATCTCGTATCCTTTGACATAACTGGAGACTAACTGCTAAAAACCTTATAGATAGTTCAAGCAGGCGACAAAGGTTTCTACCCTATCTATGGCATAAAACAGACTGTATCGGTGAAGACAGGCCATAAGTTCATAAGCGCAACTTGGATGGACGGAACTCCTATATAAACAGACCAAGTATATAGGGGTGTTTCTATTGATTTTTTACTTAAAGGTGGTGATGATTTCAAAAATGTGATAGGCAAAGTTTTTACTCCTAAATTAACCTACAACCATGGAACTATTAGAGATCTTATTAAAGGACCTCTAATGTAGTTAGGAAACATCAAAGAAGGAAGTCTTATCGATCCCCAAAATCCTAGAGTTATCATCGTAGAATGATCCTGATTCAATCAATAAATCTTTGTTAGAATGTATTCAAAATTAAAACTAGTTATTTTTAATATTAAAAATTAAATAAATGATAGTCTATTTTTAATCGATTTTATTTCACTCAAGCACAATGAAGATAGCCTCTGGTCGAAACAGAAAACATAAAATGGCCTCGAAATAAAAACAAAAAAACTACTACTTCAGAGAAATATTGAAATAAATAGACAATCTGCAGGAAACTGTTATTGAACAACTATAGCATGTCATTAACTCTTCAAAACGAATCTAAATCACTTCTGAAAAAACTAAAAGAAAGTAATGCGAAGATGTATCTTTGCCATCTAGAACTCTCGCTAGCCAAAGCAGAATCAGTGGCATCACTAGTTGCATACATAGTTTTGCCCCTCGATCATAAGCTACAAAAAATTATCAATCTAGTTAAAAATCTTATCAAAAAAATACAAAGACTAACTGCAGTTCTATCAATAGTAGTGCTATGCTTGAAAAAAATATAATAAACAATAGAGAACCTTTGAAATAAGTGACCAAAATTAATGCGTTTTAGTTTTCTCCTTCCCTATTTAAGTAGTAATTTTCAATTAATTTGACGGAATTCAATAAGGTCAAGAAAAGCAGAATTAGAGGTAAACAATAAAAAGAAAATATGATAGAAAGCACGCGTTTGTCTAAAATTAAAGAAAACATTATGAATTAAACCAGAAGCCAATTTTTGCCTTTTACTTTGTAAAGTCTGCTTGAGTGCAGTAAGACATAAGAAAGAAACAAAAAAAGTGTTGCGATATACGGAACGAGTAAAATATAAATAAAAAGGCGGGTATAAAAGTTGTAAGATGAGTTCGAGAAGTGCTTGCACGCTTCAAGGCAGCACTCTCCTTCACAAAAGAATCAGTTTCGTTCACGAATGCGAGCTATAAGCGTTTAAATTAACCTTCTTAAAAAAAGATACACTGAAGACTTCTATTGATATCTGTAATAAATAAATGTTTATGATTTTAAAGAAATCAGATCTAAATGGAATCATATTTTAAGTTTTCGATAGCTAACAGCATAGAAATTTGTACATTTTTAATATTTTTTGTTATGTAAATGTGCCAAATGATTTTACATATCATAATTACCAATCTCCCTCCATTTAATGTTCCAAGATCTCACTTCCCTAGTGGTTGATATCGGCACAGCACACACTAGAATAGGCTACGGAGGCGATGATGCCCCTAAGCTGATGCCTCACTCATATGTCAATCTTTATGGATCTGCCATGCAGTCAGAGTCATAGTCTAAATTCCACGTTGGCGACAAACATCTCTACAACGCGAGGGCAGACCACGAAATTCAAAGCATTTTTCATCGCAAAGGAATAGAAGGATACTAATATGACTACGAAAGACTTTAGGCCTTTCTGCATACTTATCTTGTTGATGAGCTTGGAGTCAAACTGAACGAATATTCGGTTCTACTGAGCTAAGATGTGGCAACCAAGCATCAAGAAAACAAGTAGCATCGTGAAAAAATAGCAGAATTCTTTCTGTAGAAAATGAATGTAGCAAATATTTTCTTTTTAAAAGCCCCCGTGCTGTCTTGCTTTGCCACTGGTAACACAGGTGTCATTCAGGTCGATCAACTGCGCTTATTCTCGATTCAGGCGAGCATTTCACCAGATCGATTGCTGTTCATGAAGGCTACTGTCTGCTTAAATCAGCCCAAACTGTGGCCTACGGAGGTGCAAACTTGAGCAAAACTATCAAAGAAGTCCTCGAGAGAAAAACAGGTAGACCTCTTGTTAGTAAATTCGGACTAAGAGATGACAACTTTTCAACTTCTTTCTTGAATTTCCACCAAAAAGAATTACTGACAGATATCAAGTAGAGCCTTTCAGTTCGAAAGCAGGACGAATCGAGCAATGTCGTCAGCAATGTTATCTAGTACGAGCTTCCTGACAAAAAAACCATAACGATTGAAAGAAAGTAGATTCCTTAGGGACTTCTTGTTGGAGATGAGTCGATAGGATTCAGAGGAGCTGCCAGCCTAGCAGTAGACACCGTCAACAACTGCGACGTAGACATCAAGAAATAACTTTTTTCTAACTTCCTCATGACTGGAGGCAACATGCTTTACGGGACAGTTATTGAAGATCTTTTGACGAAAGTGAATCAATCAGCTCCAGGAAACGTAAAAGTAAAGCCAGTTTCGGTCTGCTGGCCTTATTAAAGAAAATACCTGAGCTGGATCGGAGGCAGCATCGTAACAAGTCTGTCATCTTTCCAAAGCTACTGGATAGGCAACCAGTAATGGAAATAGACTGGACCCCAAATTCTGTAAAAAAAGTGCACTTGATTGATTTCAGCCATAATAGTCAAATTAGATGTAATCAATACCTATGTTGTCAGTGTTCGCTTCAATAAAAAATATTCAATTTATTGAAAGATTTATAAATTATATTCATGATTCACTGCGAAACATTTCTTCTGGTCCTTCTCTTTTTTGTAGCTAAACAGTCTTAACTTTCACTTAACAGTGATCGCTTCTATCAAGTTGATGCGTAAAAATCTGCCTAATTTTCGTTTAATGTACACAAACCTATGAGACTAACGGTCATACAATTACAAGGAAACGCATAAATCTTTATCACTAACTCGAATCAATATACAATAGCCAAGACTACATAAGCGATTTTTCAATTAGTCTTAAAAGATCAGCATTTAGACTCAAATATTTCAGTCACTATAAAGGCCTTGTATTAAGCTTAGGGATTAATCAGAGTTTAACCGTTACTTAATGAAGATTTACTGAAATAAAACTAATAAAAATTTATTCATGTTAGGCAAGAATAGACTCGAATAATTGAGTTTTATCCTAAAAAATCAGTCAAAATTCTAATTTAAAGATTTGATGGCATTCTATCACTGACTCTTTACCAAAGCCAATCTAAAAGATAAGGCCTGGCTTTCTTGTAGAGATAAGAACCTTTTGAAATAAAAAAACACTATGATTTTATATAAGTACAAGCTTGCGATGGCTGCATACTTTTAATAAAACTGAAAAGTTTAACAGCAAACACTCGTATTAGATTTAGCACAATGGCAGTCAGAACAATCTTCGAATCATATCCGACAATAGTTTGGCTTAAACAAAACTAGGCTGCGTCCTTTAAATCTCTTGAAAAATATCAAGGAAAAGTACTAAGAATAAGTGGAGATGTATAGATACAGATGAGCAATACATAGATGATGCCGATTGATAACGGATGGCTGTATAGAACTTCTTAATCTTACAATTAGTTGAATAAAACATTTACAGACATAACAATTACTGGAAAATAAGCTTTGAGCAATGTTCTTTTATATAGTTGGTCATAAAAAAGTAATAGAATCAATTTAGTCGACGGTCTCGTCAATACTTTCTACCTACATCCTGGTAGAACCTATCTTATGAACTACCTTAACAACAAAGGTATCAAAAGCAACTTATTAATAACAGCTTCATCTTAGTTCCTTTAAAGACTAAATATTAAGGTCATCTCCAAGCAACTAAACCAATATTATCAGATTCGACCTCAATTTTTCTGGAATTTCACTTTTGCTTCTCAAAACTTTCAGCTCGATTAGAGCGATTACAACATCGATATCTAGCTTAGTTTGACTGGAGATGCAGGCTATCTTAATGTTACTTCTGACGTTAAATAGTATATTTCTCTGCCTTTAAACTGGCCTTACGCTAGCGTTCTTAGATTCCGATAATATGATGAATATATCATTTAGGGCGTTACTGGCTTGATTGAGATCACTATTGCGAAATGCGTAGATTGCGACTTAAGATTTGTTTTTTCATAAAAAAATATTGAAAACATCGAATTAGCTCCTATTCATAAACTATCATAAAGAATAACATACAAAATGACTGGAAGACAGCTCTTTGTAAGAGTTCAGACTAATAACTATGCTTACTATCGTATCGAAGTGCGCTTGATCAACAATTAAACACAATAAAGTCCATCTTTAAGTTAAGCAATAAAGTATTATCTTGCAAAAGAAGATTCAAGCAAACTAGTGCTATAGTTTCAGCCTCCCCTTTGTGGAAATAAAACTTGCTAAAATGTCAGCTATTTCATGATAGAAGGACCAGATTTAACCTTATTAACTTCTAAAGTCTACTGCCCTTCAGTTCTATTCGATTTGGATTATCGTTCAGACCAAGCTAGTTTCAAGTAAGTCGTACCTACTCTTGAAAAAAACAACTTAAAAGTATTAACTTAGTTGAAATCGCATAATTACATCGGCATAGTTGCAAAAGTCGGAGCAAAAATCATTTCATATGAGGCTGTAAGCACCTAGTAGATAGTTTTTTACAAAGAATTCTAGTTACCTTTCGTTTTCTTTGCCATTTTCATCGCAGCTGCTGTTTCATGTAGCGTCTGGTTGTTCATAAAACTAAGAAAAAATGCTAGCAAATAGTTTTAGAACTACGACAAAATCTACTCACAAAGCTCTTGATCTGTATAAATTATTTTTGATATTTTGTATTATAAATTTTTTCTCAATATATTTTTTTCATATTTAACAAGACAATCATCATTTTGCGATATTTCTTAAAGGCGGGAAGGCGTTTCCACTACTTTTGAGCACCAAAGTTCTTTTATTTTGACTTTGAAATACGTAGCCCTTGATGTAACCTTCGTAGATGAGATTGCCAACGATACAGATGCATTCGTTAACGTCTTAATGTCCTCCACGGAGCTGCACTGCCTTGGCAATCAGCTACATCTAGACCTTATTTTTCGGATCAGCTAGCATAGACAATCGCTTGATTAAATTTCTCCATAGCAGAATACGCATTCTGTCCATAAGCAAGTATATTCCTCGTTTCAACCACACTTTCTGATATTTTTTATTGAGCTCATCGTGCGCCTTAAAATCAGATTGAATTATAGCTTTCTATATTGATATGTATTCACTATATTCATAGGCTTCGGTTTCATCTCGAGCTTGAAACATATGGCCCAACAACATTTTGCATGGAATCAAGTATCGAAGCACTAATTTCTTTTGAGAACGGGTTTTGATCGTTATTCGACTAAAACATTATTAGGCTTCTTTTAAGTTTTCGTTTACAAGAGCATACTTTCCCTTTTGAAACAAAAAATTATCGTTGTACCGTGGACCTACTTATCCGTACATTTTGGGAGAGTATATTAGCTTTTGAGCTTGCTAGTAGTTATGGAAAGAAAGAAGAATAGAAGTCTGCATTATGTCTACTAAAGGTAAGTAGTCTCTTTTGATATCTTAAGCAAGCGCTCGAGCAGATTTAAATCTCTGCAGAGTGTTAAGAAGATTATTCTTGAGCTTAGAGGCAGATCCACTGTTATTGACTCCTTTTTAGGCGCCTAAAAATATTCTTTTGGTCGATCTAACGATCACTCGGAGTCCCTTAGAAAGCCATTCTCGATTTTCTTTCATGTCTTAGAGAATTTTTATTACAGTGACGATCACTTGCATATGCTTTTCGAAACACTAAACCCATTTATTGGCAGATTTTAGCATTTGATAGTCTCTTATTAGCTACAAAAGTTTGGCAAAAGTGGGGCCAATATTTGATTCATATTCGGCAAAAGAGTTGGAATTCACACTTATGTTCCAATTTTTGCTGGAGACATTAGAATAAGAATTAGTAAAGTACAGTTCTTTTAGCTATTTTGCTAGCTTTTATCCTTATCGTTTCTGAAAAGTTGTCTGAATAGTCGTTATGAAAGTTTTAGCAGTCTTCAATGTCGGATACTAATCTTAGCCCTCCATTTCAGAATTATTAATATAAGCCAAAAATATATTACCAATCATAAATTCATTTGATTGTTGCACATTTTGATAATAAAAATAAGTATAATTTTGGATGTTTTTGTAAAATAATCTTGGTTTTTCAGGTTTTGTATATTGTAATAACTTTTTATTAATAATGAATATGTATGCTCATAAAATTCCTCGTAAGCTTAAGCTCAGTATTGGAGACATTTATCTTGACAACCGCAAAATCAATAATTAGCCTGTAAAGCCTCCAGAAAAGACACGTGGAAGCGATGCTTTTTTGTCCTTCAAATAATCCTGTATATTTTAATTAATAAAGATCAGCTTCCTTCCTTTAAGTCTCGATAAAAATACAACACACTCGATGCAAAAAAACGTTTAGGATCTTTATAAGTAAGGCCTAATCGCTACAAACTTCAATCTAAACTTAGATCCAAGACTATCTTGGCTGACGATATTGAAAAAAACTATATAAGAGTAATAGTATTTTAATTCAGAAACAGCTTTGCAGCATTGAAGTCGGGTAATTAAATGATTCAACTCTACAAAATCCCTTGGATAACAAGTTTCTGACCTAAATGTAAAGACTTTAAATTAAAAAATACAAAGATGTGTTCTATATAGGCCATAAGGCTCACCTCAGAAAAGTAAAACACATGAAAACGTAGCATAAAGACTGTTTCAGAGACAAATAAGATAACTATAAAGCAATTATCGGAGATCATATTGCATACAGATTTTAAATAATAAAAATTTTAGGCTCTGGAGCTTTCGGCAAAGTATATAGATTTTCATCAAGGTTTTGTAGGTAAAAGATCATAAACATATGAAAAATTACGCACTTAAAATACTTAAATCTAGTCCATAGCTTTACCAGCAGTTCAAGCTGTAGATCCAGATTCTACAACTCGCGAAAAAGCATCCTTCGACAAACAAAAATATCGTATAACTTAAAGGGGACTTCTAATTCAGAGGGCATATTGTAAAAAATAGCTTATTTAGTGTATTATTACGTAAATGCTAAGCATGAACGTATACAGTTATATAAAATCTCAAAACTACTAAGGTTTTTAAGTGAACATTTGCAGAAAAATACTCATTCAGCTCATGCAGGCCTTGCTCTTTCTTCATCACGTATATTAATCAAGACTCAGAAAGGAATAATTCATTGCGACATTAAACCTTAAAATGTTGTGTTCAAAGAGCTGGGAAAATCAGGAGTTAAACTGATTGATTTCGGCTCAGCCTGCTTCTAGGACCGGAAAGAGTTCACCTACATTCAAAGCAGATACTATCGCTCTCCTGAGATCGTTTTGATGAAGCCTTACGACAACAAAATAGATGTGTGGAGTCTAGGATGTCTTATCTATTAGATTTACACAGGAACTCCCCTTTTTCCTTCCAGAACATAAGAATAACAGATGAAGATGCTTGTGACTACACTGGGAGCCCCTCCTCAGCATTTTTTAGCCGTATTTTTTAAGCCATTTAGAAATGTGAGCGAAGAAAATAGTTTGATTTTTCACAATTTGAGGGTCATGAGCCTTAGTTTCCTCTGAAAGACCGTCTGAAAGAGTGTCCGCCTTCGATGCTTAGACTGATGGAGCGAATGGTTCGTTGGTCTCCCGAAGAGCGACCAACCATATATGAATGTTTGATGGATGATTTTGTCCTCGAAGCCTTGCCTCGACAAGTGCGTTAAGAACACATCAAACAAATGAAAAGTAATAATCCATATAATCTTTATCAATGATTTCTAACTTACTGAATAAAAAACAATCATTATAATCATTAATGAGGCTTAAATAAAAAAATATATAGATTTTTTTTATTTTTTGGTATTTGAATAAATCTGATTAAAAGTTATAAATTAAATCAAACTATGTTAAGAAGCTTCATCTTTTTGGCAATACTTATGACTACACTGGCATGCCATTATTCTTGCGCGACCTGCGTGGATTAAAAATACACTAGCTGTCGAACATGCCCCGCAGATAGCTCGCTTACAGTGCTGCAAGACACATCGATAGTACCTCCTTTATACTGGGCTAGCATATACAACACGGGCAGCTGCGCTGAGACGATGCTAAACATAGGAGCTAATGCCCTTGGAGTCATCATCTTTTTGATAGTTGTGGGAATATCCCTTATGCTCAGAACGAAGTAAAGTTTCTACCTACTGATTACCCTACAGACATATGGGCTATATAATCTGATATAAATCGCATGGATCAACCCGATTGGCTATATTCTTCAGGCACTACAATACTTTATGATTTTTAACACAATCGGCTCAGGTTATAAATAAGCAGACTACGTAATGATGGGCACCAAAAACTATAGACTTGATACTTTTTTGAAACAAACAGACATCGTACAAAACATAGCAATAATAGCCCCATTCACTATTATAGCACTAGTACTTCTTATCGTCATTTGCGTCATCACTACTTGCCGGAAGAAACAAGAGAAGAAATAATTGTAAAATGAAGAATAGTTTATATAAAAATAAGGGAATATTTTTGCAAATAATCGATAGATAGATGGAGAAAAACACAATACAAACTCTCTGGGAGACAAACATTCAAGGAGAGACATGCTTTCTGATAAAACCAAAAGATTTTCTGAAAAAAATCGTTCCTAGACTAAATCTAATAAAGCAGGGATTAGATAATCATCCGAAATGGGTTCTAATAGAGGATAATAGCCCAAAGAATAGAACGAATAGACATTTTCTTGTTGGAAATGGATTACTGAAAATGCCCTAATTCCTCTTGCTAAGCTTCTGCTGTGCATTGTATTCTTCATGATACAAGAAACTATCCTGGTTCTGCTTGCTAACTTGGTATTTATAAAGCCAACTTCCACTCCAGTTATCGCTCTTTCTATCATTTACCTGCATATGCTAGTCTTCTTCATGTCTTACTCTTACTACTATCGCATCGACTACTTCAAAGACAAAAAAGTTCTATACATCAACTATGCCAAAAAGGTTATTTTGCCCATCTTGGTCGTAGTTCCTATCAAATATCAGTATTTAATCTTTCTTTTTGCTCTGGTGATTATCGCTTTAGAATTTATAATTGATTTATACAATGGATTGTATAGGCAGTTAAATAGACTAGCTGTATATAAAGTATCAGAAATACTTGTTACAATACTCTTATTGATTTATTATTTGATCTAAAAGTCATAAAAAGGTTATGAAATTTCTCGAGCAGCAGCTATTGCATGTATATTTTTTGTTGGATTAACGTTTGCTTGTGTGGTTGCTTAAATTCCTTTGGCAATCAAATAAAAATATTTTGATAAAATTAACTAAACTGACAACAGTAATCAGTTGCTTAAAAATCAATAGATTACTCTTGAAGACATTAATCCATCAAATTAAGGAGCTTAAAACATGATTTCAAATGAAGAATAGTAGAATCTGAGACGCCGAAGATAACAAGAGTAAAAGTAAAGAAGATAAAGAGAGTAGAGAGAAAGAAGATAAAGAGAGTAGAGAGAAAGAAGATAAAGAGAGAGAAGATAAAGAGAGAGAAGATAAAGAGAGTAAAGAGAGAGAAGATAGCTTTAATAAAAGTAAAAAAGGTAACGATAGTAAAGGGAGAGAAGATAGCGAGAAAAGAGAGAAAAGGAATAAAATGAAAGAAAATTGCGAGAATAAAATGATAAACAGAAGCGATAGCGAGAGTAAAGGTAAAGGAAGTAAAGATAGGAGAGATAAAGGCGAGAGCGAGAGTAAAGATAAAGAAAAGAGAGATAATAAAGATAAAGAAGGTAAAGAGAGTAAAGGTAGAGAAGATAACAAGAAGAAAGATAGAGAACATAGCGAGAGTAAAAATAGAAATAAGAAAAAGCTGAAAATGAAGAAGATAATAACAAAGGACTAGTTGTTTAGAACTTATAGTAAGAGCCCGAACTTAAAGAAGAGTCGCCAGCCAAGAAGAAGAAAAGACGCAAACAAATTATCGATCCATAACTGCGTAAGAGATACGGGATGTGATACATTTCTTCATATTCTTTTTAATCTATATAAATAATTTTATTTTAAAAATAGGAAAATACTAATAAAAAGTATCTAGACAGGGAATTGAACCCTGATTCTCGGCTTGAAGGACCGATGTCCTGACCTTTGGACGATCTAGATTGCTCTAACAAACTAGTATGTGCTCAATAATCTAGTACCCTGTTTTAACAATCAACCTTACTTATTTTTACATCATACATTTAAAAAGATAACGGTAAAAAAGTATCTAGACAGGGAATTGAACCCTGATTCGCGGTTTTAAAGACCGATGTCTTAACCTTTAGACTATCTAGATTAGCTAACCAAATAAAAATCATATAGTTACTACATTACTTTGTGTAATTTAAAACAAAAGTTTTTTTCCTTGCATAAAGACTAAAAGGTATTATTTTTGATCTAATAGATAATTAATCAATGTTATAAAACTCTGATAGCTTAAAATAAAAAAACATTCATGCTTAGATGTCGTCACGGACTATCAACAACTTTCAGCAAATATTAAAGAACAAACTGTTCAAACAAAACAAACTAACCAAGAAGTAAAGTTTTCTATTTCTTAAGAAGATTTAATCTAATGCGAAATAGTAAAAAATTGGATTACAAAACATCCATAAAGAACACTTACGCCAAAAATAATTGCTAAATTTGATTCGAGAACTGCCTAATACCCTAAAATATGTTTAGAATAGTCGGAGCCTTTAGTACAGAACTACAAAAATCAGCTCTCATAGAGTAAAAAGTACGCACAAATATCCTTAAAATTTGAATTAAACTTAGAAAAGCTTAGAAGTATTAGCAAGTAAGCCCGGCACATAATAACTATTTGCAAAGAATAAAATACGACTAGCTCAAGATGTAAAAAAACAATTTTAGAGAGAAAAAAGCAATCTTTTAGGCAAAGATAATATACGAAAATTTCGCTCTAAAAAATTGAAAACTTTGCCAAGTAAGTTGGTTTGCCAAGGTATATCACTCCTCAGTCCTATTAATCAATTAAAAAAGTGTTTTGATAAATAGGCCATTAAAATATAAGGCGATTAACAATTTAGAGCAAGTTTCAGATATAAAGATATTCCTGTAGCTGAGTTCATCTACTAAGATGATATGGACTAAAATAAAATCAGACCTAATCGAAGTTTTGAGCAACGACTATAACAAATATGCAGAAAAAGAGTTACTTCAGATCAAAAAAATAATCTTTAAATCAAAACTAATACTTGTGATGGCATTTGATTTCTATGCAGTTTGTTTAAATAGTTATAATTGATACTTTAATATGCAGATATCTTCTATTTTTATTTTATAGAAGAATGTCAGAGGTATCTGATGCCAAACTAGGATTTTACGATAGCCACAGTAAAGTTTTTTACTACGTTGAGTCAATCGAAGAGTTTAGAAAGTGCTGTGAACACTTAAATCAAGTGAATTCCAGGACCATCCAGCCAAATGATCACCTCTGTGCTGCATGGACGACTTCTAGGATATCATCACCTAGCTTTAACAAAAACAGACTAAAATCGAGTAAGAAGTTGTGCTCAAGGAATATTAATTTTGATTATCACCACAATCATTTTCTTATGAATATCTAAATAAAACAAAAAACAAAAATCCTGAATTAAATTTGTATTTAGCTTGTGAAATCCGTGAGCATGCTTTTTATTGCTGATTTTGATCAAAAAATCAATTTAAATAGCAATACTTTTGAAATTAATATGAAGTTTTGTTTTAATATTTATTCAAACAGTGCTAATGCGTGGAAATAGCAGAATCAATCGCTAGTAACAAGTAAAAGTGGTCATCCGGCTTAAACCTGATACGAACTAGGCTAAGTTTTCTAAGTGCGTCTACCTCTCTGAAAAGTAAGAAAATTAGTTGGTGGTCGAGACAGATGAAAAAAAAGAAATATTCGCTTTTGATCATATCGCACACTAAAATACTTCCCAGCAACAGTTATACCACATGCTTGGAAAATAATGCGTCACTCAGACCTTCGACGTATGTTTTTCCTTATCTAGGGTTATAATTGTTGCATCTTTGCTTATGGGCAGACAGGAGCAGGCAAAACCTACTCAGTACTCGGAAACACTTCCGACTTGCTCACAGATCCATATTCGCCATCAAGAGGTCTTTTGCCACGTATTTTGTAAGATTTATTCTAACAAACAAACAGCGTGCTTACTGAGAAAGGAAAGCAATCGAATACCTAAAAATGTTCAGTCATATGCTCCTATCTTTAAATATACAACGAGCAAATACTCGACCTTGTAACTATGCCAGCATGCAGCTTTCTAACGACAAACGAATTCATCAGATCAGATAAGATGCCAAAAAAGGAGTTTTTGTGTAGGGACTCATCGAAAAGAAAGTAGCTTCCTACAAACATGCTCTATAGATTTTATTGTAAGGATAAAAAACAAGAAAAATGGCATCGACTCTCATGAATGTTTAGAGCTCACGTTCTCATGCAATTTTCAGCATAAGAGTTGAAAGTTAAGTGATTGAAGAAGAAGTGATTCGTAGCAAGAAAGCAAAGCTTCATATAGTTGATTTGGCAGGCAGCGAGAGAGTCAAACATACAAACGTCTAAGGCTAAAGACTCAGATAAGGTTGTAACATCAATCGATCTCTTCATGTTCTCGGAAATGTCATAAATTCTTTGGTCGAATCAACCAAAAAGAAAAAACACATACCTTATCGCGATTCTAAGCTTACACACTATCTAAAAGACTCTTTAGGAGGCAATTCTATCACTAAACTTCTCGCTAATGTACATACTAATAAGTACTATTTCGGAGACACTCTATCTACTTTAATGTTCGCTAAAAGAGCCAAAATTTTGAAGACAAAAGTCTAGCTAAATGAAACATCAGCTGATAACTTTGATGCTCTGAGGAAGTAAGTACGTCGTTTGCGTTAATAATTGGCTCATGCCCGTTATTTTCAAACTGAGGGTCGTACTAGCGAGCGTGGCAGTTTTGATGGATAGATGTAGTGGTCTTATGAAAAAGGTCATTCTTCAGATCAAACTTAAAATGAATCTCCGCAAAGAATGGACACCCTCAAAAAATTATAGTAAAATTAATTGCATTTCAAGGCACTAATTGAAATTTATTAGGAACAGATGAAAGATTGTCTGACTTCATCTAATCTTCAACGAAAACATAACATCAATATTGTCAAATAGTGGAAAAATTTATAAAAAAGAAACATTTCCTTGACTCACTTAGTCAAACAAATCCCATCTTTCACTAAAATATACAAAGAAAACTTGTTGCTAAAGTAGTAAAGAAATCGCGTTTTATAAGGCTTAAATAGCGATGAAGAGATAATAAAATCAAAAGCGGAGACGAATGGAAAACTTAAGTAGATTTAGACAAATCAGGAGCAGCAATACAGACAAATTGCATAGTTTTATTAATAATTACTGAAGGAAGTCTAAACTAAGTTTAAAAGTTGCATATAAATTTTGTAAAAAAACTATTTAGAGCTCGAAGTAGAGTGCAAACTTAAGGATAAAAAGATAAAATAGCTGCGTAAAAAGAAGTAGTACCCTCCTGACATTGAGGAACTGAAAAATAAGAATGAATATTTGAATTTGAGTATACTTCAGTTGTAAAATTAAATAGCTAAGCTCAACGAAAGATAGCAGAAACTTACTATAGAAGTCAAAGAATCTCGAAAGAATACTGCCAAAAAAGGATAGAGAAGCGATGTCAAGGATAGTTAGACTGACGATGGTGATTAAATATGCGCTGTATACGATAGACTTTTATAGATAAAGAATGAAGCTGAAAAAGAAGCATAGATGCATGAAAAATAAAGAGCTTAGATGCAACAAACTATCTAAAATCTCCAAAATGAACTTAACAAATTTTTAAGATAGAATAGCACGCTCAGAACAAAGTATCGCAAAAGTCAAAGCAGAAACCATCGGAGTAGATAGCGATAGTAATTTAACAGACGATAGTCACATATTCCTACGACCAAAACAGCCAATATGCTATCTGACTCCAGAAGCAGAGAGTTTTAACACAATCAGACCTATATGAAAGGCAGTTAACTGTATTATAAATCGGCAAAAAATATCTCAGAACTACATGATTCGCCATCGGTATCGATATAATAGACTACAATCAAGGAACTTTTGACTCTCAAAATAGAAGTAAAACGCAAACAAAAAGAAATAAACGATCTCAAAAGTGACGTCTAGCAATTCATGTCTTGCGATAGAAAAATATAGCAATAGTTCGGAAAAACACTTTAATAGATAATCCAAGAGTATCGCAAGACTATTGCAAGTAGGACACTAACTCAGTCTAAGAGTCAAAAAATTCTTAACAAATGGAAAGATCCGGATCCAGCAAGTATTTTTTCAAAGTACTAAGTCAAGTAAGAAGGCAATGCTATTTTCACAAGTAGGGCCAGCTCAAGTAAAAAAGAGGAAAGCAACTAAAGTAAATAAGGAGCTTATAAATGATACTGTATTTATACATCTACGTTCCACTATACGAAGGTATTAATAAATCTTATGTGTTTTACGTTCAGATAGTAGTGAAAATTGACCAGAAAGATAAATTTTTTATCACCCACAATGCCTGTTAATATTTTAAAAATGATTTTACTCTGGCTATCATTATTCTTGTTTTACGTCTCCGATATATAGCTCGTGCATTTTTTAAAAAGCGATTTCAGAATGTATGGTCTTTCTGAATCTCTAGCTGGCGTCTTTTCCGCCAACCTCCAGCATGATCCATCTACCACCCGGGTGCTTCTTCATGTATTATGAAACGTCATAGACTCTGTTGTCAATGACTAGCCAGCAGTCGCCCTGCTAGCAATGAGTCGCTATTTATTGCCATGTAAATACCATCGCCTTTGATATTATTAATAATATATGCCATCATATTTCAATATTGGATCAAAGTAATAAAAGTATTAAAAATTAATGGCAAATAAAATGTAAACTAGATTTCGATTTTATGCTTACGTTAATTTTGCATGTTTGCGCTTGGGTTGTTTCATGTAAAATAATATCAATTTTAGATACAATAAATTGAAATTATAAATATGATTGAAATACTTTCGTGAAATTTAATCTGCGTAAAAAATTAAATTTTTTTATTTTTCGAAAAAAGTTGATGTTGAAATTGAATATATTTAAGCTAAAGTTATATTCCAAGTTATAAAATCATATGGGTGACACTTCTTCTTGCTGCTCAGCTCCAAACGATCTTCTTACAGCCACTGGTAATGGTCGATTTTAGGCATATGAGTTTGTATTTTCTCAGGAAAAATTCCTTGAAGCTATTCCTGTATTGCAGAGATAGGTGTCAAAAACAGCTGACTCAAATGTTGACATTGAAGGCCTTGGAAACTTTGGACAGTGTATAGGATACTACCAGTGGTTTGTTGGCAAATGGTACTCCTTTAGCTAATAAAATTAATTATCCTTTGATTGAAAACTGTAAGGACATCATCTAAACTTTAAAGGATAACCAAGAAGGCAACAACCAAGAAGTCGTAAAGGGGGCAAATTACATCGTATAACAGTTATAAAGACAAAACCCAAAATGATAAAGACTATGTAAAATTATATTCACAAAGCATTTTCAGTTTTTTTGTAAAATTTATTAAAATGTTTTGAAATCTACTATATTTGCTTCTGAAACTTATTAATATAGATACCATGTTTTGCTGTACTAAGAGCTAAAGACACTCGGGAGAGATAGTAACAACTGCCTGTCTTTAACCTGAATGCATACGGTATAACAATCAGCTTAGCTGCTGTCTTTGTCTTCAATAGTAGCATCAGGGTCACAGCACCACCCCTCTTAAAACGCTTATCCCTTAGCTTCTGGCAGCCAATGATAACAAATATCAGCTCAAAGCGAAAATCGATAAACTTTTACAATTCATCTGGCAGTAATTTGGCAAAGTAAATCAGAATCAGATAGAGACTTCAGATTAGAATATAGTGTAGCGAGTGATTGAACTTCTGCTGGACCTCAAGCAGCAAGTCTAATTCAATACTGAAGAAGTCAATAAAATGAAAAGCATTTTCAAAGTTTTAAACAAAAATAGTCAACAAAGCATTTTCCATCCTTCTTCGACCGTTGCACATCGTGGCTCCGAAAAAGAAATGAGCTTGAGTCATTCTCCTCAAAAAAATCCGTCTAAATCTTCGTTGTCGTCATTTTCGCCAATGCTGAGTCAGTTGCCTATGCAGACTGCAAAGAGCCAGTTTATGCAAGCGAACAGTCCTATTTTCGCCTTAGATTAGTTTTCGCACATGAGTAAGCACCCACACATCAATATTTCTGCTAGCAAGCAAACAGTAGTCAAGGTCTCCCACTCAGGGCACAGATTCGCAGTCGTAGGAGGCAAAGCTTTAAGTGACTTATAAAACTAGTTGCGAGTTCGCATTGACAAATCGAACTCAGGAAATATTCTGATCGGTCTGTGCCACTAAAGCATTGTAAGAAGCAAAGAATTTACAAATTGTTACGGAATGGGGAACGGAACTTATCTGATAGGGCAAAATGGAAACAACCCTAGCACTGCGATTTGTTTCCATCACTCTGTTAACTTTTTGAACCGGAAAGAAATCGTAGGATGGAACTTTTAATAGTCTGATACCATAATAATAGGCATAAAGTACGACTAAAGGTATATTTATTTTAGACGTAACAGCAAAAAACCATCCACTGAGTTCGTGATGAATTTCAGTTCAGAACACCCTAAGCCTGAGATGAAAAAACTATTAGAATAAGGATTTAAATTCATCGTTTTACTGCAGAGCTAAGGCGACCAAGTAACCCTCTCGGAACCCTGATTCAGTAATTAACTCATAATACTATTTATTCTCAGTAAAGTAAGCATAATAATTTATAGATCATTTGCGTTAGATCAAAGGAATGGCTTCAGTGACTTAGTCGTATACTTTTTTCCACTACAAAGCCTTTTTTCTAATCTATTCGTATTCCCAAACTACCTTTTTCAGCCATTTCCAAGACTGTTTGGGGGTTCCTTGAATGCCTTATACTTTTTCCATCATGTCTACCATAGAATCGGCAATATTTTTAATCTTTTTGTGTTCGATGTACAAGTCGTGGTACTTGGTTTACCAGGAAAGGGACTAGGACTGATTCATTCTATCGAGCTCACTCTGCAGATGCCTTTTTTACTATGAAAGTTGCTGGAACTTGTGCTAGAGTAGATCTAGATGCTGCAACATTGAGCACTGCTCTTATATGGTCCTAGCTTCCAAAGCCTTGCTTTTTTCTCTTTCTTCTTTGAGCTATCGTTTCAGCTGCTCTACTTCATAATTGACTCCCTCTTTCTTGGCAGGCACTTTGCCATTAATATTTTAGTTTTTAGCAAGGTTGCTCGATCTAAACTACCTAAGATGACTGATATTGCTTCTATAGGAAGAATTTTCCTTGTTATTAGAAACTAGCTAGTTGTCTTCGTACCAACTCGAATCTGATTTCATAACCGTTATTTAGTTTTAAAAATAATATCTAAAGTAATAAAATATTTTGATTTTAGCATTAATCATATAACTTTAACAAGGAGTTATATTTTGACATAAAATCGAATCAAAAAAATCCTCCATGCTATGAGTTAAGATGATCATAGCATTATTTAGGAGTCCAGTATGGAATCATTTGATCTTAAGGACACTTAAAGCACATGCAGACACTACATCGACTGCATTGAACTTTGAAACATCCGGTGTATCTTTCGACTAAAACTTTGCAATTCGGATTTACGCATTTTCGAACTCCATGGCCCTTCAAGTACTGGTCAAACAACACTTTTTATCCCATTTTAGCTTACTGACAAGTTCTCGCAGGATGATAGTTGCCCTGAATAAAATCAAATATACCTAACAAAGTGTGCAAAAAGCCTTTAGACACACATCGCATCGAATATGCTAGCCAGCTAATCCGTTTATTACAACTGTCTTTTTTCTATTGATCTGAGCACATCCTGGAGTGAAACAATAAATAATATTTGGGTCATTTTTGAGGTAGTCATCGATTCCTAGTCTTTTTAGTCTGCTCCACTATTCGTAGTCAAACAAACTATCTAGATCGATGCTCTATATCATTATTCTGCACTCCAGGTCTGGACATTTGAATGGGAACATGGACATGTCTTCGATACTGATACGCAGATATTGCTGAAGACACTACTTACAAAAACGATGAGAACACATCAGACAGTAGGGATCTTCAAGCTCAGAATAGCAAATACGGCAAATGCTTTCTCCTAGTTACCTTTCTTCTTTATTCACTACAATCTTGAAAATAGAATTAATCGCCTACTGAATTTTTACAACATTTCCCTAAAGAGATAAGCAGTGACTATCTTCCTCTAGTTACACTGATTTCAGCTCAAAGTTGTTTTACAACTATTATATTTGAGTTGGATTATTTTTGAATTGCTTGTAATTTTTGGAAGTTAAAGATACCGCATAGAAAAAGTGTTATTAGAAAAGATGATCGATTTATTTTTGTATTGATTTTATACTAAGCTATTTGGCTACTACTTTTAATTTTTTATTTATAGTACTGATTCTAAATTTACAGTCAAAATTTTGTTAGATTTAAGCCAGATTAGCTATTCCCTGTTCGCTTATTATAATGTTTCTAGCTTAAATGGGAATCGAAAGAGTAATGCCTCTAATTCTTTATTTGAAATGGTTAACCACTATATCTAGATTCTCATAAAGATTGCTTTGAATCAAAATGTAAGTATGCTCGTTTTGTTCCATTATTTTGCTTTCAATTTTAGATCTTTAACTTTTGTTTCCGTATTGATTCGTTACTTATGATAAAATCTACATGTATATTGTCAGACAGTTCTATGGAACTAGTAGTTGATCTTAGAAAATGGTCTGAGCATACAGTCTGCCCTCGCCTAAGTTGTTGATTGTCCCGTTCAAAGCCTCACAAACTATGTTTATCATTTTTTGATCAAGCAACTTAATGCGGCATTAGCGCAAACCAAACTATTTCTTTTCTATTTTCTGCACTACCATATCGTGAAAATTTTAGCCTTGATACCCTAAGGATCTGCGAACGAGATACTGTAAGTGTTCAGCTTATTTAGCTGTTTCCTTCAAAGGAGTTTTTAAAATTTAGACCTTGCTGATAGTGCCATATGCCCCAAGGGCATTCCTTATAAAAATTTAGTCAGTATGACTTTTTAAATTCTATATGTTTAAAATGTTAGAGTCATCGCTCTAAAGGTAAACTTTAACTTAAGTTGAATCTAGATGACGATTGTTGATAAATCCTTAAATAGCTTTAGCCGCGCTTTATTTTTTACTAAAATGAACTTGTGCTTTCCCATGTGATTTCCAGACAAACCATTTGAACTAAAGAGAGTAGTTAATTGAACCATACTCTTCTTATTTATTTATTTTTCTCATCGTTTTGACGTAATCTTCTTATTTTATCTAACAAAACTCGAAATAATTGTGCTTTTTCAGGCAATTTTAGTAATCTTTTTTGAATTTTAAAAAGGTCTGTTGGTTGTAAAACTAGACTATTGCATCGCAAAAAGTTTAGTTTAACGAATTATCTAGAATAGTCACATTCCTAAATGTGTAATCTTATAAAACTACCTATAAGTACTCTCGAGGAATCTCTTTAGGCAGGCCTTTTAGCAAGCATTTGTTCACATAATTTTGCTAAATCAGCTATAAAATTCTGCCTCCTTTTCCGAAAATGAGCTGTATGCTGCCCATATAGTTCAATATTTTAGTCTTGATTTTGCAGGTATTTTTTAGTTTTTTTAACAAATCTTTAAATGCCATGTTTATGCTATTGGCGTGACTAACTGAGTCTTGCTGATCGTTTTTGTAACGACTTATGTCTACTTTTCCTTTTTAGTAATTAACTATAACTAAACAGAAATGTTATTCTTAAAATTGCTAGATGAGAGTTCTACATTATGTATTAAGTACCCTTAACCGCTGCAAAGCTACCTTAGTACAGCCGAACAAATCTAGTCAAAATGTAAAATCTATTATACGATCCTTACTGGCTTAGATTCCTGGTCATCTTATTAATTTTTTTCTTATTTTTTAACAAACAAAGTAAGTATTTTTTTAACTGGCGCTTCTCCGTATATTTTTGTATATAAATCATCACTAATACTGTTGCTTATCAAAATTTATGGAGACTAATCAAAATTTTGTTAAATTCTCAAAAACATAAGCCTCTAAGGCTTCAGATTAAGTAAGTTAGTCAAACTATTTTGATGCAACATGATTAAATTGCTACCTTGAGAATAGAGTTTGCTTTTAGGGTCAACCAAAGTACCTATAATTTTTGGAAAAACTTTTATTATCGATTGAAAAACAAAAGTAACATCTTATTTTTAAAGCAAAAATGGTATTTATGAGCAGTTGAAAGGTTATAGCAGCCTTTAAATATCGTTTCTAAGCTACATATATACTTCTTCATTTACTGTGAAATTTCTAAATAAATCTGCAATATCCATCTAATTAATTGCTTTTTTATTTTTAAGATTATTAGCTGGGTTTATTGTTTCTGATTTCTTTTTAAAGTTTTGGCTCTTTGATTTACTGTTTTTTTTCTTGTTTTCGGCAAGGATGCATTGTGATAGAACATAGAGGCACGATTACAAGTAGCCACTTTTTCTCCACACCGGGTAGGGTTTGACGTATCCAACTGTTTCCAATTAATTTCGAGTTTGTCTTAGATTGCCCTAGATGTTTATGACTGCAAGAGCCATCGCAATCAAATTCAATTTTTTTTATTTTTCATTTGTAGAGATATTCTTTGACTAAATATCAATAAGCAAATAGGCTTAAAGCGGAGAAATTCCTTATTTTGACAGTGTATAATATTTTTGATTTGAAAGTTAATATTAACATTTTCTATCGATTATAATTCCTATTTCCTTTAGGAAAGCAATGCATTCTGATACTCTTTTAGTGTTTGGCATATATTTTTGATAGCCAAGATAAATCATTTATACAACAAAAGATGAAATTTCTGCTTATGTTTATGTAAAATGTTAGTAGTTTTTAATATTTTGATCCAGACAAGCATAGACTCCTAATCTTTAAACACCAACTACGCTCATTTTATCTAATAGTGATTTCGTAGAACTTTCTTTAAATCTTTTTACATAGCACTGTTGAGTGTAATCAAAGAAAAAGCGAAGTTGATTGCCAAAGTCAACTGCAAGATATACATGGGAATAATCATAATGCATTTTTTTAAGTTATTCAGATCCACTAACAATAAATATGTTAGTCGAGTTCTCACTTATATTTTAATTATTTTTTGTTATAAAATTAACCCTGTCTTTGAGCCCTTCTTTAGTTATTAGTTATTTTAGCTTGCTTACATACTTATTAACGCTGAGACGCAGGGGATAATACAATACTATGTCCATTCTTTAAGGAAGATGGCTGTAATTTTGGAGGAAAAACAGTATTTCTTGTTAGAGTTGTTATGGTTACGAATAGGTTTTCCTTTAAAAAGGGAACTATATAGTGAGCTAAAGACTCAATAGATTTTTTTCCTATTTGTCGAAATAACTGCAAATCTCATTGATTTAAGCAGCCTATAGATGCGAATGATAAATCAGTATTTTGATTCCTTTAGCTATCTTGGTGAGGCACTCTAGCAGCAGAGGATAATACTTTGAGGGCTTTACTTGAAAAACATCAACTATAAGAATACTTTAAAACTCTAGAGATTAAAAATTAAACTAAGCAGATTTATCGCAAAGATCGACTAACTAGACTCCTTCTTTCTTTAAAATTTCCTTGCAAACTCCAATTTTATCCAGTTCTTAATTATTAGACATTATTAAGCCACCTTCATACAAAGCGTGTTTCGACAGTGTTAACAAGGAGACCTTTCTTTTGTGCATTTTGGCTAAATACAAAGCCAAAAGAGAGCTGTGAGATGAAAATGAAGTGTGGTTGATGACCAGATATTGAAACTATGCGAGATGAGATCTGATGTGAGGAGAGTAGGTAAGAATAGAAGTAAATTTATTTTAATATTTGAGCATCAAGTTGCTTAAAACATTAGTCTTAAAAGGCTGCATGTCTAAATATTTACCTGCTAACTCAATTATATGAGAACATCTATATACATTATTTTTTATCGAAGGATCTATTCCTGCTGTCTTTAAAGATATGTTTTGTCATGCACCCTACGCATACTGTTTGCTTAATGCTAAACTTCTTATTTAAGTTTTTGCAGCGAAGTTTTGAGCATAAAAGTGGATATATAGTTAGTAAAAGATTATTTGTTACTTTTATATTTAGTTGGTAATAAATTATTTGATACTTATATTAAAAAAATCAAATACTAATCATTGACTTTCGAATCAATTTTTTCAAGATTCTTCATATTTAAGTATTTTTTTAAAATATTTTTTTTTGAAAAAAAAATTATTTAGCTTTTAAACATGCTTTTTTTGTTAGATTACATTTCTACGCGTTGAATTAATATGCTGGCCATCAAAATTGAGTTTTTGTTTGATATTAATAAGTAATCATATTTTATTATTGGACTATTTCAAGCCTAAAGCTTACTGTTTTGAGTGAGTACATTAAAAGCGGGAGATCGCTATCGATCTATAAAAATATGAATACCAGGAGCAGAGTAAGAGGTAGTATTGGTCCACCAGGTCGTGGGTCAATGAGCAGCGGCAGTGAGCATTTTGTGTTCAATCCGCACATGTACTCTGACCTACGGATGAGCGGAGTTGAAAATGAATTCAGCGAGCAAGTTGGACTCCCAGAAGAAACCTCCAAAAAGGACTCAATCTACAAACTAGGGCTGGACACTCTCAGAAAACCTATTATGAATGACTCCCACCGAGATCCTGACAGACTATAGGTTCAACCTAAACCTTCAGCTAGTGGAATCAAGTTCCTGAGCACAATGCTACGGAATGCTAAGGTCACAAACAAAAACTTGGAGAAAGACTGCTAGGAAAGTTCAGAGGAAGAAATAAAGTTCAAATCTATCAAACTAGGAACTGATTCAAGCTATTCTGAACACGACACCGATCCAAATCCTACAACATTCCAAACTGATAATCAGGACGGTCCTGGGATAACACCAAAACTGCTTCAAGAAAAAGCTTCAAAAAGGAATGTTGCTCCTCAAAATTCTATGAAAACTCCACATATTCGCAGGCAAAGACAATCAGAGATGAACACTCGTAAGTTTGTTGCTATATAGGCCTGCACTTCGAGCCCTTCCATGAATCCTAGCAGGAAGAACACGAGTCCTGCCGAAGAAATCCCTACCGATCTGTAAGGGGTATCGCCAAAGTCAACTTTTGGGAAGGAGAAAAAGTGATTTACAGAAATCATCAAGCACTCGGAGTGCTAAAACGTGATTGAGATACACACCATGACTCGATTTATCATTATCTACATACATTTTATAGAATTAAAAGAAAATTATATTTCTTGGTGATGATCATATAAAAAATATTTTCATAATTTTTGCACATTTAAGTAAAAACATGAATCACTTGTCAAATTTAAATTCTAGTTAGAATTTCCAGTCTTCAGTTTAGCTCATAACTACTAAGCTATCTGTGTATACATTTGTCTTGTGAAAAATCAAGTAGCTAGGCTTAAACATAACCCTAATAAGCTGCTAATTTTTGACTGAAGCCTCGCAAATATGTCCCTTGCTCATTTGCGCCATCGAAGCTCCTCCCTTGATACCCAGATTGAGTAAACTGACGTCAAAAGTCAATGGTTTGATTGATTTAATAGAAAAAGGAATACTGCCTTAGGACTTTCCTTCAATGACTTCCACAAGAATATTTTATGTAAATTTAGGACCCTCTTCATTTTTGCTACTGAAAGACAGTTTGACAATTTATTTCATTATTTTTTTAGGAGTAAATTTAAGGTAAAGAGTGATGTTTCTATCGTTTTCTTGTTCACTGTGGCCAGTTACTTTTATTTTCAGCCATCGCTTAAGATTACTCACTAAATTTTTATCCGAATGCTCGATTTCGATTCTGTCAAAATATGTGGGTGTTTTTAAGAGATACTCAGGGATACTTATCTTCACCATTTTGACTATCTGCTATTTGTTTTATACTTTAAGGGTATGCTTGACTTTCTAAGTTTAGTTGAACCCGCTATTCGCCTTTAGCAGATACTTCCATTAATAGTGTCCGCACTGAACTAGAATGACTCCTTAGAAATATCCTTTCGAAAGTGGAGCGAACTCTACTGGAATCGCTAGCATGTCTGAAGCTTCGCTCTACCAAACTGCTTCATCATGACCGAAAATACTAAAAACTTTGTGTTAATCTTGATTGAGATGAACCTTCACTACTTGCCGTTGACATATGTGAGGACTGATAAATTTGATGACTTCAAGGCTTTTCTGGTACGGAGCGGCCTTCATGATTATTTTTTAAACAGAATATGGAGCTATACCAGTGCCTTCGATTTAGAACAAACGTGTTGTAAGATGTTCTCCGGTCACTTTTAGAGTGCATTTATGCTTGCCTTAAGATTTCGGCTTGAAAACAAGCTTAATAGTATTGTTTCCGGGGACAAATTGAGAAGGTCCTTCGATTTAGAAACAATTTTCATTGCTAATCTTATAATTTACTGCAGTCAGAATGCCTTAGTTGTAAATAGGTATCTGCAAATGAGAGTTTTTTCCTACTTACGAACTTATCGATATATTTTTGGCCTTCAGTTACTGGTGAGTGCTAAGTTTAAGGTGATAAGTGAAACTACCCAGCTATTTGCTCACTGCCACGAGAGTGACTTCTTAATCGGTCATTTTTCTTGGATAGTATTTAAGTCTATACTCGAAAGATGAAGTAGGTGGGATACTGAAGTAAGAAAGAGCTTTTATTGGAGCTTTTTAAGGAAGTTAGACATGAAACTCAACTGTCTTACTCAAAGGATTTTTAAATTAAACTACTTTTTATACTTCATGATCGACCTAAGCTTTAAGTGCCACAAAAAACTACTTAATGCGTTTTTAGGAAGACTCAAGTGTAAGTGTATACCAGAAAAATCTGCCTTAAGAATCCTAGAACTTAATAAAGCCTATTTAAGGCGAGTCGATTAGGGTTTAGACAACGAAAGAGAAGTCGATAGTCTGGTTGGGTCCAAGTTAAATAACTGGTGGCATGCATATCTAATCTAAATCGCTTAAACACTTAAATATTAGCTTTTTAGGGTAAGGATTTGTTATCGGAATGGTTAGTAGAGTGGATTCTTAGGTGTTAGTACGCAAATAAAAGTGATTTTCCGACAGAGGTTCTTCAGAAAGGCCTTGAATATCAAGTATCATTTGCTAATTAGTAGTCGTATTATTGATGTTGATTTTTCCGAGGCATTCTCCTACCCACTGCGGATCAAAGCTTATCATCACGTTGCCGTTTTGTCCTTTTTTTATATTCATCTCTCTATAGCTGCATGCCTCACTCTGCTTCAGACTAAGCCAGCCCTATTAGTTGTCAAGAAGACTGATTTTAAGCTTCCAGTCCTTGGCACTCTAGTTGACTATAGGTATGTTTTGATTGATTGGCTTGCGAGCAGTGGTCGTCATAATGATTTTTTCCTGAAGGGGAGGATGGATGATGTAGAGATTAAACCTGAAACGGCGAACGTCTTGAATTTCTCTGTTCACATCTCCTACTAGTGAGAAATCAAGCACATATTCTTTGAAAGCAGCTGGAAAACAATACTAAACTTTTAGTTTGCACAGAGCTTAGTTTTCCCTCCGACTTCCGCAGTGCAGCCATTATGGGAACTCAACGAACTCTGCTGTTTCTGTTTACATGTGAACTTATATTTTGTAAGATTAGTCGCTTTTATTATTTTGGTTGCCCTGGGGCTTGAAAGAAGAGCGCTAGTTCAGCAAAGAATGGCATTTCAGCATAAAACTGTTGTATAGGGGTAGATTCAGCTATAAAATGTCTTTTGTTCCTACTAGCAAAGGCACTGAATGCTTCAGTTACATCAAAGGTCTGGGCAGCTAAGCCTTTCCAGTAATCTGATACTGAAACTATCCAATCAGAGGGTCTCTAAAAATGATTCTGCAGACAGAGGAAGCCAGCTGAAGAGGAGTGTAATACATTTCAAAAGTTGTGCTTGAGCCCCTTTTAACTTTAAGTAGCTACATGTCAGTGTAAAACTGAGTTGCTTTTTTTAAATCCATCTGAGAAGGTATTTTAGCTGTTCTGTTGAGGCAGTCTTACTAGAAGATGATTTCAAAGTTGCCCATCTCATAATCGTCAAAAGGATTTTCAACAGATATTGTTATTAATTTCTACTAATAGAGAGGAGAAGATACATCTTAGAGCTGCTTCAATATTTTGCGACCTGTGATTTGATTTTTGAGTTAAAACACCAAAGTGGTTCCTGTGGCTGAACTGTACTATCCGAGCTTAGGGTGTAGGTAAAGCAGAGCTGTTTGTTCTTGGGACATTCTGCTTCGATAGTAGACCGTCAGAGAATAGCAACTTTTAGGTTCAACTGTTATGGCTTCATTTTCCGAAACATAAAAGTCCCTACTGCCTTAAATCTTGATCCAGTAGTGTACTGGTTTGCTTGAAGGATTGTTAATATCAATAGTTTTAGTAATGGTTTAACCTATCTGGCAGGCAAACAGCATAGGCTACGTTTTAGGGATGCTCTGAGGCAACACTTCATAGAGCTGGTACATAAACATGAAATATTCTTTTTAACTGCAAGATTGGAACTCATCTTCATCTATAAATGGCACCACATAGAACTACTCGAGCAGACGATACAATAGTTTTGTATTGCTTAATCGCTATTACCGAGAAAGGGGCCTGCGGATGATCTGAGATTACCATTATTCTCTGCGAGTGGGAGGGGAATAGCGCAGTAGACAAAAAAGAGGCCCAAGACAGTCACGACATTCAGAGAAAGATAGAAAACGAGGTGACGTGTTACTGAGAGGGTTAGGCGCTTCGTAGCTATCTCGCATCCATTTAAGTATCTAAAGCTCAAGAGACGAATAGAGGTTAGAAAGAGGGTGATGCTATGGTCTGATTTTCCCGATCCAAAAGTGAAGCACAATCTGGTAAAAAAGTCCAAGCCAGGCGCCTTCGTGCAGCAAAGTATAAACGTCTCTATAGTGATCTGCGTAAATTACTGAACCTTGTTGCTTTTATATGTACTCCATGTATTCTTACCGATTGCATAAGAAGTAAGGCCGTATATGATTGAGTTGACAGCCCATTTTTTTCAAATTTTTAATTAAATTTTAGAAAAAAACAAGTTTTTTACTAAGAGAAAGCTGACTCTGAGTCTATGTTTCCCTCTTGCTCTCTGTCTTTATATCGGCACTTAGGTCAAATTATTTTTTTCCAGTCAACGCAAAAAGAACTCTAAATAATGTTTCTCCGTTTAGCAGATCTTAAGGGAATTTTCGAACTTTCTATTCTCTAAGAAAAAAGTTTATCCAACGCTTGGGAATGCGACAATCTAAGCTCAAATGCTAAGGTGTCAATCCTTACAGTTGATGATGATACCGATCGACAATATTTCTTCCATCATTTTGTCTTATTTTAACTGTCTAGATCATTTTTTGCTACTTTTTATGAGTTTCTTCCTTGTTTTTTCTACTCTTGCTTTACAAAATAGCCTATTGTTAGAGTTTAAAAATATTTTGAGGATCTGTGATAAAGGAATAATTTGTGAGAATAGAATTGTCACTCGTGGCTGAAAGAGCTATAGAATACGCTTGGCATTCATTACCTTCTTCAAAAAGTTGAAGTTTACATGAAAAAGACAGAGATCTTTTTGAAAAGAATCGAACTATTAATACTAATTCATGTTTGTTGTGAACCAGTTTGTTGCCCTAAGGAAAATGAACGGACAGATCAGGGTAGTTTTCTTAGCCTTGTAGATTTCCCTTTGTTATGAAAAAATCGCCATCTTAGTCTACGAGCTCAAAGCGATGTTTGAGTTAGATGCTTTCATAGCCTTGATTGCATACTCGTATCATGCCTAGACTTTAAATGGCTAAAGGAACTACAGGTAGTATGAGTTCGTGCTGACTGAAAAATAACGAAGGATACTTGCCTTAGCCCTCCACTTGTATTTCTCCTTAAGATTGATACACGCCTCTTTCGTTGTTGAAAACTTGCAAAGGCAATCGAATCGAATAGCTGCCTTCCTACAAAGGATTAAAGCTAACTTTCACAATCTTGCTTTAGCCTGCTTTGAGCTACCCTCTTTTCTAAGAAAATTAAAAATATCCGTTGGAAGAGTGCTAGTTAAGACTTCGAGCATAGCTAGTTCTCAAGGAAACTTAGCTTTTTGAATGCACAGAGTTAGATGATTTTAAAGGATTCATCTCGATTCTCCATTTTAATGATTTATCAGTGGGATTACGTAAAGTTATCGTTTCGATTAAGGGCTGAAAACAAGTTTTTTAGCTGTCATTTATTATTTTTTGTTTAAAACGCAGACAAGCAGGCCAGACAACAAATCGAGGCTACACACATGTACAGCTCACGACTCTGCTCAAAGCAGAGTTAGTGACATAATTTTCAAGAAACAAAGGTAAAGAAAATTAGTAGTAGCCTATAACTTTAGGCCTAAACACCAGCCAGAACATGAAGTTTGATCTGGCTTATATTTTAAGCTTGAAAACTTGTTTTTCTTCTATTACGTTTTTTAAAATTAAATCCTAGCTTATGGTCTTACTTCTGCTGGCCTGCTCCAGGCCGAAACTAAAACTATTTTTTAATGAAACACTCAAGTACTCAACTCCTTTGTCTTTTTGTGTCAAGTCTAATAGTAAATCTATAGCTGCTTCAGAATCGTTGCGAATAGTTATAGGCCGAATACCAGCTGTGCTGCAACTCAGGTCGTCGAAAGCAAATTATTTTTAAAGAACAGTGATAAGGGGAGGCGTGGTCTGTACACTCATCGGTAAATTGAAAATAAGACCTCCTCTGATCACCACTGGAAGCACGCAGGTTACGTTGTGAATCTTATTGCTGAGATATGTAACTGTGATATCCTTGCTGCCTTACGGAGCAATGCGACCTTTGAGGCAGTCAAAGTTCCACTATTCACTTAGTAAAAAGGTTTGCAATTAGAAAATGCATGTGCTTCTGGAGATATTTTTGAGCTGAAATGACTTAGAAACAGGTTTTGATACGGCGATGTTGCCGAAGTCAAGCTTACTTTAACGTAAAAAGCATCTGGGCTCAGGAAACGCTGAAGCGCAACTAACTTTCAAAGGAACATCGTCGCCATCTTGAATTTTTACTGTTAATTTATCGTCAAAACTCATATTTCCCTTGCCATTATAGACCTATCCAGCTTGCATTACTGCACTACTGCCTAGTTTTTAAGTAACTTGCACCATAACTGACTAGCCAGTTGCTAACTATTTTTTCTGCGGCTCAACTGTCAATTTTTAACATCCTTCAATACTAAACTAAACTGGTCTGTTACCTTAGTTTTTCAAAGAAAAGCTGTCTTGGAGTAAAATTTAGTTAATCTAATCAAGATAATTTAGCCTTAGAAGAGACTTTGACAGCACAAGTGATGCCATTTCTACTTCTGCTTATATAAGTAGCTGAAACTGGGAAGTTTTATTGATAGAGTATGTAACCGCTGCCGAATAGCTGCCTGACAATCGAGCTTAAAAAGCTATGCTAAATTTGGCAACACCAGCTGAAGCGATGATTTGCGGTTCAAAGTCCGACTCTGAAATTGAGTTAAATATGCTAGGATCGATGTTTTCCTTATGCAATTGAACGATAATGGCTCCATCGGTCTAATTTGTGACGACGAACTGTTATTACTTGCTAGAGTTGATGAACATTCGGCCGAAATTGATAGATTTTTAGTTGATGCTGATCATTTTGAGCTGATCAGGACTTAGCTATCTTTCTATCTAAGCTGCTTAACGCCTATTTTTAGGTGCTCTTCGCACTATAGTGCTAAAATAGTCCCGTCCTTGTTTTATTTTATGCAGCTTTTTCTGTTATCTATTTTATCCGAAAGGCACGTATTTATCAATTTTTTTAGTCACAAACAATCCATATTTTCTAGAGTGAGCTACAGGCTCATTTTCTTCAAGCTATGATCCATTAGATTTCAATCTAAGACCACTAGCAGTTTTAGTCATAAGAGATCTATCAGCCTTGCCTTTTGAAACTGATCTGCTTAAAAAGTTAGGTCGATTATTCTCACGATGGGCTTGAACAGATGAAAGAAGCGCTGTTTTCGTGAAATCAAGAGGACCATGCAAGGAACGAGTGGCTTTTTATTGGATCGCACTTTGCTTAGCCAGCATAAGCAAATTGTCAGAATGTACCTAGTATTTCAAGGGTATGGAAATCACGTAATTTTAAGCAACATTAAGTTTAAGTAAAGTTTAAACTGGACCAATGTTGTTAGCTTTTAATTGCAGCTGAACTTTAGCTATCTATCGTGGACTAAGTAAGTTTGATGGATTAAATATTTATATTCCGACGAGTCGATTTACAACAACTTAACATTGACTCTACAAAGATAGATTTTAGAGAGTGATTGTTGCAGCTCGAGTGTTACCCATCAGAATTCTTCCCAAATCCAGACTTGAAGGGCTCAAGGCTATACAAGGCAAATTAAATTTAGCATGCATAGGTAAAATAATCATATTTTTACCAGCATTTGCCAGATTGTGACTAGCATCCACATTACCAGCTATTTCACAGATAAGAAGCTAATTATGCTCTGTCTCGTTTTATTGTAAACGATTTTTCAAGGCATTACCGATAATCTGGCTTTAACAGCAAGCAAGTCTTTAAACGATTGTTTTGTGTTTGCTTTAAACTTTCGAAATTGCAGTCAAAATTAATTTTTATCGAGAAAATGGTTTAATTTTTAGAGTTTTAAGATTGCTTATGATAACAGTAGAATTGCATTCGTAAGCTAGTTCCTGAGGGGATTGAAAAGATGATTATGGCTTAAGTCCCTTGCTGAGCTTTATTTTAGTTTTTACTTATATCTCTTCGGAACTATTGTTGCGTAAGTATACAACAAGATCTTTCTTTTGACCTCTAATTAGATTACCGAATTCTAGTTCTTTGACAGGGATTCCTTACTTATTTTATAAGCAGCAGTGAAAATCGAAGCAAGAATAGACGATTTAGATAGGTTGCAGAACTCGACCCTCGGCAGAGACTGATAATTTGTGGTGAAAAGCACCCATAGCCGAAGGACACACACTGAGTTGTATATGAATTTTTTAGCCAGCAGAAAGACTGAAGCGATCCGGATTAACCTATATATTGTCGCTTATATCCTTACTTAGTTCTACGTTATTGATTTATTGTTGACTGTTGTTTTAAAAAAGAATGTTAAATCTATAAGATTTTGCTGTTTCTCTGATACCCAAGTCTACTATTTTTTAATATTTTATTTCGGCTTGACGGTTAAACCACTGCAGACCTATTTTGTGATCGCTTTCTGAGTGTGATAAAAAGTACATGGGGTTCGCACTACGAGTTGGTCATAAAATTATGTTTTTGATAGAGGGGCTTTGCACTCGATAGTGATTATTTTGGAGATGCCTGGAGAAAGACTGAAACTTCTATTGAGTTATTTGAGTATAAAATACTGAGTAGAGGGTGCCAACAACGAAATATGAACTATTGAATTTCCCTTATTTTGAAGAGTGATTTCTTTTGCGGTGATTTTGTTGCCGTAAAATATGAGGTCAGATGCATCTATACTGAGCTGCGGATTAAATTTGGATTGGGACGATGTTCCTGGTCGCTTGCTTGGCAGTTTAGTAAGACTATTAGTTCTTGTGTGGCAAAACTGTCTGTTTCTATTCATAAACTTCTTTATAATTTAAACATACAGTATTCTTGCGTATTAATTAATGATAAAACATTCTTAATATCTTTATAGCTATTCAAAATATATGTTTAAATAGGGTCATAATGATTGAATATGCTTAGATTTATCAAAATAGAATAGATATTTATGAATGTGACTCTGATTTGCAAACGATATTCCTAATACTTGGTCTGATTTATTCAATAAAAAATTGATATTTATCGTTATATTTCATTGAAATCGTTTGTTTGTTTCTATTTTTTAATCTATTTATGTATGACTATTAGAGTAATCAATGTATAGACCATCACTGTATTTTGTATTTTTGGATTATGTTCTTGAAAAGCTTAACCATTTCTTTCCTGTCGATCACGTTATCCAAGTTTTTGTCGACGCTTTGAATAAACTCTCTAGCCTCGATGCAGTTGGCAAGCCTTTCCTGCCCCATGCTTTTGAGAGTGTCGTTGAGAAGTCGCGTTACCTAGCTGTTTTCTAAATAAGAATTCTGATCTTTGTCGTATTTTGAAAAGATGGCGTTGACAGCGCTTTCGATTTGAGCTTCAGTTATACTCATCTTTGAAACTGTTTTTTTTATAAACATTAATCATACATCAAGAATTAATACAGAAAAAATAAACTTTAGTACTGTTTTTCTTTTAATTGAGCGTTTATTAACAGAAACATCAGATTCAAACCTCTCAAGGGTCTAAAAAGCCAATAGAGCCTTGCTTTATTGTTGCAATGAAGTTTTTTAATGTTACTTGTCATTTTTCAATTTAGCTGTATATATGATATAAAGAAAATGAAGAGTAAAGACGATCACTGTCTTTGATGATTCTGAATAACTGAGTTGAAAAGTTTGACCATCTCGCTCTTGTCGATCATGTTGTCATTGTTGAGGTCTGCTTTTTGAATGAATTCTTTAGCTTCCTGATAGTTCGCTCTCCTCTATTGCCCCATATTTTTGAGAGTATCGTTGAGAAGAAGAATCACCTCGTTTCTTTCGAGGAAGCCATTACGATTCAGGTCGTATTTTATAAAGACGTCATTCACCGCATTTTAGATTTGCAAGCCTGACATGCTCATACGCTAAACTTCTTTAATTAAAAATACTTAGACCTATTAATCAAAGGTATTAATAGCCTTATAATAATAAAATTTATTAAAAAAACATCTTTTTTTAACAATAATATCGAATAGTTTCCTCTTTTTTTTGTTAAAAGTATAGCCATTCAAATTCGATTGATTATAAAATTAAAATTATTATTATCTTTAAGTTAAAGATATAATCTAATAAGTGTTTTGTTTTTGTAAGAGTGTCTTGGTATTCCATAGAGTAGTCTTTTGATAAAGGTTTTTTATTTATACCAAAATCCTTCAATTTTTTCAATCAATATTTTACTTGCTTCAAGAATAAACAGATTGATAAATAAATGTCCTTCGAGCTATCACTTTCTTCTATAGCTTTAGATGATTTTTTTGAATAATTTGACCACTTCCGATCGATCGAGCATCTTGTCGTTGTTCAGATCAGCTTTCTAAATAAATTCCTTGGCTTCGACTAGATTGGCTTTTCTCTCACGTCCCATACTTTTGAGAGTGTCGTTGATCAGAACAATCACCTCTCTGTTCTCTAGAAAAGAATTCTGATCTAGATCATACTTGTCGAACACCTGATTGACTGCCCTTTCGATGTCGAAATCGCTGACGCTCATGCTGCAAAAATTATTTATAATCAAACTAATTAATGATGGATCTTTGAAACTGCTTTTTTTAATAGATTTAATATAGAAGATCAACGATAAGAATTGTTGCCGTAAGGGTTCGAATTATACATATTATTTGATTGGCCGTTTCGAGGCTGGTGCCCTGTCGTATCTGTATAAAATTACAAGTACTATTCATGTGTCCGCCTCCATAATATTGACCAGGGTTTCCCTGTCCCCAACCTCCAGCCTGATTTCCTTGATTTCCCTGGTTCCACTGTCCGTTATTGTTTCCTTGATTCCATCCACCTTGATTTGCTTGATTGTAGTTGCCTCCTTGATTGTAGTTTCCTCCTTGGTTCCATTGAGCGTTTCCTGCCTGATTGTACTGTCCGTTGCCTTGATTCCAGTTATCTCCAGCTCCTTGATTCCAGTTATTTTGGTTCCATTGGCCTCCGTAGCCTCTGGGAGGAGCAGACATGTTGCCATAGTTATTTTGCCCATAATGGTTATTGCCATGATTATTGCTGCCATAGTTATTGTTACCGTAATTATTATTGCCATAGTTCCCGTTGTTGTAATTCTGCGGAGGTGCCTGCTGATTTTGATTTTGCTGACTAAATATATCATTCGTTACGGATTTAGCATTTTTTTGAAAGCCAAGAACAGTTCCTCTTTGCTGATGACTCCATCACTGTTTTCATCTATAGATTGAATGGCCTGCATGCTTTGCTGTTCAGTGACTACCGTATTGATTTTGAGAGTGC